>Ga0181526_10000132_pt1 | contig 76048 bp, 67 predicted proteins | sample PEATcosm2014_Bin_35_FD_119750 | JGI IMG/M metagenome (GOLD analysis project Ga0181526, IMG submission 119750) | Peatland microbial communities from MTU Mesocosm Facility, Houghton, MI, USA - PEATcosm2014_Bin06_30_metaG | ecosystem: Environmental > Terrestrial > Soil > Wetlands > Peat | place... | reverse complement strand
GGCCACGATCTGCCCGGAACGCGGTTCCGGCCCGTGTTCGAGCACCACGATGTCGCCGTCGCAGATATGCCTGCCAATCATCGAATCGCCCGTCACGCGCAGCGCAAACGTGTTCCGCGTTGGCTTGAAGCCAATGCTCTGGATGTCCACCGAAATACACCCCTCGGCCTCCTGCTCGCGATCTTGGGCCAGCCCGGCCGGGATGGAACCGAACAACGGGACGTCCATGATCTGGCGGCGGAGTTTGGCCAGCGGGGAAGTGATGCGCAACGACCGGGCTTTGCCGGGTTCGGACTCGAGGAGTCCCTTTCGTTTGAGCGCATCCAGGTGGCACGCAGCCGCCCGATGGCTGCGAAAGCCGAAACGGCGGGCAATCTCCCGCAGAGTTGGGGTGGGTCTTCCGGCCTGGACTTCAGTTTGGATGAAATCCAGCACTCGTTGCTGGGCTGGTGTCAGTGCGGTCATATACTATCCATATGGATAGTATATGCACTAAGAATTGTCAAACCCTGTCCGAACTGGTTGAGTATGGGGTTGTGACCTGACGAACGCATGAACCTTAAAACGCTGCTCGACAAGCTCGGATACAGCGACTCGCCGACCTTCATCTGGAATGCTCTGAACGCTGCCCCAGAATCCGATTCGCGTTTGAGGCCAAACGGCTCAATCGTAGCGGGGCGGTCGGCATTTATCTTAGCGATGATGGCTTGGGAAGATTCCTTGCGGGGCACTACGCAAAAGGCGATTTTGCTGCCGGCATGTTGGGCTATGTCCAAGCGGGCAAGGCCGACCAGTGGGCAAACGCGATCAATAAAAATCTTGTGCGCAAGGGGGTCCTTGCTTCAGCCTTTTTTTGCGGGCGGCTTTCCATCCAGGCATTCGCGCACGACGCGGGCCAGTTTGCTGGGGGCATAGGGCTTGGCCAGGAAGTTGAAGCCTTCGAGCAGGGCAATGTCTTTTCCCGCCATGCCGGGGCTGTAGCCGCTGGTGTAGATGACTTTGAGGCCCGGATCGTCCTGCTGCAGGCGCTCGGCCAGTTGCCGGCCGGACATCCCCCCGGGCATCATCATATCGGTCAACAATAATTTTATCTCGCCGCGGTGCTCCTGCCATTCCTTGACCGCGGCCGGGCCGGTCTGAGCCTGGTAAGTGCGATAGCCGCAAAATTCCAGGATGTTGACCACCAGTTCGCGCAGGACCGGTTCGTCTTCGGCCACCAGAATGGTTTCAGTGCCGGCCGGCATGTTTTGGCGGGTGACGGTTTGGGTGTCGCCCTGCGGCGGGACAGGGGCGGCCGCGCCCTTGCCGGCGTCGGGCAGGAAGAGGGTGAAGGTGGAGCCGACGCCGACCTGGCTTTCCACGACAATCCAGCCCTCGTGCTGTTTCATAATGCCATAGACGGTGGCCAGGCCCAGGCCGGCGCCTTTGCCGATGTCCTTGGTCGTAAAAAAAGGCTCGAAGAGATGGCCCAGGGTTGCGCTGTCCATGCCGCAGCCGGTGTCGGTGACAGTCAAACATACGAAACGCCCGGGGCGGGCCTCCGGGTTGAGGACCACGGCGACGGGATCGAGGGTTTGCCGGGAGGTGCTCAAGGTCAGGCGCCCGCCATTGGGCATGGCGTCGCGGGAGTTGATGACGAGATTGAGCAGAACCTGCTCGATCATGCCGGCATCGACATAGAGGGAGGGAAGATCGGGGGCGGGAAAGAAGTGAAGGGTGATGTTTTCGCCCAGAAGGTCCTGCAACATGGGGCTGAGGTTGCTGATGATTTCGTTCAAGTTGAGGTGGCGCGGCTGCATGACCTGCTTGCGGCTGAACATGAGCAGTTGCTTGATGAGTTTGCCGGCCCGCTGGGCGGCGGCGGAGATTTGGCGGACGGATTTCTCATTGACGGGCAGCAGGGTATGGGATTGCAGGAGCAGATCAGCATGGCCCTGGATGATGGTGAGAATATTATTGAAATCATGCGCCACGCCGGCGGCGAGCTGGCCAACCGCTTCCATTTTTACCGTATGGCGCAATTGCGCTTCCAGGTTCAACCGATCGGTGATGTCGTTGACGTAACAATGGACGGTATTGCTGACGGCGACGGGAATGAAAGACCAGGAAAGGGTGTGCTTCTGCATGGCCGTTTGCAGGTTCGTTTTGCTTTCACCGGTCAAAAGGCATTGCAGAACGATGGCCTTGCTGTCAGGGGGCAGGATGGAAGCGACGGCCTCATGGCCGAGGGTCAAGGCCAGATGCCGCGCGGCGTCGTTGTAATAAGCCAGAGTGCCGTCGGCCGCGAATTCCAGCAGCGGGTTGGGGCTGTTGCGGGTGAAGGCGGCCAGTTTATGAATGCGTTGCTCGGTGTTCATGCCGGGTGGGGCCAGGGGTTGGGCGGGGCCAGGGCCGCTTCGCCGCAAGCGGCGTTGTCCAAGGCGGCGCGGACCGCCCGGGCCAGGTCGGCCGGATGGTAGGGTTTGGAGAGGAAGGTCCGGCCCGGGCCGTCCTGGTCCTTGCGCTCCAGGCTTTCCCGGCTGTAACCGCTGCTGAAAATGACCGGCAGGCGCGGGTTATCCTCCTGCAATTTCGCGGCCAGGTCCCAGCCTGACATGCCATCCGGCATGGCCATGTCTGTCAATAGTAAATCCACGTTTTTCCCGTGCTTCTCCCACACCTGCAGCGCCTCCCGTCCGCCGGCCGCGCCCAGAACGCGGTAGCCGCCGGCTTCCAGGATTTCCCGCACAAGCCCGCGCAGGACGGCCTCATCCTCGACCACCAGGACGGTTTCCCCGCCGCCGCGCGCCCGGAGCGCCCCGGTGGGCGGCGGGTTCTTTTCGGGCGCGTTTTCGGCGGCCGGAAAATCCTGCTTGCGGCTGAAGGCCAGCATTTGTTTGACCAGCGTGGCCGTGCGTTCAACACCGTCGGTGATATGATTGATGGATTTAATGGCGTCCTCATCCATGTTGGGATTGTCCAGCAAGAGGGCGGCGTGGCCCTGGATGATGGTGAGGATATTGTTGAGTTCATGGGCCAGGCCGGCGGCCAACTGGCCCACCGCGGCCAGGCGCTCCTGGCGCAGGGTCATTTCCCGGCTTTGCTGCAAGGCGCGTTGCGCCGCTTCGCGCTCCGCCACCTCCCGCTGCAGGTCTTTGGCGGACTGATCTGTCAACCGGCGTATCTCCTCGTCGCGCTCGCGCAAAATGCGCGCGCGCCACTGCCGCGCCCAGAGCCACGCGCCGGCTGCGGCCAGCAGGAATGCCAGGCCGCACACGCCGCAAAAAGTCCACGTCTGGTAGAAGCGAGGCGCCACGCCGACGCCGGCGGCTTGCAAAGGTAAACCTCCGCATCCGACGACCAGCAAGCCTGCCCAGAAAGACAAGGGCTTTTTCAACCGGCCAAAACTTTTTTTCATCATGGAGTCATCGCCGACCCCAGTGGCGACGAACGTTAGAAAACAACGGCGACATTCTACGGAAAACAGAGGATCGTTCAACCATAATCGAACAATGGCGCATCGCGGTTTTTGGCCGAATCCGAAGTGCATTGGCTTATTTTGACCACGTTTAACTAAGTTTATCATGGTTTCAGTGGACGCAAGCTGTTTATTTTGCAAGTCATTGAGTCTCAAGATTTTTGCACTCAGCCGTCAGCGTTTAGCCTTTCCCCAAATCGGTTTGACCCGGTTTGACCGAGCCTGACCCGCCTTCGCCGCCAAAGGCTTTCGGGGCTGCGGCAAGGCCAGCCCGATCTGGCAAGCCGTCTGCAAAGAAATAAATCCGAAATAATTTCGGGAAAGGGCTGTTTTTCCGAAATATTTCCGGTTATCCGAAATATTGCGCACTCCATCAAACCTGTATTTCTGGAAGGCAGAAAGATGGATTGGGCAGGAAAATATGCCAGAGGAATGATGGGCAGGGGAATCAGGCGGAAAGAGTTCCTGGCTCCCATTCCCCTGACCATCTGCCATCTCCCGTTCGGCGCGACACAGCGTGCTCATTGGATGATTTTAGCACAAAAGGCGGAAAGTGTGCAGCCCATGGTGGGAAGTTTTTTTAAAGCACGAAACCCCTGCAAACATTGGCCGAAACGCGCGTTGGTGGCCTTCTTGTCAAGTATGTATTCTTGATGAGCACCGAAAAACCATGCTTTTTCAACCCTCAATCCCAAAAGTTTTGGGGCTGTCCGCCACAGGCCCGGCGAAGGCGGATGTCACCTGGAAAAATATGTGGTTGCGCGGGACTGGCCTGATGGCTGTTTATGTTTTGAAATTTGGCCGCCGTTTTGGCACGGTTCCGGCCGATGCCGAAGGTTTTTGAGAAGGACGGATACAAATTCTCGTTTTACAGCAACGAGCATCGCCCGATTCACGTTCATGTCCGGTTCGGGAGTGGTGAAGCCGTATTCGAGGTCGAAAATGAGGTCGAACTGCGCGAATCGCATGGTTTGAAAGTCGGCGAACTGTCAAAGGCGCAAAGACTTGCGGAAATGAACAAGGATATTATAATTCAGAAGTGGCATGAAGTCTTTAACTGACATGGCTCGTTCCGCCGCTCATGTGGATGGCTGGATTGTCATCCGCATGGAAAGTGGCGCGGAGATTCGTTTTCCGGTTGCGGAAAATCCCCGTCTGGCGGCTGGCACGCACCAGCAATTGAATCATATCGAAATTTCCCCGTTTGGCCTGCACTGGCCTGATCTGGATGAGGATCTGTCTTTTCAAGGGTTGCTGGAGGGCAACCACGGCCAGTTTCAGAAAAAGGTTAAAGTCTGACCGGGTGCCGCCAATGGACAGAGCGGGCGGGGCGCGACAGACAAAATGTTGACATGCTCGGATGCGCCTCCTTTCCAGAGGAGGTAAAAATGAAAACTTATGGGTGACCCCTTGTTTGTGAAGGATACCAAGAAAGGGAAAAAATGGGCATCGCTGTAATGATCGCTGATCTATATTCAAATCCACCCCCGATATTACAACACATTGCTTTTGTCACCGGGATCATAATCGGGGCTGGCATCGTCTTCGCGGTGGCGTATAAAATCCATAAGACAACGACAGCGGCAAAGCCTCAGCCAACCAAAGGCATTAAAGCATGTCCTTATTGTGGCGCAGAATATCCGAGCAATGCGGTTGAATGTCCGAATGACCAAACCTATCTTGTTCCGAAATAATCCAAATTAGGACACTACCAATTGATTTGCCGTTCCGAAGCGGAAGCGTTAATAGGATGGCATGCAGTCCAATTTGAACCGGCGCTCGTTTATCAAACGCGCCGCGCTGGCGGCGGGCGCGGCCCCGTTCCTTACCTTTCCCAGCACCGGCCCGGCCTCGACGCGCCAGCCGGTTGACAAACTCAATTGCGCGCTGGTGGGTTGCGGCGTGCGCGGCAGGACTCATCTGGAGCAAGTGTTCGCCAGGTACGGCCAGAATCTCGCCGCCATTGTGGACCCGGATGAAAGGACCCACGGCCGCGTCTTTGGTTATCTCAAGGACAAAGGCATCGACCCCGGCACCATTCAGGCCTTCGCCGATTACCGCGTGATGTTTGATAAAATGGGCAAACAGCTCGACGCGGTATTTGTCACGACGCCGAACCACCATCATGTCAACGTGGCGATGATGGCGATGCAACGGGGCATCAATGTCTATTGCGAAAAGCCGCTGTGCCACGACATCGCCGAGGCCCGCCGCTTGCGCGAGGCGGCCCGTCATTATAACAAGGTCGCCACCCAAATGGGCAACCAGGGCCATTGCGAAGAGGGCTACCGCCGGTTGTGCGAATACATCTGGGCCGGGATGATTGGGAAGGTGGCCGAAACGCATAGCTGGACCGATCGCGCCAACGGTGGCGTTGGTCCGCGTCCGCCTTCCCTGCCGGTTCCGGCGGGGTTGCATTGGGATTCGTGGATCGGCCCGGCGCCTGACCGCGATTTTCACACGGACCTTCACCCGCATGAATGGCACGGCTGGTTCGATTTTGGCAACGGCTCCATCGGCAACATGGCTTGTCATGTATTGGATGGCGTTTTCTGGGCGCTCAAGATCGGACATCCTGACAGCATCGAAGCCGAGATGATCCGGGGCGGCAGCGACGAACGCTATCCAACCGGCAGCCGCTTGCGCTGGGATGTTCCCGCCCGGGCCGACATGCCGCCGCTGAAGGTTTATTGGTACGAAGGATTGAACGCGACAACCACCGACCACGCCACCGGCAGTGCCCACGCCGCCGTTGGCAAAGCCCGCAATCTGCCGCCGCTCCTGACGGAGTTGCAGAAACAATACCCGGACGAAGAACTTGACAGGGCCGACAGCGGAACGTTGTACGTTGGAGACAAAGGGATCATCTACACCGAAACTTACGGGAAGCGAATGCACATTCTTCCAATGGAAAAAATGGACCAGCTTCCACAACCCCCCGTAACCCTGCCGCGGCCCAAGGACGTTTTTGCGGATTTCATTGACGCCTGTCGCGCCGGCAAGAGCGAGACGTCCGTGCCGTTCGAATACGGCGCGCGGCTGACGGAATTTGCCATTCTCGGAAATTTGGCGCAACACGCGGGCGTGGGCCGGAAAGTGCAATGGGACGGACCGAACATGAAGGTGACCAATATTCCCGAGCTAAATCAGTGGATCCAACGCAAACCGCGCAAAGGCTGGAAGGTCTGAAGAGAATTATGAATTATGAATTATGAAAGACGGGAAACACTGACTCAATCCTTCACTCATAACTCTTACTTCTGATTTCTTAATTTCTTTAGTCTGGCAGCAAAATAATCTTTCCGTGCGCGCCGGGGGCCATGATCTGCTCGTGGGCGCGCGCGGCCTGGGCCAGGGGCAATTCCGCGCCAATCACCGGCGCCAGCGTGCCGTTGGCCAGGCCGGCGCCCAATGCCGCATGAATCGACGCTTTTTCCTGTGCCGGGACGTTGAAAAGCAACATGCCGCGAACGTCCGCATCGCGCATCATCGCATCCCGCGCGTCCACCTCCACCTTGCCGCGGCTGCCGATGACCACGACCCGGCCATTCATGGCCAAAAGACCCAGGTCCCTGCCGAGATTGACGTTGGCCAGCATCTCCAAAATCACGTCCACACCGCGGCTTTCTGTAAGAGTCATTACTTCCGTTAAATAATCGGGCTTGCGATGATTGAGAACATAATGAGCGCCGAGCTGCCGCAGCAATTCCTCGCCTTTCGGCGTGCCAGCCGTGCCGATGATCTTCAGGCCGGCGTTCCGCGCCAATTGAATTGCCGCCGTCCCCACTCCGCCCGAACCGCCATGCACCAGCACCGTTTCGCCCGGCGCGACGCGCGCCCGTTGAAACAACGCGCGCCAAGCCGTCGCAAAAGGAATGTTCACCGCCGCGCCCTGCGCGAATGACACTCTCTCCGGCAACGGATGCACATCGGACGCCTCGCACAAAATCATTTCCGCATAAGCGCCCGACATGGTGCCGCTGGTATAAACGCGCGCCCCCGCCGATAAATTGCGGACCGCGTCGCCGCACGAAACCACTTCCCCCGCCGCATCGGTGCCGGGCGTATAGGGCAGGGGCAGCTTGGGATTGGCTCCCGAACGCAGATAAGTTTCGACCGGGTTGACGCCGACCGCGCGTATGCGAATAAGAACCTGGGACCGGCCCGGTTTCGGATCGGGAACCTCTTCCCACCGCAAAACCTCCGGGCCGCCGAATTGGTGGACGCGAATTGCTTTCATTCTTAAAAACTTGTGCCTTCCATCTTCCGCCGTCAAGCGGTTGAAGAGAAGTAAGAATTAAGAATTAAGAAGTCAAAAGCGGGAGCTCGGTTCGACTGGCTGTTTTTCATACTTCTTAATTCTTACTTCTTAATTTCCCTGACTTCCCCTGCTCCTTCCTCTAACTTCCTTGCCGCATGAATGTTGTCTCCCATGGCGACCCGGATTTTGGCGATCAAATCAATCGCCTCCTGGCTCCTTCCAGCTTGTTCGACCCCGCCATCGAGCAACAGACCCAGAGCATCATCAACGCCGTGCGGGCCAGGGGCGATGACGCCATTGCCGAGCTGACGGAACGCTTCCATGGCCCGAAGCTTGACCCGGACCAGTTCGCCGTGACCCAGGCCGAATGGCTCGCCGCGTCCGTCCAGGCCGATCCATCCCTGCGCCACGCCATCGCTGAAGCCCGCAAAAATGTCGAAGCCTTTGCCAAACGCTCCCTGCGCAAAGATTGGTCCATGCGCAACAGCCACGGCGCGACGGTCGGGGAAAAATTTGATCCGCTGGCCCGGGTTGGAATCTACATCCCCGGCGGCATGGCCCCGCTCGTTTCAACCGCGCTTATGACCATTCCTCTGGCCCGCGCCGCCGGATGCCGCGAAATTGTCGTCTGCACCCCGTGCGACCGGCAGGGCAGGGTCAATCCCGCGTTGCTCTACGCCGCCCGGACGGCCGGCGCCACGGAGATGTATCGCATTGGCGGCGCGCAAGCGATCGCGGCCCTGGCCCTGGGCACCCCGGCCATTGCAAAGGTCAACAAGATTTTCGGCCCCGGCAACGCCTGGGTCGTCGCCGCCAAACGCTTGTTGTTCGGCCACGCCGCCATCGACTTGCTCCCCGGCCCCAGCGAATTGCTCGTCCTGGCCGATGAATCCGCCGACGCCCCCTGCATTGCCGCCGACCTTCTGGCCCAGGCGGAACACGGTTCCGGCCTCGAGCGCGTCTGGCTTTTGACGACATCCGGCAAGCTCCTGCGCGCCGTGCAAAAGGAAATTTCCCGCCAACTCCCCAAGGCCGGCCGGCGCGATTTCATCGCCCGCGTCCTCGACCGCAACGCCTGGTTGATCCAGGTGTCCGATCTGGAGCAAGGCATCGAACTGGCCAACCGTCTCGCGCCCGAACACCTGGAAATCATGACGCGCCTCGCCGCGCAAGTGGCGCGCCGGCTTACAACCGCCGGCGCGATTTTCCTGGGCGTGCAATCCCCGACCGTGCTGGGCGATTACGTGGCCGGGCCGAGTCACACCCTGCCGGCGGGCGGGACGGGCGCGTCCTTCGCCGGCCTGACCGTGGATCAATTTCAGCGGCGGACAAGCCTGATAGCCTACACCAAGCCCGCTCTCAGAAGAGCATTGAAGACAGTCAAGAAGTTTGCCGAATTGGAAGGCCTGGAGGCGCACGGCAGATCGGCGGAAATAAGGCTAAAGGCTGAAGCAAGGACCCCCGGAGGGGGCTGATGCCGGAAGAAACTCTTGCTTTAGTCCATCGTATATTCGCAAAGAGCTGATTTTCACAAGGCATTGAGCTGTAACGAACTATGTGAGGAGTTTCTTAAGAGGCTAAAGGCTAAAGAGTATGCAACAGAAGCCACCGGGTTTGAAGCTCAGGGAGCCATCGACCCCCAATCGAAGTATTAGATACGTGTTTGCTGTTGTTGTCTTCGGAGCGTTTATGTCCTCAGTCCTCGCTGTGATGACAACACCCCGATATAACCCAAACAGGTTTGTCTTGATGGATAACTTCTCGATGGAAATGTTAGTGCTTGGTTTCTTTGGAGTGATCAGCACGTCGCGTTGGCTTGTGTGCCGAGTTTGCGGTTTCTCACAGGTGGAACTTTATCGTTGGTCAGCTTTTTGGCCGCTCATCATGTTCCTCCCTTGGTTTAGTATTCTGGCTCCTTCTCATCGGGGACATACCGACCTGTTTGCGCTTGGCATAGCAGGGGCTTTTGGTTTGGCCTTTTCGATAAGCAACCTGAGAATACCAAGTTGGTATTCGCGTGGGCTTGGTGCGGTGTTTTCACTGCTGCACAGCTTTTGGCTATACACATTATTTAGACGGTGCCAGGAGTATGCGAGATGGGAAACGCTCTAAATCGGCGGAAATAAGGCTGAAGTGATGAATCATTTCCCGGGCGGCGGCGCGAAGGCTGCTTTCACGTTCCGGTCCGCCAGCACCCTCCCCTTCAGCCAGATGATGTTCGTGGCATCCCATCGCACGATCAAAATGTTTGATTTCATCGGTCCCGAAAAACCGTAAAGCACGTCGCCGGTTTTGTGCCGTTGCGGGGAGATCTCATCAACTCCGCGGATCGTCGAACGAAAGAGTTTGGTGATTCGCGCCGGGTCCCCGTCAAGTTTGACGATTTGACCGGCGGAAAGGCCGCCAGCTTCCAGAGGCGTCAACGGCTTCGCCGGCTCGATCGGCGCGCACAGAATCCAGTTCGCGGCATTGGAACTCATGCCGGACAGGAGAAGGTAATTATTGTTGTCATCATCGTTCAACTCGTATTCGTGGCGCGAGAAGCGGAGGCCGGGTTCGGCGATTTCCACCAACGCGTGACTGGCAATCCGGTAGCGCCGGCCATCCAAAACGCCCGATTCCCCGGCAAACAGAGGCGGTGGGCCTGCCTGGAGAACGATGACCGCAGGCGGGGGCGCCGGCGAACTCACAGCGGATTTCACGATCAGGATCAACGAGCCGAGCAAGCCAATCATCAGGAGCGGCGCCAGCACGCGCGCGTTCAGAAAACTTCGCCCCCCGGTCAAAGCAAACGCGAGCCGCGCCAGGCCGCCCAAGTTGAAAGCAGAGGCGACCGCGCCGCCTGTGATCGTTCTTCCCGAATAGAATTCCACCTCATCGCCCGTCCAACTGACCACGATCATTCTGTCGCCGGCCTCGGCATTGAAATACTTGGCGTGCTGGCCGACAACGACCCCTTCCGGCTCTTTCCCCTCGACGGCATAAACGCGCGAACAATCCACCCGCGTGACCATGACAGTCGTGCCGTCGAGATTCACCGCGTCGCCGACGCGCTTCTCCTCCGCTTCCCTGGCCGTCATCGGGACTTTCGGATTGAACATTTCAAAGAAGCGCCATTTGCCGCCCTGCCCGGTTTCTTCGAAGACCAGGGTCGCGTAGTATCCGCCGGAGGTTTCGAGGTTGAATTCGTTCCAGTACCAAGTCCGGCCCGCCTCCTGCACACCGAGCACGGAGCGTCCGATCACCCGATACGTTTGGCCAAAGAATGTGGCGGCCGTGCCGATGCGGATTTTGGTGGGATTGGCAAAGCTCATGTCAAATAAAAAAATGGGGAACAAACCGGCTCAGGTTCCCGGTGATGCGCCGCGTGTCTTCGCGAATCCCGAGGCCCGCCGCCTCGTGGTCCACGACCCAAACTCCGAAGACCGGATGCTGGCCGTCAAAATCGGCCATCGGGGCGGGCGCCTGATAAATGTGCCCCTCCCGGCCGTAACCGCCGCCGGTCTCCTCGACGACCACGCCCCCTTCGACCCAGGTGACGTTGCCGCCTTCGCGGCTCAATTTCGGCTTGCGCACATAACGGCCCTCCAGCGGCGCGGCCAATTCGTAGGCCGGCAGGAGATTCGGGTGGTCTGGAAACAATTCCCACAAAACCGGCAGCAGTCCCTTGTTGCTCAGCAGCATCTTCCAGGGCGGCTCGATCCACTGGACGGAATCATCATCCAGATGAACGCTGAATTCCTCGTTCCAGAGCCATTCCCACGGATAGAGCTTGAAACACCGCCTGATGGGACGACACCCAACGTCAACAAATATTTTCCGCCGCGAGTCCCATCCGATGTCGTCGATAAAAACAGGCTGCGTGAACGCGCCCGCCTGTTCGCAGGTGTCCCGGAGGTAGAGCACCGTCATTTCATCCTCGTCATGTTCGCGGACGCCGGTGAAGTGGATGGTTTGGCCGCGCCAGCGCCGCCAGGCGGCGATCAGGCGTTCGTGAATCGAGTTGAATTGGTCCGCGCGCGGATGGGTTTCCTGGAGCCAGAACCATTGCGCCACCGCCGCCTCGACCAGCGCGGTGGGCGTGTCGGCGTTGTACTCCAGCAGTTTCGGCGGCGACACGCCCTCAAAACTGAAATCGAACCGTCCGTAGAGGCTGAAATCATCGCGCTCCCATGACCGCAAAATGACCGGCACGGCGGCCGGGGGAATTCCCAGGCGCGCCCACCAGTCGTTCTTGATCACCGCTTCGGCGGCATCAATGCAGAGAAAATGCAGCGCGTTGGCGGCGGCTTCGAGGACGTCCACTTCGCGCGCGGTCAATTCGTAGCAGGCCGATTCATCCCAATAAGGCCCCACCTCGTGCGAGTGATAAGTCAGGCCGACACTCTCGACCCGGGCGGGCCAATCGGGACGACATTGGACGTGGTGGCGTTTCATATCAGGAATGCATCATGTAGCCGCCGCTGGTGCAGCCAAATCCGCCGCGGGTGACATCCGTCCGCATCGATTCGGCCTTCGCCGCCGCCGGAGCGGAGGGCGAGGAAACATTGGTGATGCTCTGCCAGGGCGACGGCCCCCATTGCCCGCCGTAAAAATACCGCCGTTGGGCGGGATCAAAATGATTGTACGGCAACGGGAACCACGCGCAAAACGGCGCGTGATAGTAACCCGCGCCGGGAACGTAATAATTGTTGGGATAGACATTGGCCGCGCTTAGCGGAGGATTGGGCCCGGGCCCGCTGCCGGCCAGCGCCCCGGCGGTAAGGCCGCTGAGCAGAACAAGGCGGATGCGTTTGGTGCGTTTGATCCGTTTGGTCATTGACTGTCAACCCATTCTGCGCCGGCCGTTCCCCGGTATCAATTACAATGCCCGGCGATTTTTGGAGCCGGGTGCAATCGTGAGTGGATCCTACTCCGAGGGCAGCCAGTGGGCGCCAAAGACTTTTTGCAGGTTCGCCTGGCCGATCAGCACGCCCGTTCCAATCAGCAGCATGGCGGCCCAAAACGTTCCGGTAAACGGTTCGTCCAGGCAAAAATGCGCCCAGGTCATCGTGCTGATGGGGACCAGGTTGTTGAAAAGATAGACTTGACTCGTTTTCCAGTGGCGCAGGGCGTTGTTCCAGAGCGCGAAGGCCAGCACGCCTCCGCCCAATATGCAGAAGAGCTGGATCCAGGCCAGGTCCGCGCGCCAGGGGATTGTGACCGTCGAGATTTCGATGAGCGCGACGGGTGTCAGAAGGAGGCCCGCCCTCCAAAAAGTATGCGCCGAGACTTCCGCGCCCGACAAATCCCGGCCCAAGAGGCGGCATTGGCGTCCAAAACTGGTCCATAACACGCTGGAAACCAGGCCGAGGATTTCCCCGGACAACCTGGCCGAACCATGCCGCAGCATTGGCCAAAACAGGACGAGCACGCCGCAAAAGGCCAGTGCCGCCGCGCCGTAGCGCTGCGCCGATTTCCAATGTTTCTCCGGTTGCCCTTCCCACAACAACGCCCAAACCGGTGCCGCCCCAAGATAAAGGGCGACGTGCGACACGGATGTCAACTTGAGCGCGCCGTTGAAAGCCATGATATACAGAGCCAGGTTCAAACCGCTCCGCCACCATAACTGGCGTTTCAGTTCCGGTGAAAGAGGGTGTTCGGTCCCGAAGAGTCGGGTCCAGCGCAGCAGTCCCAGCAGGACCAAACCGGCCAGCAGAAAACGCGTGGCACCGATGGACGCGGGCGGCCAGTATCGGACCAGGAACTTTATCCCGGTGTTGTTGGCGCCGAACAGAAAAACGGCCAGCAGCAGGCTGCCGGCCAGCGCGCCGTTATGCGGTTTGCGTTGCACTCCGGCCCACAATCCGCCATCCGGCGGTTTGAGACAAAGCGAAAATGGAGCTGCGCCCTTGCAAAACGGATTGCGCGGCGGCTTCGGGAGAATTATCCTTTGGCCAACATGCAACATTCGCCCGGCTTTTTGAAACTGGTCGAGGCCGTCCGGCCCCGCATCCGCGAAGTCACGCTCGCACAGGCGCGCGAACGCCTGGGGAGCAATCCAGGCGCCGTCCTGGTGGACGTGCGCGAAGACAGTGAATGGAACGACGGCCACGCCGCCGAAGCGGTTCATTTGGGCAAAGGCGTTTTCGAGCGCGATCTTGAAAAAGCAGTCCCCGATCCCGCAACTGAAATCATCCTGTATTGCGGCGGGGGTTATCGTTCCGCTCTGGCGGCCGAGGCGGCCCAGCGCATGGGCTACAAGAACGTGTTTTCACTCATCGGCGGCTACAAGGCGATGGCGGCGGCGGATTGGCCGATGCAGGGCGGTTCCCTGTAATTGCGGTTGGACAGTGGAAGAACTCCTCAAAGACACATTCCGCTGCACCACCACCAATATTGGGGTGATGGTGTATTTCCGTGTTGTTTTTTGGGCGGTTAGATTCACTCGGACGGCGGGAGATTATTTTTGGCGCGGCGGATTTAATTGATTAGGCAACAGGTGGGGGGTGTTGGTTTGCTGTGGGTTTATGTACACCACGATGGGTTTTTGCGGGTTAAAAATCCTCTGTAAGACGGAACTTGCGCCCGCAACAACTACGCCCAAGAAAAACACTAAAATAACCCTTTCCAAAATAATCTGATAGCGATTCTTTCTATCCCATTGAACCATGTGCGGCACCCTTATCAACACATTGTTGCAAAGCTCAGAAACTTTTTTGGCTTGGGCTGCGTATGCTTGCAAATTTTCAAGCGTGGGATCGCCCACATCTTTCCGGCTTCTATGGTCGGCTACGTGTCCATTGATGAAATGTATTCGTTTGTGGGCTGCTTGCAGGACAACACAACAGCCGATGACCGATTGCGCGGCGATCAGTACTCATTTCTCGGCATTGAGCAAATCAGCAAATTGATTCTCCATTGGCACGTTGGCAAACGGAACAAGGAAAACGCCGTTGAGTTTTTGCGAGGCTTGAAAACAAAAACCATTGGCCGGTTTCAAATCACATCGGATGCGTTTGCCCCGTACACCGGACACATCGGCGGCGTCTGGAAAGTGTTCCGGGAGTCCGTTGACTATGGCGTTGAAACAAAATGCTTTGGAGCGGTTCAGCGCAGCGTCAAACACCGGCTTTCGAGACGGGAAAACCCGGTCAGATGCCTTTGGGTGAAACGTGTTCCAATGATCGGACAGCCGGAACGCGACATGATGACCACGAACCATTCAGAACGGTGCAATTTGAGTCTGCGACTGTTCAATCGCAGATTCACGCGCCGGACTTTGGGATATTCAAAGAAGCTGAGAAACCACAAATTCGCGGTTGCCCTGCAAGTGGCGTACTTCAACTTCTGCCGCCCTCACAGTGCTTTGCACCAAAAGGCCACACAAACCACACCAGCCAAGTCCCAAACGCCAGCAATGGCCCAAGGCATTACGAATCGCGTTTGGAGAGTTGAGGAACTTCTTGGGGCGTTTTAACAACTCTGAGATGCACCATCACCCCAATATTAGCCGTGCCTAAAAGTCTTAATTGACAAACACATTCGTTTGGGTATCTTAACCTCCAATGGCAAAGTTTCGGCCATTGGCATGAGTGAAAATTTGGACAATTCCGGCGCGGCGGGCTTGCCTGGGCCGGCGAAGAATGGAGTCGCTGTGGTTTCGCAACCCGGCACGATATCGCTGGAAGGGATACACGGCACCATCACGGTGCCGCACCATCAAGCCGGCTTTTGGCAACAATGGCGGGCGTTCGTCGGACCGGCCATTCTCATCAGCGTCGGTTACATGGATCCGGGCAATTGGGGCACCGATCTGGCGGGCGGCGCCCAGTTCAAATACGGACTGCTTTGGGTGGTCGGCCTGGCCAGTTTGATGGCCATTTTCATGCAAGTCATCTCCGCCCGTCTGGGCGTGGTGACTGGCAAAGACCTGGCGCAATGCTGCCGCGATTGGTATCCGCGCTGGACGCGCTGGCCCAACTGGCTGTTCTGTGAACTGGCCATCGGCGCGTGCGACCTGGCTGAAGTGCTGGGCAGCGCCGTCGCCCTCAACCTCATGTTCCACATTCCGCTGTTCTGGGCGGTCATTATCACGGGACTGGATGTGCTGTTGCTGCTGGCCCTGCAACGGTTCGGGATGCGGACCATTGAAGCGGTGGTGCTCCTGCTGGTGGCGACGATCGGGGTTTGTTACTTCATCGAAATTTTTGTTCTGCCGCAGATGCAGCCCAACTTCCTGGAAATGGGGCGGGGACTGCTCACGCCGAGTCTTCGCCAGGCGGGAATGATTTACATCGCCATCGGCATCATCGGAGCCACGGTCATGCCGCACAACCTCTACCTGCACTCGGCCCTGGTGCAAAGCCGCAACTTCCAAAAGGATGAATCCTCCATCCGCAGCGCCATCCGGTTCAACACCATTGACGCCACCACCGCCCTGACCGTGGCCTTCTTTGTCAACGCCGCCATCATGGTGCTGGCCGCGATGGTTTTTCACGGCAAGACCAGCGTCGCGGTGGCCGGCGGTCAAACGGTCCATTTCACCCCCGACAGCGACTGGATTCGCATCGCGTATCTGACGCTGGCGCCCCTGTTGGGAACGTCCGTTGCGAGCACGTTGTTTGTCGTGGCGCTGCTGGCCAGCGGGCAAAGCAGCACCATTACCGGCACGTTGGCCGGGCAGGTGGTGATGGAAGGGTTTATGCACTGGCGGATCGCGCCGTGGTTGCGGCGGCTCATCACCCGGACGCTGGCCATTATTCCGGCGGTGCTTGTTATTGGGATTCGCGGCGACAGCAGCATTAATGATCTGCTCACGCTCAGTCAGGTCGTGCTGGCGTTGCAGTTGCCCTTCGCCATGTTCCCGCTTCTGCATTTCACCAGTTCGGGCAGGAAGATGGGAGCATGGAAACTCGGCTGGTTTTTGCTGATTGCCGGCTGGGGCAGCGCGCTGCTGATTACGACGATGGACATCTGGGGACTGCCGGACTCAGTTAAATCGGCTTGGCATGTCATCACGGGCGGATGATGCTTGAAGCTGTGCAAGGATCCACCATGTACAAGACCATTCTAGTGACGCTGGACGGGACTTCAACCGACCGGGCCATCATCGAACACGTCAAGTCTCTGGCGAAGCTGGCACAGAGCCGCGTCGTGTTGCTCCACGTCGCTGACGGTTGGGCGGCGCGCACCTATGGCCCGGATGCAGTCAGCCCCGAGATCACCGAGGATACGGCCTACTTGAAGAAGGTTCGGTCGGAGTTTCAATCCGCCGGGATTGCCGCCGACGCGGAACTGGCTTATGGCGATCCGGCGAGCGAGATCGTGAAATGGGTCAAGCAAAAGGGCTGCGATCTGGTGGCGATGAGCACGCACGGACACCGCTTCCTGGCCGACATATTTCTCGGCACAACCGCCAGCCGCGTCCAGCACAGCATCAGTGTGCCCGTTCTCCTTCTCCGGGCGAAGTGAGTGGACCAAGGTCGGACGGGTCGGACGAGGCTGTAGCTCCTCAAAGTTTTTCCAGCAGCCGGTGGATTTCCTCGTCCGTATTGTAAAAGTGCGGGGAAATCCGCAGGTAATGCCGCCCGCCGCGATCCGTGCGCAACGAGGTCTCAATGCGCGCAGCCATGAGTTTTTTTTGCAGCGCGGGCAGATCGGCATCGGCCCGGTAAAAACTGACAATGCCGCTGGCGTGTTGGGCCGGGGCATCCGCCTGCAGCACCGTCCAGCCTTTTTCCCGCAACGCCGCCACCAGCAACCCCCGCAGATGCAACAACCGGGCGGCAATATTCTCCACGCCAATTTCCAAAAGCAGTTCCATCGCCGCATTCAATCCGACCAGGCCCAGCAGGTTGGCTGATCCGGCTTCATAGCGACGGGCGTCGGGCCGGTAAACCAATTGCTCCTGCGCGACAAAATCCGGACAACGGATGTTGTGCCAGCCCTGGACCGACGGGCGGAGTATTGCCTGCAACGATTTTCGCACGAAGAAAAGGCCCGCGCCGCACGGGCCAAGCAGCCACTTGTGGGCGTCGGCAGCCAGGAAATCAATGTGTGCGACGTCGGTCGGGAATGCGCCGACGGTCTGAATGCCATCGACACAAAACAAAATATTCCGGTCGCGCAACGCCTTGCCGACGGCCTCAAGGTCAAGCCGGTAACCCGCCACGAAATGGTTCGAGGCCAGGGCGACGAGGCGGGTCTGTTCATCGACCTGGCCGACGACATCCACCGCGCGAATGCGCCCGTATTCGGCAACGTTGAGCAAGCGCGCCTCGACGCCCTTTTCCGCCAGCGCCATCCAGGGATAAACGTTGGAGGGATAATCGTCGAAATAGACGAGGAGATTGTCGCCCTTGCGCCAGGGCAGCCCGCCGGCGACAAAGCTCAGGGCCAGCGACGTCGGACCGACAAAGGCGATTTCCTCCGCCTGCCCGTGGAGCAGTCGTGCCGCCAGGGCGCGCGCGCGCTGGATTTGCGCCACGGGCATCGTCTCCTCCTGATCGCCCACCGTGGTCTTGAGGGCGTAATCCCGAATCGCCTCCGCGACGCGCCGGGGCAACGGGCAAACGGCGGCGTGGGCCAGGAAAATTTTATCGCGCGTCACGGGAAATTCGTGCCGGCGCAATTCCTCGTTCGATAAAATTTCCGCAATCGTCATTTACATTTTGATTTCGTCGATCTGCTTGAAATAGCTGGTGTAAAAGGAAATGATCTTCCACGCGACGAAAAAGATGATGCCAAAATAGACCAGCTTCGGCGTCCATTGGGCCAGGGCCTTCGTTCTGGCCTGGCCCTCCGTCTGGTAAAGGTTGTGCAAGCGGATGAGGGTTTGGTCCGTCGTCCCGCTGACTTCGCCCGTGTGATACAGATTGGCAAAAAGCGCGGGGAACCGGTCCGAAGCCGAAATCAGTTCGGAGAAAGTCGAACCATTCTGCAACGGCTCTTTCCACCCTTGCACGGTGCGGTTCAAGGCCGGCGACCCGCTGGCCGTTGCGGCCAGTTCCCACGCCGTCACAATCGGCACGCCGGCGTTGAGCAAACTTTCCAGGGCCACCGCCAGCCGGGCCAAAGCCAGGTCCTGCCGCGCGGTCCCGAGGATGGGGATGCGGCCCAAAATTTGTTCGACCCTGCTGCGCCAGCCTTCGCCATGCCGCCCCTGGCAGGCGTAAACAATAAGAAAGACCAGGCCATACAGCGGCGCGGCAATCCCCACAGTCATCCACAAAAAGTGCGCGACACTCCCCGTCGTCACCAATTCGATGAGCGGAAACAGAACGATGGCGAAGTTAAGAACGAAGGCCGGATACGCCATGTCCGAAATCATTTGCCGCGCCATTTGCGCGCGCTCACGGTAATAGACCGCCAGGAGTTTGAAGCAGGCATCCAGGCGGCCGCTGCGCTCGCCCGCGTCGATCAGGGCCAGATCAAAGGAAGGAATCCATTTCCCAATCCTCTGCAGCGACTCGCTCACGGTGTGGCCCTGGTCCAACTGCTCCAGCAATTGCGAGATGGGCGCGCGCAAGGAAAGGGAGGGCGGATGGCTCTGGAGATGTTCGAGCGCTTTATGGACCGACAGCCCGGCGGTGATCATCATCCCGAGTTGATGATACAGCTCCGCGTGCTGGTTCAGTTGCCGGGGAGTGATGATCAGTGGCATGGGCCGCGCCCAAACGACTCGGAGGCCGATGGTTGAAAATTAACCGCCGAGCAGCTTGTCGATGTTCGATTTCAAGTCCCGTTTGGAGCACATGCCGACAATCTGCGCAGCCACCTCGCCGCTTTTGAAAAAAAGCAGGGTGGGAATGCCGCGGATGCCGTATTGGGAGGCCAGAGCCTGTTCCTCGTCAATATTCACTTTGCCGATGCGAACGCGGGCGTCGTATTCCGAAGCCAGTTCCTCCAGCAGGGGCGCGATCATTTTGCAGGGACCGCACCATTCCGCCCAGAAATCGACCACCACGGGTCCGGGAATGCCGAGCACTTCGGTTGCAAAATTCGCCTGGTTTAATTTCAGAGTATTGGGGGAGGACATAGTTTTGGGGGAAGGCATAACAACCCGGAATCAGGTTCCGGCTGTGTCTGTCAAGAAAAATTTCAAATAAACCAGGGCGGCCAATCCGGCCAGACTGGCCACGGCCGCGGCAATGGCCAGACCTTTATCCAGCGCGGTCAGCTCGCCGCCGCCGCCGGGAACGGCGCGGGGCGCGGCTGAAGAAGGGCCGGGTTTGTGGGACGCGACCGGGGCGGCGATGCGGGAGGACGGGCTCCCGGACGTGGGCGGCTGCGGAGGAGCGGGAGTGCGGGTGGCCGTGGGCGCCGCTGCCGCCGCCGTGGCCATGCTTGGCGGCGGCGCGCCCGGAGCCAGCGTCGGCAATTTAATTGTCGGCGCGGCAGTTGGCTTCGGCGGCAAATTGATGCGCACCGTTTCTTTTTTGGGCTGAACCTTGGAGGCTTCAGCGGGTTTGGGCGGCATTTGGCCACCAGACGGTATCGGAGTGTTCTCAGCCATAAATTCCTATCATGGCTCCAAAATAAAGTTGCGCCGCGCCAGTGTCAATTCCAATTGATAATAGATTTAATGGTCAGACAGGTTGGATAAGTCGCACAAGTCAGGCAAATCGGACAGGTCAGACGGATCCGTCGAAAACCCATTAGGCGTGCTGTCATTTCCAAAAAACGCAATATATGGTGGTTTTTTCCTTTACTCCACCCCGCCGACTGTGGTTTTCTTTTCATCCAGGATGTATCTTAAGAATTTAACGGCGTTGGGATTTAAGTCCTTTGCGGACAAGACCTCGTTGAACTTTCAACCGGGAGTCACCGCCATTGTCGGCCCGAATGGTTGCGGCAAGTCCAATGTCTCCGATGCCATCCGCTGGGTTTTGGGCGAACAATCGGCCCGGGCCTTGCGCGGCGACGAAATGGCCGATGTTATTTTTAACGGCACCGATTCGCGCAAACCGTTGAGCATGGCGGAGGTGTCGCTGACCATTGGCGGCGTCGATTCCGAACATCTCAGCGCCGCCGGGGTCGAGATTGCCTACAACGAAATCACGCTGACGCGCCGGGTTTTCCGGGACGGGGCCAGCGAGTATTTTCTCAACAAAACCCCGTGCCGCCTCAAGGACATCCAGCAGCTTTTCATGGGCACGGGGGTGGGGCGGGCCAGTTACAGCATCATGGCCCAGGGCAACATCACCCAGATTCTTTCCAGCAAACCGGAGGATCGCCGGCTGGTGTTTGAAGAGGCGGCGGGCATCACCAAATTCAAGGCGCAAAAGCGGGAGGCGCTGCGCAAGCTCGAAGCCACCGAACAGAATTTGCTGCGCGTGGCGGACCTGATCCGCGAAGTCAAACGCCAGATCGGTTCGCTGCAACGCCAGGCCGGCAAGGCCCGCCGTTACAAACAACTGATGCTGGAGTTGCAGCACCTGGACACGCAATTGGCGCGGCATCAGTTCGACCTCTGGCAGATCGACCTTCGCGCCCGCCAGGACCAGCTCGAACAATCGCGCGCGCAAATTGAATCCCTTTCGGCCAGTGTCCTGCGCGTCGAAAACGAACTCGCCGCCCTGCGCGAAGACCTGGCGGAACAGGAGCGGCAGATCAGCCAGATGCAGCAGCAGGGCCTGGAGTTGAAGAGTCAAGTCGAACGCCACGAAAGCCGCATTCAATTCAACGACGACCGGCTGCGCGATCTGGCCGCGCAGAATTCGCGCGCCACCGGCGAGATCACGCAGGCGGAGGAGCGCCGGCTCGCCGCCCGCCAGGAATTGGACGAGGTGGCGCAACGCCTGACGGCCGCCGCCGCCGCCCTGCAATCCCATCAGGAGGCTTTGGAAAAGAAACGACAGGCCTTGCAGGGCGTGGAGGACGAGTTGCGCTCCAACCAGGAGGCGTTGCGCGAAGCCCAGGCCCGGGCTTTCGAGGAGGCCCAACAACTCAGCCGCGCCCGCAACGAAATCACCGCCCTGGATTTGCAAAAGGAAGGCAACGCCGTCCGCCTGGAAAAACTCTCGGCCGAAAAAGTCCAGCTCGAAGAGGAACGGACCGGACTGGGCCGGCGCCTGGAGCAGTTCTCAGCCAGCGTCGAGGCGGAGATTTTAAACGCGCAAAGCCATCGCGGCACGCTGGAGGAACGGCAGCAGCGTCTGCGCGAGATTCAACAGCAATTGAACGACACCACGCAGCAGTTGGACGATCTCCTGCGGCAACAGGCCGAAAAACGTTCGCGCCTCAACTTGCTGGAACAATTGCAGGCCGAACACGAAGGCTTCGGCTCCGGCGCCCTTTCCGCCCTCAAGACGGCGGCCAATGTGCTCGGTTCGCTGGCCGACAAAATCCGCGTGCCGGACCAGTACGTGGTGGCGATTGAAACGGCCCTGGGCCACCATTTGCAACTCGTCTTGACAGAACAACCGGAGGCCGCCCGGCAGATTTTGGACGATTTGCGCGGCAACAAGACCGGCCGGGCCAGCGTGGCCGCGTTGCATCTGGCCTCCCTGCCGGGACAGGCGCCGGCGTTGCCGGAAAGCGAGGCGGCGGGTCTCGTGCGGGGCAAGTCGGTCGCCGCCGCCAGTGTGATTGAGGCGGACCCATCGGTGCAGCCGCTGCTGCAGCGCCTGTTGGGACAGACTTTGATCCTCCCCGATCTCGCCGCCGCCACCGCCGCCTGGCACGATTCCGGCGGCGCTTTTGATTTTGTCACGCCCGGGGGCGACCTGCTCAATCGCTGCGGCATTTTCACGGGCGGTTATCTGAACGGCCAGGGTTCCGGCGACGCGCCCGCTTCCATCCTCGGCCGCAAAAACCAGATCGCCGAGTTGCACGGCGCGACGGTTGCCTTGCAGGAGAACGTCGCCGAAATCAGCCGGCGCAAGGGCGCGCTGCTCAGCGAGCAAACCCAGTTGCAGGCCGGCTTGCAGCAGGCCCAAACCGAATTGCGCACCCAGGAAGTGGCCATTGCCACCCGCCAGGGCGAGTTCAACGCCCTGCAAAATTCTTCCCGCCTCCTCCAGCAAAAGATTGAGACCGTTGTTTATGAGGTCAGCAGCCTGGCCGCGCAGGAGGCGGAAGGCGCGCGCAAACGCCAGGGGCTGGCCGCGCAAGCCGCCGGCTTGGAAACGCGCGAGCGCGAATGGCAAACCCGCGTCACCGCCTTGACCGCCTCGCAGGAAACCCTGCGCCAGCAGCGCGATGCGGCCAATGCCTCGTTGACGGAAACCAAAGTGGCGCTGGCCACCCAGGACCAGTTGTGCGCTTCTTTCACCAGCCAAAAAAGGCCGCTGGAACAGCGCATCGCGGAATTGACCCATCTGGCCGAAGAGCGCCGCGCCGAAATCCAGTCCTTCCTGCAACGCAAGCTTCAGGCCGACGCGGAAATCGCCGGGTCGCGGCAAAAAATCGAAGGCCTCCAGCAGGAGCGCGAACAGGTCGGCGTCCAGGTCGCGGAACGGCTGGCCCTTAAGGAAGCCAAGGAGGACCAGATCGCCAACGCGGACGGCGGACTGCGCGAACAACGCCGCGCCTTGAACGATCTCCAGGAACAACGCGCCTCCATCGAGGTCGAGCTGGCCCAGAAAAACATGGCCCTGCAAAATCTCAGGGACCGCATCCGCGAGAAATATCAACTGGACCTGGACAGCGTGCGCAGCGAGTGCATCACCATCACTTTTGCCGACGAAGGCCCCGCCAAGGTCCACACCCTGACTCCCGAAGAAATGGCCGCCAGCGGCGCGGCGACGGATTGGGAGGCGGTCGCGCGGCAGGTGTCGGCCCTGCAAACGCGCATCGACGAGATCGGCCCGGTCAATCTCGTGGCCATCGAGGAGTACGAGGAAACCGAGCAGCGCTTTCAGTTCCTGACCAAACAAAATGACGATTTGCTCCAGGCCAAAGTCCAGTTGGCCGAGGTCATCAACCGCATCAACACCCAGACGCGGCAAATGTTCCTTGAAACCTTCGAGAAAATCCGCGCCAATTTCCGCCAGATGTTCGTCGAGGTTTTCGGCGGCGGCAAGGCCGATTTGATATTGGTGGAGCAAGGCGACGTTCTGGAATGCGGCATTGACATGGTGGCGCGTCCGCCGGGCAAACAATTGCAGAACATCTCCCTTCTTTCCGGCGGCGAACAAACCATGGTGGCGGTGGCCTTGCTTTTCTCCATTTACCAGGTCAAACCCAGCCCGTTTTGCGTGCTGGACGAACTGGATGCGGCCCTGGATGAATCCAACATCAACCGTTTCATCCACATTTTGCAGCGTTTCATGGTGTATTCCCAATTCGTCATCATCACCCACAACAAACGCACCATTGCCATGGCCGACATCCTTTATGGGGTGACCATGCAGGAACACGGCGTGAGCAAAATCGTCAGCGTCAAATTCCACAAGACGGACGAACCCGCCACCGCCCAAAAAGCACACCCGTTGGAAGAGCCGGCCGCCGACCCCTCCATCGACACCGAGGAAGACCGGATGCGCCCCCGCGAAGACACCATCGTCATGGCGAAATAAGGCGGCGCCGGCAAACAATGGGCGCAATGTTCGTCCTTGAATTCAGAAATGCTCCTCCTTCCTGTCCGCCTTAACCCACAAAGCTGACGTTCGCGGTTTGGGGAAGTTAGGTTGGCCTTTGGCATTTCCACCCTCCGTAGCCCCGCGCTTTCGGGGCGGAGGACGGGCAGCCTTCAGCATTTCCTTTTGGATTCGCCGCAGGGAGGGGCCGGGCTTCGGCAAATCGTGCTCCCAAATTCTCACCACCCGCCAGCCTTTCCGGCGCAATGTCCGGCTGACCAAGCGGTCCCGGAGCTTGTTGGCGGTGAGTTTGCGTTTCCAGAAGGCGCGGTTGGTCGCCGGGACGGTTGAATGTTTGGGGCAGCCATGCCAGAAACAGCCATCCACGAACACCGCCAACCCGGCCTTTGGGAAGACAAAATCCGGCCGTCCGAAAACGGGCCGATGCCGCCGCCAGCCGGAGAGGCCATGCCGTCGAAAGAGCCGCATCAGAGCCAGTTCAGTGTCCCTGTTGCCGTGCGAGCGGATGCGGGACATCACCTGCGACCGCTTGGCTTTGGAGAAGACGTCAGACATATAGACAAGGCTGAAGGCTGAAGGCTGAAGGCTAAAGGCTAAAGTGACGGAAAATCCAGGAGGAAACGGGGACACGGCGATTTAACCACAGAGAGCACAGAGAACACAGAGAGGGGATGGGGGAAAGGCTGAAGTTGGGGGAATAGAAGGGCAATCTGACAACGGATGAAACCGGATGGACACGGATAAAAACGGGTTTGGACAGGATTACTTGCCGGCGAGCGCCTTGCGTTGCCGCCGGATGATGGTTGCCAAGGCCCGCAGCGAATCATTCACCGCCCCGGCGCTGGGGAAAGCCTTCGCCACGTCGGCTTCCAGCACGACGACGTTTGCGCCTTGGGCATAACGCCGGGCATATTTGCCGCGAACGCCGCGGGAGAAATCATATTCCGGCCGCATTTCGGATTCCGCTGGCTTGTCAGTTGCTTTCTTCATAACACTTTCGTTCTCGTCTGCTGGCGCGCCGGGCGCTCATGGGAGTGCCTCACGGATTGTGAAGAGCGGCAATCCGTTTGTGGCCAGGTTTGCGCCGGATTGGCAGCCGCACCAGCCGGTCGCCGTGTTTGGCCTGCGCTTTTTGCAGGTGGACAACCATGCGGTGCAAGTCGTAATCAAACCGGGCCGCCAGTTTTTCGCGCACCCGCCAGATTTCTTCAAGAAGATCGTTTTTCATATTATTCATTTCAACATAAGCTCTTTTGGCGTGCAAATCACGGGCATTTCGAACCCGGCGTTCCGGCAGGCTGCGCCGAGTTGTCCGCCGATGGCTGCGTTGGCCAAGTGGCGACAGTTCCATGTGAGCAGGAAATGCATCCGATGGACAGCCGCCACCGCCAGATGCAGCGCATCGTTGGAAGCCTTGGTCGGAATCAGTCTGCTATTCAGGACGGCCCGGGCAACCCGCTCGACCTCCCCGTTGACCTCAAGGACCGGCAGCCCGCGAATTTCGGTCAACCGTGCCGCGGCGGCAGCCTTGTCCCCTTCGGCCGCTTCATCCAAAACCACTTGCGAGACAAACAACTCAAAGTCGCGGCGGCGGGTGCGCCACCATTCCTTAGTTACTTGCTGGTCCGCAGCAACGATCAGATCCCGGCTGGGCCATGCCGTCAGCAAACTTGGAATCGTCGTTTCGAGATAGACCTTTGGTTTCACTTCCCTTCCTCCAGAGTCTTGAAATGGGGTTGCGCCCCGATCACTGGCCGCATTTCGGGTTCTGCTGCCTTGTCAGTTGCTTTCTTCATAGACGGCATCTTCGGGGTTGTTCCAGAATTCAAAAGCCGGTTCCGCCAATCGTGACCAGGCCAAATCGTCCAGCGTTATCTTCAAATGCTGAGGGAGAATTCGGAGCAACTCGACCTGTTCCTTCACGTCCAGTTTGTCAATGGCCTCGCTGATTTCGGCTATAGTACTCATGTCGAAACCTTATCGCCGCCTGAGAGCAAAAGCAAGGTGCGATCCTTCGCCGGGCGCGTATGCGGGACATGACTTCCGACCGTTTGGCTTTGTAGAAAACGTCAGACATATAGACAAGGCTGAAGGCGGGAAGACAAGGCTGAATGCTGAAGGCTAAAGGCTAAAGTGGCAGAAAAATCACGAGGAAACGGGGACACGGCGATTTAACCACAGAGAGCGTGGGGAAAAAGGAAGTGGACTTTCTTGAGCACGACAAGGTGCGGATTGAGCCGGGCAGCAAACTTGTTTCGCCGACAGGGCCGACCGAAATCACTTCCAGCGTCAAAGTCCGGCGCGGCCAGCAATTCTTCCGTCAGGCTATTTTGAGCGCCTACGGCGTCCGCTGCTGCATCAGCGGGATCAACGTCCCGCGCTTGCTCGTGGCGAGTCACATCAAACCGTGGAGCGATTTTCCAAATGACCGGCTGAAGACAAGGCTGAAGCAAGGACCCCCGGAGGGGGCTGATGCCGGAAGAAACTTTTGCTTTAGTCCATCGTATATTCGCAAAGAGCTGATTTTCACAAGGCATTGAGCTGTAACGAACTATGTGAGGAGTTTCTTAAGAGGCTGAAGTGAAACAGAGGGCGTGGGGGAAAGGCTGAATGCTGAATGCTGAAGGCTGAAGTGAAACAAGGGGGGCGTGAAAAGGCTGATCCGCCGTCGCCGCTTTGATCCTGTGGGTCCAAGGGCGTTTGCTGCCTTTCACATTGTCATTTCAGCCAAGTGATCTTTATTTCCTTTTCGAGCGCCTTGAATTCCGGGTCGCCGGTGACGAGTTCGGTTTTCCGTTCCTTCGCCAGCGCGGCGGCAAAGGCGTCGGCGAGGCTCATTTTGAAGCGGGCTTTGAAGCCGGCGGCCAGATCGGCCAGGCGGCGGTCGGCGGGATGAAATTCAATCGGCGCGGGTTTTAACTCCCTGGCGATGGTTGCCCAAGCGGCCTCGCCGTCTTTCATCCTGACAATGTATTGCACCTCGGCATAGTTCACCTCCGTCATGTGGACCGGTTGATCGCGCTGGCCCGCGCGTTCAAGGAGCAACGACACGGCCTCCCCGCCCGGTTCATCCCGAAAGAGGGCGAGCAGGGCGAAACTATCGAGGACCGGTGCTGCGGGCATATTTGGCTTCCTCCAGTTCTTTTTCCACGCGTTTGTGTTCCGCCATTTCCTCGGCAAACGGCTTTTCGCCTGGCTTGCGTTTCAGGATGCCGCGCAGGCGGCGGATGGTCACGGCGGTGACGGGTTTGAGAAGAATGCCGTCTTCCGTGGCTTCGACGATGGCTTTGGTGCCGTCTTCGATGTGGAATTGTTTGCGCAGCCGCAGGGGAATCACGACCTGGCCTTTGGTGGTGAACCAGACGGCGCTTGCGCTTTCAGTCATATTCATGGAAGGAATATGACAAAATAGAAGAATTCTGTCAATGGATATTTGTAAGAATATTTAATTTATTCCTACTACAATAATGTCGCGCCTACGGCGCTGTTTTCAAAACTGGTCTCGTAAGGAGGAATGGGAGGCGTGGGAGGCATGGGACGGATAGGACGGATAGGACGGATGGGACGGACGGGAGGAATGGGAGGCATGGGACTTGTGATCTCTTGCGCCTTTTCACGGCCATCTCTGTGTGTTCCCGGAATGCTACCACAAGACCTGTGTGCCGTATTTGGGGAAGCAGTCATCGGGAGAAACCAGCGTCAAACCGTGGGTGTTTGCCTGGGCGGCCAGCAATCGGTCAAACGGGTCCTTGTGAAGCGGCGGCAAATCGGACGTCAAATGCAAAGATTCCAAGTCCAGGGGCCAGTCTCTTATTCCCCACACCGCCATCTGACGAGGAAACCAGAGGCGCGGCTTTTCAGGAAGAGTCAGTTTGCCCGCAAAATGTTTTAACTGGATTTCCCAGATGCTGGCGTGGCTCAACCACAGTTCGTTGCGGCTGTCGTCGATGCCCCGTTTGGCGGCGGCGCTCAGGTTGTCCGGCGATCCGGCCAGCCAAATGAAGACGCACGTATCCAGCAAAAGCTTCATCCCATTCCCCATTCAGTCATTTCTTCTTCCGTCAATGGCGCGAAGCATCCCGGCTTGACCCGGATGGGGCCTGAGGTGATTTCTCCCACCTTGGGACGCCGTCCGGTGTTTTTGCGAAAGGGCACGAGCATGGCCACCGGTTCCTTGCCGCGGCAAACAACCACTTCCTCGCCGGCTTCCACGCTGGCCACCAGTTGGGAGAGACTGGTCTTCGCCTTGTGTATGGTGATTTCCCTCATAACGTCATCAGGTTAGTCCATTGGTTAGCTAATGGCAAGCATTTTCCTGTCAAATGTGAGGAATGAGAGGAATGGGTTCTTGGGCCACAAATTGACCCAGGTGAGTGCAGATCAAACAGACAGGTCTGACGGGTAGGACGGGTAGGACGGGTCCGACGCATGGGACGAATGGGACGGATGGGACGGATGGGGACAAAGGGGGCAAGAGGGACATATTGGGGCTGAAACGGGTGGGAAATGAGGTCGAAAATAAGGCTTGCATTGTGCGGGGCAATAGGCGAGTGTTCGCCCAGCTTTAGATTGCGTTGTCGAATTCCCACATGGTGGATCTATCAAGTGAACGCTGTTCAGTGATGATTTGAAACCCGATGGCCGGGAACAGTTCCGGGAAGCAGCAAGCGAGTCTAAGACCATGAATCAGAATGAATACGAAATTGTATGTCGGGAACCTCTCCTTCGACACAACCGAAAATGATCTGCAGGATCTTTTCGCAGCACACGGGCCAGTCTCCGAAGTCAACCTTATCACCGATCGCATGAGCGGCCGTTCCCGCGGCTTCGCTTTTGTGACGATGGGCACGCCGGAAGGCGCCCAGGCCGCCATTACGGCCCTGGCCGGCAAGGAAATCGGCGGTCGCGCCCTGACGGTCAATGAAGCCCGTCCCCGCGAGGAGCGCGGTCCTTCCGAAGGCGGCGGACGCGGTCATGGCGGCGGCGGCGGTCAGCGTCGCCAGTATTCCCGCCGTTAAGCGGGCGGCGCGTTCACGCGCCAGAGCGGCTTTGGTTTTTCATGGGGTGATGCGCGAATGCGTGTCATCCCTTCGCGCAGGTTGGTCCAGAGCATTTTCAACAAGGACGCAGCCGCAGAATGTCTCGCCGGCGAGACGCCGACGAGTGCGACCGAGACGGTCGCGCTCCCCGAGACCGAACAGCATGCGGGCACAGTTATATTTAAAATGCTCTAAACTTGGGGCGTTGTCCACGGCGGGGCGGCGGGCAAACTGGCCTCAAATTCCGCGGCCAGGCGGCTTTCAAAGTCTCCCGCAAACCGCCCGGCAAAGAAACGAGGCAAGCCCTCTTCGAAAAGGCGCTGCCAGGATTGCTCTTCGTGATGGGGAACGATGGGATGGAATAATACGCCGTTGGCTTTGGCGGCCTTGAGATCGCCGGGCGCGTCGCCGATCATGAGAATGTTTTGCGGCGGATATTTGCCGGCGGCGGCGAATTTGAGATGCTCGGTTTTTGTGCCCATTTCCTGGCCGGCGATCAGTTTGACATACGGATCGAGTTTGGTTTCGGCCCATTCGCGGCGGAGGGCCGCGCCGGGCGTTTGCGAGACGACGATGACGTCGGCCCGGGCCGCGAGCATTTGCAGGCATTCGCGCACGAGCGGGAAGGGCGGAACGCCATGGACAATGTCCTCGATGGCGGCATTGACCGCGCGTGACCACTCCAATACCGGCTTGAGCGCCTTGTTGCCCGCTTTGATCTCGGCGGCCAACGTGTCGTTGCTGGGACGGCTTTCCCGCGCCGTCCATTCCGCCAGGCTTGCGCCGTCCGGCACGGCCACGCCGCGCGCCCTGACCTCGCTGCGCTCGCGCAGCAGATTCAAGCTGAGGGCCAGGGCGTGAAAGCGATTGCAGCCGCGGCTCTTGGAATAGAGATTGACGAATTCCCAGGTTTCGCGCGCGTACCTGCCGGCGGCCTGCAAGTGAAAATGCTTGATGAACATCGGGGCGAAACATTCCTTTTGTTTGACTTCCATGGAGTCAAACACACAGCCGTCGGAATCCAGCCCGACGAAAAACGGCTTCCCCGGCTTGAAATCGCGCAACGGCTGGGAAGGGTCCATGTTCGTCACGGGGGCCGCGTTCAAACGGTGTAACTGCCGGAGGCGGCGCTGCCGCCGTGGCCGGTCCAGTTGCTGTGAAAGAACTGCCCGCGCGGCTGGTCAATGCGCTCGTAGGTGTGGGCGCCGAAATAATCGCGCTGCGCCTGGAGCAGATTGGCCGGGAGCCAGGCGCTGCGGTAGCCGTCAAAAAAGTTCAGGGCAGTGGAGAAAGCCGGGGACGGGATGCCCTTGCGGGCGGACAGGGCCACGACCTTGCGCCAGGAACGCTGGCATTTTTTGATTTCCCGGCGGAAGAATTTGTCGAGCAACAGATTGGGCAGGTCGGGATTGAGGTCGAAGGCCTCCTTTATTTTACCGAGGAACCGGCTGCGGATGATGCAGCCGCCGCGCCACATCAACGCCACGCCGCCGTAATTCAGATTCCAATTGTATTCCTTCGCCGCGGCGCGCATGAGCATGTAACCCTGGGCGTAGGAAACAATTTTTGAGGCATACAAGGCCAGGCGGATGTCCTCGATGAACGCGGCCCGGTCGCCGGCGATGGCGCGGAGCGGCCCTTTCAATTTCTGCGCCGCCGCCACCCGGTCCTCTTTCAGCGCGGAAATGCAGCGGGCGTAAACGGCCTCGGTGATGAGGGTGATGGGAATGCCCAATTCACTCGAACTGATGACGGTCCATTTGCCGGTGCCCTTTTGCCCCGCCGCATCCAGAATCTTGTCCACCAACGGCTGGCCGTCGGCATCTTTGAAAGCGAGAATATTGGCCGTGATCTCGATTAGATAAGAATCCAGCTCCGTTTGATTCCAGGCGGCAAAGACCGGCTGCATTTCCGCCGCCGTCATGCCGAGGCCCTCCTTCATCAGTTGATAGGCCTCGCCGACCAACTGCATGTCGCCGTACTCGATGCCGTTATGCACCATTTTGACGTAATGGCCCGCGCCGTTCTCCCCCACCCAGTCGCAACACGGCACGGTGCCGTCCACCTTCGCGGCGATCGCCTGAAAAATATCCTTGACATGAGGCCAGGCCGCCTTGGAGCCGCCGGGCATGATGGAGGGACCGCGCCGCGCGCCCTCCTCGCCGCCGGACACGCCGGTGCCGATGAACCAAAAGCCCTTCGCCTCGAGCTCGCGGGTTCGGCGAATGGTATCCTGGAAAAGGGAATTGCCGCCATCGATGATAATGTCGCCCTTTTCGAGGAGAGGCAAAATTTCCGCGATCAAATCATCCACGGCCTGGCCGGCCTTGACCATGAGCATGACGCGGCGGGGCCGCTTGAGCAGGGCGATGAAATCCGCGATGGAATGCGCGCCGATGACTCTGGTGCCCCTGGCTTCGGAGCTGAGGAAGGCATCGACCCTGGCGACGGTGCGATTAAAGACGGCCACGGTAAAGCCGTGATCGTTCATATTGAGGACGAGATTTTGGCCCATGACAGCCAAACCGATCAGACCGATGTCCGCCTGTGCTTGCATGAAAAAGGATGTGTTGAGCGTTCTTTGATAAAGTTTAAGATTAAGATTAAGATTAGGATTAGGAACAAGAAAACGCCACCAAAAAATTGCAGTGCGCCCGCGCGCGGGTTACGGGACTTTGCGTTTGAAAAGGATCATGGCGCAGTGGGGCATGTCTTTTTTGGCCAGCGGTTCCTGCCATTGGATTTGTCCGTCGTTGGAGAGGCAGCCGCCAACGATTTCGTAATTCCGGGCGAGCAATTTTTTGAGGAAATCAACAAAGTCGGTCGGGTTGCCGTGCTGGATCATCCAGCTCGAGGGGGATCGGACGAACACGATGGCTGCGGGGGGGCGTTGCTGGAGATCGTGGATCGCTTCGGCCTGGTAGCTTCTGGCCAGCGGAGTGGGGACCATCAACGGATAAGCGATGTCGAAGCGCGTGGAGCTGAACCGGTGCGCGTAGCAGAGAATCTGCGGCTCGGAACCCGCCACGTAAACGAGGTCGCCGGGGGCGGTGATCTGCGCGAGTCGCGCGGCAACCATAGGTGATTCCAGAAACGTCTTCCACGGACCCAATCTGTCCACAGCGAATTGTTGCGGGGTGCGGATCAACCAGCCGGCGTCCGGCGCGCAAACGCCGAGCACGACGACGCCCGCCAGCGCCAGTCTGAGCCAATGCAGCGATTGTGAAACCTTGGCGGCAACCCAGCCGGCGAAATCGCGCAGCGCCACGGCCGCAAGCAGCGCCCAGAACGGCATGACGGCAATGTAATAGTGCCCGTAACGGCTGCCGGCGGTGACCATCCATGCCCCGAGGAAAAGCATGGCCCAAAACCACACCCGCCTCTCCAGTTTGATGACCAGAAGGCAGGGCGCGAGAAAGAGAATCCACCAAAAGCGCCAGAATTCACCCAGCATCAGCCACAGACCGGCCATGCCGAAGCCGGCCGAGACGGCGTAGAAGCGGTTGAACACAACGGTGCATTCCCAAAGCCGTTTGCCGCCGTCGCGCAGCAAAAATGGCGCCAGCACAATCGCGGCGGCGACGGTCCCACCCGACAGCGCCACCAGCCAGTGCCCGGCGATGGAGCGCGGACTTTTGCCGCCGCGCCACTCCTCAAAGGAACATACGGCAAAGACAAACGCCAGCAGCGGGAAGGCGGTGTATTTGTAGCAGATCGTGATCGAAGCGAGAATGCCAGCCGCCAGCCAATGCGCCGCTCCGCCATTGCCGTGCCGGCTGCGAACGTAAACAGCGGCCGCGGCCAGCAAGGGCAGGAGCATGAACATCTCGGTGTTGGCGATGAATTGGTCCAGTTCGGGCAGAAGGATCATGGGCGTCATCAACCACATGGCCGGCAGGGCCACGCCGGGGCCGAATTCGCGGCGGGCGATGTCTCCGAGCAGAACGGTGGCCAGCGCCGCAAACACGCCCGCCAGAATGCGCGGAAACCAGAAGACGTCCGGTGCGAGGAGACCGGCCAGGGCGTAGCTGTAGGCGACCATCGGGGGTTTTTGCAGGAAGGAATGCTCGTAGGGCGCGCTGCCACTGAGCAGGAGCCGGGCGGCGTAGGCGTATTCGCCCTCGTCGCGGGTGAGGGGGGCGTTGAAGTTGTTCCATCGCAGCAGGACGAACAGGAAGGCGAGGCCGAGAAGGCCCAGCCACAAAGCGGGGTTGAAGCTCTTGCAAGTTTCGGTCCTCACCGGCCAAGTGTCGGCGCATATCAGCCGGGTTTCGAGCTAAAAAAGAGACTGTCAACGGAACATTTGTCTGCGACATCGGGATGCGCGAATGTTGACCGCATTTTCGCCGGGGATTAGCCTGCGGCCATGAAGCGTTTCTGTTTTCCATTGTCTCCCATGTTTTTGATGGTTGGCGCGGCCCTTGTTCTTTTCGCGGGTTTGCCCGGGACGGCATCGTTCGCCGCGCCGATTGAAAAGATTTCCCCGGCTGTTGCGTTGAAAGCGGAACCGTTCCCGCTGGAAGACGTGCGCCTGCTCGACGGTCCGTTCCGCGATGCCATGCTGCGGGACAAGGCTTATTTGTTGAGCCTGGATGCCGACCGGTTGCTGCACAATTTTCGGGTGACGGCCGGTTTGCCCTCATCCGCGGAGCCGCTCGGCGGCTGGGAGGGGACGAATTGTGAACTGCGCGGGCATAGCGTCGGCCATTATCTTTCGGCCTGCGCGCTCATGTACGCGAGTACGGGCGATGCGGAATTAAAAAGACGGACGGAATATCTGGTGGCTGAACTGGCCAAATGCCAGGAGGCGATGCCCGGGCAGGGTTTTAACAAAGGCTTCCTTTCCGCGTATCCGGAATCACTCTTTGACCGGGTGGACCGGGCGCAACGGGTCTGGGCGCCTTACTATACGCTGCACAAAATCATGGCGGGCCTGTTGGACGCGCACCAGTGCTGCGGCAACCCGCAGGCGCTCGACGTGCTCACGCGCATGGCAGACTGGCTGAAGTTCCGCGTTGACCGGCTCTCCACCGCACAGATGCAGCGCGCCCTGGGCAACGAACACGGCGGCATGAACGAAGTGCTGGCCAACCTTTACGCGCTCACCGGCAATCCCGATCATCTCAAGCTGGCGCAGGCCTTCAACCACGAGGCGGTGTTCGCGGGCCTGGCGGCGGGCGAAGACAGACTGAACGGCCTGCACGCCAACACGCAGATTCCGAAAATCACCGGCGCGGCGCGCGAATATGAACTGACGGGCGACAAGCGGTTGCATGACATCGCCGCATTCTTCTGGCAACGCGTGGCATTGCACCGCTCCTACGTCATCGGCGGGGACAGCGACCGGGAGTATTTCTTCCCCACCAACGATTTTTCCAAACACCTTTCCGCGGAGACAGCGGAGACGTGCAATACCTACAACATGCTCAAATTGACGCGGCATTTGTTTGAATGGGAACCGTCGGCGAAGCTGATGGATTTCTACGAACGCGGGCTTTACAACCAGATCCTCGCCTCGCAGGACCCTGACAGCGGCATGATGACTTATTTCGTTCCGCTGCAGACGGGGCGTTTCAAAACCTACTCGACGCCGCTGGATTCGTTCTGGTGCTGTGTCGGGACCGGAATGGAGAACCATGCCAAGTACGGCGACACCATTTATTTTCACGGCCTGGACGCGCTTTACGTGAACCTGTTCATTCCGTCGGAACTTCATTGGACTGAAAAAGGAGTGACGGTGCGGCAGGAAACGAAATTTCCCGAGGAGGAAACGACCACGCTGACCTTTGACTGCGCTTCACCGGCGAAGTTTGCGCTCCTTGTCCGCCGCCCGGCATGGGCCGGGGCAATGACGGTGCGGGTCAATGGCCGGAAACAAAAGGTGACGGGCGGGCCGGGGTCGTATCTGACCCTCGAGCGCGTCTGGCGCAAACAGGACAAAGTCGAGGTGCGCCTGCCCATGCGGTTGCATCTGGAAACGTTGCCGGGCGACGCGAGCCACGTCGCCTTTCTCTACGGGCCGGTGGCGCTGGCGGGCAAGTTGGGCGTCGAGGGCCTGCCGCCGAATGGACAAGAGGCGCGAAATCAATTGGACTACGCCAAATTGCCGCTGCCCGAAACCCCGACATTGCCCTGCAAACCGGACCGGGCGGCGGCCCAGGCGAAGGCAGTGAAAGGCAAGCCTCTCACGTTTCAATTGAAAACAGCGGAGGGCCGGGAAATTCTGCTTGTGCCATTCTACCAACTGCACCACGAGCGTTATGCGGTGTATTGGAACAAAATGGATTGATTTTTGGAGTTGAGCCGTTCTAGCCTCGTGGCCGGTTCAACAAACATATTTTAAATCTTATGGCCCAAACTTGTTTTCATCCCAGTATCGAAGGCGCGCAACACGGCGCGAAATCTCTCACCGCTTTTTTGGATTACGCCAAGGCCTCCGGCGCCACCGGCGCCCAGCCGTCCAATTACATGCTCCAGGACGGCGCAAAATTCAAGTCCCCCGCCGACATCAGGCAGGCCTTCGCGTCGCGCGGCATGAGTTTCGACGGCATCTCGGCCCACTGCCCATTTTGGGTCCACACCACCGCCTGGACCGAAAGCCCGACCGTCCGGCCATTCCTGCCGCCGGATGTGGCCAAAAAGTCCGCGGCTGAAATCGAGAAATGGAGCGAGACCTATGTGCTGCGCCTGCTGGATCTGGCGGCGGCGGTCAAAGTCAAAATTGTGCCCATGTTCTGGGGCGTCGCTTTCGGCTGGGAAGTGGCCACCGGCTACCCGTGGGGATTTTGGAAGGGGGCGGATTACGACCTGGTGCAAAGCGGCCAGGAACGGTTTGTCAAGAAGACGGCCAAAATCCGCGCGCACGCCAAAAAGCTCGGCATCATTCTGGCACACGAGATCCATCCCGGAACCGCCGCCATGTGCGCCGACGATTTCAACCGCCTGGTGCAGATCTGCGACAATGACAAATGCCTGGGCGTCAACGCCGATCCATCGCACTGCTGGGAGGGGGAAAGTTGGGAAACCCGTTTCCTGAAAGTGGCCCCGCGCATTTACGCCTGTCACGTCAAGAATTTTGTCATCCGGGCCGGTTTCCCGTTGCGCATGATGGAAAGCGGCTGGCAAAAGAGGGCCATGCAATTTGTGGATATCGGCTCCGGCGATTTGAACATGACGCGCTACGCGGAATTAATGATGCACAGCGGCTACCCGCAACGTTACTGCGCCGTCATGGGCACGCGCACCGCGCCCCTGGTCGTCGAGGCCGAGAGCGCCTATCGGGACCTGGACACGACCAGCGCCAACGGCATCGCTTACGTGCGTGACAACCTGTGTTTCAAAGTCGCCGCGGGCTCTTTCGAAGAGGGCATGGGAGCTTAAGCCGGAAATTATTTGCGCAGGAAATGCCCGATGGCGTTGGCCACGGCGGAGATGGCAAGGTTCCGATTGTCATCACTCCATCCCGCCGGAAGTTCCCTTGCGCTCCAGGCATCGGCAACGGCTGAGACCCGCACTTGCCTCTGGCGCTCCTCCAAATCCTCGACTTCGCGGGCGCGCTCCTTCTCGATTCCGCCCGCGCGTATAAATTCAACGACGCGCCGAAGTTCATCCTTGTCAAACCACGTCCCGTGCCTGCCGCAAACATTGACGATGACGTTCGAGCAGTGCGCGAAGTTCACCCGGTTCATCAGGGCCTTGCAGACCGGACACGGTATGTAGTGAATGTGTTCCTCGATATCCACCGACTCCGCCGCCTGCGACGCCGGCATGCCGAGCACGGCGGCTTGTTGTTCCTGATCCTGGCAGATTTGCCGCACGGAATCCGCGTCAGCCCAGACGCCTTCGCACTTCGGACATTCCTCCAGATGCGTCTTGCCGATGAGGACGGCTTCCATCTCGACGCGGCAGCGCGGGCAGATTTCGTGGGTTCCGTCCGGGACTTCGGTTCGATCCGCCCTGGCGCCGCAGTGGGAACAGAATTTTGCGCCCAGGAACATCATTCCGAAACAGGAGGGGCAGGCCACGGTGGCGAGCCGCGCGCCGCAATGTTCGCAGCGCGGCGAATCGGAGGAAGCCGCCGCGCCGCACATGGGGCAATTGAGTGTTTCCGCAGGCATTGTCAAAGATATTGTCCCAATCCGGCCCAAACTGCAAGCCAAGACCTCCGTATCTCTGTCGCCCAGCCGTTCAATGTTCATCCCTCCTCACGTTTCGGCTCGGAGGAGGGTTTGGTTGGTGTTTCTCCTTGGGCGGCTGGGGACACGCCCTGCTGATCACGCAGACGATCGTGGTATTGGACCAACAACTCTTCGGTGCGGAAGTTCCTATCGAAACCCGCAAGCGATTTGCCCAGACACAATGCTCCGGGGATACCGAAAAACGTCCAGTTAATAACAATAACTATGCCAAACACAAATCCTTCGCCAAGCTGGTCACTTTCCGACTGCTCAATCTTGTGGATCATCTTCAGCGTGTAATACACCGCAAACCCAAGAAAAAAGAGGCCGTAAAAAAGCATACCCCAGCGCAGTGACCTGCGGCTGGCGAGGCGTTTCCTGGCGCGCTCAACAACAGCTTCATCACTTTCTATCGTTTTAGTCATACCGAACTGCATCATGAGGGTGGCAATCGCAGCGTGGTATCCAGGGGTGAAATCTCCGGCAGTTCTTTCACCGCCGCACCGCCGCCGAGCTTGAGCAGTTTCTCGCCGCTGGGGCGCACCATGCGGTCATAGCTGCCAACGGCGTCGTTGAAGGCGCCGGCCGCCCTTTCCAGGCCGGCGCGAATTTTCTCGAAATGTTCGAAAAACTTGGCCACGCGATTGAACAGTTCCTGGGCCGTCGCCGCTATTTCGCGCGCGTTCTCCGTCTGCGCGTGCTGCTGCCAACTGACACTGACCGCGCGCAGCAAGGCGATAAGCGAGGTCGGCGTGGCCAGCATGATCTGCCGTTGCGCGGCCCAGACGATCAGTTCATGGTCGGCTTCCAGCGCGGCGCTGAAAAGTGATTCGGCCGGAAGGAACAACACGACGTAATCCAGGGCATTGGGATATTGGGCGGGATAATCCTTTCTGGCCAGGTCCCGGATGGTGTCCTTCAACTTGTCGGCGTGCAGGGCCAGGGCCTGGGCGCGTTTGACGGTGTCGGCGGAGTCGATGGCTTGCAGAAAATCGAGGTCGGGCACTTTTGAGTCAACTATAATTACCCGGTCGCCGGGCAGGCGGACGATTAGATCCGGCTTTTTGTCGTCCACCTGGTTTTGTTCCGTGAAATCGCAATGCGGGCTCATGCCGGCGGCTTCGACGACACGACGGAGGGTTTCCTCGCCCCAGCGGCCGCGGGCCTGGTTGGAGCTGAGGACGCGGCGCAGTTGCAGGGTTTCGCTGGAGAGGGTCTGGCTGTTCTGGGCAAGGCTTTCGAGTTGTTTTTTGACTTCGCCCAAGGTGGTGGACTGGGTGGATTCGCTTTGCTGGAGGCGTTTTTGATAGGTATCCAATTGTTCCTTCAAAGGCTGGACGAGAGTGGCGATGGCTTGCTGGCGCTGGGCCAGATCGCCTTTGGCGGTTTCCTGGAATTTGGCAAAGGTCTCGTTGGCCAGTTGGAGAAATTGGGGTGCGTTCTGCCGCAAGGCATCGGCGCTGAGGGCTTGAAAGGTTTGGCGCAAGTCGGCCAGGGCCTTTTCCTGGGCCTCCTTGGCCTCGCGCAGGTGGGCGGCGTGCAGATCGCGAGTTTCGCCCAGCAATTGCTGGGCGGCGTCGCGATTGGCCTCGGCCGTGGCCAGGGCGGTAGAGGAGAGGGTCAGTTGGCCGCGGGTGGCATCGAGTTCCTTTTCGCGTTGCTGAAGTTGCTGGCGCAATTCGTTTTCCAACCGGGCGTCCGGCGGAAGAACCGATCGTCTGCTGCTTAACAGGCCGAACAGCCCGCCGAGAATTGCGCCGGCGACAAAGGCGATGGCAAGCTGGGCGAATAAAGGCATCAGTAGTGGGCGATTACTTCAATTTCGACGTTCGCGCCGCGCGGGAGGGCGGCCACTTGCACGGTGGAACGGGCGGGCGGGTCATGGCGGAAATGCCCGGCATAGACCTCGTTCATGGCGGCAAACTCGGCCAGGTTCGTCATGAAGACCGTGGTTTTAACGACGTGGGCCGGGGTCAAACCCTGGTCCTGCAAAATGATGTTAACGTTTTGCAATACGCGCTCCGTTTGGGCGCGGATGTCGCCCGCGACGATCTGGCCCGTCGCCGGATCGACCGGAATCTGGCCGGCGCAAAAGAGCAGGTCGCCAACCCGCACCCCGTGATTGTAGGGGCCGACCGCGGGAGCGGAGCCGGCCGGTTTGATGATTGTTTTGGTCATAGAGCGATTCGATTCGCAGAAGCTTAAAGATTGGGGTTTAAGGTTTAAAGTTTTTTCGGCATGATCCTGTTGTGAAGTTAAACCTGAATGCCGGGCCGCTCGTGGTGGGGGTGTTGTCGTCGCTGGACGGAAATATTCCGCTGGCAGGGGACGTTGTCGAAGTGCGGCTGGACAAGACCGGGCGCCCGCCGGATTGGCTGGACCGGTGCAAGGCCATCGAGGCGCGGGGCAAGCCGGTATTATTGACGGTCCGCTTGCGCAGCGAAGGCGGAGAATGGCCGGAGGACGACCAGGGCCGGTTGAAGATATACGAGGAGGGATTGGCGGCGCTGGCGGCGGTGGACGTGGAACTGGCCAGCGTGATTTGCGCCACGGTGGCGAAACAGGCGGAGAAGTTGGGGAAGGTTTGCCTTGTTTCCCATCACGATTTCCAGAAGACGCCGCCCCTGGCCGAGCTGGAGTCCATCGTGGAGCGGGCGCAGCAGAACGGCGCGGTGGCCAAGGTGGCGACGATGATTCGGAGCCAGGCCGACGTGGAAATACTGCGCGCGTTGCTGGGCAGGAAACGGAAACGGCCCCTGTGCGTGATCGGCATGGGGGAGGCCTGGAAGCAAACGCGCGTTTCATTCGCAAAACTTGGCTCGTGCCTGACCTACGGCTATCTGGACAAACCGACCGCGCCCGGCCAGGAGTCAGCGGCCGAACTGGTCCGCCAATTGCGGGAGACTTGAACAATCTTGCAAGAGGCAAGACGGTGACAGACAATGAACTGAATCCGGCAGCAAGTTCGGCAGGAAAGGACAGTTTATGAAAACGTCAGACATGGTGTTCATCGGCATCAAAGGATCGGTCGTCGCGCTGAATCGTTCCACAGGCAAGCAGGTATGGGCAACGCACCTAACAGGTTCTGGTTTTGTCAATGTAGTCCTGGAAAGCGAGGCAGTTGTAGCTTCGTGTAACGGCGAAATCTTCTGTCTTGATTCGCTCACGGGCAATGCGCGTTGGCACAATCCACTAAAAGGCTTTGGCATGGGGTTGGTCACGATCGCGACGGAATCCAATCCAGGAAGCGGCATTGCGCCTGTGTTGGCCGAAAAACGTCGCCGCGACGAGGAAGCGTCGTCAGCAGCAGCGGTCACCACGGTTTAGACTTGTAGTTCGCTTCATGGCGAGATGGCCGGGGCGGGTGAGAATCACGGACGCCAGGGCTTGAGAATTCCTTTGCGACGCTCGCGCTTTATTCCGGCCAGAACTTTGGCGTGGGCGCGTTCCACTTCCGCCGGCGTCACGCCGTACTCATCGAACGGCGAGTCCGGCCCGACAAAATAATTCCATGCGGCGTCCTGGATGGCCGCCGAGAAATCTTTGTAGCGCCCCAGTTTCACCTGGGACTCAATGGTGCGGTCAATGACATTCGATAAAGAAACATGCCGGCGTCGCATGGATCAATTGTGCCACGATAAGCACACTGAGTCAACTCTCTTCCCGCCACTAAAACCAGCCTTGACCGCTGCGGCTGAACTGGTCCGCCATCTGCGGGAGAAGTGATTTGCGCTCCTGCTTGACGTGACGACTCGGGGCGGGCAGTGTCGGAACATACAAGGATGAAGACTCTGGAACGAGCGAGCCACGCTGGCGATTTCACGATGCCATTGGGAGCAGTTCGCCTGAAGGATTTGCCGCGCGTCGGGGGCAAGGCGGCTCATCTTGGGGAGATGATCGCCGCGAGGCTGCCGGTCCCGTCCGGATTTGTTGTCACGACGGATGCGTGCCAGCGGTTCATGCAATCCGATCCCCGGATTGGGGATTGGTTGGAGCGCCTGGAGGGGTGCAATCCTCGAGATCCGGCAGCCCTGCGCGCTTCGGCGGAAGAGGTGAGGCGGGAGTTAAGCGCAATCGTGATGCCTGGGGACGTGGCGGACGCCATCGCGTCTGCCATGGCGCCCGAACCCGGCAGCGCCCGGGCCGTGCGTTCGAGCGCGACGGTCGAAGACCTGCCGGAGGCGTCGTTCGCCGGCCAGCACGATTCGTTTCTCAACGTGCGCGGACGCGACGCGGTCCTGGGCGCGGTGAAATGTTGCTGGCTTTCGTTGTTCTCCGAGCGGGCCATTGCGTACCGGATGCGAAAGGGTGTCGCGCCCGGCCGCGCGCAGATGGCCGTCATCGTCCAGCAACTGATTGAGGCCGATGCCGCCGGCGTGATGTTCACAACCGATCCGGCGGGCGGCGATTCCGACTCCATCCTCATCGAAGCCGCGTTTGGGTTGGGCGAAGCCGTGGTTCAGGGCAAGGTGGCGCCCGACCGCGTCGCAGTGTCTCGCTCGGGGCTGCGGGTGGTGAGGCGTGATACGGGCAGGAAGCGGGTGCGGATCGTTGCCGCGAGAGACGGCGTCTGCGAACAACTGCTTGCGGCGGAAAAGGCCGGCGCTCCAGTGCTGGAAGATGAGACGGCGGCGCGGTTGGCGGGGCTGGGGCTTGAAGCGGAGCGGGTCCTGGGCGGTCCGTTGGACATCGAGTGGGGCGTGCGCGGCAGGGAGATATGGCTCTTGCAGGCTCGGGCGGTGACTGCCTTGCAGCCTGGGCGGGGAACCAGCTTCGAGGAGCGGCAGGTGTGGACGAACGCCAACGCGGGCGAGGGATTGCCGGACGTGGTGACTCCGATGACGTGGTCGATTGTGCAGTCGCTCATACGCTATCTGCTTGACAGCTTGTTCCGGGATTGCGGCCTCCGGATGAAACACGAGCAGGCGATTGGCCTGATTGTGGGGCGGGTGTATTTCAACTTCAACACGATGTGCGCGCTGGGGCGCCTGGGGCGCCATGTGCCGGGGTTGAGAAATCGGAGCATGGAAAGCCTGTTCGGCGGTCATCAAGACACCATGGTGGCGCTGAAACAGATAAAGATTTCGGAAGCCGATCTGCCCCGGATTGAGATCCGCCGCTGGAGGGCGGCGGTTCGTCTTCCAGTTGTCATGCTGCATTTTCTGTTCTACTCGCCCCGGCGTGGTCAAGCCGTGGTGGACAATATCCGGCGGATCAACGAAGACCTGGCCCGCATCGAACCGGGGGGGCTTTCCGACGGCGAGTTGCTTGCCGCGATACGCGGGTCGTTCGCCCCTGAAGCAATAATCGGTTACAATGTGATCGGCGAGTTGGTCGGCGGGGTCGGCTTCTTCTTTTTTTACAATTTGCTTCTGTTCAACCTGTGCGAAAAATGGTTCGCGCCCGAGGGGCGCAGCATGGCGAACCGGCTGCTGGCGGGCGTTGGCGGTCTGGATGACGCGGCGGCCGGGCGCGAACTGTGGTTGCTGGCGGAAGAGGCGGCCCGGGAACCGGCGATCAAAAGCGTTCTGCTTGGCGAGCGCGCATTCCCCGCCTTTGCATCCCGGCTGGAGGGTTGCCGGGGCGGCCGGGTTTTTCGCGAGCGGTGGGATGCGTTTATGCATCGGCGTGGACACCATGCGCGCGGCGAGATCGAGTTGTTCAACCCGCGCTGGTCGGAATGCCCCGACTTCGTCCTGGACATGGTGCGGGGCTACGTTGAAGCCATCAACGCAGGGCACCCCGGCCCGATCGTCCGCCAGGAGGCGTTGGCGGGCAAGCGTGTTGCGCTTGCCAACGGATGCATTGGCGGGCTGAAGAATCCTTTGAAACGAGCCATCTTCCGGTTCGTCCTGTATCGCGCGCAAAAAGGCGGCGGGCTCCGGGAGAATCTCAAGAGCGAACTGATCCGGTTTTTTGCGTTTCTGCGCCGGTTCCTGCTGGAGTTGGGCCGGCGCCTGGCGGCGCGCGGGCGGCTGGCGGATGGGAACGATGTCTTCTTCCTGGAACTTGAGGAACTGCTGAGCGGCTCTTTGTTGGATCCCGGCACCGATTTGCGCGCGCTCGTCGCCGGGCGGCGGGCGCTCTACGAGCAAAATCTGAAAGTAACACCGCCCTCGGTGGTCGTCGGACGGTTTGATCCGCGTGTGTTCGTGCCCGCCGCCATGGATCACGGGACGAGGGTGTTTCATGGTCTGGGCGTGAGCGCGGGCGCCGTGACCGGCCGCGCGCGGGTCATCCTGCGATCGGATGCCAATGAGCGCGTGCAGCCGGGAGAAATTCTGGTGGCGCCGTTCACCGACCCGGGCTGGACGCCTTATTTTGTTGCGGCAGCCGGGATCGTGATGGACATGGGCGGCATGTTAAGCCACGGCAGCATCATTGCGCGCGAATATGGGATACCCGCCGTGGTCAACGTGGGGCCTGCCACACAAATCATCCGGACCGGGCAATGGCTCGAAGTGGATGCGGATCGGGGTGTGGTAAAGGTACTCGACGCGGCGCCGGGGACACCGGCAGAAATCGGAAGCGCAGTCGCGCCCGGTCGGGATTGATCTCATCCCGTTGGGATGGCGCGCGAAGCAAATCAAAAGATCGCGGCTTTGACGGCATTCGGCCGGGTTGACGACAACCCTCTTCTGCCATCAAGCAGCCGCCGCGCAGTTACAAAAACCAGCGGAGATTATTGTGGCGGTTTTGACCGGCAGGAAGTTCTCTTATGGAAATCTTGTTCAAATTATGTCCGAGTTAGCGCAAAAGAACTGTGTGCCGTGCAAAGGCGGCGTGCCGCCCCTCAAAGGAAACGACCTGGCCCGCCTGGCGCGGGAATTGGGCGAAGGCTGGCGCGTGGTCAACGAACATCATCTGGAACGGGAATACAAAATCGAGAATTTCCGCAAGGCGCTCGATTTTACGAACCAGGTGGGGGAACTGGCCGAGCAACAAAACCATCATCCCGATATTTACCTGGCCTGGGGCAAGGTCAAGCTGACCCTCTGGACGCACAAGATCGACGGATTGACGGAAAGCGACTTCGTCTTCGCCGCCAAAGTCAACCAGATCGCCATGAAATGAATCCGTACACGGATCTGGTCGCTGGTTTCGCGCGGTTGGTGGATGATGGACGCTCCATCCCGTTGGGCGGATTCCCCCCGGCCCCCCGGCCCAAAAGTGCGCCCGACGCTCCCACAGCGCTCTTCTTCGCCCCGCATCCGGACGATGAGACGACCTGCGGCGGGCTGGCCTTGCGCCTGATGCGCGAGGCACACTGGAATGTGATCAACGCCCCGGTCACCCTGGGAAGGCTTCCGGAACGCAAGGCCGCACGACTCAAGGAATTGAAGGACGCTTGCGGCTATCTTGGCTTCGGCCTGACGCAATTGGCGCCGAATGGATTGGACAACGTGCATCCCGCGACCCGCGCGAAGGACCCTTCCGCATGGTCGCAAAAGGTCGATGCGGCGGTCAAAATCCTGGCGGAACACCGGCCGCGGGCCGTTTTCTTTCCGCACGAACTGGATTGGAACAGCACCCACATCGGGGTTCATTACCTGGTCATGGATGCGCTGAAGGCCATGACGGATTTGAAGTGTTACCTGGTGGAGACGGAATTCTGGGGGCAAATGCAATCGCCCAATCTGCTGGTGGAGTACACTACGGAGGAGGTGGCGGAGCTGGTGGCGGCGACGTCATTTCACGCCGGGGAAGTGCAGCGCAATCCCTATCATGTGCTGCTGCCGGCCTGGATGCAGGACAACGTGCGCCGGGGCAGCGAACTGGTGGGCGGACAGGGACAGGCGGCGGCGCGCTTCATGTTTGCCCAAGTCTATCGGTTGCGGCGTTGGAATGGCAGTCAAGTGGAAGACTGTTTTTCCGGCGGCCGTTTTCTTCCGTCCTCAGCCAGCGCGGCCAGCCTGTTTGGCTGAATTTACCCGCTTCCGGGGACCCGTTTACGTGTGCGATTTTGTGCGGGAATAAGGGCGTTTTTCATCCACCGGGACGCTTGCCTCAGGGCCTGTCGCAAAACCTCAATAAAAGAAACGTAAACCCTCAATGACAGAAGGCGATTTTTGATGTATGGTTTGACTTGGTTATACTTTGTCAACCCAAATAAGCCTATGAAAATGCCGATGAAAACTGCCTCTTCTCCTGGATCGAACCCTCAATTATTTTTAATGATTTTGGCCTGTTGCGCCACACTCCTGTGCGAACAAGCCTGTCTGGCAGCGCCTTCCGTTGTCGGATTATGGCGGTTCAATGAAGGCAGCGGAACAAATGCCGCCGATTCGTCCGGCCTTGGGAACAATGGAACGCTGCAAGGCAGCAGCGGGCATCTTCCGACTTGGGCCACCGGCAAGGCAGGTTTCGGCAGCGCCTTGCTCCTCACCAATGACGGGGTGAACTACACCGGCGTCGGTGTTCCTGCCAGCGGTTCACTGATGATCGGCCAGACTCCCGCCGATGCGTGGTCGATCACGGCCTGGGCTTACGAGAGTTCCGGCGGGACATCAAATTTCATCTCCACCTATGGACGGCTCGTGGTGATCGACGACGGCATAGCCCAGCAACTGGAGTCCGGCGCGGCAGGCGACGACGAATTCTACACTTGGGCCATGACCACCAAGGCATGGCAGATTGGATGGGGCATCGGCGATTCCGTGTCGCCGCTGCTGGATCAGTGGGTCCATTGGGCGGTGGTCTATGATGGGACCAATATCACACTTTACCGCAATGGCAACCAGGGTACCAACGGCGGCATGGCTTCACAGGCGGTTGTAGCCTCGCTCGGGTATGTCGGCTATCAGGGGTCGATCATTATCGGCACCGAAACCAATCAAACGCCTGATCGCAATTGGAACGGCATGCTGGACGATGTGGCGGTGTTTGCCGGGGCGCTGACCCAGGCGCAGGTTCAGACTGTCATGGCGGGCGACTTTTCGGCGTTTATTGGCGGGCCTGCGGGCATTGTCAGCCAGCCTCAAAGCGTGGTGGTGGCGCCGGGGTCAACGGTCACATTTAGTGTCGGCGCGGACGGCACTCCACCGTTCCACTATCAGTGGTACTTCAATGGAACGAGCCTCGGGGCAAGTGCCGTCAATTCTTCGCTGACGCTGAATAACGTCGGGTCGAGCCAGGCCGGGAATTATTGGGTGGTGGTCAGCAATTTGGTGAACGCCGTCACGAGCCAGTCAGCGCAGCTTTCGATAAACCCAAGCCTGGTGGGCCTGTGGCGGTTTGACGAAGGGAGCGGAACAAATGTCTCCGATTCGTCCGGCTTGGGGAACAACGGAACGCTGCAAGGCACTGGCGGGAATCTGCCGACCTGGACCGCCGGCCAAACAACAAATTTCGGCAACGCCTTGCTCTTCACCAATGACGGGGCGAACTACACTTACGTCTCCATTCCTGGCAGCTCTTCACTGATGATCGGCCAGACTGCCACCAATCCGTGGACGATCACGGCTTGGGCCTACGAGAATTCCGATGGCACGGGGAATTTTGCCGCGACCTATGGGCGGATCATGGTGATTGACGGCGGATTAGTTTTCCAATTGGAGTCCGGAGCGTCTGGGGATGGACAGCTTTACACTTGGGCCCAGAATAACCCGGCGTGGCAATTTGCCTGGGGCATCGGCTCCCCCGTGACGCCTCTGCTGGACCAATGGGAACATTGGGCGGTGGTTTATGATGGAACCAATTTTACCGTTTACCTCAATGGCAACCAAGGCCCTAATGGTGGTGTCGCTTCACAACTGGTCACAGGCGCGCTGGGGTGCGTTGCTTATCAAGGCTCAGTACTTATCGGCTCTGAACCGGATCAACCGGCTAATCGCAATTGGAACGGCACGCTGGACGACGTGGCGGTATTTGCCGGGGCGTTGACCCAGGCGCAGATTCAGACCGTCATGTCCGGCGACTTCTCCGGTTTTCTCGGCGGGCCTGCGGGCATTGTCAGCCAGCCGCAAAGCTTGCTGGCGTCGCCGGGGTCAACGGCCACATTTAGTGTCGGAGCGGACGGGGCTGCGCCGTTTACCTATCAGTGGTTTGCGAATGGAACCAGCATGGGGACAAACGGCACCAATGCCACGCTGACACTGAACAACGTCCAATCCGGCCAGGCCGGGACTTATTGGGTGGTGGTCAGCAATGCCACGGGTGCCATCACCAGCCAGCCTGCTGTGCTGTCGCTCGGAAGCCTCGTCGCTCTGTGGCGGTTTAACGAAGAGAGCGGAACGACGGCCTTGGATTCGTCCGGGCATGGGAACAATGGGACATTGATGGGCGAGAACGGTAATGTTCCGGCCCGGGTGTCCGGGCAGCCCGGTTTTGGCGGAGCCTTGCGCTTTACCAACGACGGCGTTAACCACTCTTACGTGAGCGTTCCGGGAAATGCCCTGCTCGAAATCGGTCAAACAATAGCTAATCCATGGACGATCACCGCCTGGGCTTACGAGGATTCGGACGGCACGTCAGATTTTGTTGCCAGTTATGGACGAATCATGGTGATCGACGACGGCACGGCCCTGCAAGTGGAGTCCGGCGCGTCAGGCGACGACGAATTCTACACTTGGGATACTGCCTATTGGGGTCGTGTCGATGGGGATTGGGAAATTTACTGGGGCGTCAGCAATTCCGTCTCGCCGCTGCTGGATCAATGGGTGCATTGGGCGGTTGTTTATGACGGAATCACCAATATCACCCTTTACCGCAATGGCAATCAAGGCCCTTATGGCGGCGCCGCGTCCTCTCCTGTGACCGCGTATGTCGAATACGGCTCCTTTGACCAGGGCGCGATCCTCATTGGCACAGAGTTTGACCCGGGCCAACCCGCAACTGCCAACTGGAATGGCCTGTTGGATGACGTGGCTGTCTTCAATGTGGCGCTGTCGCAAGCTCAAATTCAAACAGTCATGGCCGGTAATTTTAGCGCGTTCGTTGGGCGGCCGCCGTTGTCCGCCCGCAGCAGTGCGGGGAACATTCTTCTCAGTTGGCCGGAGCCGCAGGCCGCGTTCCAACTTCAATCCACGCCCAGCCTGGCTCCGGCATCCTGGGCCAATGTTACCAATACGCCGGTGCCGAATGGCGGCATGGTGGTGGTGACCTTGCCGGATGGCCCCGGGACGAAGTTCTTCCGATTGGTTGGACCTTGAGAAATCCAGTTGGGCGAGCGTGAGCGCACGGATTGTATGACAAAACATGTCGATTTGACAGAAGACATGGACAATTCGTGTTGGCGCGGAAAGCCTGGATTCCCATTCCCGAGGATGGTTTGGTGGGTGCTCGCGACAGTCGCGGTTTGTCTTGATGCGCAGGCTGCCACCAATTTGCCTTCCTATTACGCCCATCCCGCGGAGTTGGATGCTGACGGCGTGATCGCCCCCTGGCATCATGGATTGAACGGGCAGTTGGATGAGCGCCTGAACATCGCCGTCAATGTCTATAAACGCTATCCGTGGGTGGACAAGCCAAAGGCGGTGATGGCCGCTCCAGACTTCATTTACAATTCCCACTGGAGCATCAAGCCCGACGGCACAATTCTGATTCCCCCGACGACCGATTGGATGTGCGGAGATTTGGCGCAGCGCACATGGAGCACCATAAAAGGCCTCACGGCTTACTACCAATACAGCGGCGACCCGATCGCGTTCGTCTATATCCCGCTGGCCGTGGACTACATCCTGGATTATGGGTTGACCGATGAAAGGGCGGACTGGCCTTTGTTTCCCATCAGCACTCCGACCCGGGGGAAAGCCTACGGCAAATGCGACCCGGCCGGGCGCAATCAACTCGACCTTTGTGCCATTGTGGGGATCGAAGTGCTGCGCGCCCACAAGCTCACCGGCAATCCGCGCTACCTTGCCATGGTGAAACATTGGGGCGACGTGTTCGCCGCCAAGTGCCAGTTCACCCATCCGGACGTTGCCCCGTGGAATCGTTATGTTGACCCGTCCGTCGTCGGATGGTCCGACGTGCTCACCGGCACCACCTCCATCATTGTTGATTTCCTCGACAACTTGATTCAAACCGGTTATTCGGGAAAAGACAACGCAATCCTCAAGGCCCGGGATGCCGGCAGGCGTTTTCTCGAGGAGCAGATGCTGCCCGCCTGGTGGGTGGATGACACGTGGGGGCGGACGTATTGGGATTGGGACAATCCCATGATGTGTGGCATGGTTTCGATGTGCGCCGACCACTTTATGAAGTATCCCAAAGCTTATCCGAACTGGGAGAGCGATTTGCGGAACATGCTTTCACTGGTTTGGAACCGCAACTGCGCCGCCCCGGATTCCCATGGTGACGCCTACAGCGGCACCTGGGCGTTTCCCGAATCCTCCGTTTGCTGCGGCACTTCGCTTTCCTACAATCAATACACGGCCGGCCCCACGCTCATTCGCTACGGCGCGCTGGCCCACAGCGCATGGGCCGCCGAAATTGGCCGGCGCATGATGCTCATGGCGACTTACGACAGCCTTCCCAACGGCGTGGTCAAGGATGGCCTGTTTGGCGACCAGGTTGCGACCGCCGAATGGTCCAATTTGGCCCATCCCTGGCCATTGTGCCAGGTCCTGGAAGCCATGGCGTGGCTTCCCGGGAAATTCGCTCCAAACCGCGAAAACCACCTTGTTCGTTCCTCTTCTGTCGTGCAGAAAGTTCTCTATGAAAAAGGGAGAATCACTTACACCACCTTCGATGCGCCGCCGGGCGCGCAGGATGTCATGCGATTGGCCTTCCGTCCCGCGTCCATTCAGGCTGACGGCCGCCGGCTCAAGGAACGCCCCACTCTGGACGCCAACGGCTATTCCTTCGCTTCGTTGTCAAACGGCGATTGGATCGTCACTGTGCGTCACGATGGCTGCCGAAACATGCAAGTCGTCGGAGACGATCCACAACAAATGGCTGACCCTGCCTCATTCGTGTTCACTGGAACATGGGCTGCGATAAAAGTCACCGACGCGCCAGGCGGTTCATTCCGATCCGCGGATCAAGCGGGCGCGACCATGACCTTCCAATTCTCCGGCAATCAAGTGCGACTGCTGGGCGTCGTTGGTCCTGATGGAGGTTGGGCCGATGCCTTCGTGGACGGTGTGAAGCAGCCGACTTTGATTGAGTGTTGGAATCCCACGGTGCGGCACAAACAACCGATCTTTCTCAAGAGCGGCCTGGCCAATGGCCTGCATGAATTGAAAATGGTTGTGCGCGGCGGGAAAAATCCCCTGGCGTGCGGCACCCGGATTGGCATCGAGTCCGCCCAATACTCCGCTGCGATCGGAGACGCGGGTTTCGGTTCCGGCGGCGGACCAAAAGGCGCGCAACGGCTGATCTTTGGATACACCGGGCGGGAGGATTACCTTGACTCGAAGGGCGACGCCTGGCGGCCCGGCACCGAGTTTGTCGCCCGCGTCGGAGCTGACGCCGACACCGTCGCCCGGTGCTGGTGGCACGACCGCCGCAGCATGTACATCGGAGGAACGCCTGATGAGGAAATCTACCGATACGGGGTTCATGCGCCGGAATTTTGGGTGAACCTTACCGCGGCGCCCGGCCATTACAAAGTGCGTTTGCACTGGGCTGACACGCCCGAAACGCCCTGGATCGAGCGTGAAGGAGACAAGAAATGGGAATCGGTTTCCCGCCCCACCACGGTGTTCATCAACGGCCAAACCGTGATCGAGAATCTGAACGTGCGCAAGGAAGTGGGAACCTTCCATGCCTATACCCGCGAATTTCAAAACATCCAGCCCCAAAACGGCATCATTGAATTGCGGTTCAAATCCACGCCGCCCCACGAGGCGATGATTCAGGCGGTGGAAATCATCCCCGATGCCAACGCGGAGGGGAGAAAACTTTGACGGCATGAAAGAGTTCAAGACCATGAAAAAAGAGAAGCCGACCGGTTCTTCGCGGGGTCAATCAGCCTTCACGCTCATTGAGTTGCTCGTGGTCATTGCCATCATTGCCATCCTGGCCGCGATGCTGTTGCCTGCCCTTGCCCGCGCCAAAACCCAGGCCAACCGTATTTCCTGCCTCAACAATCTCAAACAAATCTCCACTCTCATGCAGTTGTACACCGACACCTATAGAGAGATATTTCCGGCGCACCGAAACCAGAATGTCGATAGCACCGATACGAACATCTCGATGACCAACTGGTGGGGCACCACCATACTTGACCGCCCCAATGCCGCATCGCAAAGCAATATTTTTCACTGTCCCGCCGTTAAGAAAAAGATGACGGAAGGTCCGGTGACCTGGTCCTGGAGTTTTGACCCTCACTTTGTCGGCTACGGCTACAACAATTATTTTCTGGGACTGCACCCGTTCCTCTCGGAGAACTATCCCGTGGGTGGGATCCATTTTAGCACCGCCCCCGACTTCAAGCGAACTGCCATCCACAGCCCGGCCAGTACGCTCATGATCGCCGATTGCATGCCCTCCTCCGACGACGCCGAGGGCTGGAGTTCGGACTGTTGGTGGCTGTATGCCTGCAGCAATAACGGCAACCAGGGAGTCGATACATATCGGCACTCTGGCGTTGGAGACTGTGTGTTTACCGATGGCCATGCTGAAGCGCGCAAAGATGCCATTATCAACCCTCCTGAGAATCCAGTCGATGGAACGGTTAAAGCGCTCATTAACTCCCGGTATTGGGACCCGTTGCAACGAGGCAATCGCTGACCACCCACATTTTTTGAACAAACAACCCATCACATGAACCGAATCTGTCCGTCCATCCTTATCATCGCGTTGTCTTGCGGTAATGTCCTTGCGCAACTGGATCCTGGCAATCCGCTGTCGGGCCTTGAGAAACTCAAAAATTTCAAGGCCATGCGCGCGTCGTCCGCCGACCCGAACTGGCGCAATGGCAACGGGGACTGTCGGTGGATCAGGGCAGGCGGCAGCCTGACACTGGCGCAACTCACCGGTCCCGGTGAAATCGTCCACTTTTGGTGTACGATTGCGGACCAGGAGCCGGGTTATTCCCGTTTGCTCACGTTGCGCATTTATTGGGATGGCGAGACCAATGCCAGTGTGGAATGTCCGATTGGCGATTTCTTCGGCATGGGCATGGGCGTCGACAAACCGTTCACTTCATTGCCGGTCCGCGTGAGTTCCGAGGGCCGCGGTCGCAACTGTTATTGGCCGATGCCCTTCCGAAAATCGGCCCGCATCGTCGTTGTCAACGAAGGCAAAAAACCGTGCGACGCGTTCTACTATTACATCGATTGGCAGCAATTGCCGTCGTTGCCGGATGACAGCGCCTATTTCCACGCCATGTATCGGCAGGAATTTCCATGCGTGATGGGCCGGAATTATCTCATCGCGGACATCAAAGGACGCGGGCAATACGTGGGGACGGTGCTGAGCGTTTATCTGGTCTCGCCGGGCTGGTTTGGTGAAGGGAATGATCTCTTTTTCATCGATGGCGAAAAGGAGCCGAGCCTGCGCGGAACCGGAACGGAAGATTATTTTTGCGACGGCTGGGGTTTCCGCGAGCAGTCCGGCCCGTTCTATGGCACGCCGCTGTGGGAAGGCTATGACACGGGTGATCGCGGCAGCGCCTACCGCTGGCATGTCACCGATCCGGTCGCATTCAAGAAATCGTTGCGCGTGGAAATTCAACACCGGGGCGGCCAGGATTTTCCCGACGGCACGTCCACCGGCTTTATTGAACGTGACGATCTGATGTCCAGCGTGGCTTTCTGGTATCAAATCGAGCCTCATCAATCCTGGCCGGCCTTGCCGGCCGGGCCGGAGCGATTGCCGTTCCACGAATGGATTATGCTGAAAGGCCACTCCTCCGTGGGTGCGGCGAAACATTCCGACGACCCCGTTGAAGCGCAGTCTTTGGGCGGGGTAACCGATGGCCGGCAACTATGGTTCCGCCCGCACAACGACAAAGGATGGGTGGAAGTGCCGTTCGAGTGCGCGACAAACCAAACTGCCGAACTGACTGCCAAAATGGTGCATTCTTACGACTACGGGATTTATCGCGTGTTGCTCGACGGCAGGCAAATCGCCCGGCTTGACCTTTACGATCCGGAAATCGTCCCCACCGCGGAAAAGCTGGGGACGCAAACGCTGACGGCAGGAACCCATGCCTTGCGATTTGAATGCGCCGGCAAGTCGCCCAAATCAGCGGGGTATTTTCTGGGCTTCGATGCGCTGGTGGTGCGCGTTCCAGTTTACAGCCGGCCTCCCAGTGTTGATTTGCGAACGTTACAAAAACACAAATGATGTGGAACCCGGTTTGTAGCCGTCTGCTTGCCGTCCTGCTGGGCCTCGCAGGGTTCCAGGGCGCCAATGTCCTGCAAGCCGGCCAGCTCTTCTGGCACGATGTCCGGCTCGATGACAAGGGAAAGCTTCTCAGTTGGGTTGATTCCGAGGCTCCGTACGACTCGATCATCCGAAATAACTGGGAGATGTTTAAGAGCATCCCGGTGCAGGCGGATGGTTGCAGAACGTACTTCACCTACCCGGAATTCAACGGATTGAATGATCCTGCCCAACCGCTGTTCGCGGGACGCCCCTGGGCTCATAATCCGGCCGGATTGTTTGCCATGCTCACTGACTCGGCGATTCTTTATTATTCTTATAGTGCGGATCAGACCGTCATGGATCGGGTGCGGGAGATGCTGGACCACATGATAACGTTTGGAACCACGGACACCACCGATTCCTGGGCGCTGGTGCCTTATTCCAGCTCCGATGCGGGCAGGCTGGATTACCGGGGCGGCACGGATACCATTTACTGCGACCAGGAAAACCACACGCCGTGCGGCCGCGGCGACGGCGTGGGTTACCTCGAACCGGACAAGGTCGGCGAACTTGGATGCGCCTATCTCCAGTTCTACGAGTTCACCCTGGAGAAAAAGTATCTCCAAGCCGCCCTCCATTGCGCCGACGCGCTGGCGGCCCACGTCCGCCCCGGTGACCAAAGCCATTCCCCCTGGCCTTTTCGCGTCGATGCCAGGACCGGGACCCGGATTCGCGAGGAATACACCGCCAACACCGTCGGTCCCATACGCCTGTTTGACGAACTTCTCCGGCTCAAGCTTGGCCGCCAAAAAACCTACAGCCGCGCGAGAGACATGGCCTGGCACTGGCTCATGACTTACCCGGTCCAGAACCAGGTCTGGACGCAGTATTTCGAGGATGTGTTGATCTATGCGGACTACCAAACCAACCGGAACCAGTATTCGGCCCTGGAAACCGCGCGCTATTTGTTCCAGCACCCGGAAAAGGATCCCGAGGCGATTCTCCATGCCAGGCGGATTTTGGATTGGGTGAGCGGCTTCTTCGCAACCGACTCGGTGACCATGGCGGGACTGCCCGAAAAGGGGCTGCAATGGGGCGCGGAGGTGCTTTCCGAGCAGGTGAACGACAAGGACAAAATGTCCAGTCACACCGCGCGCTACGCTTCCGTGCGCGCCCTTTGCTACGAAGTCACCGGCGACCTCGATTCCAAAGAACGCGCCTTTCGTTCCTTTAATTGGGCCACTTACTCCTCGCGCGAAGACGGGTTGGTCAAAACGAGCCTTGATGAAGGCACCGGCTATTGGTTTTCCGACGGCTACGGAGATCACATGCGCCACTTTCAGCGGGGCATGGCCTCGGTGCCGGAATGGGCCCCGCCGAAAGAGTCGCATTTGTTGGGCTCGACCTCAGTGGTGCGCGCCATTCTTTACGGGGACAACAAAATTGATTATCTGACGTTCGACAAGGCCTCGCGCGAAGTGTTGAAATTGCGGGATGCGCCGACGGCGGTGCGCGCTGGCGGGAAAATCCTGCCCCAGGTGGACAGCCTCAACGGATGCAGCCAGGGATACACGGTGGAGGCAATGGCCGGCGGCGGTTTTGCCGTTCGCATCAAACACCGGCATTCGGGTGACATCAGGATCCGATTCGGGAACGTTCGGTAAAATCAGGCCATCCGCAAAGCTCCAATCAACACCTTCCTCAAGGTTGCTCAACCATCCGAAAAAATCGCACAGAATTGGTCGGACTCAATCCGCTGATGACCTGGCTGCTGTTCGTGGCCAGGTTGGTGGCGATGGAAACCCAGTTTGCCGGGGACGATAAATTGGCGGAGGCTTGCAGATAATTCGTCGTGCCAAAAGCCAGACCTGACGCGGTAAATTGAAGTTTGCCGCCGCTCAGGATCGGTGCGCTCAGGACGACTTGAGTCAGCGCCGGGGCCAGAAGATTGATGAGGTTGGCGCCGTTGGGAGTGCCCCAACCCGTGCAAAGATCGTAACCTGCCGTGGCGAAAAACTCGGTGGGGCTGGCGCTATTGGTATTGTTGCCGGTGGTGATGTCGTGAAAGGCCCCGCCATAAAAACTGCCTTGCCCGATTTGGTAAATGAGCGGATTCAAAAAACCAAGGCGTGGCAACCCGTTGGACGCGGCTTGCTGGCCGGCCAATGCGGCGAAACCAGCCCACAACGGAGTCGCGAAACTGGTGCCCCAACCGCTGGTCGTGGTCTGGTTGTTGTTGTAAACAACATAAAGGCCAGCGGCCACGCACGCCACGTCGGGGATGTTGCGCCAATTTGTGGAGCCTCCATTGGCGGACATGTTGACGGACTGCTGCCAGGAGGGAATCGGGTAGGTTGAACTGATTCCACCGCCACTGCCGGTGCCGTTATTAAAGTTCCAGACGCTCTCCGAACTCCAGGCGCCACTGGCGCCCGTGGTCAGAAAGGTGCCTCCCACCACGGTTGTGTATGGGTAATCCAGCGGCGGAAGAACGCCGTCGCCCGCCTGGGCATTGTAGGCGTCATTATCCTCCGAGGCGATGAAGAACGACTGGCCCTGGGCGGCAAATTCCTGAAAGATCTGCGCGGTGGTGGGATTGTAAGAAAACCACCAGGAGCAACTCAACTCTTGAGCCAGGTTGTCAGTCGCCATCTGGTTTAGCATTTCGTCGCCCAGCCCGTACGAGCTGGTTTCATAAACCATGATTTGGGAGAGTCCCGGCGCCATGGAGGCGGCCATTTCGATGTCCAGCGAAACCTCAAAAACATCGTTAACACCGTCGCCGGGAACACCGTTAAAGCCTCCCACCAGCACGTTGGTGAGGGGGACGCCCGGCAGCCGGGACTGGCTGGCGTAAGTCGCTATATCCGTGGCATAGTAACCATCGAACTCGGCCAAACCAACTATTTGCCCGGCGCCAGTAAGAGTAACGCCGGGCGCGTACGCATTTCGGAAATCCATCCCTCGAAAGCTCCCTGACGGCCCCGTCCCACCGCTCGCGCCGCCCGCACCGTCCGGCGAAGTCTTGGGATCTTTCCCGGACGCCGCATGGCCGCCGGGGCGTGGCAGCCGGTAATTGTCCAATCCACTCACATGCAAGACTGGCACAGCCAGGTCCACGGAAGGCTCGGCATCCGGCGCGTAAAATTGGCGGTTTTCGGTTGGATGCTGGTATTGGCGCAAATGAACGTGAAACGCGCTTTCAATCTGGGCGACCGTCGCGTTGACTTTTAACAGCATGCGGTTGGAAGGCTGGCCCGTGATTTTGAACCCGTTGTTTCGCGCAAAAGCAATCAACTCCTCGTAGTCACTTGCAGTCGGACCGAATAGTCCGGTGAATTGCTCCACTGTCAAGTAACGGCGCCAATGGGGACTCGCTGGATTGTAGAGTTGATCCAGAAAATTTGCTAATTGAGCCTGATGGCGCAATGGCAAACCGATCGCCAAATCCAGCCGTTGGGACGGGGCGGGCGCGCCATTAGTGTGCAATTTCGAAATGCCGGCGGGAACATGGCCGGATAAAAGCTGCCGTGGCGCGCCCGAAGCAGCGACAGCCAACATTGCCAGGGTCAAACCATTGGCCATCGAACGAATCAGCCCGTGCAGAGTGCGATGCAAGCTCATATATGCATGACCATCGCAGCCGCCTGCGCCGCCAAGGTGGTGGGCGCAAACATAACTAAAAGAAAGAAAGGTTTTCTTCTCATGGTTCAGTTGGCCGTGGAAACGCCGGGTGAACTCCGGGTTTTCACCATTGGGGGGTTCAAGGCCTGCGAACCACCAATGCTGAAAACGCAATGGAAAGTCCCACATTGACCGGGAATTGGCAAATTATTCCCACCCTTTTCCGGCCCGGCACAACAAGTTTGGTTTGCGCGGGAGGTTTGTTCATGCGGCCCGTCTGGTTTCCGGCGTCGGATTTCCCTTGTTTATTCATGAAGGCCAGCAACTATTATTGACGCAATCGGATGGAAACGATGAAAGTGAAAGGAGCAGGAACCTGGATGCTGGATCTCTCGAAGAGATTTCTTGCCCACCGTTATCTTCCCGCGATATTTGCCATGGGGGCGATACTGGTCATGTTGCCCGCCTTGAAGACCGGCCTGTTTTGGGATGATTTGCCCCAGCGCGCCGTTGAACTCAGGCCGGGCCAATTGCCGCCGCGAATGCACGAGACGGGAAACCCCGCGGATTCCGGCAGTCTCCCGACCGTCCTCCGCGATCTGTTCTTCAACCGCAACCCACAAGACATGGCGTTGATGAAGAACTACGGCATTCTGCCGTGGTGGACGCCGGACAATCTAAGACTGGGGCTTTGGCGGCCGGTCACCGCATTCACTCACTGGCTTGATTATCGCCTGATTCCGGATTCGCCGGGGTTGATGCACGCCCACAATATCGCCTGGTTCGCAGGCATCGTGTTTCTCGTCACCATCATTTATCGGAAATTGACGGGGCCGGGATGGGTCGCGGGATTCGCGGCGCTGCTGTTTCTGCTTGACAGCAACACATATTTCCCGGTGATGTTCGTCGCCAACCGCGGCTTCATGCTGTCGCTTTTCTTCGGTCTGTTGTGTCTTTATGAACATCATCAATGGCGTTCCGCAAAGTCCCGTTCCGGATGCGCGCTGTCCGCCCTGTTCCTCGCGCTTTCCCTTCTCACGGATGAAGGCGGAGCTTCCACGTTCGCGTTCATTCTCGCGTATGCCCTGGTGCTCGAGCCGGGTTCTCTTCGCAACCGGGCGCTGACGATTTTGCCTTCGATCCTCATCATCGTTCTGTGGCGGATCATCTATGAGGCTCTCGGTTTTGGCCTGCGCAACGTCGAATTATACATTGATCCTGCCCACGAGCCGCTGTCGTTTGCGCGGGTGGTGATCCCCAGAGCCGTGGTTCTGCTCGGAGGCCAGCTTGCTGGCGTGCCGCCAGATTTATTGTTCGGCGTTAATCCTTTATTGCAGCCAAAGGTCACTGCGTTTTTATGCGTGGCCGTGGTCGCGGCTTTGGTGGTTTTCCTCCTGTGGGTGCGCCGGGACAAAACAGCCATGTTCTGGTTCACGGTCATGGTGCTGGCGGCCATTCCCGCGGCAACCGTAATGCCAATGTCCAAAAACCTTGGGTTTGTGGCCGTCGGAGCTTATGGATTGATCGCCAGTTTCGTTGCCGGCGTGATCACCCGGCCAAGTCCGCCTCCGTTCGGTATGCGGGACTCCGGCGCGATGAACCGGTTGCCGGAGTGGTTGGCCTGCCGCATCCTGGCATGGATTGCCTGTGTCCTGCTGATTCTGATACATGTTCCGGGAGCGATCGCCGGAAGAGTCGTAGTGGTCAAAACAACCGCTCGCGTTTTGGATGGGGTGACCCGCCTCGGCGATGTCGGTGATTGGCCAAACATCGGGAACGAAAATGTGATCGTAGTCAACCCACCCTGCGTGCTCGCGCTGGCTTATGCGCCTTTTTACAAAGCGTATCACCACCAGCCACTGCCCAAGACCCTGCGGGCGCTGGTGCCGGGTTGCACAGGCTTCGACGTGCAAAGGACCGATGACAAAACCCTGGTGATTCAATCCCAAGCGCCGGACATATTCTTCTGCGACAATGTTGGTCCGATCCGTGGCGTTTACGCCTGCAGGGCTTTCAACCTGCTCGTGGGCAAACCCAAATGCAAAAAAGGCGACCGTTATGACCTGGGTGGCCTCACGGTGGAAGTCCTGGAATCGGACGCATCGGATTTGCCTTCCCGCGTTGCTTTCCGGTTCAACACTTCGCTGGATTCGCCCGATTTCCACTGGCTCCGATTCGACTTGCGGACGGCTTTGGCTTCCTCCCAGCCCTACCAACCGTTCAAAATTCCGGCCATCGGCCAGAGTGCCACGCTGTCCACTCCATCCATGACACGCTGACGGAAGCCCTCCGGGTAATCCTTTCGCATGCCTACCATGCGCGCTTTAATGTCGTGTCTCCATCGTCCAGATCGTTCAAGGGCGCTTCTTCCGTTCCCTCGACAATCCACGAGCAAGTCTTCCTGCACCGCGCCTCCAGAATCATCGTATCCAGGGAATACATCCATGCTGCAAGCATCTGCTGTGACTGGTCCTCATCGCGACTGCGCTGAAGCTCGGCTGCAATCGCCTCGCGATGTTCTTGAAGGCTCGCCCGGAGCCGTCTGCACTGCTTTATGACCGTGCGCGCGTTGTCCACGCCGGACCGACTCGTGAGCCTCGAAAACCAAAGGCTTGCGTCCGGCGCGACCGGGCAAAGTCGCGCCGCCAGAAAGAGCAACTGCGCCCAATTCGGCAGCAACTGTCCTTCAAAGCACATCACCTTCAAGTTTTCCCGGGACTTCGTGCTCATGCGTTCATCGTTCAGTTCAGGATCTCGCACTTCTGACATCGGACGGAATCAAGCGGGGCTTTAGACAACATTGTCTTTCACAAAAGGAACCAGTCGTCGTATGGTCAGGGCAGATCTATTAATTATGAACGGCTTGCGGTTTTTGAATTCGGTGGAAGACTGGTTTCAATATACGAACCGACCGTTGAATAAAAAATGAACCGATCATGAGCATCTGGCCAATTCTTGCTCTGGGGGTGTTGACTGCATTCTTCGGATGGCGCCGTGATAATGTGCGGCGACTTTTCGATCCCTCTCGACGAAAGATTAGTGCAACAAACAACAAGGATGAGTTAGTGCGGTCCCTTGACGCTTTAATCGATTTTCTCTCCAAGCATGAGGAGTTCAAGTGGGTGGGAATTCTTGGCGGCATCCGTACTGATCTCCAGAACCAGGCCGCGCAGGCGGACGCCCTTTCGCGGCTGGGCGCTGTTTTCGGCGGCATGGGTTCGGTGAATGATCTTATTTTCAATGGAGCTGGAGCAGACCAAGAGGGCGGTCGTTTGTTGGACGCTGTCTTTCGGGATATGAGTCTTTATTACGGAACACCTGAGGATCGTATCCAATGGAAGAAACTGGAAGATGAACACAAAGGTGAACTACCGCCGAGAATAAAGCACGCCTTTCGAAAAGAATAGACCACCCAACAAACCGGCTGCAGCGAACTGGATCCGGCGGGCATGAACAAACCACTTCAGAGTCGCCGATTTTGATTCGACTCCGGCTGGCTGGGTCTTGAAGTGGACGGTGCCAACAATAAGTGGTATGACATCAGTGTGGCTTCGATTCCGATTGTTGTTGGGCCAGGCTTCCGGCGCAGGTTCAACCTGAAAAACGCGGGAAATCCCGCGTGACCGGGACATGGAAGACACACCCAATACCGGGCCAGGGCACACAGTGGAGCCGCAGGGTTCAGGTTCCCCGACTGCTTCAAGTCAACAATCGAATTCCGACGCCCTGAACGCCGTCATGGCCAGCTTTCTCGGCTGGGCTTTCGATGCATTTGACTTTTTCGTTCTGGTCTTTGTGCTCACCAAGGCGGCGAAGGATTTTGAGGTGTCGTTGGAGAAAATGACGCTGGCCATCACAGCGACTCTGGCATTTCGTCCCATAGGCGCGCTCCTGTTCGGTTCGCTGGCCGATCGTTATGGCCGGAGGGTGCCCATGATGTGGAATCTGGTGTTCTTCAGCGTCATGGAGGTGTTGTCCGGCGTGGCGCCGACCTTTTCGAGTTTCATGATTTGCCGGTGTCTCTTCGGCGTGGGCATGGGCGGGGAATGGGGCCTGGGCGCCGCTCTGGCGATGGAGAAGGTTTCCCCGAGATGGCGCGGAGTCGTCTCGGGCTTCCTGCAACAAGGATATCCGTTCGGCTATCTCCTGGCGGCATGTTGTTTTCGGTTGATACCCGCGGAGTGGAGCTGGCGTTCGCTTTTCTTCCTCGGCGCACTGCCCACAGTGTTCGCCGTTTGCCTTCTTTACCGCGTGAAAGAATCGGCCGTATGGCAAAAAAGCCGGCAGCAAAACTGGGCGGGCCTGTGCCGGGCCATACTGAAGAATTGGAGAATGTTCCTTTATTTGACGCTTCTCATGACCCTGATGAATTTCGCCTCGCACGGAACGCAGGACCTTTATCCAACCTTCCTCGAAAAAGAGCGCCATCTGACCAAGACCCAGATTGCCGATATCGCGATTATTTATAACATGGGGGCGATACTTGGTGGGCTCGCGTTTGGATTCCTGTCTGATCGTCTCGGGCGTCGTCGCGGAATGGTCCTGGCGTTCATTTTCGCCGCGGCCATGATCCCGCTTTGGGTGTCCGGTGGAAGCACTGCGCTGCTGGCCCTGGGCGGGTTTTGCATGCAGTTCATGGTGCAGGGTGCCTGGGGCATTATACCCGCCCACATTACGGAACTTTCGCCTGATTCGGTGCGCGGATTCCTTCCAGGCTTTGCCTACCAATGTGGGGTCCTCCTTGCCGCCAATTCCGCGCATTTTCAGAGCCAGTTGGCCAAACAGGGCGGTTACTCTGCGACCATGGGCATGATGGCGCTTGCCATTTTCTGCGTCGGCATCCTTGTGATCATGTTCGGCCCGGAGCGCCGGGCGGCACAATTCGGCACAAGTTCAACATCTGGCGCGTCCCAATGAATTGCGCGCCCCTCTGAAGAAAATGACAATATCGCGCTCTTTTGTCCTACAGTTTTGTTGGATCTCCGCCGATGGTTAAATGAGCCTCGGACATCGGGCTGAATGGGTTTTTGGTTTTTCCCGTTCAGTTGTAATTCCGAGGTCAAGGGTCGGTTAGTTTGGTTGCCATGGGCCGGACGCTGCAACGGCGTCCGGCCTTACCTTTTCGGCCGTCGTTCGGGCTGCAACAAGTTCCGGGCTTGACGGAGAAACGGAGTGCGTTTGGGGCGGGGTTGTGGCATGGATGAAGCATGGATGTCAAAAATCTTGGGGATGTGGCGGCGTTTATCACGAAGGACGGATCGGAGATTCGTGAATTGCTGGCACATCGGAATTCAGCGATTTGCAACCAGAGTCTGGCGGAGGCGCGGCTGGCGCCCGGCTCGAGCACGCAGGAGCATTATCACCTCAAGGCGGAGGAGATTTATTACATCACGCATGGGGTGGGGCGGATTCGCATCAACGGCGAAATCCGCGAGGTGGCGGGCGGAGATGCGATTGCGATTTTGCCCGGGCAGAGGCATAAACTCTGGAATACGGGTTCGGGGGTTTTGCGGCTGTTGTGCTGCTGCGCGCCGGGTTACGAGCATGAAGATACGGTTATTTCGGAACCTCCGGCTTAAACAGCGGGTGGTTTTGAATTGACTGGTGACAAATGGCCGCAGTCTCAACGATTTGTGGAATCCTTCACACAAGATGAAACCGGCTCCTTGCGGCCGGTTTGGCCTGCCGGCGAAATACTCCCGGAGTGATCCCGATTTTCTGCGTGAAGACAGTGTGCAGGTATTCGCCGTGATTGAACCCCGTTTTTTCGGCGATCTGGCACAGGTTCCAGTCGGTGTCTGTCAATAACTGTTTCACTTTCTCCAGGCGCAAGCGCACCACCTCGGCTTTTGGGGAGCGCCCCACCTTGGCGGCGAAACGCCGTTCGAACACTCGCCGGCACATGTTCGCCGCCTTCGCCACCTCATTGATGGTGATGGGGTCGAAGGCATGATCGCGGATGAAACGCAACCCGACGGCCAACTGGTGGTCATCCAGGGCCAGCACCTCCGTGGAGCGCCGCGTCACAATCCCACAGGGAGGGATGAGGATTGGATTGGCGGGAGGTTTGCCCCCTGCCATCATCCGGTCGAGCATTACCGCCGCATCATACCCGATGCGAAGTGTGTCCGGCGCCACGCTGCTCAGGGGCGGGTCCGACAATTCACAGAGAATTTCATCGTTGTCCACGCCGATGATCGCCACTTCTTCCGGCACGACCAGGTCCAGACGACGGCAGAGATTCAAGACCTGCTGGCCGCGAATGTCGTTGCAAGCCATGACTCCTATCGGCTTGGGCAGCGAGACCAGCCAGCGTCCGAGATCCTCCTGGAAGAGCAAACCTTGTCGTTCATATCCGATGGTCTGCGCTTCCGCCAGTCGCATCGGCGGAGCATATATTTGACACGAAAAGCCGGAATGCGCCAGTTGTTCCTGGAACCAATGGGACCGCTTGTCGGAATAATTGGCTCCCACGAATCCGCAAAACCCATAGTGTCGAAATCCCCGGTCCATGAGATGTTTGGCGGCCAACTCCGCCACCATCCGGTCATCCGTATCAATCAGCGGCAGGCGAAAACCGCTGACCGACCCGCGCACATCCACCGCCGGCACACCGAGCCGGCGGACAAACGCGGCCATTTCCGGCGTTTCCACCCGGACAATGACGCCGTCGCCGTCCCAGTTCCTGAGCCAGACTGGAAAAGCGTCGGTCCACTTCCATTCCTCGCTTTGCACGGACCATTCGTGGTGTTCGCGCACGAATTTGGCGATGCCCAGGAACAGTCCCCGGCCATAAGCACGCGACGACTCGATGATCAGCGCCACTCGTCGTCGGCACTTTGGAAAGACTCGATGCCGGCGGGGTCTCATACCATGGGAAGCTTTTCTTGAGAAATTCCAGGGCCGGTCAACGGTCCTTCAAACTATGCACCCACTGAATGGCCTGCTGCAATAACTGCGTGCCGTCTTCCAATTTTAATTTCTCCTTGATGCGCGCCCGGTAGGACTCGACGGTTTTGATGCCCAAATGAAGTTCGGCGGCGATGCGCCGCGTGCCCTGCCCGCAACCAATCAACTGAAAGACTTCCAGTTCGCGGTCGGTCAAACGTTCGATGGGCGATTTTTGTTCCTGGGCCCGGCCCAGCACCATTTTATGAACCATGCGGGAGGCCATTTTTTCGCTGATGTAAATCTGGCCGGAGAGCACCTGGCGAATGGCCGGAAGGATCTTTTTGGTGGCTTCCTGTTTGGTGATGTACCCTTTGGCCCCGGCGCGCAAAACCCGCTCGGCATAGAGGGATTCGTCATGCATGGAGAGGATGAGCACGGGAAGCGATGGGAACCGCACTTGAAGGTCCTTGACCAATTCCAGGCCGTGGGTGGTTTTGAGGGAGATGTCGGCGATGACGATGTCCGGCTTGGTTTCGGTGATCTTTTGCAGCGCGTCGTGGGTGTCTTCGGCCTCGCCGCAAACCTCCAGATCGCTCTCGCGCTGGATCAATTGCGTCAGCCACTCGCGCACCAACGGATGATCGTCCACCAGAAAAACTTTGGTCCTGGCGGGGGCTTCGGTTTTCTCAGATTTTGTTCGCGAGGAGACGCTCATTTTTTTGGACAGTTTGATTGTGGAAGGAACAAATGACAATCGTGCCGCCGCCCGCGCCGCGGCGGATATCGAGGAAGGCGCCGATCATTTTGGCCCGGTAATTCATGATGTGGAGGCCCATGCCGGCACCGGCCTCGAGGGTTTCGGGGAAACCAATCCCGTCATCCTTGACGGTCAGCGTCACTTCATCTTCCACCGCGCCCAGGCCGATGGAAATGTTTTTGCCGCGGCCGTGTTTGATGGCGTTGTTGACAGCTTCCTGGGCAATGCGATAGAGGTTGTTGCCGGCCACTTCGTCATGGATCAGGACCTGTTCATCGCAGGCGAAATGGCAGGCAATATTGTTGCGCGCCTGGGCGGTGGCGGCCAATTCTTCCAAAGCCGAAGTGAGGCCATCGACTTCCAGGCGCACCGGGTAGAGGCCGCGCGCCAGATTTCTGGCCTGTGAAATGCCTTGGTTGACCATTTCGGCGATGGTTTCGGCCTGGGCGGCTTCGGCCAATTCTTTCCGTTCGAGCTTGTCGCGCAAAAGCTCGGCGGCAAAAGCGATGCTGACCATGTGCTGGCACAAATTATCATGCAAATCCTGGCCGATGCGCCGTTGCTCGCGATCGCTGATTTCAGCGACTTGTTTTTCCATGAGTTTGCGCGAGCTGATGTCGGTATAGACCACCACGCCGCCCTGAATGCGGCCTTGCTCGTCAATCAGCGGGCGCCCGGTGACGGTGAGCCAGAGTCCGTCCGAAGCGCCGGACGGGCGCAAAAAGACTTCCGCGCCATCGATGGTCTCGCCCCGGATGGCGCGGAGCAGGGGATGCTCGTTGCTGGCGCGAGCGGTCAGGGTTTGCGGCAGGTAAGTTTGAGAATGTTCGGACTGTTCCCCCCGATCACCCGTGCCCAACCCGGCGCGGATGAGCCGGTCGGCGGCGGGATTGGAAAGGAGGATGTTGGCCGAGGCGTCGGCCACGATGACGCCGTCTCCCATGCTGTTCAAAATGGATTGCAGGATGCTGGTTTGCTGGCGCAAGGCGCTTTCGGAATGAACCAATTCCCGGGCGCGAGTCTCCAAGCCTTCCTGGGCCTGGCGCAAGGCTTGTTCCACGCGCTTGCGTTCCGCCACCTCCGAGGTCAAAAGCCCCACGCTGGCAAAGAGACCCAGCCGCTGGAGGGTGTTCCACAGCAACAGCCAGGGTTTGACAATGGAACCGGGATCCAGGGTTTTGGCGCCGCACCAAATCAGGACGGAGACCACCGCCATAAACACGCCAGCCCAGCGTCCGACAAACCAGGCGACAAAAATAATCGGGATGAGGTAAAAATCCATCAGCGCGACCATTGGACCGGTGACGTAATCCAACTCTCCGATGTAAATCACCATGACCAGACCCATCACGACCAAAGTCGTATGCGACTTGCGATTGAGATACTCAAAAATCTTCATCAGAGTCGTTCGCGCTGTCTGCTCATAGTAAACGCCAACCGTTCTCCGGGCGCAAGGCAAAGTCGCGGCGCAATTGATGCCCGGCGCGGGCCGGGCCGCGCGCGCCAACAGGTTGAATTTTCCATGGAATTTAATGTAACATTCTATCCATCAACAACTTAACAGAATGAGAATGATTTGCTTGCGTTTGACAGACGAAATGCATAGACTGCGCACAAATTCAATTAAAACTTCATGAGACTGACAAAATGTTCTTACAGATGGCTGGCAGGACCGCTCGTTGTTTTGGCCTGGTTGTCAAGCAGCGTTTTAGTCCATGGCCAGGTTGCGCAGACCGGCATGACCAACGCCGTTCTATTGACTGTATCCGGAAAGGTTGAGGTGGCGCCTCGGGGCGAGACCGTCTGGACCGCCGGCCACGTCAATCAGACATTAATGCTGGGCGATCGTCTTCGCACCGGGAAAAACAGCCGGGCGACGTTGCAGCTTTCCACTTTGAGCGTGCTGCGCGTGTACGAGTTGACCACGCTGGAAATCCAGCCGCCGGAACAGCCGGGACGCCGGGCCGTCCTCGATTTGGAATCCGGCGCCGCCTATTTTTTCAATCGCGACAAGCCGTCGGAAACCCAGTTCCGCACACCCTCGGCCTCGGGAGCTATTCGGGGAACGGAATTCAACATTGCGGTGGCCAGCAACGGCCGGCTGGAATTGGCGCTGCTGGACGGCCAGGTCGATTTGACCAACAACCAGGGCACCATCCAGGTCCAAACCGGGGAGAAAGCGGTGGTTGAACCGGGCCAGGCCCCCACAAAATCGCCTCTGATTGACGCCGTCAATATTATCCAATGGACCCTATATTATCCGGCGATATTGGATGCAGACGAACTGGAGTTGAGCGCGGACATCAAGGAGGCGCTGGGGCCGTCCCTGGAGGCTTATGCCAGCGGGGATTTGCTGCAAGCCCTGGCCAAATATCCCGAGGGCCGCGCCGCCGCGTCGGAATCGGAGCGGGTGTATCGGGCCGCATTGCTTCTGGCGGTCGGGCAGGTGGATGGGGCGCAGCAGTTGTTGCAAGAGGCCAACCGCGAGGGGCGGGCGGGCGCGTTGGCCGGCGCGCTGCAGGAAATGATTGCCTCGGTCAAGGGCCAGCCCTGGACGCGCAGCGCGCCACGCACATTGGCCACCGAATGGATGGCCGGTTCTTATCAAGCACAAAGCCACCGCAACCTGCCCGAGGCTCTGCAGATGGCAAAAAGCGCGGCGGCCAAATCGCCTGGTTTCGGGTTCGCGCAGGAACGGTTGGCGGAGATGGAATTTAGTTTTGGGCAGACTGAAGCGGCCCTGGCGGCGCTGAAGAAGAGCCTTGCGCTTTCGCCGCGCAACGCCCAGGCGCTGGCTTTGAAAGGTTTCGCCCTCAGCGCGCAAAACAAGATCGCGCAGGCGGGGCTTTATTTTGACCAGGCCATCGCGGCGGATGGTTCGCTGGCCAATGGCTGGCTGGGACGCGGCTTGGTGCGCATCCACAACGGCCATGTGAGTGAAGGCCGGAAAGATTTGGAAGCCGCCGCCGCTTTGGAACCCAACCGCGCCTTTTTGCGCAGCTATCTGGGCAAAGCGTGGAGCCTCGACCGACCGCTGCAATATTCGTGGAACACCCATCTGGCCACCAATGAACTCGGCCTGGCCATGCGCCTGGATGCGAACGACCCGACGGCATGGCTGTACTCGGCCTTGTTGAACGACCAGCTCAATTGCATCAACCAGGCCATCAAAGACCTGGAACATTCCGAAGACTTGAACGGCAATCGCGCCGTGTTTCGCTCCAAATTTTTGCTCGATCAGGACCAGGCCGTGCGCAGCGCCAATCTGGCCCTGATTTATGAAGACGCCGGTCTGAGCGACGTGGCCGTGCGCGAGGCCACCAAAGCGCTGGGCGACGATTACGCCAATTATTCCGCCCATTTGTTTCTCTCCGAATCTTACGACGCGTTGCAGGACCCGAAAAAGGAGGACTTGCGCTACCAAACCCCGTGGCAGGATGAATTGTTGATGGCCAACCTGCTGGCCCCGGTCGGCGCGGGAGTGCTGTCGCAAAATATTTCCCAGCAGGAGTACTCCAAATTGTTTGCCGCCGACGGGTTGGGCGTCAGTTCGCAAACCGAATTCTTCAGTCGCGGCGCCTGGATGGAGAACGGCTCGCAATTTGGCGTCTTCGGCCCCCTGGCTTATTCGCTGAACGCGTATTATTACACCGACCCCGGCTGGCGGCCCAATAACCACATCGTCAACTCGGATTACTCGGTGCAACTCAAATACGAAATCACACCCAAAGACACGGCATTCGTGGAGGTGGAACGGACGGAACTCCAGACCGGGGACCCGTTTCAATATTACAACTTCAATTCGCCCAAGTCGTCCACACAGACAGGTTACGATCCCACGTTGGAGGAGTATGAAGAGCAGGACCCGAATATTCTGGTTGGCTACCATCGCGACTGGGGCACCGGGAATCACACGCTCTTCCTGTATCGCGGCCTGCAAGACCATTTTTCATCCTCGGATCAAAACTATTTTGCACCTGTGCTGCAACCGGGCTTGTTTCCTCCTTTCAACCCGAATGGCGGCTTAAGCATCATCAACCTGCAAAGGACAACGGAATTGAACTCGTTCGAGCTTCAACACCTTTATCAAAACGAAAGACAGAGTGTGATCGTAGGCGCGCGCTATCAGGATGAGAGCATGCAAACGGCTAATACGATGGTTGTCACGCCGTTGACTCCGTTCTCGCTGGCCCAGCCTTTCCTGCCGAGCGAGAGCAGCCATTTCAACCGGTTGAGCGCCTATGGCTACTACCAATTGAAAGTGGGTGATTCGCTCAAACTCACGGGCGGCGCCACTTATGATTATGAGCATTACCCCCTCAATATTGGCGGTCCGCCACTCTCCGATCAGGAGGAGGATCGAGGACGCCTCTCCCCCAAGTTTGGCCTGGACTGGACGCTGCCGGAAGGCACCCGCGTCCGCGCCGATTTTACGCGCTCCATGGGCGGACTGATCAATGACAGCAGCACAACAATCGAGCCGAGCGAAATCGCCGGTTTCAATCAATCGTTTCGCAGCCTCATTCCGCAATCGGCGGGCTTTGGCACTCCGCCGGCCATGCTGTTTGAAACCTACGGGCTGGGCGTTGATCATAAATTCCCCACCGAAACTTACATTGACGTTGAGGGGCAGGTGCTGACTTCGCGCGGAAACCAACTGATCGGCGCATGGACCGGCACGCCCGCCCTGGCGCTGAATGATTTGAACCAGTCGCAATATTTCCAGGAGAAGGATGCGTTTGTCAGCGTCAGCCAGTTGCTCTGCAAAGAAGTGTCCGTCGGGGTGCGTGATACCCTGACCGCGGTGGACGTTTCCGCCAACGACTTTTCTCCTGTGACCATGACGACATACCCGCAAAATCATGAGAACTCGACGTTGAATGAATTCAGCCTGTTCGGGAATTACTATGTGCCCTGCGGCTTTTTCAGCCAGTTCCAGGCCAATTGGTGGGACCAGCACAACGCCTATAACAACTTCGCCGCAGGTGGATTATCGGAGCCGGGCAACGATTTCTGGCAGTGCAATCTTTACGCGGGCTACCGGTTTCCGCGGCGTCATATCGAGATGGCGGTTGGCCTCGTCAATATGTTCAATCAAGGTTACAACATCGATCCGGTGACCTACTTTTTGGAACAAGCCCGCACGCGGACATTGGTGGCCAGTCTTAAATTCAATTTCTAAGCCGGCCAATGAGCCAATCGGCCGGCAATGGCGCTTCGATTGCGCGCAAATTAAAAGCTAAATTGACGGGGCCGATCATTGGCGCGATCCTTGCCATTATCGGCGGCCTTTTGCTGCTGAGTTCAAGCCTGGGCCATAAGCTCGTTTTCTTGAGCTATGATCTTCCATTTTATGTGCGCCCTTACATTTTTCCGACTGAGGTTGAGATGGTCTATGTGGATGAGGCAAGCTATAAGGCGCTGGGTCAACCATTGAATACCTATATGGATCGCGCCGTCTATGCGCGCCTCATTGACCGAATGACCCGGGAAAAGGCCAAAGCTGTTGTCTTTGATATTGTCTTCAGCGACCCCAACCCGGACAAAGCCGACGCCGATAAGGCACTGATGCAAGCCGTGAAGAAAAACGGCAGGGTAATATTGGCGGCTGACTATGTTCCGCCTCCCCAAAGTGTGCCTGGCGTCAAGATGTATAATCAGTTTATTCCCCCTTTTGATGCATTGGAGGCAGTCACGGCCGGCGTCGGCACGTCTGAAATGTATTCCGAAGACGACTTGATCAACCGCCAGCACGTTCCTTTTTCCAGGGAGGATGCGTATCACAGTCTAAGTTGGGCGGCGGCGACCTTCCTGCAGGCCCCGATTACAAAGGTTGAAAGCCTATGGACTCATACCCGCTGGTTCAATTATTACGGTCCGGACAAAGTCCTTCCTTTTCTCAGCTTGTACCAGGCGTTGGAAGTTGATCCGACCGTTCCAGACGGTTTCTTCAGCAACAAGGTCGTTTTTGTCGGGCAACGGGTATTTACGAGGTCGTTCAGTGATCGAAAGGATGAATACCCAACGCCTTTTCCAAACCTTGCCAACGAAAATAAATTCATGCCCGGAGTGGAGGTGCAAGCGACGGCTTTTCTTAATCTGCTGCGCGGCGACTGGCTCAATCGGGTGTCGGGCCGCGCCGAGCAAATCGTCATCATTTTCATGGGCATTCTGCTTGGAGCGGGTCTGGCTTTGTCACGCCCGCTGGCCGCCAGCCTCTGGGCGATTGCCGGCGCGGTCCTGATCGCATCGGCCGATTATGTCGCGTTCGCCCAATTTCATTATTGGTTTCCCTGGATGATTGTCGTCGTGGCCCAAATCCCTCTTGCTCTCGTCTGGTCGATTGCATTCAACAGTGTGCAACTTTACGTTGAGAAAAAATTGGTCGAGCAATCGCTTTCCCTGTATCTCTCCCCCAAACTGGTCAAGAAATTCGCCAACAACCCCAGGCTCCTCCAACCGGGCGCGGAAAAGCAACTGCTCACCATTCTCTTCAGCGACATCGCCAGTTTTACCAACATTTCCGAAGGCATGGATTCGGATGAGCTGGCCCGGAAGATGAATGAGTATTTCCAAATGGCCGTGCATAATTGCATCCACGCCACGGACGGCACTGTAGTCAAGTACATCGGCGACGCCATCTTCGCTTTTTGGAACGCGCCGGACCTGCAAAGCGACCATTCTTTCCGCGCCTGCGAGGCTGCCCTGCGCTTCCGGGACCAGCCGGCCCAGTTTATGAACGGCAAGGAATTGGTCACCCGCATCGGGTTGCACACGGGCGTGGCCAATGTCGGCAACTTCGGCAGCAGCACGCGGGTCGATTACACCGCCCTCGGCGAAAACATCAATCTCGCCTCGCGCATGGAGGGGCTCAATAAATACCTGGGCACCCGCGTCCTCATCACCGCTGACACCCAACAGGTCGCCGGGCCGCAGATCATCACCCGTTACCTCGGATTATTTCGTTTGAAGGGGTTCGAAAAAGCGGTGGGCGTCCATGAACTGTCCGGGCGGGTGGAACAGGAGGCCGATTCCCGCGAATTGCGCGAACGCTTCGCCCAGGCCCTGGCCGTGCTGGCCGCAAAAGATTTCGCGGCGGCTGAAACGGCGTTTCACCGCGTGCTGGAAATCAGCCCCAAAGACGGACCGTCCAAGTTCTACCTCGAGCAACTTGAAGACCTCCGCGTCGCGGCCCTGCCCGCCGATTGGAAGGGTGAAATCACGCTGAAGGACAAATGACGGTCGCTCAGAACACCTTGAAACCGAGAAAGGCGACAAACAAGCCGAAGGCACAACGAACGGCGCTCCCGACCCGGATGCGCTTCTCGCTGGCCGTGGCCCAGTAAAGCAGGTCGCGCAGGCGCCAGGGCGAGACGGTGTACCACATTCCGGCCACCACCAACACATAAGCCCACACCGCAATGACCAGCCGCCAGTCGCTCTCCGCCCAGCGTTCGGTATCGACCATCAATTTGCCCAGGAGCAGCATCAAAACCGCCAGCCCGCGCACCGCCAGAAAATCCTGCACAAAAAAACAGGAGCCGACGCCAACGCCGACAAACAGGGCGAAAAGAAACGGTTTGAGCGATTCGAAGTCAGAGAGCGATTCGCGGCTGACATTCCACATGAACCAGGCCGTGGCTGAGAGCATGAACACATAGCCGGCGGGCAGCGAGCGGGGCAGTTTGCGCACGATGTTTTTCAATGCGGACGGCTTGAGCAGGCCATACAAATTGACCGCCGCCACGCAGAGTCCCAGCCAGATTGACAAAGTTGAAAGTTTAATGGCCATTATCGCCCCGAAAGGAGACACAGAAACCGCCCCCCGCGCAACAAGGAAAACGCGAAAAATTCAGGCCCGCTTCTCAGAACGAGGTCACGATGGTCTTATGATTAAAAGGCAAAGAAGTTGAATTAAGTGGCTCGTTTGGGTGAATCGTCATGGCGGGCCCGAAGGACCAAACAATGGCTTCTCCGGGCACAGTCAAAGTCCGGGGGTTCGGCGGCGTAAAGACATTATTTGAGTACATTGTGGCCAAGGTAAAGTCGAAACATTTGAAATCGTAATTCAAATCCAATGTGATGATGTAGGGACTGCCCCAAGGATCGCGAAAAACGTCGTCCGGTCCAATGCCAGGGGAATTTGTATTCGGCACGGTTTTTGCCGAAAAGAGGGGGGTTTGCTGTGGATTATAAATATGCTGGGCACCGGCAGCATTGGTTTCCGGCCAAAAATTGTCGTCTCGCAGAATCGCAATCACTTCGGAATTATAGTTTTGATAGCCCGCCCCCTTTCCTTCGACCGTCTCGACTTGATTAGTGCCTAATTGTCCCGCTCCTAGCGGAGTCTTGCCAATCGTTCCAAAGGTAAAGTCGTTGGAATTTGCGGCCGCCCAGTTTGCTGCGGCATACACGGCATTGGTGGAAGCTGGCAGGCGGCTGTATTGGGCGTAATATTGATTAATGGCCGCAACCAGATTGACCTCTTCGCTTTGGCACATTTTTTTCTTGGTGTTGGTTTTCGCGTTGCTCAACGCGGGCAACAACATTCCGGCCAAAATACCGATGATGGCGATGACGACCAGCAGTTCAATGAGCGTGAACGCCTGCCCAACGTTGCGCGCCGCGGGAATTATTCTCTTCATAGCTTTACTCCATCTTAATTGTTTATCTCTCTTATGTCAAACGGCCATGGTGAGATGGTGCGCGATACAGGGATTGAACCTGTGACCCCCACCGTGTCAAGGTGATGCTCTACCACTGAGCTAACCGCGCAAACTCCTTGATGTTAAACTGCTTACGCACAAAACTGAAAGCTGTTGTGCTAATTGCTAAAGCCTTGTAAAATGCCCCATAAGTCGGCAAATTAGCACAATTTTTTAGCACAATTTGCGACTCAGCCAAACAGCCATATGAGCAGCAACTCAACATCGAAGGGCAGGTTAAAGGGTATTTATCAGCGAGGCAAGAAATTTTGGTACCGCTACAGCCACGAAGGCCACCAATATCGCGTCCCGCTCAACACCGAGGACGAAGGGGAAGCCGTGACAAAGGCGCTGAAGATCCGCGCCAACCCGATACTGGCCGGAGCCGATCCGCTGGCGGAGGAACTCGAAAGCTTCCTGGCGGAAAGGCAGGAAGACGGCACATATACACGCAATTCTGCGGTAAACCGGCGTGCTATACTGAAATCGTGGCTGACCGACCGGGGGTTGAAGGAAGTCCGCGAAATCCGGGAGGATGAAATCAAGTTGTGGCTCAAATCGCTGCGACGCGGCAAGGACAGGCTCGTGGAATCCACCATTGAGAGTTACGGGATGATAATCCGCGCGTTTTGCGCGTGGCTGGTCGAGAAAAAGAAACTGCGCGAGAATCCAGCCTTATTCATAAAATCCAAGGTCTCCATCTCGGCCACGCGACGGCGCTTTTGCCAGCGGGAACAAGTGGACACCCTCATCCGCGAATGCCCGAGTGTGGAACTGAAGTTCATCCTGTTCGCCGGTTGCCATGCCGGCTTGCGCAAGGAGGAGATCATCCAGGCCCGGCCCGAGTGGTTCGATCTTCGGCTGAACATCGTTCAGATCGTGGGATCGAAGGATTGGAAGCCCAAAGACAAAGATAAACGCACAATCCCGCTCAGCCAGGCGTTCCATGATTTCCTGGACAAGGAAATGTCCATCGAGGGTGAGTTGCCGGGGCCGTTTTTGCTGCGGCCGGAGAAGGAACAGGGCAAGGCGAAGTACCGGTACGATTTCCGAAAGCCTTTTGAGACATATGTGATGAGCAAGAAATTCACCTGGCTGAAACCACACGTCATGCGGCACACGTTCGCCAGCCTGTTGGCCATCGCGGGCGTCTCGATCTTCAAGATCGCGCAGTGGCTCGGAGATGATGTGCGAGTCGTGGAGCGGCATTACGCGCACCTCCTGCCCCAGGATGCCGATATCGAACGGGCGTTTGGCGCCGGAGAAGGCAAACCGCTCAAGGAGACTGGGATCAACCAAGCCTTATAGCCTCGACACAAGGCTTCAACCCGGCCGTCTCGCCACATGCTGGAAACAGCGGATTCTTTGCTAGATTGAGCGGCACGGCAAAAAGCCGTGGGGCTGGGTGGAAGTTTCGGATGAGTTTTTGTCGCAATTTGAATCCAGGACGGTGTCGGCCAAAGTCATCCAAAAAGAGAGACTGTTTTTATTCATTGTCAATCATTCTGTTGATGGAACAACGGTACGAGGCGGAAACTCAAAAGAGTTTTCAACGTCAGGCGATGGTCAACTGGACGCTGCTCTCAATGATGCTCGCGCTGATGGCGTAGCGGGTGCCCAAGCCGTAATACGGGTTGGGCACGTCAGGATTCGTCGAGATTGCCTGCTCGAACAGCCGCACGGTTTCATTGGTCTGGCCCCCTTGCGCGAGTGGCGGCGAGGCCATTGGGCGCCCATGAGTTCGGCCATGTGCCCGCAGCACGGGCCGTGCCTGCGTGCATCGAAGACATGCGATGGTGGGGAAGGAAAGAGATTTCCAACCCGCTTGACGCTCTTTCTGCGCCAAGGGACACCCCCAAGTTGGTTTCGCGAAAAGGGGAATGTCGGCCTGAACAAAGGCCGTCGCCGCGAGTTTGCCGGCAAACCAAAAGGCATGAACAAGCAAACTCGGAAAACAAAACTTCTCAAGGACGGATTTATTACCGCTCCGAGGTAATCCATGCACCACAACCAGATTTTAGCTGTCCTTCGGCAACATGGTTTTGCCGAGGGTCGCTTGATCGCATTTTCAAAAAGTGGTTACCGCAAATACTACCGCAGCCACTTTGTCGTGTTCAATGCGCAGATTTTCAGCCGCCGCGGCCGCGTGCTTAAAACGGCAGATCTGGACCTGACCTTGGACGCGGAGAAGCTCACTCAGGCAGCCCGCGCTACGGGAGAGAACTTCTTCGTGTTCGAAGAGAATAGTCCGAATCCGTTTTGGCAACCGGGTTCCACGCCAATGGATCGAGTGCTGCGGGACGCGGTCTGGTGGACCCGGATCCGTCGGGAGGACGAGGACCTATTCCTCCCGCTGG
>Ga0181526_10000131_pt1 | contig 76174 bp, 56 predicted proteins | sample PEATcosm2014_Bin_35_FD_119750 | JGI IMG/M metagenome (GOLD analysis project Ga0181526, IMG submission 119750) | Peatland microbial communities from MTU Mesocosm Facility, Houghton, MI, USA - PEATcosm2014_Bin06_30_metaG | ecosystem: Environmental > Terrestrial > Soil > Wetlands > Peat | place... | reverse complement strand
GGCGGCCGGGGCGGGGTCCCGGGGCCCGCGGACGACGGCCGAGGTTGGATGGCCCTGCGGGCCGGCACAAACGAGAAACCCAGCCGGCGCGTCGGGCCGCCGGCTGGGTCTCCGGAAGCTGCGGCTCCCGGCCGCGACTCTCGGGCCTAGAAGCTCGTGAACATCGAGAGCGTGAACTTGCGCGGGTCCAGGTAGTAGAAGTTGGAGCCCTGGACCGCGCCGGTGCCGGAGTTCTGGTTGTATCCGGTGAAGACGAGGTTCTTGTTGCCGCCCAGGTTGTCCACGTTGAGCTGGTACGTGACGTGGACCTTCCGGCCGAGGGCGTGGTAGGTGGTCGAGTACTTGAGGAAGGCGATGTACGTCGTGTATCCGGGCGACCACAGCGTCCCGCCCGTCGAGGTTTCCTGTTCGCCGAGGGCCGTGGCTCCGACGCCAATCTCGAGGCCCTTGGCAAAGGTGTCGGTGAACGAGTAGGCCGCGACGACGTTGAACGTCGACTTGACCGTGCCCTGGTTGGTCGCGGCGATCGCCGTGTTGGACAGCGTCTGCTCCGCGTTGCGCAGGTCCTCCGCCAGGGTGCCGTCGAGGCTCGTGCCGCCGCTGGCGACTGCCTGCCATTCGGACAGGTGGTTGGCGAAGTAGGCGCGGCTGCCCGGCAGGTCGTTGTCCTCAACCGACTTGGGGACTGCCAGGCTAGCCTGGAAGCGCCAGTTCGGCGTCGGATTTGCCACCGCCGAGATCTCGAAGCCCGTGTCCTTCAGGTCCTCCGTGTCCGTGTAGTTGAACTGCGTCTGCAGGTTCGGGGCCGTGCCCGAGAGAACCCCCGCCGGGCCGATGTCCGTCGCGGTGCCGCCCGCCTTGTAGTAGTCGTTCCAGATGCCCTGGATGCCGATGTTGTCATTGCTGATGCGCCCGTGGGCCTTGTCCTCGTAGTAGTCCGCGGTGACGTAGTACCGGCCGTCGTCGGTCGAGAAGCGCAGGCCCGCCGAGTTCTCCTTGCCCGTCGCCGGGCCGAAGGCGTTCCCGAACAGGCTCGGCGAGGTGCCGCCGCCGATCGGCGCGAAGTTCTCGGAGAAATTGTACACCAGTGAGATCTGCTTCGTGATCTTGCCCACGAAACCGGCTGAGAAGGTGTTCCCGACGTCGGTCTCGAAGGCGTAGCCCTGCGGATACGGAAGGCCGAAGGGCGGACGCACGCTCTGGAGCAGGACGCTCGAGTAGTCGTCGTGGCGCGCCCCCAGCGTGATGTTCAGGCGGTCGTCCCAGAGGCGGGTCTGCGAGACCGCGCCAAAGTACTTGGTCTGCTCGCTCAGGTCGTGGTCGAACCAGTTGAACGGGAGCGCCTGGTAGACGACCGGCTGGCCGTTGATGTTGCTCGGCAGGTCGATCTCGTCGTTCGGGTGGTTCCAGTACTCCCGGGCCCAGATCATGTCCTGCGTCCAGTTGTTGCTGTTCCAGGGCAGGGGATAGTTCGCGAAGCTGCCGTTGTACTCGCGGGTCAAGAGCAGGTGGAACACGTCGCCCCCGGACACGCTGAGCCATTCCTTGACGGGGACGCTGAAGACGCTCGCGTCGAAGTGGTAGTTCAGCTGGCCCCGGAACTCGTTCACGCTGTGGTCCTGAACCTGCTTGTCCAGGAACATGTCCGAGTAGAGCTGGCCGAACTCGGGGTTCGGCATGCCGTTGGGCAGCTCCTTGTTGATGTCGACCGAGACGTTGGTCGGGGCCTCGAAGTTCTTGGACACCTCGGAGTCCGAGAACCTGTAAGCGGACAGCTCAAACTCGCAGTTGGAGTTGATCTCCTGGTCCCAGTACGCCGTGAGCGTGTAGTACTTGAGGTCGTTGGTGCCGTCCTTCGGCCCCACCGTGAAGTCGCGGCTCGGAAGGGCGGGGACAACCTCGGTCCCGGTGCCAGCGGGCCAGTAGCCCGGGTTCTGCAGCGCGTAGGCGTAGGGCCTGAGGATGGTGTTCGTGTAGAACGGCCCGTCGCCCAGCCCGGTGCCGCGGTAGCCGGCTCCCCAGTTCATCAGGGTGCCCTCGGACGGGATCCAGAGCTGGAAGGAGTTGGGGCCGCCCCATTCCGCCATGGACTGGTAGGAGCTTGACGGGCCGGACGGGGCAACGCCCCAGGTCGGGGAATTCGTCTGCCCGTTCCACTGGGAATACTCGTCGCTCAGGTCCTCCGCGTACTGGGGCGTGACTATCTCGTATCCTTCCACGTCGAACCTCAAGGTCGCCTTGTCGGAAACCTTGAATGTGGTCGCAACGGCCGCGCCCCAGCTCTTGATCTCGTCCTCCTTGCGCCAGCTCTCATCCCGGTCGGCGAGAAGGTTCACGCGGACGCCGAGGTCGTCCTTGTGCAGGATCGAGGCCGTCTCGTTGACATCGAGCGTCGCGCGCGCCCCGCCGTAGCTTGTGACCGAGAGGAGTAGCTCGGAGAAGTCCCGGCCGAAGACCGGCTTCTTGGTGTAGCTGGAAACCACGCCGCCCAGGTTGCCGACGCCGAAAAGGATCGAGTTGGGCCCGAGGTTGAGCTCGAAGCGGTCGACGTTGAAGAAGTCCTTTATGCCGTAGATGGGGAAGTAGTTGACCGTCGGGGGGGTCCCGCCCTGCGGTCCCGCGCCGGCGCCGCGCAGGTTGCTCGCCCATGAGTTGAACTCGTTGCCGCTGCCGACATTCGGGGTGAAGTTCGCGGGGATCGCGTTCATCGTCCACTTGTAGGCGTCGAAGGCGTTCGTCAGCTGCAGGTCGTCGATGAACTCACCGGTAAGCGCCGACACGGTCGTGGGGGTGATCGCCAGCGGCGTGTTGTTACGCCCGCCGGCCAGGGAGTTGACGGCGACGTAGCCCACGTCCTTCGACGTGTCGACCGTGAACACGTTGAGCACGACGGGCTCCTCGCTGGCCGCCTGGGTCTGGTCGGTCGTGGAAGTGGTGGTGGTTGTGGTGACTGCCTGCGCGTTCAACGAGGCGCCGAGCCCGAGCGTCAGCAACAGTGCCAGCGCGTTTCTGCATGATGGTAGTGCTTGCATTTGGTGGAGGTAAGGACGGACGTTTTGTGTATCCGCAATGGCGACTCGCAGGGCGAGAAGCGGGGTAGGGGGTGTCGACGAGCGGGGAAATTTGGATGACAACATTGTCATTGCAACAAAAAAGTGTTCCCCCTCCTCGTTTCCCTCTAACGGAGGCCGCGGGCCCCTGCGGGCCGTCGCAAACGTTTTCAGGTTGACGGTCGCAAGGGCCCTAGGCCGTGCCTACGGGGCCGAGTCGCCGTCGGGAGCAAAGCCAATGGCCGCGAGCGCCTTCCCGATTTCCGGGTTTGCCATGAAATTCCTCCAGGCGAGCCCGGACCTGTGGTTCTCGATCATGACAACGATTTGCGCCTGGTTGAGCCCCATCCAGACGGGCTGAAACCAGTCCTCGGTTTCGTTGAAGCCGTCGTAAAAGCCGTAGATGCCCCACGTCTTCGCCCCAAGGTCGCGGTAGAAGTGTTTCAGGGCCGCCATCGACTCGGCTGGCGTGTACGGGAACTCGCCGAGGGCGGCGGAACAGCAGATGGTGCCGTTGTCCGCGTTGGGCTGCGGCATGCCCCCGCCCGAGTTGATCCCGGCCGAGAGGCCCCAGCAGTCCGGCCCGTATCCGTTGTAGTGGCCGGGGTTCGCGACGCAGTAGGCCCGGTTGATCAGCGCGATGCTTCGGTTGTTTCGGAAGTAGTTCGTGAAGCGGTCCCTCTTGCCGCGCGGGTCGAACCCCAGAAACGAGAACTGCGTGAAGAAGAGGCTGCCGCCGGAGCCCTCCCCGACGTCGAGCTTGATGCCGTAGAACTCCCGCCCGTTGGCGTAGTGGTCGCCGATCGTGGTGCGGCTCCAGTTCCGGCGGTACTCGACGGCCGTGTCGGACTGGCCGGCCCAGCCCGTGTAATAGAGGCTGGGGGGGACCGGATGGGTCGGCGAGGCGATGGCAAGCAGGTAGGCGACCATCGTCTCGTTCCAGCCCACAAGCGGGTGGCCGATGTACCAGCCGTGGTCGGGCGACCAGTGCCAGTAGAGGAAATCGCCGGTCGGGCCCTGGCGGTACCAGTCCCACTCGACGCCGCGCCAGAGCGAGGAGATGGTCTCGCGAAGCTCCCGCTCGGCCGGCGTGTCGCGGTTGAAATACTGGCGTGCCGTCAGGAGCCCCTGCATCAGGAACGCCGTCTCCACGAGGTCGCCGCCGTCGTCGTAACGCCCGAAGTAGGGGATGACCCTCCCCGTCCGCCCGTCCAGGAAATGGGGCCATGCGCCGTGGAAGCGGTCCGCGCCCTTGAGGAAGCGCACGATCCTGAGCACCCGCCCGGCCGCCTCCTCGCGGGTGACGAACCCACGCTCGGCCCCGACGACTAGGGCCAGGGTCCCGAACCCGGAGGCGCCGAGCGCGACGAGGTTCTGGTCGCCCGGCAGGACCTCCAGGGCCATGCCGGCGTTCGGATGCGCCCCTTCCCAGTAGTAGCGGAAGCAGGCCTCCTGGACCATGGTGAGGAGCTCGTCGTCGCTGAATTTTCGGGTCGTCGCGGACACGGCCGCGGATCTCGGGGACTCGGCGCCCGTCGACGAGACGGCGCTGACCTCGTAGAAGGCGGTCCTCCCCGGCTTGCCGACAAAGTCCGCATAGCGGGCGAAATTGCCCTGCTGGATGCCGACCGGTTCGTATGCGATGCCGTCCCAGGAGCGGTAGACGATGTAGCGAAGGACATCGTCCTTCGGATTGAGCGACCATTTCAGGTCGAAGTGGCGCTCGCCCGCCCCTATCGCGAGCCCCGCCGGGGCGGAGGGCGGCGGCCCCGCGGCGGCCTGGCTCGGCCCGACCCGGACGTCGTCGATGAAGAGCGTGTGCGCCTTGTTGTCGTCGAGCCCCTGCTCAAACACGACGCTCGCCAGTCGGCGCATGTCGAACCTGTCGTCGTCGGTGCTGCGGTATATCGACCGGAATCCCGCGAGCGGCAGGCGCACCTCGGACCACCGGCCCGCGGGGAGCGCGCCGCGGCCGCGCAGCATGTTGATCGTGAAGGTCGCGCCGCCGTCCGCGTCCTCGAGGTGGATGCGCGGCGATTCCTCGGGCGCGAGCCCCGTAGCCGAGAAGCACCAGAACGAGATCGTGTCCCCGTCGAAGTCGCTGACGAGGCCGTACCGTGCGCGGGTCTTCAGCAGCGCCTGCCAGTCGCCGCCCGTCGCCGACCTCCACGTCAGCCGAAGGGAGTCCGGCGGGACGAGGACGTGCTCCGAGTCCAGCGGGATCCTTCCTCCCACAAGGTCGATCGCGCTAGGCGCCGTGACGGTGCCCTCGCTCCGGAAGTAGGAGCGGGCCGGGATCGCCTGGTCGAAGACGACGTGGCGGTCGTAGCTCGACTCAACCGGTCCGCGCTCCGGCGCGGCGAGCATCGGTCCCAGGAGCAGCGGGGCGAAGGCGAGGGCTCGCATTTGGGCGGGGTGCAGCGGTTGGGGACCTGGGAAAGCCTCTTTTTGATTGCGGTGCAAACGTTGTCAAAAGGATACTTCGCCGCGTTGGAGCCGCCTGACACGGCGCCGGCCGCGCGCGGGTCCCGAACCAATAATGAAACCTAATCCCGCTATCGTCGCCGCCCTCGGGCTGCTGTCATTGTCGGCGGCGCAGCCCGTGTGGCTCGCCGCGCAGGACACCGGACCCGGCCCGGCGGGGGCCCGCGTCGAGTCCCTGCTCGGGCAGATGACGCTCGAGGACAAGGCCGGCCAGTTGAACCAGCTCTCCGTCGATTCGCTCACCGGTCCGGAGCGCAAGGTCGGGGACGGCGACCAGCTCATCAGGTCCGGCCGGGTCGGCAGCATCATAAACGTCGTGACGGCCCGCGAGACCAACGCCTACCAGAGGAAGGCCATCGAGGGCTCGAGGCTGCACATCCCTGTCCTCTTCGGGCTCGACGTGATCCACGGCTTCCGGACCCTTTTCCCGATCCCCCTGGGCCTGTCGGCAAGCTGGGACCCGGCCCTCGTGGAGCAGGCGGCGCGCTTCGCCGCGGAGGAGGCGTCGAGCCAGGGCGTGCGCTGGACGTTCTCGCCCATGGTGGACGTGGCGCGCGATCCGCGCTGGGGGCGCATCGCCGAGGGCGCCGGCGAGGACCCGTACCTCGGGTCCGCCTTCGCCCGCGCCTACGTGCGCGGCTACCAGGGCGAGCGCCTCGACGAGCCGGCCTCGATCGTCGCGTGCGCCAAGCACTTCGCGGGATACGGGGCGGCGGAAGGGGGGCGGGACTATAACACGACGGAGATATCGGAGCGCACGCTTAGGGACGTGTACCTGCCGCCGTTCCACGCGGCCGTGGAAGCGGGGGCGGGGACCGTGATGTCGGCGTTCAACGCCATCGACGGCGTGCCCGCCAGCGCCAATCCGTTCACGCTGACGAAGGTGCTGCGCCGGGAATGGGGCTTCCGGGGATTCGTGGACAGCGACTGGACGGCGGTCAGGGAGCTCATGCTTCACGGCATTGCCGACGACGAGGGGACGGCGGCGCTAAAGAGCTTCCGCGCCGGAGTCGACATGGACATGCAGACCGGCATCTTCCTTCGCAATATCCCCGGGCTTGTCCGCTCGGGGCAGATCCCGGCGGGGCGACTCGACGACGCGGTGAGGTCGATCCTCCGGGTGAAGTTCGCGCTCGGACTCTTCGACCGCCCCTATGTGGACGAGTCCCGGGTTCCGGGTCCTGATGCCGGGCGGGGCGAGGCGCTCGCGCGCAAGGCCGCGGAGGAGTCGTTCGTGCTGCTCGAGAACAGGAGGGTCGGGGGCGCGCCCCTGCTTCCCCTGGCGGCCTCGCGCGGGCGCAGGATCGCCCTGATCGGTCCCCTGGCCGACAGCGCCGAGGACATGCTCGGCTGCTGGTCGTGCCAGGCCCGGGCGCGCGACATGGTGACGTTGCGCAGCGCGCTGTCCGAGCGCGCCGCGCGGGATCGGATGCGCGTGTCCTTCGCCAGGGGAACCGACGCGGCCGGCTCGTCGGATTCGGGGTTCCCCGAGGCGATCGAGGTCGCTAGGAAGGCCGATGTTGTCGTGCTGGCGCTGGGGGAGAGCGGGCGAAGCACGGGCGAGGCCTCCTCGCGGTCCGATCTTGGCCTGCCGGGTTGCCAGGAGAGGCTCCTCGAGGCCGTAGTGGCCACGGGCAGGCCGGTCGTCCTTGTCGTGTTCAGCGGGCGGCCGCTCTCGATCGCGTGGGCCTCGGAGCACGTTCCGGCGATCCTCATGGCCTGGTTTCCGGGAATGCAGGCGGGACCGGCGCTTGTGCGGACGCTTTTCGGCGAGGCCGAGCCGTCGGGGCGCCTTACCGTCTCCGTCCCGCGGTCCGTCGGGCAGGTGCCGGTCTACTACGACCACCTGAACACGGGCCGGCCCAGGGTCGACCCGATCGGCCTCGGAGATGAGAAGTCGGACCCCTACTTCGTCACGGGCTATATCGACCAGTCGAGCGAGCCGCTGTATCCGTTCGGCCGCGGGCTGACCTACACCTCGTTCAGCTACTCGCCGGTCCGCGTGAGCCCTGGGAGCGCCAGCGCCAAGTCGATAGCCGAGGGAGGATCGTGGCTCACGGTCGAGGCCGATGTGCGGAACACCGGCGACCGCGAGGGGACGGAGACGGCGCAGCTCTACATCCGCCTGCGCGGGACGAGCGTCGCGCGGCCGGTCAGGGAACTGAAGGGTTTTGAGCGCGTGCGCCTTTCCCCAGGCGAGAGCCGCCACCTGGAGTTCAGGCTTGGCCGGGAGGAGCTCGCTTTTTGGAACGCCGACATGAATTTCACCGTCGAGCCCGCCTCACTCTACGTCTGGGTGGCGCCCGACAGCTCGGCGGGAACGCCGGCGAAGGTCGAGCTCACGCGGTAACGCGGCCGCGGAACAGGCGCCGGGGCGCTTCCTGAGCGGGGGCGCTTCGCCGGAACGCGCGGACGAGCCCCCCCTGGGGGGCGGCCGGCGTCAAAGCTCGACGGCAATCACGTTGTCGCCGGCCGAGAGAAGGGCCCTGAGCGCGTCCTCCTGGAAGCGCAGGCCCCCGGCGCGGTACGGGTTTGGCTCCCGCTGGCCCCCGGTGAGCTCAGTCCCGTTCACGGTCACCGCGCTCGGGGCGAAGCAGCGGCCATTGACGCGATAGCGCACCTCCACAGGCCGGTCGCACAGGGTCACGCGGGCCGAGAACCCCTCGAGGCCGCGCGGCAACACGGGGTCGAAGACCACGTCGCCGAACGATTCCCGGATGCCCAGCAGGCAGGCGCGCACCGCGTGAAGGTACAGTCCCGGGCCGCTCGAATAGAGCCGCCAGCCGCCGCGCAGGCGCACCGTCCCCGCTCGCAGCTCCCTCCACCGGAGCGCCGCCTCGATCCGGTCGTGGAAATCCGCGTCGGAGCTCGAGAAGTACACGTTGCTCTGCCGGGGCAGGGCGCTGGCGACGACCCCACCGATGCCCACCGGATTCACCACCTGCAGCGCGGTCCAGAGGCGCTCCGCGTCGCCCAGCTTGGCCACGGCCTCGGCATAGCGCAGGTGCGCGTGGACGTACTGAAGGCCGATTTCGCGACCCACGTTCGCCGCCGTCTCGGCCCGCCTGAACAGGTGCTCGAGGCCGCCGCGGTAGGTCGCGGGCTCGCTCATCAGGCGCACGCCGTCGGGATACAGGAGTTCCTGGGTCACGAGGGAAATATGGCGCGCGGCCTCCTCGGCCGTGAAAAGCTCGGCCAGGATCGAGCGCGTCATGGGAAGCAGCCGGTACCGGATGCCGGTCACGGCGTCCGAGGGGTGGAGCAGGGGCCGAAGCGTCCCGTCGGGGCCGGCGACGACGAATCCGGCGACGACGGACCCCGGCATGAGGCGGCCCGCGAAATCCCCGCGCATGCGCGCGAGCAATGCCTCCAGCCGCGCGAGCCGCTCCGGCTCGGCCGCCTGGCGGAAGACCTCGGCCAGCTGGCGGAACGTGTGATAGGCGAGGGCGACGGTCCACGCGCTGACCATGCGCGTGCGCATCGCGGGATCCGCGGGCTGCAGGGTGTCGTCCCAGTCCCCGTCGCCGTAGTTGACGAGCGCCGTGCCCGGCAGGAATCGCGCCTCGCACTGGTCGATGACCCTGTCGCAGTGCTGAAGGAGCGTCTCCTCGGGCCCGGCGGCGGTGAAGTCCCCCGGATCCGTGTAGCCCGTCCTCCAGCTGAGGAAGGCCAGGTCGTTGCTGGCCTCGAGGTAGTCGCACAGCGCCTTCAGCGGCCAGAAACAGACGTCGCCGTGGCTCTGGGCCTGCTGGATCGACCGATAGGGCGGGTGCATGAACCACTGGGGCCAGCCGCCGTCGCGTGAATACTGCTGGGAGAACACGGTCTCGAGCAGGCGGCGCACCACGGGCCACTCGCACGCTGCGAGCAGCCATTCGACGGACCCCTGGCATACGTCGCGCACCCCCCATGCCGCCCCGCCGTGCTGCTCGAGCCCGTGCGGGGCCGAGAAATGGATGGCGGCATTGTGGGCGAGCCAGGGCAGCATCTCGTCGAGCCTCGCCGCTCCCTCGGACCACGGGCCGGCGCCCGGCCGCCGGCCGGAGGCTGCCGCCGAGAGGCGCACGGGCGAGGGCGGCGGCGAAGCGGCCGCGGCCCCGCTGCGCCATTCGCCGCGCGCCGCCTCCACCTCCGCCGGAAGCGCGGCCGCGCCGCCGGCGGTGGCGCACATGATCACCCCGAATCGGCTCACCTTGGCCGTGCGCAGGGCAAGGCAGGGCTGGCCCCGGGAGCGCCCGTCCGCGAACAGAAGCTCGTCGCCGCCGAGAGCGGCCCCTCGGCCTCCGTCCGCCGAGGCGATGGCGAAGCAGGCCCCGGGGAGAAGGCGCCCGACGACGCTGGCCGGATCCGGCTCGCACGCGGCCCAACCGTCGTCGTGGAACACCCGGACCTCTCCGGAGTGATCGAACTCGTTCGCGTCGAGCGATAGAGCGTGGGTGACGAGGAACTCGGCCGGCTGTCCGCCGGACCCGACGCGCAGCTCCAGAAAGGCGGCCGCGCGCGCGCGCGAGCACCAGACCCGGGCCGTGACGACCTCGGTGCCGACGCGGTATATCCAGCGCGCGTCCGCGGGCGTCATGGCGAAGGCCGACGGCACGCCCAGCTGCTGCCAGACACCCGCCCGGCGGACGAAGACGCGCTGGCCCGCCGCGCGGCCGAGCCCCAGCGGGTCTCGGACCACCGGGAGGAGGCATGCGAATGTCGGGTTTCCAAAATACGCCTGCGAGCCGAAGATCCCGGCCGCGAAGCACGTCGTGCCGAACTGGCCGGCGTCGATCCACTGCCACTCGCCGCTTCGCAGGATGTGCCCGTGCGGGCGCGCCACCGCGGCCTCCTTGTCGCGCCCGACGACATGCGCCGAGTCCGCGTGGAAAAACGCGAGGAGGCTCCCGTCCGCCCCGCGCTCCGCATGGCGCCGGTCCCCCGGAAACCACGAGTCCCAGTCCCCCTCCTCGGGACGGTCCCCGTGAAGCCAGGGCGCCGCGACAAAGAGCGACGGCGCCGGCGGCACGGAGGGCGCGTCCGGCGCGCCGGACGCGGCGGCGCCCGCCCAGTCGGCGGGCAGGACCTCGCGCAGCCGTCCGAGGTCGGCTTCGCCCGAGGCCCCGGGGTGGTCGGGGAGGTAGCGGGCCACGAACACGAACTCGGCCGCCTCGCCCGGCCGCAGGTCGACGGCGCGGCTTTGCAGCCCGGCCATCGCGGATTCGTACTGGAGCCGGCGCGACTGAAGGTTCCTGCCCCGCACCGCTGCCGGCACCCCGGCCAGGCGGTGGTCCGCTCCAAAGAACTGGACGGCGTCGGTGCAGAACGCCGCCGCCCCGCTGGCGCATGCGACGGAGAGCCAGGGATGGCGCCCGCCGGCCGCCGCCTGATTCTGGCGCGCAAGGATGACCCAGCCGAGCCGGCCGTCCTCGACGGGGAGCAGGTCTATGTACTGCGAGGTGAAGGCCTCGCTGTTGCGCACGGCGGCCTCGTCGGCCAAGCCCAGGTCCTGGGCATGGAGGACGTCGACGCTCATGGCGTCCTTGCCCGTGCTCACAAGGCGCACCTTCCAGGCCCACGCCGCGTGCTCGGGGTGCACGGCGAGCGCCGTCTTGGTCCACAATCCGTGGCGGGGGGAGTGGGCCCATTCGACCGACGAGCCGCTGCTTCGGTGGCCGACGCTTGGGCCGACAAGCGGCGCCCAGCCGGTCGCCCCTCCCTCGGTTCGCCAGCGAAGCAGGAGGCGGAAGAGCCCGTCCTCCGCGGGCCCGGGGAGAACCTGGTTGATGAGCGTGGAGCCGTGGCGGATGGCGAAGAGCGCCCCGGAAGAAGTGACCTGGGCGACCAATCCGGACCGCGACCGCAGCTCGGTCGCCGCGAAATCGGATGCCTTCATCAGCCTGAGGGTGGTCGGCCTGCGCCCGGCGGCGCGCCGGCCGGGCGCGGCCGGGCCCTCGCCCGCCGGGGCGACATGGGAGGGCAAAGCGGGCACGGAATGGGCGGCTTCGCGGGCCGACGGTTTCGCGGGGTCCATTGGGTTCAATGGCCTTTCATGCGATACGAGGCATGAGGAGGTCGGCTTGGGCGCGTTTTTGGGGCTTTCGACGCCGGGTCCGCGAAAAGGGGAACCAGGAGGTGGTGCAGACCGGGGTCGGTTTTCGTATTACGGGCGAACCCATGCCTATATGACAACATTTGCAGTGCAACATTAAATGTGGCCGGGCCCCGGCCTCCGGCCGGAGCGGCCAAGGCGGCGGGGGCCCATGCCTCGCCGTTGGTCGTTGCGCCCCAGGCGGCCCGGCTATGCGCGGCCGATGATCTGGGTGGAATCGCGGATGACCAGGGCCGCGGGGAGGTCGCCGAGGAAGCCGGGCTGCGGCTGCGGGGGGCGGGTTGCAGCCTCCACCAGGAGGCTTACCGCGCGCTCGGCCAGGTCGGCCAGCGGCTGGCGCACCGTCGTCAGGGCAGGTCGGCACGTGGTGGCCCACAGGCCGTCATCAAATCCGACCACCGAAAGGTCCCTCGGGCAGCTAAGGCCTGCCGATCGCGCGGCGTCGATGGCGCCGAAGGCCATCTCGTCATTCGCGCAGCACAGCGCCGTCGGCAGCTCTCCCGCCTTGAGGAACGCCTCCATGCCGTTGCGGCCCGTCTCGGCGCTGAAGGGGCCCTCGCGCACCCACTCCGGGCGGGGCTCGAACCCCTCTCGCCTCAGGACCTCGAGGTAGCCCTGCTTGCGCTCGTGCGCGTCCCGGGACGCGGGCGGCCCGAGAAGCAGGCCTATCTTCGTGTGGCCGAGCTGGAGGAGGAGGCTGGCTGCCGAGCTGGCTCCCCCGCGGTTGTCGATGCCGACGACCGGAACGCCGATCGACGCCGGGTCCACGTTGGGAGGAAGCGCGGACTTTGTCAGGACCAAGGGGCGCCGGTAGCCCTTCAGCCTCTGCACGTCTATCTCGGAGATGGGCTCCGCCAGGTAGATGATTCCGGATGAATCCAGCCCGAGGTGCTGCAAGGCCTCGTGGAAGTCCATCTTTGGCGTCCTGCGCAGCGTGCAGATGTGCACGTCCCAGTCGCGGGTGGCCGCGGCGTGCAGCGACCCGGCAAGGAAGCGGCCGTAAAACTCGGAAAAGAAAATGTTTTCATCCAGCGGCACGACCACCGTGAGCGTCGCGTTAAGCCCCCTGCGCAGGATCCGCGCGCCCGGGTTTGGGACAAAGCGCAGGCGATCCGCCAGGTCCAGGATCTCCTTGCGCCTGGCCGCGCTCACCAGGTGCGCCGTCTCCTGGCGGAGGGCGCGGGAGACGGTGGACGGGGACACCCCGAGGCGCGTGGCTATCTGCACGATGCCATCCTTGGACTTCCGTGCTCGGGTGTGAAAGGGCATGGGACGGGGCGGCGCTAGAGGACATCAAGTCGCCAATAGGGCCGCAAGCAAACTATTGCACTCGTTTGCATAATGGGCGGGCCCCGGCCAAAGAAATAGTAATAATGCGCGGGACGGGAAATTTTCATTGCGGCGGCCGCATTGGCAATGAATGTACACTAAGTATACTTTCCTCCGGCGCAGCCCACGCCGGGAGAAGAGTAAACCCCCTATCGCAAACACGTGGCCTCCATGTCCCGAGTCCTAGTCAGTATGGCTTTCAAACCATTATTGATAAATGCGATAGGGCTCGGACTCATGGCATTTGCCGCAGCGGCCGCCGGGGAGGAGCCCCGGCATGCCCCGTGGCCGGGTGCGCGGCCGGCGGCTGTGTTGTCTCCGGAGGATGACGCGCTGCTCGACGAGCTGCAGCGGTCGGCCTTCCGGTACTTCGTCGAGCAGGCGGATCCGCGCACGGGCCTGGTGCGCGACCGAGCGAGGGCAGACGGCTCGGCGAGCCAGGGCAAGGCCAGCATAGCCGCGTCCGGATTCGCGCTCAGCGCATGGGCGGTCGCCACCGAGCGGGGCTGGACTAACCGGGCGACGGCGGTCGACCATGTCCGCCTGGCGCTGCACTTCCTGGCGGAGAAGGCCCCGCGCAAGCACGGGTTCTTCTACCATTTCATGGAGATGGACACCGGCGCGCGCGCGTGGAAGTGCGAGCTGTCGCCAATCGACACCGGCCTCTTCTTCGCCGGCGCGATCATGGCGCGCGAGTATTTCGGTGACGCGGAGATATCCAGGCTTGTGGATGGCCTGTTCAACGACGTGGACTGGGAGTGGTTCCTCAACGACGGCCAGACCCTGGCGATGGGCTGGCATGACGAGGAGGGATTCTCCCGCTACAGGTGGGACCACTACTCGGAGGACATGATGCTCGGCTTCCTGGGCATGGGTGCCGTCACGAGGCCGCTGCCGGTGGGGTACTGGGACGCCTGGTCGCGCACGCCGGTCGGCACCTACGCCGGATTCCACTTCATCGAGGGCCCGCAGCTCTTCATCCACCAGTTCACGCACGCCTACGTCGACTTCCGCGACCTGCGCGACGCCTACGCGGACTATTTCCGGAACTCGGTGCTGGCCTCGCTGGCCCAGCGCCGCTTCTGCAGCGACCTGAGGAATGAGTTTCCAAGCTGGGGAGAGCGCCTGTGGGGACTGACGGCCTCGGATTCCGCGAACGGCTACAAGGCCTGGGGCGGGCCCCCGCGCACCGAGGACGCCAACGCCCTCGACGGCACGATCGCGCCGTGCGCGGCCGCCGGCTCCGTGGCGTTCGTCCCGAACGAGGCGATGACCACGCTGCGCTACATGCGCACGGCCTACGGGGACCGGACCTGGAACCGCTACGGCTTTGTCGACGCGTTCAACCCGGAGACCGGCTGGGTCAACTCCGACGTGATAGGCATCGACCTCGGGGTCACGCTGCTTCAGGCCGAGAACGCCCGGAGCGGCCTTGTGTGGGCCGTCTTCATGCAGGCGCCGGAGGTTCAGCGCGCGCTGGCGCGGGCGGGCTTCCTGTCGCAGAGGCGCGACCTGCCTTGGGCGGACAGGGAGCGGCTGCGGCTGATCGCGTCCCAGGCCTGGAAGTCGGTCGAGTCCGAGGCCTTCGACGCCCGTTTCCTCGGCATCCGGATATCCTCGGTCCTCGCCGCCGGCGCGATTGGCCTCATCCCCGAGGAGGACGCGGTCGGCCGCATCACGGCGATGCTCAAGTCCACCGTGGTCCCCCCGGGCGAACGGGCGCTCGGCCAGTATGCGGCGGGCCTCGTGACGCTTCGCCAGGCGATTCCAAGCCTGGCGCCCGAGGCCACCCAGCGCCTCGAGGCGATCGACTGGAAGACGGTCCCGAATGAGTCCAACCTGCTCGGCTCCATCAACCGGCTGGCCGTGTTCTTCCAGGTCGCAACCGGGGCCCGGCCGGCGTCGGCGTGGACCGAGCTCAAGCGGGTCTCCGAGGCCGAGGGGCGGGTCTATGTCCTGGAGCCGGCGCTGGTGCGCGACCAGCTGGTGCCCGGCCTCTGGCTGGACGAGCGCTTCATCGTCACCGGCGCCTCCGCCTCCCAGCTGGCCTACGCCATCGCGATCGAGCACCGCAAGAGCTCGACCACGACGTTCCCGCTCGACGTGCAGAGCACCGCGCTGCTCCTCGAGCATTTTCCCGCCGAGGTCGCCTCCGGCCTAAAGAGGGCCAACCTGCCGGCCGGCTGGCTCGGGCAGGCGCCACCGGTCGACCGCGCCCTGCTGCTTCTCAGCCTTGCGAACCTCCTCGCGCCCGACTGCCTGCGCGAATGGTTCCAGCAGGATCCGCTGGCGCGCGCAGGACGAGCCGCGATAGGCGAGTTCGGCCAGGCGGCGTTTGGAGGGGATAACTCGCTGTTCGCGCGCAGCGAGCTTTCGGTCCCGGAGCCCGTGCCCCCGGTGCGATCGGTGGGCGTGGCAAGGTCCTCGGCCCCGCGCGAGGGATGGAGGTGGATCCTCGTGAAGGGCCTGGACTACAAGGTCTCCGACGCGGACGTCCGGCCGGGCGACCCCGACCTCGAGCTCACCTTTGCGCTCACTTGGGACAGGAAGGCCCTGCATTTTCATGCCATCGTGCTGGACACGCCGCCGGGATTCTCGGTCCCGGCCGGCCGCCGCTCGGTCGAGGTCTTCATCAACCCGAAGCGCGACGGCCTGGTGTGGCTGAGCCCCGACAACTTCCAGTTTGCCTACAGTCCGGACGGCACGTCGATGGAATGGTTCCACAACCGCCCGGCGCAGGCCCGGATTCGCACGACCGAGCACGGCTACACGGTGGACGCGGACATCGACTGGTCGGAGCTCGGCCTCACCCCGCGGCCCGGCCTGGAGTTTGACCTGACGGCGAGCGTGACCGCGGCGGGCATCTACGAGTGGGATCCCGCGCTGGAGCTGAGCTGGCGCTATTTTCAACGCCCCGACGACGGCTTTGGCCTCGGCACCGTGCGTCTGGAGTAGTAGCCCTAGTCCCGTCAGGGTACCCCCCGAAATGGCCGCAACCCCACCACGCTGGCCTCCCTTCGTCGCCTTGCTCGCGGCCGCCCTCGCGGGCTGCGCGCGCGGGGGCGGCGCCAACCCGGGGAGCGCGCGCGTGGTCGTGAGCTACTGGGAGAAGTGGAGCGGGTTCGAGGCGGAGGCGATGCAGGCGATCGTCGACGACTTCAACCGGAGCCAGGGCCGGATCGAGGTTCGGTTCCTCTCGGTGAGCGAGGTGGACACGAAGCTGCTCCTCGCCGCGTCGAGCGGGCACCCGCCCGATGTCGCCGGCCTCTGGTCGGAGAACATACCCGACTTCGCGGAGAAGGGGGCCTTGACGCCGCTCGACCGCGGGCTCGCCGCGGCGGGGATAGGCCCCGAGCGCTACATCCCGGTGTACTGGGAGCTCTGCCGGCACCGGGGCTTCACCTGGGGGCTCCCGACGACGCCCTCCTGCGTGGCGCTCTTCTACAACAAGAAGCTGTTCCGCGCGGCCGGCCTCGACCCGGAGCGCCCCCCGCGGACCCGGGCCGAGCTCGACGACATGAGCCGGCGCCTCACGATCGTCGAGGTCGAGCGGGCCGGCCGCAGGGAGCGCGTCTCATTCGCGGACCTGACGCCCGAGGAGAGGCAGGGCCGCCACTTCGCGCTGGTGCAGGTCGGCCACCTGCCGCAGGACGCCGGCATGTACGTCTCCGCGTGGGGATTCTGGTTCGGCGCCAGATACTACGACGGCGCCAGGCGCATCCTTGCCGACGATGCCGGGAGCCTCGCTGCGTACGGGTGGCTGAGGCAGACGGCCCTGGACTACGGCGTGGACAACCTGCGCGACTTCGGAGGGAGCTTCGGGATCCAGCAATCCGGGCGCACCCCGTTCCTCGGCGGATTCGAGGCCATGGTCGTCCAGGGGCCGTGGTGGCCGAACTTCATCGCGAAATACGCGCCGGGCCTGGAGTGGGGGGTCGCTCCGTGCCCCGCCGCCGACGGCGTGGCGGGCGGCGCGCCCGTGACCGTGGCCCAGGCCGACGTCGTCGTGATCCCGCGGGGGGCCGAGCACCCGCGCGAGGCGCTCGAGTTCATCGCCTACCTCCAGCGCCAGGACGTGGCGGAGAAGCTCGCGAGGTCGCAGCAGAAGTTCACGGCCCTGAGCCGGGTCTCCGACGGGTTCCTGGCGACACACCCCAATCCGGCCGTCCGGTTCTTCATCAGCCTGGCCCGCAGCCCCGGGGCGCAGGCCCTTCCGCGACTGTCCATCTGGCACGAGTACAATGAGGAGATGGGTGTGGCCGCGGAGCGGGTCCTCAACCTGAGCTACACGCCCGCCCGCGCGCTGGCCGAGGTCGAGGGCAGGGTCCAATGGAGGCTCGACCGGGTGTCGCGCCGCTGGGACGCCGTGGGGAGCGAGCGCGTGGCGGAGTGGAGAAGCGATGACAACTGGTGACCGCCAGCGCACGCGGATGGGCCTCGCGTTCGTGAGCCCGTGGATCGTCGGCCTCGCCGCCTTCACCATCTACCCGATCGCGGCCTCGCTCTACTATTCGTTCTGCGACTACGACGTGCTGTCGAAGCCGGTCTGGGTCGGCCTGCTCAACTACCGTGACATGGCCTCGGACCAAGTATTTTGGAAGTCGGTCGCCAACACGCTGCTGTTCAACGTGATGGCGCTGCCGCTTGGGCTGGTCTCCGCCCTTGCCCTCGCGCTCCTGCTCAACCAGCCCGTCCGGGCGCGGGGCACGTTCCGGGCGATCTACTACCTGCCGTCGCTCGTTCCGGCCGTGGCGAGCGCGATGATCTGGCTGTGGATCCTCAACGGCCGCCTCGGGCTCCTCAACGCGGCGCTCGCGACCGTGGGGGTCCACCATCCCCCTCAGTGGCTGGCGGACCCCGCGTGGACGAAGCCCTCCCTCGCCATCATGTCGGTCTGGGGCTGCGGCAACACCGTGGTGATCTACCTCGCGGCCCTGCAGGGGGTGCCGCGCTCGCTTCTCGAGGCCGCGATGATCGACGGGGCCTCGGCGTGGGACCGCCTGGTCCACGTCACCCTTCCCGCGATCTCCCCGGTGATCTACTTCAACCTCATCATCGGCATCATCGGCGGGCTGCAGGTCTTCGTGTCGGCCTTCATCATGTGGGGCGGCGGGGGCCCGGACCGCTCGGTGCTCTTCTACGCGGTTTACCTCTATCAGAACGCCTTTGAGTATCGACAGATGGGATACGCGTGCGCGATGGCGTGGATGCTCTGCCTGCTCATCCTTGCGCTGACCTGGCTGGCGTCGGTGTCCTCCCGCCGGCTCGTGTTCTACCAGGGGGACTAGGGGCCATGCGCATCTCCGCCAAGCTCACCACGTACCTGCTCCTCGTCGCCGGGGCCGCCGTCTTCATCGCCCCGTTCGCGTGGATGGTCTCGACGGCCCTGAAGCCGCTCGACCAGGCGCTCGCGATGCCGCCGGAGTGGCTGGCGCGCCGCTACGAGGCGCCGCTCGACGGGCGCATCCAGGAGGTCCGGCCCGGGCCCCTCGTGACGGGGCCGAGCGTCTGGGCCCTGGAACGCGGCGCCGCGCAGCCCGTCGTGCTGGCCGAGGACTCGGTGCGCGCCGGCGCGTGGCGGCCGGCGGCGGGGCCCGCGGTTCCGGTGGACGTCCTCAAGCGCGTGCCGGCGTCGGCGTCCTCGCCGTGGCGCGAGATCAGCGACCTGCCGGGCGTGCGGCGCGACGTGGTGCCATCCGCTTCGGTCTCCTCGCGCGTCGCGCTTAGGTGGGAGAATTTTCCCAGGGCCGTCGGCGCCATGCGCCGCTTCCCGCGCTACCTGGCCAACACGCTCGCCCTGTGCGTCCTGAACGTCGTGGGCACGGTGCTTTCCAGCGCCCTGGTGGCATACGGCTTCTCCCGGATCGAATGGAGGTGGAGGGACTCGCTGTTCGGGCTCCTGCTGGCGACGATGATGGTCCCGTTCCCCGTCGTGATGGTGCCCCTCTACGGGCTGTTCCGCTGGCTCGGGTGGATCGGGACGCTGAGGCCCCTCTGGGTGGGCTCGTTCTGCGCCAGCGCCTTCAACGTCTTCCTGCTCAGGCAGTTCTTCCGGACGATTCCGAAGGACTTGTCGGAGGCGGCCCGCATCGACGGCTGCGGCGAGTTCAGGATATTCTGGCAGATCGTCCTGCCCCTGTGCCGGCCGGCGCTCGTGGTGGTCGCGCTGTTCACCTTCATGGGAGTCTGGAACGACTTCCTCGGCCCGCTCATCTACCTCACGGACGATCGCGACTTCACCCTGGCCCTCGGCCTTAGGATGATGCAGACGACCGGCTCGGGCGGCATCGAATGGAACTACATGATGGCCGCGAGCACCCTCGTCATCCTGCCGGTCGTCGCGCTTTTTCTCGTCGCCCAGCGGAGCTTCGTCGAGGGCATCGCCCTCACCGGCACCAAGGCCTGAGGGCGCCCTTGCTCAGGGCGCCATGTTCCTGGCGAGGAACGCCTCGATCCTTGAATACTGCTCGACCCGGTTGGCGAGGTGGAGCATGCCGTGGCCCTCGGAGCCCACGATGTAGGTCTCGTTGGGCACGTTGTTCTTCTTCAGCTCCGAGATCAGGCGGGTGGACTGCCCTATGTCCGCGATGGGGTCGTAGCCGCCGTGGGTGACGAACACCGGCACGCGCACGCGGTCGACATGCCTGACGGGGGCGATCTTGTCGAACCTCTCGGCCTCTACCCTTGGGTCCCCGAGACGGCGCAGCAGCACCGCGTACCACGGGTCGAACTTGGTGTAGTCGTACCTCCGGTCGCGGATCAGCTGCTCCCAGTCGTAGACGCCGGAGATCCCGACGGCGCAGCGGTACAGCGACGGATTCTCGACCACTCCCATGAGCGCGAGGAAGCCGCCGAACGAGCCCCCCATGATCGCGATTCGGTGGGGATCCACGATCCCTCTGGCGACCAGCGCCGTCGTCGCGTCGGTGACGTCGTTGCTCATCTTCGCGAAATCCCACTGGTCCGCCTCGGGGAACTTCCACGCGGAGCCCGGGGACGCCCGGTAGTTGGGCTTGAGGACGGCGTAGCCGCGGCTCGCCAGGAACTGGGCCTCCGAGTCGTAGCCCCAGCTGTCCCTGGCCCAGGGGCCGCCGTGCGGCACGACGACCAGGGGCGCCGGGTGCGCCTTGGAGGCGCCGGCGGGCAGGGTGAGATAGGCGTCGAGCTCGGGGCCCTCCCGCGTCTTGAACCGGAAGATGGTCTCGGGCATCATGCGCTTAGGGTCGATCCAGGGCTGCGATTTCTTGAAGAGGCCCGAGGCGTGCCTCTTGAAGTCGACCCAGTTGTACACCGCCGGCTGCCGGTCGGAGAAGGTGAGCACGAGGAAGAAATCCTGGGCCTCGTTGCTCCCCACGATGCGCACCACGAGGCCCGGGAACGAGCGGTCCAGGAACGACTGGAGCCGCTGGTACGTCTCGTCGAACCATATCTGGTGGGGCCCCTCGCGGTTCGCCGACGCCCCTATGATCTCGCCCGAGACCGGGTCGCGGTACACCCAGCCGACAAAGTCGTAGCCCTTGTCGTCGACGAGGGTCTCCCCGGCCGTTCCGGTCGCGGCGTCGAGGAACACGAGGGGGCTGGGCTTTCCCGTCGTGTGCGGCGGACGGGCGATGAGCTCGCCCGGCTTGTTTCCGCAGCCCATCAGGGTCCACTTGTCCGGGTCGACCGGGCACTTGACCCACGCGCGGTCGGCCAGCCGGAACAGGGAGAAGACCCCGTCCCGGGTCGTGACGGCGAACTCGAGGTTCCCGTCCTTGTCGGGAATATAGGAGCTTGTGTCGCCGCCCTGCGGCACGGGATAGCGCTCAAGCGTGTATAGGTCGTTGTTCTCGAGCACGGGCTGGAGGACGTCGGAAAACTTGTAGGGGTCGCTGACCGTGGACAAATCCACTCCCTTCGCCCGCGACAGCTTGGCGGAGTTGAGGATGGCTGCGCCCATGTCCCTCCAGGGCGGGCGGAGCTGGTCAACGCTGTCCCAGACGATGGGATTAAGGCGGTCGGCCCTCGGGATGCCGATGAGCCTCGTGCCGCAGTACTCCTGGATGGGGTAGGTGTCTGTCAGGTTGCCGACTTCGGCGGCGAACAGGCCGATTCCGTACAGCTTCTGCGTCGACAGCTGGAACACGAGCCGCTTGTCGTCGAGCCAGTAGACGTCGGTGACGTCCGTGTCGCCGTTGCGGCCCAGGATCTCGTATTTCTGGCTCTTGACGTCGTACACGAAGAGCAGGTGGTTGTCCTCGCCGGCGGTGACGATGGCCGCGATGTGGGTGCCGGCTGGGCTCAGCTTCGGCTCCCTCAGCAGGGATGGCCGGAAAAAGTCCGCCAGCGGGATCTGCTGGCCGTCGGGAACGGGCGTGATCCGGTCCAGGTCTATCGCGCCCTTTGCCGACACCGCCGCGGCCGGTACCAGGGAGGCGGCGAGCACGGCGAGTGCCATCCTGGCCGCTGCCGACGTGGGACGCGGTTCTTGGGGCATCGGGCCAAGTCATGCATATCCCGAAACCCGATGCAATCGGCCGTATTCGGGGGACGGCCGGATCCGGCAGGCCCTCCTCGGAAAGCAGCGGCTCGCAGGCCGGCCCCTGAACCGCCATAGATGCGGGATGCACACCGACTCCCAGGCCCCCGGTGCCGGCGACCGGCCGTTCTTCCGCGTGGCGCTCAACCTGCCCCATGCCGGGCGGATCGCGCGCAGGATCGCCCGGCTCATGCCCGAGGGCCGATTGCCGGGGGGCGCGGACGCGGCGGCCGGCCGCAAGCTCGCCGCCGAGATGATCGAGCTCCTCGACCCGTGCCTCGACCTGGACGAGAACCCGCCCGGGGAAAAGGCCGGCGAGACCAGGGACCGCGCGGCCGCGCTCGGCAGAAGGCTGGTCGACCACATCGAGCGCGGCGGCTTCGGCCACGACCGGCTGGGCCAGTGCGTGCGCAACCTCTTTGAATGCCTCGAGCTCGGCCGCGAGGGCGCGGACATCTCGCTCAGGGCGGGGGAGGATCCGCGCTCGCCGCAGCGGCCGGTGTGAGCGCCCGGGGCCCGGGCGCCCGGGCCCGCGGGGATTTGCTTGGCCCCCGGGCGCCGGTTGGACAACGCTGCCGCGGCAAACGATGAACCAATCAGCAATGCCTCCTTTCCGCGCCCGGCTGCCCCGGGCCTGCGCGGCGTTCGCCGCGGTGATTGCGGTCGCCGCCGCGCAGCAGCCCCCGCTGAACTCCCACGAGGTGAACCCCGACCGCAGCGTCACGTTCCGCTACTTCGCGCCTACGGCGCGGCAGGTCACGGTCTCGCTGGACTACGACCACCACCCGATCGCGATGAGCAAGGGCGCGGACGGCGTCTGGACCCTCGCAACGAAGCCGCTAGAGCCGGCCCTGCACATATACGCCCTGGCTGTCGACGGGACGGCGATCCTCGACCCGTTCAACCCCCTGGTCGACGAGAACTTTGTGTTCAAGGCCAACCTGGTGGCCGTCGCCGGCCCGGTCCCGCAGCTCTGGGACACGACCGACGTCCCCCATGGCGTCGTGCACCACCACGCCTACCGCTCCGCTGCGATACGGGGCCTGCCGGAGGGCCTGGAGGACTACTACGTCTACACGCCTCCCGGCTACGATCCCGCGGGCAAGAGGCGCTATCCGGTCCTTTACCTGCTCCACGGCTGGAGCGCGGTGGCTGAATCCTGGCTGAGCGAGGGCCAGGCGAACTCGATCCTGGACAACCTGATCGCGCAGGGCAGGGCCGCGCCGATGGTCGTGGTGATGCCGCTCTGCTACGGCGACATGGGCTTTGTCACGGGCGGGTTGGGGCCGCGGATCGACGAGTCGAGGTTAGCGGACAACCTCGGCCGATTCAGCGACGCGCTGCTGACCGAGATCGTGCCCCAGGTCGAGGCGGGCTACCGCGTCTCCGCCGACCGCGAGGGACGGGCGATCGCGGGCCTCTCAATGGGCGGCGGCGAGAGCCTCGTCATCGGGCTCAATCACCAGGACATGTTCGCCTGGATAGGCGGCTTCAGCTCGGCCCTCCTGTACGCTGACCTCGACGTGCCCTTCCCGGCCGTCGCCTCGCGAAAGGGTGGGCCGCCCAGGCTTCTCCTTGTGGCCTGCGGCACCGAGGACGACCTCATAGCGCCCAACCGGAGGTTCGTCGCGTGGCTGAGGGCGAAGGGCCTGCGGCCGACCGCGGTCGAGACGCCGGGCATCCACAACTGGCCGGTGTGGCGCGACAACCTGATCTGCTTCGCCCCGTTGCTCTTCAGGCCGGGCCCGGCCCGTCAGTAGCGTGCGGACCGGGGGCCCGCGCCGCGTCGCGGCGTCCAGGCGGCGAACACCCTGGGCTCCGTCTCGCGCCTGGGGCGCGCGCAGGACGCAGGCGGCCGGGTGCAGGGGGGTCGTGGCTCATCCTGTGGCAGCCGCCCCGCCCGCACCTGGCGCCCCTACTGGCCCAGCAGCACGATCGGCCCCTCCCTCTCCGGGACGCCGCCCTTGCGCTCGAGGCTGACGGCGAACTTCGCGATAGACTTCACCGGCCTGGCCGCCCGGAACGCGGCGCGGGCCTCGCCGGTGGCCGGGTCGACCTCGAAGACGCCGGCGCTGACGGGCGAGGGGTATTGTGTGTCGATGACCCAGAGCTGGTAGTCCCTCCCCGCAGCCGGCGCGGGCAGCCCTGAGACCGCGAGGACGCCCTCCTCGCGGCCGGGATCCCAGACCGCCACGGCGACCGGCACAGGGGGATTGCCTGCCAGGGACGCGAGCGTCGAGATCCTCAGGCGCGCCAGGTCCCCAGCGGCCTTGAGCCTTTCCGAAAGCTCCCCGGCCCTTCGGTCGGAGGCGGCGAGAAGCCGCGCCTTGTCGCCCAGCTGCGCGCGCGCCTGCTCGAGCGTCAGCTCCGCGAGGCGCCTTTCGTCGCGCAGCGACATGACCTCGGACTTGGCCGCGAAATAGAGCCGCTCGGACCAGACGAGGGCCATGCCGAGGCAGGCGGCCGCAAGCCACGGAATCCAGGCGCGGGGCGCCGCCGGGCGCCGCCGCGGCGCGGGTGCGCCCCGCGCGTCGGGCGGGGCCGGGACCCTGGCGGCGGACGCCGAGGCGAGGACCCGCGCCTTGAGGGCCGCCGGCGGGTCCGCCTGCGGGGCGAGGTAGGCGAGGGCGGCCGCTGCCTGGCGCAGGTCGCCGACCAGCTTGCGCAGCTCCGAGCTGCGCCCGAGCTCGGCGGCGAACTGCTCCCGCTCCGCCCCCTCGAGAAGGTCGAGGGCGTGCAGGGCCGCCAGCTCGCTCTGGCGCTCGTCCATCATAGGCGGTGGCCGAGCATGTCGCGCAGCTTGCCAAGGCCGCGGCGAATCCTGGCCTTGATGGTGCCGAGCGGCTCGCCCAGCCTCCCGGCGATCTCGCTCTGGGTGAGCCCGGAGAAGAACGCGAGCTCGAGCGCGCGCCTCTGGTCGTCGGGCAGGGCGTCGATCGCCGAGCGCACGGAGTCGGCGCGGTCGCCGAGCTCGGCCCAGTCGTCGGCGCCGAGGAACCCGGCGTTGGAGCCGTACCCCAGGTCGTCGGGGACCGAGTTGCCCAGCAGGCGCTCGCGGTTCTGGCGCGTCCTTAGGCGGTCGATGGATCGATTGCGGGTCAGCGTGACGGCCCAGGAAAATGCGGACCCGCGGCTGCTGTCGAAGACGGATGCGTTCTCCCAGAGCGCGAGAAACACGTCGTGGACGACATCCTGCGCCTCGGCCGGATCGTTCAGTATGTGGCGCGCGGTGGAGTAGAGGGCGCGCGAAAGGTGGTCGTAGAGCTCGGCGAGCGCATCGCGGTCGCCGCCGGCCATGCGGCGAAGGAGCTCGGCGTTGGCGCGGGCGCGCGCGTCGAGCGATTCAGCGTCGCCGGCCGACATCATCTGGACGAGAGGGACGCGCCCCCGCCCCAGGCAGACCGACCCAATCCACGCGGGCGAGGCGGGTAAAATGGGCAAAGCGAGGGACATAGGCCTCTCCTTCTCATACGCTCGGCTGGCCGAAGGGGATGCGCCCGGCCTCGCCTTGGCGAGACAATTGCTTGTTGCCATGGCGCCGATCGCCGCCGGGTTTCCCGCCACCCCGGAGGGGGAACCCTTGGCCGCCGGGGCGGCTGGCGCTGGCGACAGGCCGGGCGCCGCCTACTGGGGCCCGGAAGGACCGGGGCCGCCTTCGACCGATCAACTTCGAATAGAAGGACTTGCCAATAGCGGTTTCAGGGTTATTTGGTTGCGTCGGACCGGTTAACGAAATGATCCCGAATCCCTTTTTTCGCGCCCACGCGCAGGCTGCCCTCGGCCAACGGGGAGTCACTGGCGCAGCTGGAGCCCGGCCGGATCGCGGGCCCCTGGTGATGGCGGGTGCCGAGGGCGCGAGTGGCCGGATCCCTACGGCGTCCGCCGTCGCATCCGAGGTAATCAACGCTGAAGTGGCCGCCCACGGAGGCCCGGCCGGCGGGGCTTGGGCCGCCGGCGCCTGCTATACTTTGTGACACCGGACCCGGGCCCGATGCTGGGCAGCGGCCCGCTCGCCTTCATGCGGCTTGCGGTGGCCGACGTGGTCGAATTGAGCCGCCGCCATGCGGCGCTTCTCGTGTCCTGCACGGTGCTCCTCGCCGTCGTCTCGGGGATATACACGGCGCGCCACATATCGATAGACACGGACGAGCAGAAGCTGATCTCCCCGAACGTCCCCTGGAGGAGGACGGCGGCCGTCTTCGACCGCGAGTTTCCCCAGCTCAGGGATCTGCTGGCCGTGGTCGTCGACGCGCAGACGCCCGACCAGGCCGCCGACGCCGCCTCTACGCTGACGGCGCGGCTGCGCGCCCAGCCCAGCCTGTTCAGCGACGTGCGCCAGCCCGACGCCTCGCTGTTCTTCATGCGCAACGGGCTGCTCTTCCTGCCCCGCGACCAGGTGCAGAAGTTCGCGGACGACATGATCTCCGCGCAGCCCCTGCTCGGGATGCTCGCCGCGGACCCCAACCTGCGCGGCGTCTTTGGCGCGCTCGACCTGATGGCGCAGGGCGCCATCCGCGGGGACATCGGCAGATCGGTGATCGACCCTCCGCTGGGCGCGGTGGAGCGGGCCACCCGGGCGGCCCTCGCCGGCAGGCGCGATCCGCTCTCCTGGCAGACCCTGCTCGGCGGCAGAAAACCCGACCCCAGGGAGCTGCGCCGCTTCATCCTCGCCAGGCCCGTCCTTGACTACAAGGCCGTCGAGCCCGGGCACCGGGCGGTGGTCGCGGTGAGGGCGGCGGCGCGCGCCGAGGGCCTCGAGAGCTCCGGCGGCGTCCGGGTGCGCGTGACGGGGCCGGTGGCCCTCTCCGACGACCAGTTCTCGGCGCTGTCGGAGGGCGCCGGGTTCTCGACGGCGCTGTCGGTCGGCCTGCTCTGCTTCTGGCTCGGCCTCGGGCTCAGGTCGTTTCGGACTGTCTCCGCGGTGCTTGTCACCCTGATCATCGGCCTTGTAGGCTGCACCGCCGCCGCCGTGTGGTTGATCGGCCCCTTCAACCCCATCTCCGTCGCGTTTGCGCCGCTGTTCGTGGGAATCGCGATCGATTTCGGCATCCAGTTCAGCGTCCGCTACGCCGCGGAGGTGCCCCGGTCCGCCACGGCCGGCGACGCGCTCCGGCAGACCGCGCTCGCGATCGGCGGCCCGCTGGTGGTCGCCGCCGGGGCGACGTCCGTCGGTTTCCTCTCTTTCGTGCCGACCGACTACACCGGCGTGTCCGACCTCGGCCTGATCGCCGGCCTGGGCATGGTCCTGGCGCTGGCGTTGAACCTCACGCTGCTGCCCGCCCTGCTGACTCTCTTCGGCGCGGCCCGCGCGAGGTATTCCGTCCGTTTCTCGTGGGGAGGGGCCGCGGACCTGTTCATAGCGCGGCGCCGGGCGCCGATCCTCGTCGCTGCCGCGGTGCTGGGCGCAGGGGCCGTCGCCGCGCTGCCGAGGCTGAGCTTCGACTTCAATCCGGTCCACCTGCAGAATCAGGCCTCAGAGTCGGTCGCGACGCTCGACGACCTCATGGGCGATTCTCTTACCACGCCCTACACGGTCAACATTCTCACCCCGTCTCCGGCCGCCGCCGACGCGCTTTCGAGAAGGCTCTCGGGGCTGCCCGAGGTGGCGCAGGTCCTCGACGTCCGGAGCTTCGTGCCGGACGACCAGGAGGCGAAGCTCGACATCCTCGCGGACGCGCGGTCGCTTCTGGGCCCCACGCTCAATCCCGCGGGCCCGCGGCCGACCCCGAGCGCCGAGGAGACCCTAGCGTCTATTGCGCGGTGCGCGGGGCGTCTGCGTACGCTCGCCGGGAGCGGGGACGCCGCCGCGGCGCGGCTCGCCGCGCAGCTGGATGCGGTGCTCGCCCGCGGCAGGGGGGCGCTGCCGGCGCTTGAGGTGAACCTTTCGGACGGCGCGGGCAGGCGCCTGGACGAGCTGCGCCTCGCGCTTCAGGCCGCGCCGGTGTCTCTTGAGACCCTGCCTCCCGAAATCACGGGCGACTGGATCGGGCGCGACGGCAGGTGGCGCATCGAGGTGCACCCAAAGGGCGACTCAAGGAACAACGAGGTGCTGCGCCGCTTCTGCGAGTCGGTGAGGCGCCTCGCGCCCGACGCGACGGGAACGCCCGTGGCCATCCAGGAGTCGGCGCGCACGGTCACGGGCGCATTCGCCTCCGCCGGGCTCATAGCGATCTGCGCGATCGTCGTCCTCCTGTTCCTCGTCCTCCGGCGCCCGTCGGACGTGTCGACGGTCCTGGCGCCGCTTCTTCTTGCGGGCGTGCTGACGCTGGCAACGGGCGTCGTAGTGGGGCTGCCGCTCAATTTCGCGAACATAATCACCCTGCCGCTTTTGCTTGGGATCGGCGTGGCCTTCGACATATACTTCGTCATGCGTTGGCGTGCAGGCGAGGAAGGCCTATTGCGCTCGAGCACAGCGAAGGCGGTGCTGTTCAGCGCCCTCACCACGGGGACCGCATTCGGCAGCCTGGCTCTCTCGCGGTCCCCTGGGATGGCGGACATGGGCAAGCTGCTCAGCCTCGCGCTATTCTTCACGCTGGTCTGCACGTTCTTCGTCCTGCCGGCCCTGCTCGGGCCGGCCGCGGCCTCGCCGAAGGACGGCGGCAAGACGTGAGCCGCACAGCGCTGTCGCTCTCTCTGTGCATGGCGCTGCTGGGTGCCGGGTGCGCGACGGTGCCGAGCGATCCCGACGCGAGGGCGGCCTACCGGGAGGCCAATGATCCCCTCGAGCCGCTCAACCGGAAGGTCTTCGGCTTCAACCTCCTCCTTGACCGCGCCGTGATCAAGCCGGTGGCGAAGGGATATGTTCGCGTCGTCCCGCGGTGGGGGCGGGATGCCATCCGAAACCTGGTATCCAACCTGAACGAGCCGCTGGTGTTCACCAACAACGTGCTCCAGGGACAGTTCACGAGGGCAGGGAAGACCGCGTGCCGGTTCGTCCTCGACAGCTCGCTCGGGCTGGGCGGCCTTCTCGACTTCGCGGGGCGCAACGGCCTTCCGAGGGAGACGGGCGACTTCGGGCAGACGCTGCACGCATGGGGCGTGCCCGAGGGGCCCTACCTTGTCCTGCCGGTGCTCGGGCCCTCGAATCCGCGCGACGGCGTCGGCATCGGGGTCGACTCCTACATCAACCCATACCGCTTCGTGGTCGAGGCCAACCACTATCCGACCGTCATCGCCTTCGGTCCGATAATCGTGGGAGGCGTCGACCAGCGCTCCCGCGCCATAGATGCGCTGGACGCAATCGAGAAGGAGTCGGTCGACTTCTACGCGGCGCTCCGCAGCTATTTCCGCCAGAACAGGGCGGCGCAGCTGGCGGGCCGCGAGGCGCCGCCCGCGCCGGTCCAGGAAAACATCTACGATGACCCCGGCGCCGCGGCTCGCCCGAAGGGGGCCGAGGACTCTGGCGGACTCAGCCGCTGAGCTCGGCGGTCTTCTTCTTTAGCAGCTCGATGAGCGCGGCGGCGCCACCTTGGCGGACCACCGACGAGAATTCCGACCGCCGGGCCGCCAGCTCGCTGATCGATCCGCTTAGATAGACATCGATCACCTGCCAGCGCCCGTTGCGGTCCCGCATGAGGTAGTCGAGGCGGACGGGCTCGGGATCATTGGTCTTTAGCTGCGTGTGCACGATGACGTCGCCGCTCTCGAGGCGCGTCGTCGAGGGATCAACCGTGAAGCGCTCGCCCGAGTAGCTGCTGAAGCGATTGGCGTAGGTTGCGATGCTGAACTGGCTGAAGGCGTCGACCAGCTGCCCCTGCTGCTCCGGCGTCAGCGACCTCCAGGGCGGGCCCATGACGAGGCGCGTCATGAGCGGCAGATCAAGGGCTTTGCGGATTTCCGGCTCGAGTAGGTTCTTGCGCCCGGAGAAGCCGATCGTGGGGCCTTGCTTCATCGACGAGATAAGCGCGTCGCAGAAGGCCTGGACCGTCTCTGGAGGGGTGGGCTCGGCCTCGGCCCTGGAGAAGGGCACAGAGGAGAATGCCACTAAGGAAAGGGCAATCGAAAGCATGCGGCGCCGATTCATGTATCACAGGGCACTATTGCGAGTCGCCGCCGTCAAGGAAACGCGGACATCCAGATACCCGGGTCAGCGTCGACGGATGCGGGTTAAGCGTTTCGGTCATTGCAGGGAATCACAGACAACAGAATCCGCCTGTTGTTTCGCTGCCGCTGCGCCGGCGGAGCAGCGGGCGCTCGGAGGCGTGGCCCCGTTTCTCGGGAGCCGGCGCGCAGCGGCGCGGCAATCAAGCAAAATAACAAAATATGTAATTTAGACTTGTCTAATATGTGTGCGTTATCGATGTTCGTGCCCCGATGACGTTTGATCCCCCGAAGCAACAATTGGTGTGGCCCATTCTTGGGATTCTGCTCGTCGGAGTCCTTTCGGTCAGTGCGCAGGATCCCGGGACCGTCGGAGGCATCCTCGATCGAAGGGTAGAGGACTTTCTTGTGGAGGGTCAGGAGGCCAGGACCGTCCTGGAAGGGATCGGCGCGGCATACCGGTTTCCCGTCTTGGTTGAACCGGAAGTCAAGGGGACGGTGACATTCGAGGTGCACAACGCGACCGTGAGGACCGTTCTCGAGGCGGTCTGTCAGCCAAAGGGCTGGAGCTACGAGGTCTCAGATCGGGGGTACCTGCTCATCCGTCGATTCGTGACAAGGATCTACCCCGTGGACTACCTCCAGATGACCCAAACGGGGTCCAGCTCGGCAAGCATCAGCCTGAGCGAGAATGCTGGCGCCGGGACCGGCGGGGCGTTGGGCACCGTTGCCGGAGGCGCATTCCAGCCCCTTGGAGCCATCGGGTCCACTGCCGCGGGAATCGCCGTCGGGCAGGTCGGCGCAGCCGCCACCGTCAGCGGGGGAAGCTCGACGTTAAGCGTCTCGCAACAGAACGATGCGGATTTCTGGGGTAGACTGGAATCAGATCTGAAGGGTATGGTGGGCGAAGGCGAGACGCTGGTGGTCAATCGGTTCGCCGGGCTGGTTCAGCTCCGCGGATCCCTGCGCACGCATGCCGTCATGGAAGGTTACCTGCGGCGGGTTCTGCAGCGGGTCGGCCGCCAAGCACGAATCTCTGTGAAGATCGTGGAAGTCGATCTGAACAACCAATCGAAGGCTGGAATCGATTGGAGCGTCGCCGGAGCTTCGCTCGGACGCATCGCCAACACGAGCATAGGCATCACCAGTGCTTCGACGGCCACCGGGTCCGCTGCACAGATAGGGCCGATCACGCTTAATCCGAACACGTTCACCGGCACGATAGGGATCGGCGGCGTGCAGGCGGCGTTAAGTGCACTTTCGGAGCAGGGCACGGTCCGCGTCGAATCCAAGCCCGAAGTTGCCGCCCTGAACAACCAGACGGCCTTCGTCCAGGTGAGCGAGGACCAGCCTTTTTTCAGCCGGACAAGCACCACAACGATCAACGCGGGTGGCACGCCGCAAGCCGGGACCCAGCCGATCGTGAACACAAACTATACCGAGAGTACCGTCTCCTTCGGCAACTTTCTGGAGATAACGGTGCAGATTGCGGACGACCTCACCACGAAGCTCTCCCTTTCGCCGGCGATAACCGAGCTCAAGGGAACTGTAACGTCGCCGGACGGCCAGGAAACGGCACCCGTCACTGATACCAAGAGGGCGCGTACCACCGTGACCCTGCGCAATCACGAGACCGCTGTTATCGGCGGTTTCATCACGGAGACTGTTGCGAGAGACAGGCGAGGGATCCCGATGCTGTCCAGTGTGCCCGTCCTCGGAAACGCCTTCGCGACCTCGGCGAACGCAAGGACCCGGACCGAGCTCGTCTTCTTCGTCACCGTCAACGCAGAGGAGCCTCCCGCGCTGACACCGGTCGAGGTGGACGGCCCGGAGCCGCGGGACTCGGACCGTGCGGCGCGCTACTTTACCGACCCCATGCGCGAGGGCCAAAGGGTCGAGAGAATAGACGTGGGGGGTGTCTGAAATGACCCAGGCGGCGTCAACTCCCGATCGCCTAGGGGACCACCTCGACCTGTTCCTCCTTGAGAAGCTGCTCGGGAACGGCGTCTCGGAGCGGCAGGTCGCCTCAGCGCAGTCCTATCATCGGGCGGTCGAAGGTCGCCAGCCGATCAGCCGGACGATCGTCGAGCTCGGACTAGCAACGGACGCGGCGGTGGCGCAATGGGTAGCGGAATTCTACGGATGGAGATACCTGCCTAGGGAGGAGCTTCGCATTGATGGCGATTCGCACAAGGCGCTTCCTGAGGCGATTGCAAGGAATCGGGACGCCCTCGTCATTTCGCGACAGGGTACCCGGCTGACCGTGGCCGTTGCGGATCCGTCTACCCCTCAGTTTGCGCAGGTCAGGTATGCGCTCGAAGGTAACTCGATCGACTGGGTGGTTTCGCCTCAGGCCGACATTGCCGCGCGGGTCGCCGAGGCGTATTCGACAAGTCTGGATGTCCGCGACAACGAGCTCGAAAGATTCGTGGAGGACATGATCCGCGAGGCGGCCCACACCCGCGGACTGTCCGATATCCATTGTATACCCGACGACAGGAGCTGTGAAATCAGGTGGCGTATCGACGGCGACCTCGTTCCATGGGGAACGCTGCCGGGCGCGATGAAGGAGGCGGTCTCGGCGCAACTGAAGCTCTCGTCGACTCGGGGTGCGGACGGCCGATCGCGCAGCTCGGCCGCGTCGGGCGGGCTTGACGTAGCCAACCGTCTCGACGCCCAGGATGCCTCCGCAGTCCGCGAATACGGAAGCAAGCGCGTCTCTCTGCGCTATTCCGTGATCCCCGCGATCAACGGCGAGAGCATCGTTATCCGGATTCTGGACCAGAGCGCGCAGGTAGGGTCTCTGGAGGACCTAGGTATGCTCGAGGACACGGCCATGCACTTTCGGACCGAGCTCAAAAGGCCGAACGGAATCATCCTCGTGTCCGGCCCGACGGGGCACGGAAAGAGCACGACCCTCGCAGCGGCCGTCCCGTGGCTAGACTCAAGGAACAAGCGGGTGCTCAGCGTCGAGGATCCCGTCGAGTACCGGCTGCGGACGGTGACCCAGGCGCCTGTGAGCGCCAGGATGCCATTTGCATCGGCCCTTCGGGCCTTTCTCAGGCACAATCCGGACATCATCATAGTCGGCGAGATTCGCGATGGCGAGACGGCGTCCCTCGCGGTGAGGCTGGCGCTCACCGGACACCTGATCCTCAGCACGATCCACGCAAACACGGCGATTCAGTCGCTCTGCCGGCTGCTCGACCTCGGGGCCGAGGCATCGATGATTGCGTCGACGGCCCGGTTCCTCGTAGCCCAGCGCCTAGTCAAGCGCCTTTGCCCCCACTGTCGCAAGCCTCATAGGGATTCGGTTTCCCTTGCCGAGCGCTACAGCCGCGTCCTCGGCATGGCGACGGCCTCCGGGATCCCACTTGCGTCGGACATGCAGGCTCAGGGGTTTTTCGAGGCGGGAGGGGGATGCCCCGGCTGCAACCGGACCGGCTTCGTGGGAAGAATTGGGATCTTTGAATACAGGGAGATCGGCCCGGTGGCCGATCTGCTCCTGCTCCAAAGGACGCGCTTCGACCCCTCGGGCGCCGAGGCGATCCTCTCAAAGGCGTGCTTCGATGGAGACATCGGCTCCAGGTGCATGCGCGAGGACGGAATCCTCAAGGCCTCCTTCGGCATTACGACTCCGGACGATGTCTTTGGCGCTACGTTGGACGCTTCGAGAGTCCCTTAATCATTCCTAATCCATGAATATCGCAAATCAGACTAGGCACCGCATCGACCGCCTTCAAAGGAAGCGCGGCTTCTCGCTTATAGAGATCCTGGTTGTCGTCGCCATAATAGGCGTCCTGGCAGCCATTCTCCTTCCGGCGCTTCACAGGGCGCTTTCGGCTGCGCATGTCAACCGGACCATAGCGGATTTGAAACAGCTGAAGGGATTCACGGCGGACGCGGCAGACCAGCTCGGCGGCACGTTGCCGCTGACAAAGGGCTACTCGTCGCTGGCCGGGGTGGTTGGTGCGGCCAGCCCGAATCTGTCGAGCTCGGCGCCTGCCGACTTCGACAACGCACTTCGGCTCGACGAGGTGCTCATGTCCGTCCCGAGCCCAAAGCTGGAACGGTACTTCACGCCGGCTTGCGGGTCGCAGGCGTTCGCGCCTGCGGGCGGCTCGGCAGTTCTGGATCCGAGATACAACTCGGCGGCAGGGGTGTTCTATAATTTGCCGGACGCGCGCATTGTCCCGGGCTACGGGTACGCGAACGTGTCCCGTCTGGAATGCGCGGCCGTCGATGCGGCCCAGATCCCGGGGACGGTCGACGCGAATGGAGGCACGAATTTCAAGACCGACGGCGTCAACAGCTTGCCGGCGGGCCGTGTGGCCTATGCCGTCATCAAAGCGGTGCCGGGTACCGAGGCCGCGCAGATCGCGGCGGCGGTCGACACTCCGGCATTTATGGACGACACAACGAGCTCCGCTGGCATGGCCCAGGGCCGCGGCGAGGTTGTCTACATGGCCGCGATCGCCGGCGTGACCGACGTCTACGTGTACCTCGGGAACTTCTGAGCCATGACCCCGCGCATCTCAATGCTTCTAGGGCACACAGTCTGGACGCGCAACCTCAGGGGATGGAGCCATGAAACGCTCGACGGGGGCGACGGCGCGGCTTTCAGCGCGGTCACGCGGCTTGCCGAATTCCTCTCCGAGGCCCCGGCCGAGCGCACGGTCGTAGTGTTCGAGCCGGCGGGGGTCGATCACCAGGTGGTTGAGATGCCGAACGTCAATCGCGCAGCATTCGCTTCCCTAGCGCGGGTCCGAAATGATCACCCCGTCGTCGAGTCGGAGAACCTAGGCTGGGGAATTGAACATCCGGAGCCCGGGCCTGGGGGCGCGTTTTCCACCCTCATACACTCGGAGGTGACGCCGGGGCTCATTCTGTTGCGCGACGCCTGCGCACGCGCGGGCTGTCGGCTGTGCGCCGCTTGGCCCACCTTCACAGTAGCAATCGCCACTGCCCGGCCCGGCGCACTCCATGTGAGGGCGAGGATTGTGCTCATCCTAACTCCCGGGTACTCCGCGATAGCGGCTTTCGGGGGAGGCAAGCGCTCGTTCAAGGGATGGGTTGGCCCCATGTCGGAGAGAGATTGGAAGGCGCTTTCCGCCATCATCGGCGATTTCGAGTCCCGCCCGTCGCCGGTCATGGCGGACCCTGCAATCCGAAGGGGAAGTGTCTTTGTTATTGCGGAAGGCCAGCCCGAGGAAGCCTGCCCTTTCTGGAAGGACCTTCGCGCGTCGGGGCGGCTGGAGGCGGTAGTGGACTTGGAGGCATTCGCCGCCAGCGCTTCACGAATCCCGCCGACGCACCCTGCCAACCTGGTTGAGGCTTTCCCGAGGCCACGCGAATTGGATCGGGCCCTCACGGCCATTGCCGTAGGCGGCATATCGGTCGCGATGGCGTTGGGATCCCTCACGCTCGCCGATGGGAACCGGCGCCGGGAGGAGATCGTGGCGGAACGCAAGCGCGCAGCAGATCTCGAAGGCAAGGTCAAAGCACTTGGGGTCAACAAGCGCGAAATGGATCGGCTTCGAGATGAGGCGCCAGACGGGTCTGGATCGTTGCCGTTCGCTTGGTACCAAGCGCTCGTCGGATTATCGGAGGCGATTCCGGACGCGCTCACGTTGACGTCCCTCACAATTGGCCGGGACGGGGATTTTGAACTCGAGGGCATTGTTGTTGGCCCCGACTTCGAGCAGGAGAAGGTCCGCGCGTCCCTGGCTCGGCGCGGATTTATTTCTTCCGCCGGCAAGGGGTGGTCCTACGACCCGGGCTCTGGCAGGCTGTCGGTGGATGGGAAGTATAAGGGGCCGCGGCCGTGATACGGGGCGTCACGTATTCCCGGGGACCGTTAGTCCTGTGCCTTGCTGCGGTGGGCTCCGCATGCGCGATGATTTGGTTGCGACACAACACGGCCGGCGATTGGATGGAGCAAAGGCGCCGGTCGGCGGAGCTAGAAGGTGCTCTCATCAAACGGGTTGCCGCAATGTCGGATTGTGATGATCCGCACCTGAATGCGCTTCACGCGCTCGTGGGCAGACTCCGGGGCCAACTGGGGACTGAGGACCTGTGGGCGCGCCTCGTGCTATTGTTTGGCAAAGACTGGAGTGCCGAACCGGGGGCCAAGGAGCAAAGGACGGGGTATTCGACCCAGACAGGAACCTTTGTCCGCCTCGCGCCGAAGGCGGCAGACTGGCCCAGAATCGTCGACGTTGTAAGATCAGCAGAGCAGCTTCCGGGCGTGGGGATTGCTTGGCTTGAAATGAGGTCGAGCGGCGATCGGGAACACCGCTCCTTAGACGTCGTGAAGATAGCGGTGGCGATCAATTGCCGCTTGCCGGGATCAATTCCATGAAGGCCTCGATCATCCTAGTCGCAGTGTCAGTGTTTACGTCGCCGCAAAGCTGGGCAGGCGCGCCCTCAATCCCTCCCCAGGCGAAGGTCCCACAGGCAAACCCGGTCCCTGCCGGTGCGGCCGAAGATAACGGGATCCGCCGGGCGGACAAGCAGTACGAGGAGATGCTTGAGAAGATGCGGGCGGCGGTGGAAGAAATTGCCCAGCTGTACGGGAATCCATTGTTCCTCCAGGTCTTCACGAACGACGCGGGACGGGCGTCGGAACTGAAGCAGAGGCTCAGGTCCGCGCAAACCGAGGATGACATCCGCGGCGAGTTGGCGGAGCTTGCGAAGAAACGGGATTCCCTCCTCAACGACATCGCGCTTAAGGAACGCGAGGCGGTCAAGCTGGCCGGTCGGCTCGTGCGACAGAGGGCCGCCCTCGACACGTTGGCGTCAGCCGTGGATCAGGCCCGGAAGGCCGTCGAGGACACCGCCAGGTGAAGCCGCAGGAAGAATTGGCGCGCAACGACAACGGTGGTGACCCCGATGTTCTCTCGGGCGGCGAGGAGGGCGTTGTTTCTATGCTGAGGCAGATCGTCAACGAGATCCGGGCGCACGGCCTTGCGGCCGATGTCGAGACCGTCGCGCGGGCTGCCGTCGAGGCGGGCGCGACGAGCGCGAGTGAGGAAGGATGGGGCGAGGCCGGCGTGCTAACGTTTCACGGCACCCATTTCTCGCTGATCCTCCGCTCAGGTTTAGGCGCCGGAATCGAGGTCAATTTTCACACGGAGCGGCGATGAGGCAGCTGATATCAATCATCCTGGGCGCCATCATCGTGCCCGCGATTTGCGCATCGGATGGCGATGCGTGGAGCTACCTGATGGCTGCTGGGGGCTTCCGCTCGCTTGGCGGAGCCGAATCGGCCCGTGCCTTTCCGGACAGCATTGTGACATATGTGGGGGCCGATGGGGCGGCTGCCGCGCAGGAGGCCGGGCCGCGGAGCGTCATCACGGTCGATCTCCCCCTTCCGCCGGGCTCCGGTATCACCCCGCACCTGCCGGTGGAGCTAATTTCGCCCGCCTTTCCCTCAGATTCCCAATGGCCCGACGCCAAGGGCCGAATTGCTGTTGGTTCCCCGACGAGGCCCAAGGCTTCCGGGAATGCGGGGATCCGAAATCCCTGGGAGGTACGTTCCGCCACGAGGGCCGCCGCGAGGGAGATTCCCTTTGAGTGCGGTGGGGTCGTCACCGGCGGCGACCGGGGGCCGGTCGCCATAGTGAATGGGCGAATTGCACGGCGAGGCGACTCGTTCGGCGAGTTCAGCGTAGCTGGAATCCTCCCGATCGGGGTGATGCTTGAGAGAAATGGATCGTACCTCGTGATCCCCAGGGGAAGGCCCACGACCGTTGCGGTCTCGGGCGATTGACGGGCCATGCCGCGTTATAACGCAACATACATAGCCCGCAACGGGCGCCGCCGGACGATGAGGTTGGACGCCGTCGACATGGCCAGTCTTTCCGAGCACATCGAGTCCCACCGCAAGGCGTATGTTGTCGAGATCCGAAGCGTGGCCTCCAGACGGGGCGCGTCGGCGCGCCTGCGGATCCCGAGCGCAATGCTTCTGGCGGCTCTGGATTCTCTCGCGCTGATGCTGGCAAGTGGGGTGAGGATCAACCGGGCGCTAAGAACGCTTGCTGAGTGCGCCCCGCCCGGCTCCGCGCGCGGACTTTGGACCGAGGTGGTGCGGCTGGTCGAGGAGACCGGCAGCTTTGGAGAGTCAATTCGGCTATTTCCGAGGGTTTTTGACGAATCCATGGTTGGCGTCGTCATGGCGCACGAGACGGCGGGTCGCCTCGACGATGGGGTCAGGCACGTGCGCGACTATGTTGCACAGATGCAGGAGATCAGGCGCGAGTCTGTGCGCGGCATGGCGTATCCGGCGCTTGTCTGCGCCGTCGGCCTCGCGTCGTCCCTGATTCTCTGCACATTCACGCTTCCGAAGTTTTCAAAGATGCTGAGGGACATCGGTGTAACAAAGAGTAACCGAATCACCGGGTTCTTCTTTGGTCTTAGCGAATTCGTGGTCCGCCACCCGTGCCTCGCGGCGTTCGCCCTTTGCCTGCCTCCCGCGGCGGCTTGGGTCGCTCTGCGGCCCCGGTTCAAGCCCCGCGTCGATTGGCTGGTGCTCCGTTTGCCCGTGGTACGGAGGGCCGTTGAGGCTCTTTCGATGGCCCGGATTTGCGTCACCTACCGGGCGCTGAGCGAATCCGGAATCCGGGTCGTCGAGGCGCTCGAATTCTGTGCGGCCGTCGCGGGTAACACAGTCTATTCGCAGGGCATCGGCCAGGTCATCTCGGCCGTGCGCGAGAATTCGACCGTGGGCGGCGGGTTTGACCGGGCCGGGGTCTTCGCCCCGGAGGTCGTCCTTGCGGTGAAAAGCGGAGAGGGGGCGCTCCCGCAGGTGTTCGGCAAGCTGGCGGACTATTATTCGGTCGAATCCAAGTATCGGGTCGCCCTGGCGCTTAGGATGATCGAACCGATCATGCTAGCGCTCGTCCTGGTCTGGGTATTCGGGGTTGCGCTCGCCGTTGTCCTGCCGGTCGTCGAGATCGTGAATGAAATCCACTAGAAAACCAGGTCATCGCGGGGAATTCCTCCTCATGCTACTGGTCGCGGTCGCGATAGTGGGCGTATTGGCGGGCATATTGGCACCCGTCGTCGCCAACAAGCTCGACGACGCGCAACTCCGGACGGAGTCGGAGACGCTGAAGGCCCTGCGGCGGGACTTCGAAGCGACCTTTGATGCAGTCGATTACAATAACCTGAACGAGTCTTCCGTTGCCGGGAGCGGCCTTCCCGCGGGAATCATGTTTACGACCTTCGACCTAGGGGTCGGGATTGCCTCGAGGATATACGGCCAGAATGTGGTGGTCGATCCGGTTGGATGGGTGACCAAGCTGGCGCAGAAACGCGGGATAACATCCTACGTCGTCGGCGCGAGTTACTCGGCGCTGACTCAAAACCAGTACACCGCGATTGCGTTCAACGCCCGCCATGTCCAGCGTTGCCTCGTCATCGGCCCGGTCGGGGAGACCGGCCAGCAACGATACCTCCTGCTCTCACTCATGGTGCCGCCCTACAGGGCCCTGGCGTTCCCTGCGGCCGATTCCGCGCAGACCTTCAATTCGATTTGGGACCAGAGCTGGGAATCGGTCCAGTCCCAAACCCCTGCCCTATGGGGAACGCTTCTCACGCCCGACCAGTTCTCCCTTTGGAATTCCGTCTCGTCCAACAACCGGACGAACGCCTCCCGCCTGCTGGTCGAGAGGATCGTCCAGCCGAAGTACTCGCTCACGCTGGCCAACAACAGCCCCACCGACACGGCCTGGGTGGATATCGGTCCGTCAGCCGATTCGATCGTCGCAGCCCCAAATTCGGGGACGGTGCAAAGCAGCTCGCTGCCGGGTTTTACCACGGGGATTCTGGCTGGACGGTTGATCGTGGTGCGACGCGGCCAGAGTGCGGCCTCCGCATACGAGGTGCAGAGGTTCTTTCTGTATGCGGACGTGAACCTGACGGTTCAGTGATTTCAAGTGCCGCCGCAGGGCGCCTCCCTGCTGTGGCGCATCGGCGAATTACGGCTTCCAACCCGAGTTCGATTTAGAAAAGATGTCTTCAACTTGAAGCTCTATTTCATGGGTGTCTGCGGGACTGCTATGGGGAATGCGGCACTTCTCGCGCGGGCATCGGGGCACGACGTGACCGGAGCCGACGAGGGGGTGTACCCGCCCATGAGCACGGTCCTGGCGGAGGCCGGTGTGGCGGTGCGCGAGGGGTACGATCCCGGGCAGCTCGCCCTGCTAAAGCCGGACATGGTCGTCGTCGGCAACGCGATGACCCGGGGCAACCCGGAAGTCGAGTGGCTCCTGGACACGAAGGCGCTTCCATTCACCTCCCTGCCGGCGGTCCTGCACGACCAGATACTGCGCCACCGCCGGAATATCGTGATCACGGGGACTCACGGAAAGACGACGACGACGGCACTGGCGGCCTATCTCCTTCGCGAGAGCGGCCGGGATCCAGGGTACCTTATAGGCGGCGTGCCGCAGGATCCCCCCACGGGGAGCCACCTCGGGGCCGCGGGCGATCCCTTTGTCATCGAGGGCGACGAGTACGACAGCGCGTTCTTCGACAAGCGGAGCAAGTTCATCCACTACTCGCCGCACGTTGCCGTTGTGAACAACATCGAGTTCGACCACGCGGACATCTTTCGGGACCTGGTCGACGTCCAGCGCGCATTCATCCACTTCTCCAGGATCATCCCAGGGAACGGGTTCGCCGTGCTGAACGGCGACGACGCGAACCTGCGCGCCCTGGGAGCGATGCCATGGACACGGGTCGTCCGCGTGGGGACGGACGAGGGGAATGACACGCGGATTGTCGACTTTTCCGAGACAGCGGCGGGCTCGGCTTTCGGGTTGCTGTGGCGCGGCGCGCCGTGGGCGAAGGTCGAATGGGGGCTCTCGGGGATGTTCAATGCCCGCAATGCGGCGATGGCGGCCACGGCTGCGGGCCTGGCGATCGGGGGCCTGCCGCCGGCCGGGATCCCGCTCGAGGCCCTCGCGCGGTTTCGCGGGGTCAGGAGGCGCCAGGAGGTCCTCCTCGAGAGGCCGGGGCTCACAGTGGTCGAGGACTTCGGCCACCACCCGACCGCGCTCGCGGAGACGCTGCGCTCTTTCCGCGCCAGGTTCCCGGGGGCCTTGCTGACGGCCGTCTTCGAGCCGCGCAGCAACACGGCGCGCCTGAGGACGCTTCAGGCCGGATTCGCGCGGGCGCTGGCGCACGCGGACGAGGTCTACCTGGGCGCCGTCAGCCGCGCCGCGGCGCTGCGCGACGAGGAGCGTTTCGACGCGGAGGCGGTGGCCGGCAACCTGGAGGCGCAGGGGGTTCGCTCCTGGCATTTCCCATCGAATGACGCCCTCCACGACGCCCTCGTCTCCGACACGCTGCCCGTCCGGGGCTCGCCGCGCGTCGTCGTATTCTTCACGAACGGCTCGTTCGACGGGATCATCTCCCGGTTTGCGGCTGCCGCGAAGGGCTGACGCTTCGGACCAGGCCTACTGGGCCTGCCTTGCGACCTTGAATTCGGCGGGGCTCTCGCCGGCAGGGAGGGCGAGGAGGTCGTAGTCGTGGTGCCCGGTAATCGTGACGCTGGCGAAGTCGCCGACGGGAAGCTCGCGCGGCACGTACACGCGCCCGTCGATGTCTGGCGCGTCGGCCTCGCCCCGCGCGACGCCGATCTCGTCGACGAGGACCTTGAGGGTCCTTCCCACGCGCCCGGCGCCTATCGCGGACGCGATTGCCTTCTGAAGCGCCATCAGCCTGTGCCAGCGGCGCTCCTTCTCCCGTGCGGGGACCTGTCCAGGCAACTTGGCCGCGCGCGTCCCCTCTTCCCGCGAGTAGCGGAACACGCCCAGGCGCTCGAACCTCGCCTCGCTGATGAACTCGCACAGCTCGTCGACGTCCGCCTCGGTCTCCCCCGGGAACCCCACTATGAACGTCGTCCGCAGGGCTATCCCGGGGATACCCGCGCGTATCCTCCGGACGAGGCCGCGGATGTACGCGCCGCCGGTCTCGCGCTGCATCGCCGAGAGCATCCTGTCGCTCACGTGCTGAAGGGGCATGTCCACGTAACGCGCCACCTTCGGGCAATCTGCGATGGTGCGGATCAGCTCGTCGCTCCAGTGCGCGGGGTGCGTGTAGAGGATTCGGATCCAGAAGTCCCCCTCGATCGCATCGAGCTCGCGCAAGAGCGAGGTGAGCGCCGACCCGCGCGCGGAGTCGACGGGCGAGCGCGGGTTGGGCCGCTCATCCCAGGTGTCCATCCCAAAGAAGGTTGTGTCCTGGGAAATGAGGTTGATCTCCCGCACGCCCTCGGACACGAGCTGGCGGACCTCCGCGACAACGCTGTCGACCGTCCTGCTCCGGTGCCGGCCGCGGATCCGCGGGATGATGCAGAACGTGCACGGGTGGTTGCAGCCCTCGGCGATCTTCACGTACGCGAAATGGGCGGGCGTGAGCCTGAACCTCGGGGTGTCGAAGTCGGGGATGAACGTGGAGCGCTCCGTGACGAAGCTCTCGGGAGGCGCCTTGGCCCCGCGCTCCCTCGCGAGGACGTGCTCGATGATCGGGGCCACCTGCGTGATCTGGTCGAGCCCGATGAACGCATCGACCTCCGGAATGGAGCCGGGCAGGTCCTTCGAGAAGCGCTGGGACATGCATCCTGCCACGATGAGCTTCTGGCCGCGGCGGCGCTTGCGCAGGCCCCGCCTCTCGTGGGCCTCGAGGATATGCGCGATCGACTCCTCCTTCGATGAGTCGATGAACGAGCACGTGTTAACTATAACAACGTCTGCCTGGTCCGCGTCAGAAATGACGCGCATCCCGGCCCTGTGGAGGTGCCCCACCATTATCTCGCTGTCCACGAGGTTCTTGGCGCAGCCGAGCGAGATGAGACTGACCGTGATCATGCCGGCGCTGGGGAGGGCTGCGACGCCTCGGCCCGCAAGGCTATTTCTTCTTCGCCGCGGCTGCTGCTGCCTTCCTGCGTTTCAGGTAGGCGGCGCGGCGCTTGCGTTTGATTATCTTATTTAGCTGCTGGCCCATGGATGTGTCTTTGGGGGAAAGGGAAAATCAGACCGAAACGCGGAAGGCGAGTCAAGACCTAGCGGACTGTCGAGGGCCGCCCCTCGTTCGCGCACATCTCCCCAAGGCCCCGGCCCTGTCCCTCTGGACCACGCCGAGGAGGCCCTTCTTTTAGCGAATCGAGTGAGTCGCTGGGATCATCGTCTCCTCTTTCAGAGGGCACGCCACTCTTGACGGCCCCTGCCATGTTCCTCCGACTCCCTCGCTCCGGAGGTGCCTTGTGCCGGAGAAATCTCATCGCACTCTTGGCAAAGGAATTCTTGATTGAGAGTGCAAGTACGCAAAGTGTGGCCGGACACCGATCCAAGGAGCTCGAAGAGAAATGAAAATCATCGATATCGCGTTCGTTTGCTATGCGGTCAAGGGACTCAAGTCTGGACAGGCCTTTTACGAAGGCGTCCTTGGGCTCAAACCGACCAAGACTTATTATATGAGTCCGGATCAGGAGCAGGGTATGGTCGAATACGACTTGGGTGGCGGTACGTTTTCCATCGGTTGCGGGGCGCCGATGTTCAAGCCGGGCGGCAACAACGTGGCAGTGGCCCTGGAGGTTGAGGACTTTCCTGCCGCAATGCGGCGAATTTCGGAACGCAAGGTCAAGGTCTTGATGGAAGCGGCGGAAACGCCGGTTTGTTGGATGGCGCTCATCGAGGATCCCGACGGCAATCCCGTCATGCTTCACAGGCGAAAGAGCCGGTAGCGCTTCCATGTCCCGGGTAGGGGAGGACGGCGTTCCCCAACGCCCGGTCAGGGTTGGGGAGCGGATGCGCGGGTCACCTTCGCGCCTTCGCGCGTCCACCGGTAGACGAGGGGGCGCTTGGTCCGCTCCAGCTCTTTGCAGAGCGCTGCGTTGTCACGCTTTAAGATCGTAAGCTCGGCCAAGCCGTCGCTGTCGCAGTTGAGGAACCGGGCGTAGGGCTTGAAGTGCTCGGGCCGGCCGATGACCCGCGACAGTCCCGACTCGCCGCGGTTCCAATCGCGGTCGAGCGCGACAAACGAGTACGGCAGGCTCCTGAGGTCGACCCCCGCGCGCCGCCCGAACTTGACCCAGTTCGAGTCCGCAAAGATCCCCGCGGGAGGCGCGGCGAAATGGTGGCACCAATGCCGCTCGTTTCCCGCCGCCAGGATGGGGCAGGGCATCGCGTGGGTGCACGGAGCGACGACGCGGAGGTCCCTCGCCCACTCGTCGCGGAGCGAGCCGAGCGCCCTGCTGACGGCTAGGCTGCCGGGCTCCGTCCAGATGACCGCGCGCGATCTGCCCACCAGTGACCGGACCTCCTCGAGTGCCGCCGGCCCCAGCTCGTTCAGGACGTGGCTGACGACAAGCACGCCGATCGGCTGGCTTCCGGCGAGGTATCCGCGCGTCGCTGCGGCGACCGCGAGGCCGGGGAAGGCTCTGGCGGCCGCGCCGTGCGCGAAATCGGCCGCGATCGGTGAGTGGTCCCAGACCACGAGGGAGTCGAAGCGACCCGGCCCGAAGAAGCCGACGACGCGCCGGCCCGCGATCCCGCTACCGCAGCCCCAGTCGAGCACCGTGCCGCCAAGCGGCGCCCACCCCCGCATTCGGAGCTCCAGGAGGACGGCGTCCCATTTCCATCCAATCCGCTCGCCGAAGGTGGCGTCGTAGCTGGCCACCTCCTCCGCCGAGGCCCAGTACGGCCCGTCGCATGGCTTCCCCTCAAGGAATCGGTCCCGGTGCCGGTCGAGCGACGCCCAGTCGAGGTCGGTCCAGGTCATCGGAGCGCGAAGCCCAGGTGGGTGGCCAGGGAGTGGCGCCGCACGCCGTAGAAGCCAGCGAATGCGCGGATCCGCCCGGCGACCGACGGGTCCCCCTTCGGTCCGCCCCTGACGGCCGCGATCATGACGTTCTTGGCCGTGTGCTCAGTCGAGACGAATTCCATCACCCGCGTCCGGTAGCCCGCCCATTCCAGGAGCTGCGCCCTCAGGGCGTCCGTCACAAACTCCGCCTGGCGCTCCTCGAACACGCCGTGGCGGAGGGCGTCCGCGAGGACCGGGGGCGGGACAAGCTGCGGCCGGATCTCCTTCTGGCAGCAGGGGGCGACGACGAGCAGCGCGGCGCCGGCGGCGGCGCCCTTTGCGAGGGCGTCATCGGTGGCGGTGTCGCAGGCGTGCAGGGCGATCAGGATGTCGGCGGAGCCGACGTCGGTGTCGGCGATGGAACCCTGGCGGAACGACAGGCGGCCCCCGAAGTCCTGCTCGGCGGCGACGCGCCTGCAGAGCTCGACCATGTCCGCGCGCTCCTCCACGCCGCACACGTCGCCCCGCTCCCCGAGAAGCTCGCTCGTGGCGAAGGTCAGGTAGGCTTTCCCGCAGCCCATGTCGAACACCCGCAGGCGCCCGTCCCCGGGGAGCGGCGCCTCCCTGAGCAGATGGCCCAGGAGCTCAGCAAACCTCTCTATCTGCCGGAACTTGTCCGCCATCGCCGCGACCGGCCGGCCGTTTGCGTCCGTCACCCCGAGAGCCGCCAGCCATGGCGCGTCCGGCCGGATCGCGCGGGCCTTGCGCCGGTCGTTCCCGGGCGGAGGGGCCGGCGCGCTGGCCGCCGCGCTCAGGCGAAGCGCGGATTTCCCGGGCCCGGTCTGGAGCTGGGCGCTCAGCGTCGCCGTGAACAGGTGGGCGTCCTGGAAGTCGGACCCGATCAGGGGCACGAGGAGGCGGAGCGCCTCGGCGGCGCCGTGGTTCTTGGTGACATCACGGGTCGCGTGGCGCCAGACGAACGCAAGCCGCGGGCCCGATTTCAGCGAGACCGGGCGCACGAACAGGTTGACGAGCGTCGGGTCCCTGCCGGTCGGCTTGCCCAGGGTGAGCTTCACCAGCGTCGCGCCGAGGACCGCCTCCCGAAGGAGATCGACAAACTGATCGCGGCCGGAGGGCTTCATCGAGATTCCTTTGGAAGCGACACGGGCGGGATGAAGAAGTCAATGGGTGTCCGTCGCCACCAGTTTCCGGTGCGGGCCCGCTCGGAGGCGTCCGTGAACTCGTAGCGGTAGCGCACGACCCTGAGGTAGGCCGGCGGGCGCCCCGGGAACGGGTTCTTGGAGAAGAGCCCGAGGACGGCGCCGTCCCCGCGCAGGAGCAGCTCGCAAACCGTTCCCACCCACGGGTTGTCCTCGGGGGGATAAAGCGCGGCGAACCAAAGCTGCCAGTCAAGGCGCGGCTGATGCGGGGCGACCCACCGGGGCCTGCGCGAAAGGTCGCCGGGCTTGTAGGGAAACTCATACTCGCGCCAGTCGGTGCCGTCATTGCTGCCCTCGAACACGAGCTCCGGCCGCTCCGTCGTCATGACCCGGAAGAGCCCGTAGTCGTTGAAGCTGCGGAACGGACCGACGGCCTCGGCCACGGCCCGAACTATCGGCGAAGCGGCGGCCCCGGCGGACACGGCTGCCACCGACTCGAAAAAGGTCACGCCCACGGAGAGCGCGGCAAACCACCTGAGCACCGCCGCCGGCGCCCGGGCCTGGGCGGATGCGGCGCCCGGCCCCGGCCCTCCCAGGTGCACCCGCCGCCACCAGCCGTCGTCCAGGCACGTGAGGCAAAGGCCGACCGAGAGCAGGTTGAAGAAGGCATAGTTCCCTGTCAGGGCGATCACGGCCTGCAGCGCGACGAGGGCGAGCGCGCCGGGATGCCTCAGAAACCTCGGCGCCGGGATGCACAGCGGAGCGGCTAGCTCGATCGCGAACATCACCGCGCAGGAGGCCTTCTGGAACCACGCCGGGAGCTGCTGCGCGTACCAGGCAAGCGGCGTCGGGAGCGGCTGGGTTTGATAGTGGAACGTGAGGGCGGTCAGGCGCCACCACGAGGGGTCGCCGCTCGCGAGCTTCACGACCCCCGAGAAGAACATGAGCCGGAAGAGCAGCCACCAGATGAGGTACCGCGCCAGGCGGGGCGGATCGTAGCCGCCGCGCGAGCGCCCCAGGGTCCACGGGACCAGGAAAATCGCCACGAGCGTGCTCTCCAGAAGGAGGCTGTCCCACTGGAAATCAAAGAAGATCTGCCCTGCGGACACCAGGGACAGGTAGCACACCCATAGGAGGGCGAGGCACGCCGCGGGCGCGTAGCCGAGCAGGAGCAGGAGCGCCAGGGCCATTCCCAGGCCGCAGAGCAGGTCAATGACGTGGCCGGCGCCGAGAACCCAGCAGAGGGAGGGGGCCTCGAACCAGGCCCGGGCCCCGAGCTGGTCGCGCGCCGCGGCGAGAAAACGGCCGGCCGGGAGGATTCCGGAAGGGCCGATCAGCCCGGCGGCCTGGACCCAGATCGATCCGAAGGCGACCCCGTGCGCAACCGCGAGGAATGCAACGAAGAGGCGCGTGCCTCTTGCGAAGGTGGCACCCGGGGGCGGGTCTATGCGGTCCATGTCGGCGGCATATTACGTTCCATTGCGCCGGCGAGTAAAGCACCGGCCCCTTCGGGCCTATGTATGTTGCCGATTCCCCGCGCTGTCGCGTCGAAATCCGGACGCTGTATCGTATGATTATTGATTTATGAGGCTTGCTATAATGTCACGGAACGGTGACAATAGATCCATCATGGTAACAAAACAAATCAAGGAACTCGAGGCCACAAAGGCCAAGATCGTTGCGCTGGAAAAAACGATTGCCAAGCGCCTCAAAAAAGAACTGGCCACGCTGCACAAGAGCTACGGCTACAGCTCCTTGAATGAGTTTGTGAATGCGCTGAAGGCGGCTTCCGGCTCGAAGGCCGCTGGGGCCAAGGGCAGGCCGTCCAAGGGTGCCGCAAAGGCGAAGCGCCGGCGCCGCGCCGTCATCACCGACGCCACGCGCACGAGCGTCAAGAAGCTCGTCGAATCCGGGAAGACGGGCTCGCAGATCGCCAAGGCCCTGCGCATATCTCTTCCCAGCGTCCAGAATATCAAGAAGGCCCTGGGCCTTGTGAAGGCGCGCGCGTAGAGCCGGCGCGAAGTTGCCAGAGGCGACCGGCCCCCGCTATCCTTGGCGGGGGCTGTTTGTTTGCGGATGCCTCGTCCATGTCCACTCACTATATTCAAGCCAATACGAACGGGCGCCTGCACGCGGCGACCGAGGCGTCGATCTCTCCCCTCAACCGGGGGTTCCTCTACGGCGATGCCGTGTACGAGGTGTGGCGGACCTATCATGGCGTCATATTTGCCTGGGATGAGCACTGGACGAGGCTGCGCGCCTCGGCGCAGGCGCTGCACATGCCCCTCGTTCCCGGGCCGGAGCGGGTGCTCTCGGAGATACGCCGCACAGTCTCGGCCTACCGCGCCAAAGACCCCGCACCGGGCGACCTATATATTCGCCTGCAGGTGACGCGCGGCGCCGGCGCGATCGGGCTCGACGTCGCGCTGGCGGACAATCCGGACTTTCTCCTCCTCGTCCAGCCGTGCCCGGGAACCCCCGAGCCTATACAGCGCGAGGGGCTGCGCCTCTCGATCGCCACCACGCTGCGTCGGAACCCGGCCGAGTGCCTCAATCCGGCATGGAAGACGGGGAACTACCTCAACAACCTGCTCTGCCTTCGCGAAGCGCGGGCGCGCGGGGCCGACGACGTCGTCATCCTCAACCTCGCCGGGGAATTGGCCGAGGCTGCGGTCTCCAACATCGCGTTCGTGCGCGGCGGCGCGGTCGTGACGCCGCCCCTGACCGCCGGCATCCTCGGGGGGGTCACCCGCGGCCTCCTATTGGGCGGAATCGCCGCCTCGGCCGGGATTGAGGCAAGGGAGGGGCCGGTTCGGCCCTCCGACCTGCCCTCGATGGACGAGTGCTTCCTGCTCTCCACGACTAAGGACGTCGTCGCGGTGCGCGAGATTGATGGCGTTTCGTTCAGGGTCGCGCCCGACTCAGTCGTCTCACGCCTGAAGGCGGCATTTGCCGGCGCCGCCCGCGCCTATGCCTCGGCGCACCCGGAGCTGGCCGTCTGAGCGCCGCTCATGATGCGCCTACTGGGAATCGACTACGGGACGAGGAGGATCGGCGTGGCCTACGGCGACGAGGTGGGCGTCGCCACGCCGCTGCCGGCCCTCGTGGCGACGGATCCGCTGAGGCGCTGGGCCGGCCTGGCGGCCCTCCTGAGGGAGAGGCGCGTGACCGAGGTCGTCGTGGGCCATCCGCTGAACATGGACGGATCGGCGGGGCCGAAGGCGCTCGAGGCCGAGGCGTTTGCCCGGCGGATAGGGGCGGAGTTCGGCCTTCCCGTGCACCTTGCCGACGAGCGACTCACGAGCTACGAGGCCGAGGCGACGATCGCCCCCGCGAAGCGAAGGGCCGCGAGGAGGGCGGGCCTGATAGACTCAAGGGCCGCGACCCTCATCCTCCAGGATTATCTGGACGGGCTTGCTCAGGGCGGCGGCCCGCCGGGGCGCGATCCATGAAGCGCTGGAAGTGCGTGTGCGCCTACGACGGCAGCGGGTTCTCGGGCTGGCAGAGCCAGGCCGCGGGATCGGCGATCCAGGATGTCCTGGAGGCGCAGCTCGCCGGCGTGCTCCGGGCCCGCACGCGAATCCACGCGAGCGGCAGGACGGATGCCGGCGCCCACGCGGCCGGGCAGGTCTTCCACTTCGACGCCGACTGGCCCCACGGCCCGGCGAAGCTGGCCGCGGCCCTGCGCCACAGGCTGCACCGCGCCATCCAGATCGTTTCGGTCAGGGCCGCGCCGCCAAATTTCCACGCGCGCTTCTCCGCCACGGGCAAGGTCTACTCGTACCACATACGCCTCGGGGACCCCGACCCGTTCACCCGGCCGTTCTGCTGGGCGGTCCCCGGGCCCCTGGACCTCGCCGCGATGAGGGGCTCGGCGGCGGTCCTGTGCGGAAGGCATGACTTCAAGGCGCTCTCGGCCCTCAACGGCGCGGAGCCGGGCGATGGCGCCGGGACGGTCCGGGACCTGCGCCGGCTCGAGATCCACGCGAGGGGGCGGGATATCCGCATCGTGGCGGAGGCCGACGGGTTCCTCTACAAGATGGTGCGCCGCCTCGTGGGGGCGCTCGTGGCGTCCGGCGAGGGCAAGCTGACCCCGGGCGAGCTCAGGGGCCTGCTGGAGGCCGGGGCCCGCACGGCCCGGATCCAGACCGCCCCATCGCAGGGGCTCTTCCTGCGCCGGGTCCTGTACCGCTGAGCCTCGAATTCGGTTGCCACTGCATTTTGGATGCGGCACCTTGCCGCTCCCCCCGCTGCATGCATTTCGACAAGCCGACTTACTCGGTCCGCAGGACGAAGAAGAAGGAGATCCCGGAGGGCCTTTACACGAGGGACCCGGTCACCGGCGAGCTCCTCTTCAACAAGGAGATTGAGGACAACCAGATGGTGGTCCCCAAGAGCGGGCACCATTTTCAAATAGGCGCTGTCCAAAGGATTGCGAAGCTTTTGGACGAGGGCTCCTTCGTGGAGATGCACCGGGACGTCCGCTCCAGCGACCCCCTCGAGTTCGTCGATTCGCAGGCCTATCCCGAGCGAATCAAGCGGTACCAGAAGGAAAGCGGCCTGCCCGAGGCCGTCGTCTGCGGGGTGGGCAGCATCCACGGGATCCCCGTTGCGATCGCGGTCATGGATTTCCGCTTCTGCGGCGGCGCCATGGGCTCCGCCGTTGGCGAGAAGATCACCCGGACCATCGAGGAGGCCCTATCCAAGAGAATCCCCTGCATCATCGTCAGCGCCTCCGGGGGCGCCCGCATGCAGGAGGGGATCTACTCCCTCATGCAGATGGCGAAGACTAGCGCCGCGCTCGGCAGGCTGGCCCAGGCGGGGCTTCCGTTCATCTCCGTGCTGACGCACCCTACGATGGGGGGCGTCACGGCCAGCTTCGCGACGCTCGGCGACCTCATTCTCGCGGAGCCCGGGGCCCTCATAGGCTTCGCCGGGGCGCGCGTGATCAAGGACACGACGAAGCAGACGCTTCCCGCGGGGTTCCAGACCGCCGAATTCCTCCTCAAGCACGGCCTGGTCGACCAGATCGTCAGCCGGATCGACCTGCGCGACCGCATCAGGGACTTCCTATCGGCCCTCTATCTGAAGAAGGAGCCGGCCGCGGCCGGCTCCTGAGCGGCGCCCCGGGGATGACGTCGGAATCGCCGCTGGCCGGCTATGCGGCCGTGCAGGATTACCTGTTCGGCCTCAAGGCGGCCGGCCTGAAGTTCGGCGTGGACCGGATGCAGATCCTCGCCGCGTCGCTCGGGAACCCCGAGAGGGCCGTCCCGTGCGTCCACGTCGCCGGCACGAACGGGAAGGGCTCGGTCTCCGCGATGCTTGAGTCGGTGCTGCGCGCCTCGGGGCGGCGAACGGGCCTGTACACGTCGCCCCACCTGGTGCGCCTCGGGGAGAGGGTGCAGGTTGACCGCCGCATCCTGTCGGAGGGGGAGATCACCGCCTACGTCGGGGAGCTGCGCCCCGTTGCGGAGCGGATCTCGTCCGCCGGAGGGCCCGACGACCGGCCGAGCTTCTTCGAGTTCATGACGGCGATGGCGTTCCTGCAGTTCGCGAGGAGGCGCTGCGACTGCAGCGTTATCGAGGTCGGCCTCGGGGGCCGCCTCGACGCGACAAACATCGTCGAGCCCGAGGTGTGCGTCGTGACGTCGATCGGGCTGGACCACTGCGACATGCTGGGCGACACGTTCGCGGCGATAGCCGCCGAGAAGGGCGGGATCATCAAGCGCGGGCGCCCCGTCGTGATAGGGCGGATGCCGCCCGAGGCCGAGGCCACGCTGCGGGGGCTGGCGGCGTCGATGGGGGCGCGGGTCCTCTCGGTGAGGGAGCAGTTCGGCGACGACATATCCCGGTACCCGGCCACGAACCTCGAGGGCGACTACCAGAGGTGGAACGCGGCCACGGCGACTCTCGCGGCAGGGCTCCTGCCGCCGGCGTTCGGGGTCTCTGGCGCGTCGATCCGGTCGGGCCTCCAGGCCGTCGACTGGCCGGGGCGCTGGCAGCGCACGGACCTGGGGGGCCGCCTGGCCATACTGGACGCGTCGCACAACGCGGAGGGGGCGGGCGTTCTCGACGACAACCTCGCCCGGCTGCACGCCGAGACAGGCCGGTCCCCGGTCGCCGTCGTCGGGGTCCTGGGGGCCGTGAGGGCCCGGCCGCTCCTCGAGGTCCTCTGCAGGCGCTGCCGCGAGCTCCACCTGGTCGTGCCCCGCCAGCCGCGTGCGTCGACGCACGCCGAGCTCGAGTCGCTGGTCCCCGCGACGTTCTCCGGCAGGACCGTCCGCTCGACCGTCGAGGAGCTCTTTCCGGCGCCCGGGCTCTGCACGGCCGGGGAGCGCGGCGACGTCGTCGTCGTCACGGGCTCGATCTACCTCCTCGGCGAGGTGCTTGCGCTCCTCGAGCCCCACCGGGGGCTGGGCGAGGGGCGGCTGCAGGACTTCTGAGCGTCCCCCGAGGCGCCGCCCGTCAGGCCATCCTGACCAGCTCGGCGGTCGACGGCACGTCCTTGATGATCTGCGAGGTGCCGGGGCCGACGCCGAGATAGCGGAGGTTGGGCAGGCTCGCGGGGCGGGACTCGCCCGCGTACGCGACGTCCAGGATGGAGCTCACCATCCCCGCCACGTAGCGCCGGGCGGCCGCCGGCAGGTCCGCGAAGCGGCGGACGGCCGAAATGTCCTCGGCCCACCCGGGGAAGCGCCTGTAGACGGGCCGGAGGGACTTGCGGACCGCCTCGTTCCTCGGTACGTGGGAGCAGCGCTCCCCGCCGGCGCTCTCGTAGGCCGTGCACAGCATCAGGTCGCCGCGCCAATCGCCGGCCCACGTCAGCGCGTCCAGCTTGTTGATCATGAGGTCCTGGAACCCGCCGTAGCGCAGGGCGTCTCCCTTCTCCACGGCGTCGTACCATCCCACCATGCGCTGCCTGCCGGTGCTCGTCCCGTACTCGAGCGTCTTCAGCTTGACGCTCAGGGGATGGGCCTCGTCCATCTGCGTGAGGAAGGTGTGCGTGCCCACCTTGGTGTCGTAGGCCTTGGCGACCCCGAAGGTGTGGACCGGCTGCACGGGGATGTTCGCGCTCTCGAAGAACTCCGGCGTGAACGTGTGGGACGACGTCCCGGAGAAGCCGTGGCGCTTGTCGAGCCAGTAGGCCTGCCCGAACTCCCCGACGATCGTGTGGCCGCTGCGCAGCTCCCGCAGGACCAGCTCGCGCACCTCGCCGATGTTGCGGGCCAGCGCGGTCCCGGCCTTCCAGTACACGGCCGCAAAGCGCTGGATATCGAGGGTGAAGGGCTCCGCGCCCCGGAACTGCATGAAGTCGAACTCGTCCTTGCCGAAGGAGCCGTCCGCGACCGTCTCGGCGTTGGCGCGGAGCTCGGCCGCCGTCAGCCTCTCGAAGAACCCGTTCCACGCCGGCTCGCTCACCCGGTAGACGTGCTGGATCATCCGGCAGGCCCGGTCGGCGCGCTGCGCGAGCTTGCGCGCAAAGAAGTTGGGCCCGGCGAGGAAGTCGGAGAAGTGCATCTGCCAGTGCCCGGTCTCCTCGCCGTAGGCGGCGGAGATCCCGCGCCCGGTCGAGCCGCGGGACTCCTCGCCGAGCACCTGGACGCGGTAGTCCTCCTCGGCCAGGTCGAGGAGCCGGTGGGTCAGGTCCGAGACCATGGTGCGCTCGTCGATGAGCAGCCTGTCCAGGACCGAGAAGCCCTTGCGCTCGAGCGGCACCGCCTCCCAGAGGAACTTGCGGGGATCCGCGACGACGCCGCTGCCTATCGCAAGGTGCGGGATCTCGCGCGCGACGACGCCGGCGGGAAGCAGGTTCAGCTTCACGCCCCCCGCGGTGTGGCCCGCGTTGGCGCCCCCGTTGACCTTCATGACGACGGTCACGGGGCTCGCGGTGGAGCGCAGCTCCTCGGCAATCTCGGGCACCAGGCGGCCCTTGCCCTCGTCGCCGAGGGAGATGCCCACGTCGGCGATAAGGTGGCTGGTGAAGGGGGGCAGGGACATAGGCAATCACGCAACCGAAGTCCGGGACCCCTGTTGCACGAAATTGGATTGGGCAGCGCCCGGCCGGGGGCAAGCCTCAAGTGCCCGTCGCGGCCGAGGGCCTCAGTTGCTGCGCGTCGAGACCTCGACGACGTCGTGGGGGCCGGCTTCCTTCTGGCCCGCCGGGCTTACGCGCGCGAACCGGGCCTTCCTGCGCAGGGCGGCGAGCGTCCTGGCTCCCAGGTAGCCCATCCCGCTCTGCACGCCGCCGATGAGCGTGGTTAGGACCTCGTCCACCGAGCCGCTCACCTCCTTCAGGGCCTCGATCCCCTCCGCGGCGACCTTTCGGCTGTCGTCCCGGTCCCTTCCGTAGCGCGCGGCGCTGCCGGCCTTCATCGCCGAGAGCGATCCCATCCCCCGGTACTGCTTATACACCTTTCCTCCGATCTCCATGATCTCGCCCGGCGCCTCGCGGCACCCGGCAAGCACGCCGCCGCACACCACGGCGTCGGCCAGGGTGAGCGCCTTGACGATGTCGCCCGACTTCGTGATGCCCCCGTCCGCCAGAATCCGGACGCCGCGCCGCCTGGCCGCGCCCGAGGCGACGAAGAGGGCCGTGAGCTGCGGGATGCCCACGCCGGCGACGATGCGCGTCGTGCAGATCGAGCCGGGGCCCTGGCCGACCTTGACGGCGTCCGCCCCGCATCCGGCGAGGAACTCCACGCCCGCGGCGCTCGTCACGTTGCCGGCGATGATGGTGAGCGAGGGGAAGGCGCCGCGCACGAGCCTCACGACCTCGCCGACCCCCGAGGTGTGGCCGTGGGCCGTCGACACCGCCAGGGCGTCGACGTGCTCGTCGACGAGCTCGCCGACATGGGCGAGGATGGCCTCGCGGTCGAGCTTCCCGTCGGCCTTGCGCTTGGGAAGGAGCGCCGCGCCGGCGACGAGCCTGAATTGGGGGTCCCTCGCCGGCTTCCGGTGGGACGTCGCCTCGCCCGTGATCCTCTCGACGTCCGATGCCGTCACGAGGCCGCGAAGGTGGTCCCTGCGGTCCACCAGGAGCATCTTGTTGATCCCAACGTTCTCGCTGAAGAAGCGGTCCGCCGCCTTGATCGGGTCGCTGGCGACGTCGGACTCCATCTCGGTGACGAGGTCGGCGCGGGGCGTCATGACCTCGGCGACCGGCTTGGCCCGGTAGCGCTCCCTGACGGTGTTGCCGGAGAGAAGGCCGCGGAGGATCCCCTGGTCGTCGACCACCGGGAACGTCGAGAACGTGTAGCGCTTGCCCTCGATCAGCGCGAGCACCTCGCCGATGGTCTGCGAGGGGCCCACGGTGACCGGATCGCGGATCAGGCCGTGGATGTGCCGCTTCACCCTGGCCACCGCCGCGACCTGGTCCCTGGGCGACATGTTGAAATGGATGAGTCCGAGGCCCCCGTTTAGCGCCATGGCTATCGCCATCCGGCTCTCGGTGACCGTGTCCATGTCGGAGGAGATGACCGGGATCTGGAGCGAAAGCCGCTCGGAGATCGTGGTCGAGGTGTCGGTCTCCCTTGGAAGGACCTCCGAGTACAACGTCGCGAGGGTCACGTCGTCGAACGTGAGCGCCGTCGGGGCGTTCGCGCGGAAGAATTTTTCCGCCGGAAGGTAGAATTGGGCGTCGACGGCCGACCGGTCCCTCTTTGCAACCTTGTTCATGGGTTGCCGGGATTCAATTAATGCCGTTCAGTGAAAGCGCAAACAAAATGGCTTTCAGCTTCGCGTACCGCCGCTACACGCTGCCGTTCCGCGCGCCTGTGCGCACGGCGCGCGGCGCCTGGCGGGTGAGGGAGGGGCTGTACGTCCGAATCGGCCGCCCGGACGGGTCGGCCGGGTACGGCGAGGCGTCGCCGATCCCGTCCCTCGGGACCGAGTCGCTCGAGGACGGCGAGGCCTTCTGCCGCGCCCTCGGCGGCGCTGTCGACGGGGAAGCGCTGTCGCGCGTCCCGCCGGGCCTCTTCGCGCTTCGGAACGCGCTCGCCTGCGCGATGGGCGACGGCGCGGGCCCTGCGGTGCGCCGCAGCCTGGGCGTGGCTGCGCTCCTGCCCCCGGGTCGTGCGGCCCTGGCGGAGGCCCGAGGCAAGGCCGAGGCCGGGTTCAGGGTGTTCAAATGGAAGGTCGGCGTGGAGGCGGCCGACGACGAGATGGCCCTGCTCGACGACCTGATCGCGGGGCTGCCCGCCTCCTCGAGGATCCGCCTGGACGCGAACGGGGCGTGGGGCCGGCGCACGGCGGAACGCTGGCTCGACCGCTGCGCGGACCGCCCCGTCGAGTTCGTGGAGCAGCCCGTGGCGCACGACTCAAGGGGGGCCGACGACCGGTTGAGGGGCCTCGCGGCGGACTATCCGGTCCCCATCGCGCTCGACGAGTCGATCCGCGGCGACGGGGACGTCGGCCGGTGGCTCGAGGCGGGATGGCCGGGGTATTTCGTCGTCAAGCCGGCACTGCTGGGAGACGCCCGCGGCGTCCTGCGAAGGCTGGCCGGGGCCCGGGCGCGCGTCGTGTTCTCGTCCTCGCTCGAGACAGGAATCGGGGCGCGGGCGGCCCTGCGCGCGGCCTTCGCGTGGCCGGAGGAGCTGCCGGCCGTCGGTTTCGGCGTTTGGCCGCTGTTCGCGGAACCCCGCTTCGACGGGCCGCGCTGCGCCCCCTCGATCCGGATCGAGGACGTGGAGGGGATCGACCCGGAGGCCCTATGGAGCGCCGCGAGCTAGCGGGCCTCCTCGGCGCGGCGCCGGCGCCCTCCGGCGCGGCCTCGAGGGCCGTGGCCGAGGCCGATCCGGGGAGGTTCATGGACGCCTTCGCGAGGGCCGCCGCCGATGGCGGGAGCGTCTTCCTCGCGAACCCCGGCTGGCGGCAGGCGGAGCGCGCCGAACTCGGCCGCCTCCTCGGTGCCGGCGGGTGCGGCGAGCGCGGGTGGCTCATGATCCCCAGCGGAGGCGCCGGCGGCGGGCTCAAGTTCGCCCGTCACGACGGCTGGACCATCGCGGCCGCGGTGGACGGGTTCCGCCGGCACTTCCGCATGGACCGGGTGAACTCGGTGTGCGTGCTTCCCCTCTACCACGTGAGCGGGTTCATGGCCTGGATGCGCAGCGCGCTCTCCGGCGGCACGTTCGTCCCATGGTCCTGGAGGGACGCGGAGGCGGGCCGGTTTCCGGCCGACGTTCCGGCCGACTGCTGCCTCTCGCTGGTCCCCACCCAGCTGCAGCGGCTCCTCGCCACGGGCGGCGCGGCCGCATGGCTGCGCCGGTTCCGGATCGTCTTCCTGGGCGGAGGGCCCGCCTGGGACGGGCTGCTCGACGAGGCGGCGCGCCTGGAGCTGCCCCTTTCCCCGAGCTACGGGGCGACGGAGACGGCCGCGATGGTGGCCGCCCTCGAGCCGGGCCGGTTTCTCGGGGGCCAGCGCGGGTGCGGGCCGGCGCTTCCCCACGCCCGCATCGACATTGCCGACGGCGGCGCGGTGCGGGTCTCCGGGGGGTCGCTCTTCCGCGGGTATTTTCCCGCGATGGCGGACGAGCGCTCGTGGACGAGCGGCGACATCGGGGCCTTTGACGCGAGCGGGAGCCTGGTCATCCTGGGCCGCAGCGACGACCTCATCCTGACGGGCGGCCGGAAGGTGCACCCCCCCGAGGTCGAGGACGCCCTGCGAGCGAGCGGGGAGTTCGACGACGTCGCGGTGATAGGCCTTCCGGATCCGGAGTGGGGCCAGCTTGTCGTCGCCTGCCACCCCGCGGGCATGCGCCCGCCGCGCCCGGACAGGCTCGAGGCCGCGCTTTCCGGGCTGGCCCCATTCAAGCGCCCCAAGAGGTACGCGGGCGTCTCGCCCTGGCCGCGAAACGCCCAGGGGAAGGTCGACCGCGCGGAGCTGGCGCGGCTCGCCTCGGGGGCGTGACCTTGGGCGCTCAGCCCGCGCGCACCCAGGCCGACAGCGGACCGGGAAGGGGCCGGCGATCCCGCTTCGCGGAGCCGATGCAGACGTGCTCGGTGCGGACCCGCGCGGCCCTCTTGGCGGCGGGGCCCAGCCGCGTGATCTCGAAGCGGACCTCGTAGGCATCTTCCGAAAGGAGCGCCGGCTGCACGCTCACGCGCAGCCTGTCGCCGCAGGACAGGGGCCGGCTGTACTCGGCCTCGCTCTTCACGATCGGGATGACGACGCCGTGGTCCGAGAAGAACGCCTTCAGGGCGATCCCCGACGCGGACAGGGACTCCTCGTAGGCCTCGTGGCAGATCGCCAGGTAGTTTGCGAAGAAAACGACGCCGGCGGCGTCGGTGTCCGCAAAGTGGACCGTGCGGTCGTAGCTGAAGGGCATCGCCCCAAGCGAACGTCGCCCGGGCGCGTTAGGCAACATCGCAGAGTGGCGCGGGCGCGCCCGTCTTCCGGCGTTGAACTCGGCGGCATGGGCGTCTGGAATCGGCCCATGACCAAGACCGAGATCGCGGACGTGCTCGCCGAGATCGGGACCCTGCTCGAGCTGAAGGGGGAGAACCCGTTCAAGGTCCGCGCCTACACGGCGGGCGCCCGGGCGATCGAGGCCCTGGAGAACGAGGAGTTTGAGAAGCTCGTCGCCGAGAAGAACCTCCAGAGCATCAAGGGCATCGGCGAGGCCCTCTCGGCGAAGATCGGGGAGCTTCACGCCACGGGCCGCCTTGGATTCCTGGAGGAGCTCAAGGCCTCAACCGAGCCGGGGCTGGTCGAGATGCTGAGGATCCCGGGCCTCGGCCCGAAGAAGATCATCGCCCTGCGCCGGGAGCTCTCCGTGGCCTCCGTCGCGGACCTCGAGAAGGCCTGCAGGGAGGGGCGGGTGGCGGCCCTCGACGGGTTCGGGGAGAAGACTCAGGAGAAGATCCTGGCGGGAATCCGCAACCGCGAGGCCTACTCGCGGCGGCACCTGTGGTGGGACGCGATCCAGGTGGCCGGGCCGATCGTCTCCGGGCTCAAGGCCCTGGCCAGCGTGAAACGCGCGGAGATTGCGGGCAGCCTGCGTCGCGGGCTCGAGACGATCGGCGACCTCGACTTCATCGTCGCGGCCGAGGAGGCGCCGCCCGTGGTAGACTGGTTCACCGGGCAGCGGGGCGTGAAGGAGGTCACGGCGAAGGGGGAGACCAAGGCGAGCGTCCGGCTCGAGGGGGGCCTGCAGGCAGACATGCGGATCGTCCCGCCGCACCAGTTCGCATTCGCCCTGCACCATTTCACGGGGTCGAAGGACCACAACGTGCAGATGCGCCAGCGCGCCCTCGACCGGGGGATGAGCCTCAGCGAATGGGGCCTGGTCAAGTCCGCCGGGGAGGGCACGGCCCGCGAAAAGGCCGAGCGCAGGGAGGGCGTCGCGGCCGAGGACGAGACGGCCATATTCCGCGCGCTCGGCCTGGCCTTCATCCCGCCCGAGCTCCGGGAGGGCGCCGGCGAGATCGAGGCGGCCGAGCGGGGGGAGATCCCCAGGCTCGTCGAGCTGGCCGACCTGCGCGGCTCCTTCCACAACCACACGACGGCGTCCGACGGGCGCAGCACGCTGCGGGAGATGACCGCCGCGGCGGAGGCCCTGGGCTGGGAGTACCTGGGGATCGCCGACCACTCCAAGTCGAGCCGACAGGCGAGGGGCCTCACCGAGGAGCGCCTTGCCGCCCAGCTCGGCGAGATCGCGGCCCTGAACGCCTCGCGCAAGTTCAGGACGCGGGTCTTTTCGGGGACGGAGTGCGACATCCTGCCCGACGGGAGCCTCGATTTCGAGGACGGCGTACTCGCCCGGCTGGACTACGTCGTCGTCTCCGTCCACAGCGCGTTCGGCCAAAGCGAGGCCGCGATGACCTCGCGGATCATACGGGCCATCGAGCACCCGCGGGTGACGATGCTCGGGCACCTCACGGGCCGCCTCCTGCTCGAAAGGGAGCCGTACCGGGTGGACGTCGGGAAGGTGGTCGACGCGGCCATTGCAAACGGCGTGGTGGTCGAGCTGAACGCCAACCCGTTCCGGCTCGACATGGACTGGCGCCACTGGAGGAGGGCGGCCGAGCGCGGCCTCGAGTGCTCTATCAATCCGGACGCGCACGGCACGGAGCAGCTCGCGTACGTCAAGGCCGGCGTCAACTCCGCCCGCAAGGGCTGGCTCGGGCGCGAGCAGGTGATCAACACGCTCGCGCTCAAGGCCGTCGAGGCCCGGCTCGCTAGGAGGGGGGGGCGCCGATGCTAGACGTCAGGGCGCGGGGCCTGGCCAACATCCACGCCGCGATGATGACGGCGTTCGTCGGGGCGTTCTTCTGGGCGTACGCGAACGTGATCTACCACGTCCCGTTCGTGCGCCTGAGCAGGGAGGTGAACCTGCTGCCGTATTTCCTATGCGTCATCGCCGGGATGCTGCTGTCCGCGCGCGACGTGTCGCGGCGCCTGGCGGCGCGCTTCCACCTGCCGGACCTCGGGGGCTCCGCCCGGATGGCGTTCCGCCAGGTGGCCCTCATGGCGCTGCTCGTGTTCACCATGATGTTCGCGACCCAGGACCACCGCATAAGCAGGCTCTTCCTGGGCACGTTCCTCGTGTGGAGCTGGGCCGGCCTCGCGTTCCTGAACGCGTGGGTCCCGGGCAGGCTGGCGCGCTTCGTCTTCCAGAAGGGCCACCGGCTCCCCACCGTGTTCATCGGCAAGCCCGAGTCCTTCGCGAAGCTCCAGGAGTGGATCGCCCACAAGGAGCCGCTCGGGATTCACCCGGTGGGCCTGCTCTCGGCGGAGCAGCCGGCGGCGGGCTCCGGCGCGGTCCCGGTCCCCTGGCTCGGCAGGCCGTCGGACCTTCCCAGGGTCCTCGACGAGTCGCTGGTCGGCCAGGTCATCATGCTCGAGCTGCCGGCCAGCGACGCCGAGGCGGCGCGGGTCATCGCCGCGTGCCGCGAGCGGGGCTGCCGGCTCATGATCCACAGCGACATCGAGGAGCGCTACTCGCAGCCGCTAGTGCCCGTGACCGAGGAGGGGCGCCATTTCTACACGCTCCAGGAGGAGCCGCTCGAGGATCCGCTCAACCGCATCGTCAAGCGGTCCTTCGACATCGCGCTCGCGCTGCCCGTCGTCGTCCTGATCCTGCCCCCGCTGTGCGCGTGGGTGGCGGTCATGCAGAGGCTCCAGGCGCCCGGGCCCCTCTTCCACGCCCGGGAGCGGCGCGGCAGGCGGGGGGAGGTCTTCTGCATGCTCAAGTTCCGCTCGATGTTCGCCTCGGCGGGCGACGCGGCCGAGGAGTCGATGCAGGCGCTCTCCGAGGACCAGCGCATCTTCCCCTTCGGGAGGTTCATGCGCCGCCGGAGCCTGGACGAGTTCCCTCAGTTCTGGAACGTCCTCGTCGGCGAGATGAGCGTCGTCGGCCCGCGCCCCTACATGCCCATCCTGGACGAGGAGTTCCGCCAGCAGACGCAGGGCTACCGGATTCGAAACCTCGTGAAGCCGGGGATAACCGGCCTGTCGCAGAGCCTGGGCTACCGCGGGGCCGTCCTCGAGGAGGAGATGGTCCGCCGCCGCGTCTACTGGGACGTCTACTACATATCCCACTGGTCCGTGCTGCTCGACCTTCAGATCGCGGCGAAGACCCTCTGGCAGGTGGTCGTTCCGCCGGAGACCGCGTTCTGACAGCCCCTTGGGAGGGAGCCCGTCAGAAGCTCTTGATGTAGGTGACGCCCTGCGAGTCCACCAGCGTGAGGTGATCCGGGTCGACCTGCACCAGCCTGACCCCCAGGGCGCGGTCGAGGAAGTCGTTCACGCGGTAGATGTGCCCGTCGACGAGCGCCTTGCTGTCGGAGCCGGCCGCCCGCACCCCGGTCACGCGTAGGCCGTCGACGAAGCTCTGGACCTGGTCCCCGCGGCTGGGCGGCGGCGTGGCCGGGGTCTTGGGCGCCTCGGCCGCGGCGGGACGGGGGGCCGGCTCGGCCGCGGCGACACGGGCGGCCGGCTCGGCCGCGGCCGCCGCTGGCGGCGCCGCCTGGGCGACGGGCGCCGCGGTCGGGGGCTGCGGCGCGGGCTGGCGGACCGGCGCCACCGGCAGGTCGGCCGGGCGCGGCACCTGGACGACGACGACCGGCGGCGGCTTCGGGGCCGGCGTGGCCGGCAGGGGAGTGGCCACCGCCGCGGCCCTCGGCTCGAGCCTTCCGGTGATAAGGATGCCCGTGATCACAACGGAAGCCACGATGAGCGTCACCGCGCCCGCGGCCAGGAGCACCAGGGTCTGGGCGCTCATCGGCGCCCCGTGGCGGGGTATGCGCTTGCGCCGGCCCGTCTGGGCCAGGGGCGCGATGTCGGCCTGTTCCTCCGCCCGCTGGCGCGCCGCCTTCTTCAGCGCATCGTTGATGAGGCTCATGGTCGCGCTCTCAGTTGGTGAGGTTGGCCATGTCGCGGGCCGCCCGCCGCGCGTCCCAGTAGTTGACCTCGTCGGATTCCCGGATGAACGCCGAGAGCATGGCCTTGTCGCAGAGGTTGTTCACGATGCGGGGGATCCCCCTGCTCGCCTTGTGGATCTCGCGCAGGGCCCAGGGGGTGAACGCCGGTCGGCCGGAGCCGCCGGCGAGCGTCAGCCTGTGCTGGATGTAGTGGCCCATGTCCCGGCGCGACAGCGGATGGAGCTCGTAGTGGACCAGGATGCGCTGGCGCAGCTGGCGGAGCTCCTCCCTCGCCAGGAGGTCCTTCAGCTCCGGCTGGCCCATGAGGACAATCTGGAGAAGCTTCTGCTTGTCGGTCTCCAGGTTTGAGAGCAGGCGCACCTGCTCGAGGACCTCGGTCGAGAGGTTCTGGGCCTCGTCGATGATGAGCACGATGTCGCGCCCGCGCCCGATGCGCTCGAGGAGCACGCGGTTCATCTGCGAGACGAGGTCCACCTGGCTGCGCGCGAGCTTCGTCTCGCCGAGCTCCCTGAGGATGGCCTTGAGCATCTGCGTCTCGGTCACGCGCGGGTTGAGGATGAGGGCCGTGTCGAACCGGGCCGGGTCGAGCTCGTTCAGGAATCGCCGGCATAGCGTGGTCTTGCCGCAGCCCACCTCGCCGATGAGCACGATGAACCCCTTGCGCTCGCGCACGCCGAACTTGAGGTGCTGGAGCGCCTCCTGGTGCGTCGGGCTCAGAAAGAGGAATTTCGGATCTGGTGTGATGTTGAACGGCATCTCCTTGAACCCGTAGTAGCTCAGGTACATGTGCGCATTGAGTAAGCCCTACTGGTCCCAAAACGCACGCCAAAAGCCGTGCGCCCGCTGTATTCGTGTGTTTTTGACCGCCCGGCCGGGCGCGGGACGGGAGCCCGCGGGTCCGCCAGGCGCGCCGCGCCGCGGCAGGCTAGCCCTTCTTCCGGCCGATCGTGTATCCAAATTTCATGACCCCGCGGAAATTCCCGCCGGGATCGTGGGCGAGGAGCGCGGCCCTCAGCTCCTCCCCGAACGGGCCGGCATTCGCGCCGAGGGCGTTCCTGGAGCAGACCGACGTCGAGAAGAGGTATCCGGCGATCGCCTCGATCGTCCAGTCATGCGGCTCGAAATGGGGATAGCTGGCGACGCCCTCGAAGCCCGACTCCCGCAGCACCCGCTCGGCATGTTCGGGGGTGCTGCCCGGCACCGGCCTCCCCGGGGAGTCCCCGGCCGACGGATCGCGGCCCGTCCATTTCTGGACGACGCCCGCGACGATGCGCTGCCACGGTTCCCTTCCTCCCATAAGGCCGTAGCTGCTCCCGAGGATGGCCAGGCAGCACCGCGGCCTTAGCCATTCAAGCGCCCGCCGGGTCACGAGCTCCTGGTCGAGGCGGTGGAAGGCGTCCCCAATCGTGATCAGGTCGAACGAGGCCGGCGGCGCCATCGCTTCCTCGGCCCTCCCGACCGACCACCTTACGTTGCCCACGCCCCGCCTCGCTGCCTCCCTGCGCCCGGCTTCCACCATCTCGGGCTCAAGGTCGACCGCCAAGACCTCCCGGAACGACGCGGCGAGGTCGAGAGCCACCCGCCCGGGGCCGCAGGCCAGGTCGAGGAGCCTTCCGCCGGGCGCGGCGGCGGCCCGGCCGGTCAGGTCCCTCAGGAGCGCGCCTGGATACGGGACGCGGTAGCGCACGTAGTAGGAGGCCGTGCCGGCAAAGGCGTCCGCCGGGAAGTCGGGCTTGATGTACTCCACTCGCTCCATGTCCCTCTTGTCGTTGTCGGGAGCAAGCGTGGCGGGGGATGGCCAAAGCGGCAAGAGGTTGCTCGCGGCCGCGCTGGCCCGGATGCGCCCGGCGGCCAAGTTCCTCGTTGCCTTCGGGTGTCAAACTGGTGCGATTCAGCTGCCGTTCCGTCTCTGGCGCGCGCAGATCAGCCCGGTTTCATTCGTCCCCTGGAGCGCCGGGACCCAGGCGAGCGGGAACCAATCCATGAAATTCACCGACGGCCTCTGGCTGCTCCAACCCGGCGTGCAGGCCCACTATGCCGCGGTCGCCCACGACGTTCGCGCGCAGGGCGACGAACTGGTGGTCGTGGCGCCGACGAGGCCGATGCGCCACCGCGGCGACACGCTCCAGGGGCCCCTCCTGACGGTCAGGCTGAGCTCACCGCTTGCGGACGTCGTCAAGGTGCGGATCGAGCACTTCAGCGGCGGGGACAGGCGCGGTCCGGAGATTCCCACGGTCCCCCGGCCGCCGCCCGCGGTGCGCGTCGACGCCGGCGCCAAGGAGGCGACGCTCGTGACGGGTTCCCTTACGGCGCGGCTGATCCGCGACCCGTGGACCGTGTCCTTCGAGGCCGGCGGCCGCGCGCTCACGCGCAGCGGGGCGAGGGGCGCGGGGTATGTCCGGTGGGCCGGCCACGGGGAATTCGTGCACGAGCAGCTCAGCCTCGGGGTGGGCGAGCTGGTCTACGGGCTGGGCGAGCGGTTCACCGCGTTTGTGAAGAACGGCCAGGTGGTGGAGACGTGGAACCGCGACGGCGGCGCGAGCAGCGACCAGGCTTACAAGTCGGTGCCCTTCTACATGACGGACCGGGGCTACGGCGTCCTGGTGAACGACACGGGCCCGGTCTCGTTCGAGGTGGCCTCCGAGAAGGCCTCCCGCGTCCAGTTCAGCGTCCCCGGCGAGTCCCTCGAGTACTACCTCATCTACGGGCCCGGGCCGGGGGACGTCCTGCGCAAGCTGACCGCGCTCACCGGCAGGCCGGCCCTGCCCCCGGCGTGGTCGTTCGGCCTGTGGCTCACGTCCTCGTTCACGACGGACTACGACGAGCGGACGGTCGTGGGGTTCATCGACGAGATGAAGAGGCGCGACCTTCCGCTCCACGTCTTCCATTTCGACACGTTCTGGATGCGGGAGTTCGAGTGGTGCAACTTCCAGTGGGACCCGCGGACCTTCCCCGACCCGGAGGGGATGCTCCGGCGCCTCCACGAGAAGGGCCTGCGCGTGTGCGTCTGGATCAACCCGTACGTCGCGCAGCAGTCCCCCCTGTTCGAGGCCGCGCGGCGGGAGGGCTTCCTCCTGAGGAAGCCGGGGGGCGGTGTCTGGCAGACCGACCTCTGGCAGCCGGGGATGGGTATAGTCGACTTCACCAACCCGGGCGCGCGCGCCTGGTTCTCGGGCCACCTCAGGAGGCTCTCCAAGATGGGCGTCGACTGCTTCAAGACGGACTTCGGCGAGCGGATACCCACCGACGTCGTCTACCACGACGGGTCCGACCCGGTGCGGATGCACAATTTCTACCCGATCCTCTACAACGAGACCGTGTTCAGGGTGCTCGAGGAGGAGCGCGGCGCCGGCGAGGCGCTCGTCTTCGCCCGCTCCACCCACGCGTCCGGCCAGCGTTTCCCGGTGCACTGGGGCGGCGACTGCGAGTCCACGTTCGAGTCGATGGCCGAGAGCCTGCGGGGGGGCCTCTCACTCGGCCTCTGCGGCTTCGGCTTCTGGAGCCACGACATCGGCGGCTTCGAGGGGAAGCCGCCGGCCGCGCTGTACAAGCGCTGGGTGGCCTTCGGGCTGCTCTCCTCGCACAGCCGCCTCCACGGCAGCACGAGCTACCGCGTGCCCTGGCAGTACGGGGACGAGGAGTGCGACGTCCTGCGGTTCTTCACCAAGCTCAAGTGCAGGCTCATGCCCTACCTTTACGCCCAGGCCGTCGTCGCCCACCGGGACGGCCTGCCCGTGATGAGGCCCATGATGATGGAGTTCCCCGGCGACCCGGCCTGCCTCTTCCTCGACCGCCAGTACCTCCTCGGGGATTCGCTCCTGGTGGCCCCGGTCTTCAGCGAGGACGGCCTCGTCGACTACTATCTACCGGCGGGCCGCTGGACGCATCTGCTTACGGGCGAGGTGAGGGAGGGCGGCCGCTGGCACAGCGAGAGGCACGGGTACCTGAGCCTGCCGGCCTACGCGCGGCCCGGAAGCGTCATCGCATTCGGCGCCGTCGACAGCCGGCCGGACTATCCGTTCGCGGAAGGGGTGACCTTCCGCGTCTACGAGCTGGCCGACGGCGGCTCGGCTGCGTGCGACGTGCCCGGGCCCAAGGGCGAGCCCGCCTGCCGCCTCGAGGTGAGGCGCCGCGGCGCGGCGATCGAGGCCTCCCTTTCCGGACAGGCGAGGGGCTGGAGGCTGCAGCTGGTGGGCGTCGCGTCCGCCTCGGGATCTGAGCTTCTGTCCGATCCCGCCGGGGTCATCGCGGTTCCGGCCGGCGGGGCGAACCGCCTCGCGCTGACGATTAGGGCCTGACCCGGCGCCCGACCAGGGAGGCGCTCCTCTGCGGCGACCGCAAAAGATATTGCGAACCCGAGACGGCCCCATGTTTATCATGGGAAGCACTCGTGAAGTTCCGCAAAGTCATCCTCAGCCTCTACGTCCTGCTCTTCGCGTGCTTGACCGTGGCCGGGGGGATCCTTTTCAAGGACGCGCACGACGAGTACAGCCGGCTGGAGCAGGTCGAGTCCGCCAACCGCCGCCGGCTCGCCGAGGCTCAGGGTCACCTGCGAGAGCAGGAGCGGGTGCTCGAGCGCCTGCGGACGGACCCGGCGTACGTCGACAAGGTGATCCGCGTGAGGCTGGGATACGCCAAGCCCGACGAGTACATCTTCCGCTTCGAGGACGACGACTCGAAGGGATCGGCCGGGCCGTCCTCCGTCCTGAGGAATGACAAATAGGCGCGAATGACCCGCGACACCACCGGACTGGTCGACTCCTTCCGCCGCGCGGGGCAGGGCCACGTGTTCGAGTTCCTCGACCGGCTGCCGCCCGATTCCCGGACCCGCCTCATTTCTGAGGCCGGCGAGGTCGACCTTGCCGAGGTCGACCGCCTCGTGCGGACGCTTGTCCTCAGGGGAGCGGCGCCCGCCGCGGACCTGGAGGGGCTCGCGCCGGCCCCCTACGAGCGCCTGCCCTCGCACGGGGGGGACAGCGCCGCGTGGTCGGCGGCGAAGGCGGCGGGCGAGGCCGCGCTTCGCGCGGGCCGGGTCGCCGCATTCACCGTCGCCGGCGGCCAGGGAACCCGCCTCGGCTACGACGGCCCCAAGGGGACCTTTCCCGTCACGCCGGTCCTGCGCCGCCCCCTCTTCCAGGTCTTCGCGTGGAAGATCCTGGCGGCGGGCAGGCGCTACGGACGCCCCCTGCACTGGTTCGTGATGACCAGCCACCAGAATCACGCCGAGACGGTGGCGTTCTTCGGGGAGAACCGGCACTTCGGCCTCGACCCGGGCCGGGTCCACTTCTTCCGGCAGGGGCGGATGCCGGCCGTGGACTTCTCCGGGAGGATCCTCCTCGAGACCCAGGCCTCGCTCGCCCTGTCCCCCGACGGGCACGGCGGGTCGCTGCGGGCGCTCGAGCGCAGCGGGTCGCTCGACCTCATGGCCTCGGAGGGAATCGACACCCTGAGCTATTTCCAGGTGGACAACCCCCTTGTCCGTTGCGTGGACCCGGCCTTCCTGGGCTGGCACCTCTCGCGCGGATCAGAGATGTCGAGCAAGACGGTGCCCAAGGCGTATCCCGAGGAGAAGCTCGGCCACTTCTGCGTCCGCAGGGGCGAGCTCGTCGTGATCGAGTACTCGGACCTGCCCCTCCCGCTGCAGCGGGAGAGGGATCCCGGCACGGGCACCCTGCGCTACGGGGCCGGGAGCATCGCGATCCATGCGATCGACCGGGAGTTCGTCCGCAGGATGGCGCGCGGCGCCGACGGGCTGCCCTTCCACAGGGCGGACAAGAGGATCGCGACCGTGGACGAAGAGGGGCGCCCCGTGAGGCCGGAGAAGGCGAACGGCGTCAAGTTCGAGCTCTTCGTGTTCGACGCCCTGCCGTTCGCGAGGCACCCGGTCGTCGTCGAGACGAGCCGCGCCGACGACTTCTCGCCTGTGAAGAACGCGGAGGGGATTGACTCGCCGGCCACCTGCCGCTCCGACCAGCTGCGCCAGTTCGCCCGGTGGCTCAGGGCGGCCGGCGCCGAGGTGCCGACGGACCCGACCGGGCTGCCGGAGGTCTCGCTGGAGGTTTCGCCGCTGTTCGGCTACGACGACGACACCTTCATGGAGAGCTGGTCCCTCCTCTCGCCCAAACCCGCGATCGCGGACGGGCTTTGCCTCGAATCACCGACCAAATGACGCAATCCTCCAGCATCGAATCCGCGGTGGCCGCGGGCCGGCTCATGCCGGCCGCCGCCGCGAACATTGCCGCGTACCTCGCGGCGAACCTGCCGCCCTGGGCGCGGGCGAGCATCGGGGAGCTCGTGGAGGGGCGGTCCTGGGGCGAGCTGAACGACCGCTTCTACCGGGAGCTCGAGTTCGGGACGGGCGGCATGCGGGGCCGGACGATCGGCGCGGTCGCCGCGGCCGCCGAGACGGGGACGCCGGGTGCCGACGGGATGCCGGAGCACGCGGCCGTGGGGAGCAACATGCTGAACGACATGACGCTCGCGCGGGCGGTGATCGGCCTCTTCCGCTACACGCAGGGCTACCTCCGCGGGCGGGGCGACGCCGCCGCGCCGCGGCTCGTGATCGCGCACGACGTGCGGTACTTCTCCAGGCACTTCTGCGAGCTCGCCGCGTCGATCTGGGCGCGGCTCGGCGGCGAGGCCTTCATCTTCGACGGCCCGAGGCCGACGCCGCAGCTGAGCTTCTCGGTGCGCCGCCTTTCGGCCCACGCCGGGGTCGTGATCACGGCGAGCCACAATCCCCCGCACGACAACGGATTCAAGGCCTACTTTGTCGACGGGGGCCAGGTGGTGCCGCCCCACGACACGGGCATCGCGGCCAGCGTGGCGGACGTGCCCCTCGGCGCCGTGTCGGACTTCCTGCGCAAGGACCTCTCGCGGGTGACGGTCCTCGGCCGCGAGATGGACGACGCCTACATAGAGATCGCAGCCACCGCGGTCGTGGACCCCGCGATGCTGCGCAGCGCCCAGCTCAAGGTGGTCTACTCGAACATCCACGGGACGGGCGCGGTCCATTGCTCCCCGCTGCTCATCCACGCTGGTTGCAGCGTCGTCGAGGTCGTGGAGCAGCTCGAGTTCGACCCGCGGTTCTCGACCGTGAAGTCGCCGAACCCGGAGAACGCGGAGGCCCTGTCCATGGCCGTCGCCACGGCGAACCGCAGGGGGTGCGACGTCGTGATGGCGACCGACCCGGACTGCGACCGGATGGGCGTCGCGGTGCGCGGCCCGTCTGGCTCCATGGAGCTGCTGACCGGCAACCAGATCGGGTCGCTCATGGCGGAGTACCGGCTGACGAAGATGAAGGAGCTGGGGCGGATCCCGCAGGCGGGCTCCCCAAACGCGTGCATAATCAAGACCTTCGTCACCACGCGGCTCCAGGACGCCATCGGGCGCGCGCACGGAGTCAAGGTGATCAACACGCTGACCGGCTTCAAGTGGATCGGGGCGAGGATCCACCTGTACGAGGAGCGCCTGGGGCGCGCGATGGGGCCCGGCTGGAGCTACGACAGGACGCCGCCCGCCGAGAGGGCGAGGCTCCTGCTCGAGCACAGCACGTTCTTCGCCTTTGGCACCGAGGAGAGCTACGGCTATCTGCCCAACGACTGCGTCAGGGACAAGGACGGGAACGCCGCGTGCCTCATGTTCTGCGAGGTCTGCGCCTGGGTGAAGGGCCAGGGCATGACCGTGCCCGAGTACCTCGACCGGATCTACCTAAAGTACGGCTTCTTCCTCGAGGACACGATCAACATCTACTACGAGGGCGCGAGCGGAAGCGCGAAGATACGGCGGATCCTCGACTCGTACCGCACGGCGGGCCCGAAGGCATTCGGCGAGGTCCGCGTGACCGCCTTCCAGGATTTCGGGCGCGAGCGGATCCTCGACGAGGACGGCCAGGAGGTCCCGAAGCAGGACCTCTACGTCGTGACCCTCTCGAACGGGTACAGGTTCGCCGCCCGCGGAAGCGGGACGGAGCCCAAGATGAAGTTCTACCTGTTCGCTTCCGACAGCGTCGGGGAGCCGTCGGCCCTGCCGTCGGTCAAGGCCAGGGTGCGGGGCGAGCTCGACCGGCTGAAGGCGCTGATCGAGGCCGATGCGCGCGCCCGCGCCGAGGGGTGACGACGGCCCATCGGGCCCCGGCTAAAAGTGGCGCCCGACGCTTAGCATCGGGCCCACCGCGTTCAGCCCGGGGTTCACCCTGTTCATTCCGCGGTTCGAGATGTGCTGGAAGTAGACGCCCACAGACGCGCTCAGCCTGTTCCTGAACAGCATCCGCGCGCCGGTGTAGGCCAGCCAGTTCAGGTTGAAGTCCTCGCCCTGCGCGCCCCTGATCTCGTGGCCCTTGCTGTCGAGCCACCCGATTCCGCCGCCCGCCGCGAAGAACAGGTCGCGCGTCCGCCGCTTGTCCCACCATTCCATGATGCCCGATGCCGCCCCGCCGATGAAGTGATGCTCGGGCCCCGTCGCGATGGGCTCGACCAGCAGGCTGAAACGGTTCCGGATGACCAGGTCCCCGCCCGCAAAGGGGCGCGCGGTGCCGACCAGGGGGCTCTTCACCGTCAGAAGCTGCGGAAGCACCGTGTAGCTCAGCGGCGTGGCATCGCCGGTGACCCGCCAGATCACTCCGGTCTCGTAGTCGACCTCCCAGCGCTGGGTCGGGTCGTACAGGGCCACCGGGCCCCCTTCGCCGCGCGCGAGCGGCAGACACGACAGCGCGAGGCAAAGGGGAATGAGCCGAGCCGGGTTCATCGGCCATTATTGGCGCGGCAAAGTCCGCCGACGGCAAGAATTTGAGGAGCGCCGGTTTTCCCATCGAAATCCAGGGGCCCAGCGCGACGCGGTCGCTTTCGCTCGAGCGAAATGTGCCGAGGCGCTAAGCATAAGTCACTTACGCACCAAGGCATGCCTGGATGCACTAGCCCGTCCCTTGCTCTCCGTTTGGGATTCGCGTGCGCTTGGCGGGACTCCTCCCTGGCTTGGCCCCGGGTCTGGTCTTGCTGGCCTTGGGCCCCGGGCTGATCCGCGGTCCTGCGTCCCTTGCCCTTATCATCGCGTCGACATCGCGCATGTACGCGCGGGCCTGGCCCTTCGTCTTGATTCCGGAAATCTCTGCAAGCACCGTCTTCCTGGGCACCTTGCCAACTCGGTAGCGTATCCCGGCCGCGATCCTCAAACCCGAGATTTCCGCGTGCTCCATGGGCTCGGTGTCGTCCGCCATGGGCGCACCGGGCGCAACCGCCGCGGCCGGGACCGGCGCAAACGGCGCAAGCTGGAGCGGCGCAGCATTTGCCGGGGCTCCGTCAAACAGGTGGGAAAGCGTCGAAGCCGCCAGGTCGCGTTGCGTGAAGCTGCCGATCTCCGGAAAGACGGCACGCAGCGTGGCGAGCACGCTCGTGTGGTCATACACCGTGTGGTCGATCAAGGCCCGCTGCACGAGCAGGGGGGAGACGATCACCGCCGGCACTCTGACCCCGAGCTGGGTGAAGTGGAAGTCGTACACGTCCTGAACGTCGCCAGGCGCGACCGCCTTCGGGGGGGTGACGTGGTCGAAGAAGCCACCATGTTCATCGTAGATGATAATCAGCACACTGCTGGCCCAGCAGGCCGAACGGCTTATGCTGTTGTAGACCTCCCCGATGAGCCGGTCGCCCAGCGACACGTCCGCCCTGGGATGCTGGGAGGTGCCATACTGATATCCGGTGAAAATGCCGTAGCTGGGCTCGATGAAGATGAAGTCCGGCAGGGCAGGGCCATTGCAGTCGGCGGCGAACGCGGCGGCGTCATACGGGACCGTGTCGGCGTCGTAGTCGACTCCCTCCAGCAAGGACGCGAAGGGCAGCGAGTCTCCCCGGTATATCCGGAATTTCAGGCTGGTCGCCTGTTTTATCCGCTTGAAGATGTCGCCGTTCGCGAAGGCGTAGCTGTCGACAAACTGTGCGTCCGCCACGCCAAGGGCCGGCGGGCTCTTTGGGTTTCCGTTGCTTGTGGCCGCACAAAGAAAGAATCGGTTCGGGATCGTTGGGCCCGGAAGGGAGGAAAACCAGCGGTCGCAGACACAGTATTCCTGCGCCAGTTGAGCGAGGCACGGAACCTGGCCTTGCAGGAAGGAGGTTAGGACGTCCCCGTGAGGCCCCTTCGCCGCCGGAGCGTAGCTCTTGATAAACCCGCTGTTGTTGATGGGTATATTGTTATAATTGTTCGGCGGGTCATTGTTCGCCCCCAGGAGCTGGAGGACAACGTCATCGTACTCGTGGGGCGGATCGCTGGGCATGACGAGGGGCGCCGGGGTCGTATTGCTAAACGAATTATTCTGGGCATCGGCATTGACGAACGACCCCGGGGCCGCGACGTCCGCGACCGTGACCGTCCCGTCCGGGCCCACTCCCTTAAGGGGGATCGCCCCCAACATGTGGTCGAAGGATCGGTTCTCGAGCATCAAGACAAAAACATGTTTAACGTCGGATAATGGCATTGTGAGGATACTCGATTTGATGTTCAGGGGGCCGATGCGCGCTTCTGACGGCTTGCGAAATGAAGTTCCTAAGCTAACGGCTGCAACAGTAGAACTATCGTCGCCGGTCCAGGCGGCCGGCAGCCTATATCGCTCTAGCACAATTGAATTCCAATGAGGCAAGAGAGCATCCGTGCGTCAAGGGTGGGCGATTCAGCGCCCAGCAGACGGCCGCTGTGCTAAGGCCGCTCTTTGCCGTTCGGGTAGCGGCGAGGCTGGACGCCGTGGGCTTCCGGCTCATTGCCGATGCTTGGTCGCAGTGTGTCGAGAAACCCTCGTTATTGAACCTAGCCGTGTTGAGGGAAGGAATGGGGCTATATCCCTTTGACACTGCTCTGCTCCTATCGTCAGCCAGGGCCTACGCGCAGTGGGGCTACGCTTCCGAGGCCCGAACAATTGTTGAGCGGGGTTTGAGACTCGCGGATGACGCTACGGGCAGACAGCTATTGGACCTTCAAACGACGCTCAATGTGGTAAAGTTGCATCCGAGAGCGAAGAGGAGGGGACGAAGGCAGCCAGAAGGGGTCCTACAGAGCGCTGTGCAAGAAACGACACGTTGTTAGACGCCAGCGCTGCGTTTCGAAGGGGGCCCCAAGACCAACGCCGCCGAGACGATCCCGATAACCCCGCCTCCGATCCAATATCCCGATTGACTGGTTGAGAATAGCCACATCCCCATCCCGGGCCCGAGGACCTGCGCAAGTGTCCATGTGAGTCCGTAGGTGCCCAGGTAGCGGCCGCGCATATGCGCCGGAGCGAGCTCGGCCACATAGGCCGAGGCAACAGGCATGGCGCACATCTCGCCAAGCGTGAATACAACAACGCAGGCCGCGAGGGCTGGGATAGTAGGGGCAAACACATTGAGCGCGAATCCCATGCCCGAAAGGAGGTATCCCAGCGCCACTACGCGCATGGCTGGAAACCTCCTTGTCACCGTCGTGAGGGGCAGCTCGCAAATCACCACCAGGGCCCCGTTCAGCGAAATCAGCGCACCATAGGTCGCCGGCGAGAATCCAAGATGCATTACCGCGAGCCCATACGTGGAATTCATCTGAAAGAATATCAGCGCGACCCCGAAGGCCGCGAACAGGAACCTGTGAAGCTTCCTGTCCCTCAAAAGGGTGCCTGTCGCCTCGCCCCAGCTGGAGCCAACTGTCCGCGGGTGGACGGATTCCGGCAGCGCGAAGAAGGCCACCGCCCCGAATAATATCGAGGTCGCAGCATCTCCGGCGAATAGCCAGAAATACCCACGGGTTGCGATGAACCCTGCTGTGGCGGGGCCAAACGCCCAGCCCGCATTGATCGCCATCCTATAGGCCGAGAATGCGGTCACGCGGTTGCTTGCAGGAACCAAGTCGGTGAGGAGGGCACTGCTGGCGGGCCTGTAGAATTCCCCGGTGAGCCCGGCGAGTGCTGCGAGGACGAGGATGAACGGCAAGCTGGTCGCCTGCGAAAGGAGGAGCATCGACGCCGCCCCAGAGAGCATTGAGAAGACGATCGTCTTGCGGCGCCCAATATGGTCTGCGAGGTGCCCGCCAACCATTGTCGCCAGGACGTTTCCAATTCCGTAGGCGCCGATCGCCAAGCCGGCTTGGGCTATTGAGTACCCCTTCCCGGTCAGGTACAGTGCGAGGAATGGGACAACGAAGCTCCCGAACTTGTTCAGGAACGTCCCGAAAAAGAGGATCCACGCGACCGGCGGGAGGGCCCGCAGGCTGGTGAAAAGGGTAGGGTTTGGCTTCATAGAAGCAAATGACCCTGCTCGCCTTCCGGCAAGCAGGGTCAAAGTTTCTTGTCTGGCTTTAAGTTAGATTTGACGTGCTGCTTGGCGGTCAGGCGCCCGAAATATCGACGTAGCCCATGCCAAAGCGAACATTGTTCGCAGCGACATCCCACGAGCTGCGGCGCGTGGTCATGTTGGCTATGGGTCGGTCTTTCATCGAATGGACAGCGATGATTGACTCATGCTGCCGGCGCAACCGCAAAATACAAGATAGGCGCACGCTTGAATCTCGAAACCTTGTAATTCAGGGATGCGTGAGAATTCGGCTCCATTCCCTAACAGCCCTTTGCATCCACCCTGTGATCAGGCGGCGCCAAGAATCACTCTGAAACGAGGCGCGCTCACGCATCCGTTGATATGGGCAGGCGCAAACGGCCACAATTCTTTAACGGATCCCTTTCAAGAGCATGGCGTTTCCCGAGAATGCCGCCAAACCCGCGCTTTATCGGACGATCGTTGGGCGACCGAGACGATTCGCCGCCCGTGAATCCGCTCACGACGCGCCGACTTTGGCCCGACGGTGCGTCGGGAGCGCCTTGGCTTGAGTTAGGAGACTGGGGCCAGGCTCTCATCGTGACATGCCGGCCAAGGGGACGAGTCACTCGCCCAGCACGGCCGATACGCGAGGTAGGGTTTCACCCCATGGCGGACCGGCGCGCAACCGGGCAGGTTTGGCGCATCGTGGTTGGTTAGCTAAAAAGCACACAGGCACCCCGGACCCTCGTGAAAACCTTCAGTCTCATGTCCCCGCAGATGATCGACCCCGTGTGGTTGCGGGAGGTCCAGTGCGCCCAACACGAGGCGCGCGTCCACCATTGCGGCGTCACGCTGAATGGGGTCCACCTCCGGTTTCTCGTTTCGCACGAGGACTGTCCGGATGACGGCACTGCGATGGTGGTCTGGCTGGGCCGGAACTTCTGCTGCGCCACGAAGGCCGACTTCGCCTGCGAGGCCTCAGGGATCCCAGGGGCCCCGCTCGAGGCGGAGGTGGCGGCCCATAATTGACCCTTTTCCGGACACCGGGAGCCGCAGCGACCTTGCTCTCGATTCTAGCAATGGCGGAACATGCCAGCCAGAATGAGGAGCTCGACGTGCGCCGCCGACGCCTTCGGCAAGAATGGCGCGCACGATGACGCAAACTAGTCGCGTGTCGTCTGGCCGTAGGTGGAAACCCCTGGGCCTAAGGTTTCTTGGAGTCAGCCGGCCGTCGGGCTCCCAATAGGTGGGTATAGCTCTGGTCCTGCGGACTGCGGTTCGACAGCCTTGTTCCTAAATCCTGGCAATGGCCTCGATGAGCAGGGTCTTAACTCTTTCCGCATTCTTAGCCATCCTCGCCAAGACCATTTCGAAGGTGACGGGAGCTTCGTCAGCCTTCCAGCAGTCATAGTCGGTAGACATGGCGATGGCCTGATAGGGCAGGCCAAGCTCGTTTGCCAATATGACTTCGGGGCAGGACGACATATTTATGATGTCGGCGCCCCACTGCCTGAACATGCGGCTTTCCGCCTTTGTCGAGAAGCGAGGACCTTCGATGGTCACGATCGTCACATCCCTGTTGTAGGCGAAGCCCAGATCGTCGCAGGCCTTGCATAGCACGTCGCGAAGCCCCCGGTCGAAGGGTTCGCTCATCGGCGTATGCACGACCTCGTCCACAAAAACGCTCAGCTCCCTCAAGCGGGTGAAGTCGATGAATTGATCGGGGAAGACGAGGTTGCCCGGGACAATCTCCTCTCTCAGCGAGCCCACGGCCGTCGTCGCTAGGATGTGAGTGCAGCCTATTTCCTTCAACGCGACGATGTTTGCGCGGAAGTTTACCCTGCTCGGCATAGTGCCGTGGTCCTTTCCGTGCCTTGCGAGAATGACCACTTCAACGCCTTTGATTCTTCCGCACGTCAAGGGGGAGCTCGGCGCGCCGAACCGGGTGTCAACGCGCTTTTCGATGGGCTCGTCCAGGATGTTGGGTCGATCAAGGCCGGAACCGCCGATGATGGCTATTTTCTTCATGTTTTGACTGTGTTGCT
>Ga0181526_10000130_pt1 | contig 76656 bp, 60 predicted proteins | sample PEATcosm2014_Bin_35_FD_119750 | JGI IMG/M metagenome (GOLD analysis project Ga0181526, IMG submission 119750) | Peatland microbial communities from MTU Mesocosm Facility, Houghton, MI, USA - PEATcosm2014_Bin06_30_metaG | ecosystem: Environmental > Terrestrial > Soil > Wetlands > Peat | place... | reverse complement strand
TCCAACTGTTGCTCGTCTTTTCCGCGCATGCCTTCTTCTTATCAGGTTGTGCTGTGGAAACAAGAGAGTTTCGTGGTACTGCGTCCGCTTCACATCGAGTTTTTCCGCAACCTGCTAGGGCGCAGATCCTAGGGCGCAGATCTGAAAAACAGCACATACAAGATCCAAACCGCACAGAAGCACAAAAGAAAATCCACGCCGATCGCTGTGTACCCAAATAGAGCTATGTTCAGGTCGGGACCGGGGGAGAATAGTTTGGCAGCCAGATACCAGCCTGGCGCGTGCGGGAACGTAAGTCTCTCCAGTCCTAGCGTTCGCGGGATGGACAATGTGACGCAGACTCCGACTGAAGCGATCTTGCTGAGGTGCGGATGGTTCATCTGATCCTTTTGCAGCACCGACAGGCGACTAAGGCCGAGCGCCCGTGTGAATCTCCACCGTGGACCAGGTCTTGTCCGCCGCGTGACACAGCGTCTCCAGCGCGCAATCGGCGCACTTCGGACTCCGCGCCACGCAAAGTTTCCGCCCGTGCCAGATCACTTCGTGAGAAAAATCTGTCCACCGTTCGCGAGGAATAATTCGCATCAGGTCTTCTTCAATCTTCTTTGCGTCTTCCTGCTTCGTCAGTTCCAGACGTCGTGAAATGCGCGTCACGTGCGTATCCACGACGACTCCTTCATTTTTCTTGAACCAGGTTCCGAGCACGACGTTCGCGGTTTTGCGAGCCACTCCCGGAAGGGTCAGCAACTCCTCCATCGTCTGCGGCACGTTGCCGCCAAAATCCGCGACCACCTTCCGCGCCGCGCCCACCACCGATTTCGACTTGTTGCGAAAGAAGCCGGTCGAGTAGATGTCGGGCTGTAACTGTTCGGGCTCGAGCGCGGCGAAATCCTGGACGGTCGGGTACTTCGCAAACAGCCCCGGCGTCACCATGTTCACCCGTACATCGGTAGACTGCGCGGAAAGAATCGTTGCGACCAGCAATTCCCATGCGCTGCGGTGGGTGAGGGCACAGGTCACTTCGGGATACATTTGGTCGAGGCCCGCAATGATCTGACGTACCCGCTCCGGGGCCAAAGGGTCATACCCAGATGCGCGCGTCCTTCCCGGTGAAGCATTTTTCGAAGTGCGAGCCTTCGGCGCCGGAGGTTTCGTGCTCCTCGACAAAACGCGACCCGAAGAAGCGCGGCCGCGGACTATTTTCGGAACAGGACCTTTTTGACGGCGGGCGCCTTCCTGCCGTCCGCTGCGACTGGGTTGACGCGGCATGTTTCCGCGAGCCATCGGTTTCCTCCGGAGCAGTTGTTCATGGTAACAAAGTCAATGAGCGATATCGCGATTTTTCGCCAACTGACCGCATAGCTTGCTGTTTGTCGAAATACAGCAGGATTCGTTAGGGCTTGAGGACTTCGGTCCACAGTCTGCCAACACGGCCTTTGGGGCCAACAACGAATGGAAGGGAGAGAGCGTTCCAGTTTTTGTCAGCGTCAGGAGCGTCAGTAGGGGCGGGTTTAAGGGCACGGCAGTTGAGGCCATCGTCGGTGGAAATGTCGGTGCCGTTGGGGCCGACCGTGACCCAGGAGTTGGTGGAGGCATCATAACCGATACCCGAGCGATAGCCGTGCGGCGGGGTCACCGGCGTTGTTACGGTGAAGTACGACGACAAAGGGAGATGCGCACCATCTTTGCTAGAGAGGAAGGCGGCGTTTCCAGAGGACTCATCTGGTTTCGTATAGTCGCCGCCGACTACCATGAGTCGGAGAGGGAAATAGGTGCTATTTTTAGCAGCTACGGCGAATGCCCCAGCAGATGAGCTAGCCCGAGCAAGCGGGAGTCTGACGGATGAGAAGGTGGTCCAACATGGCGGGCCATCGAAGTCGTAAAGATCCGAGTACACGAGACGAGCCCCTGATCGACCCCCGGTGACAAAAAGGAAGTTACTTGAGAAAAAATGGAAGACAGACTCGTTACTAGCGGCAAAAAGAGCTTCGTCCTTCGAAGCTTTTGGCTGGCGTTCGCCGCAGTTGCCTTTCCAGCCGAGTCCGCCTCTTCCCCACCGGCGCCAAGTTTCTCCGCTGTCGGAGGTTAGGAAGACAGAAAAAATTCCTCCGACTGGGTCACCAATCAAGACTCCACTAGTTTCGGATAGTCCCGTCGGCCCAAGCCTCGAGAACCTGAGCGCATCCCAAAATCCGTCCTTGTCGGGATTGGTGAAGACGAGCTTCCATGTGTGGCAAGCGTCGGTGGTTTTGTAGAGGCGCGAGAGGTCGCCTTTGCCACTGGACATAACAATGGCAGCGTTTGCGTCGAAGCCTTGGATACCGCGAAAGTCAAGGGCCTCAGCGCCAGACGGCGTGGCGCATAGCTGCCAGTGGTCGCCGTCGTCAGTAGTGCGCAGGACGGTGCCGTTAGTGCCACTGGCCCACACGATGCCATTGCCAATGGAGTGAATGCCACGCAGGTCGGCGTTGGTGTTCGAGTCTTGTATATGCCACTGCGCGCTGCCGCTGCAAGAGAACGAATATGAGCGCCACAATGAGCAGTAGCCGCATATGGGAAAGTATAGTGAATGACTCGAACGTTGGCTGGTGGAATGATCGCTCGTCCATAGTGGTTAGGTGATTTACGGTAACTAGGCGTTAGCACTCAGAACCGAAAGGCCGCAAGATGCAGGCCCTTCCCACAAAAGTAACTGCGCTGCAATTGACGGCTTGGCGGCCGGGTGAGTACTCTCAGAATAAAAGGAAAAAACTTGTGGCAGTGAAGAGCATCAAACTCGGTCAAGTCTGGCGCCAGGATGCAACCGGCCAGGATCACCTTGTCACCAAGGTGTACAGCGAAGTTTTCACGCAATACGCGGTGCTGCGGCCCGCGGAGGTCACCGCGCCCAATGCGCCCGTCGTGAAGGTGAAGGTCGCCAAATCGGCGGAGGGCGTAAGCCTGCCCGGCTTTAGCTTCACGCAGGAAGGGGCGTTTTGAATGGATCGGGTGATCTGACCATCGGGTCATCGGGTGATTGAAACCCAGAGCCAGATGACTTGATCATCCGATGGCCCGATGACTCGATTCTCCCGATGACCCGATTCTAATGACCGAAAAAATCCTCACCTTACTTTTCGTCTTCATTAATTCCATCGTGGCGGCGACCGGCTATGCTGGGATTGCGCTGCTGATGGCGATTGAGTCCGCGTGCATTCCGCTGCCCTCTGAACTGATCATGCCTTTCGCTGGGTACCTGGTTTATACCGGCACGATGAAGCTGGTCTGGGCAACGACGGCGGGCGCGATCGGCTGTAATCTAGGCTCGCTGGTCGCCTACGAGATCGGCTGCTACGGCGGGCGCCCGCTGGTCGTGCGTTACGGACGCTGGATCCTGATGGGCCATCGTGAACTCGACTGGGCCGACCGCTTCTTTGTGCGCTGGGGAGACATGGCCGTATTCATTGCGCGCCTGCTGCCCGTGATCCGCACCTTTATCGCGCTGCCCGCCGGAATCGCCCGCATGCCGCGCGCCAAGTTCCACATCTATACCTTCCTTGGATCGTGGCCCTGGTGTTTCGTGCTGGCTTACTTCGGCATGAAACTCGGCGAGAACTGGCGCTCGCTCGGCAAGTACTTCCATAAGTTCGACGCGATCATAGGGGTCTTGCTGTTGGGCGGGATCGTCTGGTTCCTCTGGTCGCACTGGCAGAATCGGCTAAGCGCCGACGAAAGCTAAGTGACGTTGGCTTTCCCTGTGTATCTCTGTGTCCTCTGTGGTTCCAGGAAAAATCTCTACCACAGGGGACACAGAGGCGCACAGGGAACTCCACGTCGGCACCCGGTCGTCACTTTCTCCATCTTCCACAAATGTGTAATCTCACGCTAGGACTTATACCGGCATGGGATTTCTGATTTACCTTCTGTTTCGCTGGGGCCTCATCGGCGTCATCCTGGAGGGACTGGCGATTGTCCACTTTATCCGGCGGCGGCCCGATACCTACTGGATTTTCATCATCTTGTTTCTCGGTCCGCTGGGCGCGATTATCTATCTTTTCGTCGAGGCGCTTCCCGACGTTGGACTGCTCGGCCAGTCCTTCAAAGTCTTTCCGCGCCGCAGGCGCATTGGCGAACTGGAAGCTGCGATTCGCGACAATCCGTCGGCCGGAAACTATGAAGAACTCGGCGACCTTTACATGGACGACGGCCAGCTAGCGCAGGCCCGAGCTGCGTTCGACAAAGCCATTGCTGCCCGCGCCGATACGCTGGATCCCTTTTACCGGCGAGGCGTTTGCGCGATTGTGGTAGGCGATGCTGCAGCGGCATTACCTGATCTGGAACGGACGGTCAGCAAAGAGGCGGATTACGATTTCGGACGCGCAGCAGGATTGCTCGCCCACGCCTACGCGCAGACCGGACAAAAAGAAAAAGCCGAAGCGCTCTTCCGGCAGGTAACGATCACGTCGACGCTGTCAGAGACTTACTTGAACTTCGCGGATCTGCTGGCCTCCGAGGGTCGCAACGCCGAAGCCCGCGAATGGGCGCAGAAGGTGCTCGATAAAAAACCGACCATGCCCGGCTACTTGCGGCGGCGGGAGCGGCCTTGGTTCCGGAGAGCGAATGAGATGCTGAAAAGATTGCCAGCGTGAGGGCCGACGGCCAAGAGGTAACAGCCAACAGCCGAAGTGCTATCCTTCCCTCGATGCAAATTTCCTACCTCGAATGCACCCGCTGCGGAGAGCATCCCTCCGCCGATCGTCTGCAGAATGTCTGCCCCAAAGATGGTGGCGTGCTTTACGTTCGTTACGATCTTGCCAGCCTGAAAGGGAAGTTGCTCCCGGAAAATTTATCCGGACGCATCGCCAGCATTTGGCGTTACGCGGAAGTTCTCCCGGAACTTAGCGCAAATGAAAAGCCCGTGACCCTCGGCGAGGGATTCACGCCCATGCTTCACAGCCGCGAGTTTGCTAGTGTCTACATCAAAGACGAAAGCCTGAATCCAACCGGTTCATTCAAAGCTCGCGGTATGTCGGTTGCTGTAACCATGGCACGACATTACGGTCTCAAGAAGCTGGCTGCACCATCCGCTGGAAACGCCGGAGGCGCGCTGGCGGCCTACGCGGCCGCGGCGGGCATCGAAGCCTACATTTTCATGCCGAAAGATGTGCCCATGGCGAATCGCATGGAATGCGATTACTACGGCGCGCACGTCACTCTGGTCGATGGCTTGATCAGCGACTGCGGCCGCATGGTTGCCGAACGCAAGGACAAAGAAGGATGGTTCGACGTCTCGACCCTCAAAGAGCCATTCCGCGTTGAAGGCAAGAAGACGATGGGCTACGAGGTTGCTGAGCAACTCGGCTGGAAACTGCCGCAAGGCATCATCTATCCGACGGGCGGTGGCGTGGGCATGATCGGCATGTGGAAGGCCTTCGATGAAATGGAGGAACTGGGCTGGATCGGTTCTGAGCGCCCGAAAATGATCACGGTGCAGGCTGCGGGCTGCGCGCCTATCGTGAAAGCGTGGGAAGAGGGCAAGAACGCTTCCGAAATGTGGGCTGGCGCCGCGACCTTTGCCGCCGGACTGCGCGTGCCCAAGGCTTATGGCGATTACCTGATTCTCGAGATACTCAAGAAAAGCCAGGGCGCCGCGGTCGCAGCGACCGACGAGGAAATCCTCGCAGCCACGCGACACTGGGCCAGCATGGAGGGCGTATTCGCCGCTCCTGAAGGGGCCGCATCACTCGTTGCCTATCGGAAGCTGCGCGCCAGCGGCTTCTTTCGCGCCGAAGACACGGTGGTGCTCTTCAACACGGGCTCGGCCTACAAGTATCTCGAGATGATCGAAGCGCAAGAAAAGAAGGCGCGGCCGGAACCGCCCGCTGCAGGGAACATTGGCGGCAACATTGGTGGAATCATCGGCCCGTACTGAAATCGCGTAGAGACGGCCGCCCTCGCGGAGGTCCACAGACTACGCGCTTTTCGCGGGCTGGGGGTGGTCGGACTTACAGCCCTGCGAGAGCCGGGCAGGTTGTCCGCGACATAGGTCCGCGACACAGGAGCCATGGACTTCCCCTTTCAACGCGATTCGTTTCAGCGACAGCGCGAAGAAATGGTGCGCACGCAACTCGCAGAGCGTGGAATTGACGATCCCCGCGTGCTTGATGCTATGCGCAAGGTGCCGCGGCACGAGTTTGTGCCGGAGCCTTACCGGCTAGACGCCTATGGCGACCACCCGCTGCCCATCGGCGAAGGACAAACTATTTCGCAGCCTTACATCGTGGCCACGATGCTCGAGTATCTCGCTCTTGAAGCCACCGATCGCGTCCTCGAAGTCGGCACCGGTTCCGGCTACGTGACGGCACTGCTTTCGCTGCTTTCGGCCGAGGTGTATTCGGTCGAGCGCCATGCGCCACTGGCCGTCTTGGCGGAAACCACGCTGCATCGATTGGAATATCGCAACGTGAAGATCAGAGTCGGCGACGGCACCCAGGGTTGGGCAGAGTACGCGCCGTTCGACGCCATTCTTGTTTCTGCCGCAACCTCCGAGATGCCGCCAACCCTGTTCGCTCAGTTACGCGAAGGCGGACGCATGATGGTGCCGGTTGGCCCGCCCTCCAGCCAGGAATTGCAGTTAATCTTCAAAGCCAGCGGACGGCCCGAGGTAAGGATCCTCGAAGGTTGCCGGTTTGTGCCGCTGGTGGAAGGAACAGTGAATAGTGGTTAGTATCATGGTCGCGTGATGAGTGATGGTGAGACGGGCGTCTCGCCCGTCCTGCGGGGCGGGGACGCCCGGCTCTCCACTAGCGCCCACTGCTTTACAATTGCGTCGTGGCTTTCTTCCGAAATCTGAAGATTACACTGGAGATGATCAAGTGGGAGCACTCGATCTTCGCGCTTCCGTTTGCGCTCTGCGGAGCCATGCTGGCTGCCGGAGGTTTGCCGGCGTGGCGGCAACTCGCGTGGATTGTTGTGGCTATGGTTTCGGCGCGGTCCGCAGCGATGGCCTTCAATCGCCTGGCCGACACCTCGATTGACGCCGCCAATCCCCGCACTGCTACTCGCGCTTTGCCGGTCGGACAGTTGACGCCGGCGTTCGTGAGCACATTCGTTCTGGTGGCTTGCGGAATTTTTGTTCTCGCCGCTTCGCAGTTGAACCGCTTGACGCTGATGCTTTCGCCGGTGGCGCTGGCGGTGATACTTCTTTATTCCTACACCAAACGATTCACGCGCTGGTCGCATCTGTTTCTCGGATTTGCCCTCGGCATAGCTCCGGCTGCCGCGTGGATTGCGGTTCGTGGCTCGCTCGATCCGCGGATATTGCTGCTCACCGCCGCGGTGACGTTCTGGGTCGGCGGATTCGACGTGATCTACGCCTGCCAGGATCATGAGCATGACCGCAGCAACCGCTTGCACTCGGTGCCGCGTTATTTCGGAATCAGGAACGCGCTCGTCATCGCCCGTTTATTTCACATCGTGATGCTTGGCCTGCTGGTTGCGCTGGTCGTCACCTTTGGCCTAGGCAAGCTGGCGGTCGCCGGAGTGATCGCCGTGGCTGCGCTATTGCTCTACGAACACACCCTGATCCGGCACGACGATCTGAGCAAGCTGAATGCCGCGTTCTTCACCATGAACGGGGTGATTTCGGTGGTATTTTTTTTCTTTGTGGCTGGAGATCTACTGGCGCGGCGTGGTTGAGCTGCGGCGGCGGTACCCAGGTTAGCGCCCAAAGGACGGGCGCGAACCTGGGGCACCGAGCTGGGTTATTATTAAACAGATGCGGAACGCGCGCCCATTTCAGACCGACGATCCGCGCCTGCTTCCGATCACGGATAAAGTCCTCGCGGGCGAACGGCTCAACGAGGCCGATGCGCTTGCTCTTTATGGGACGGGCGACATTCTTGCCGTGGGTTGGCTGGCGAACTGGGTTCGGGAACGGATGCATGGGGACAAGGCTTACTTCAACGTCAATCGCCATATCAATCCTACGAATGTGTGTGTGGCGGCTTGCCGGTTGTGCGCTTTTGGGCGCAAGAAGGATACTCCTGGCGCTTACACCATGGCGCTTGAAGAAGCCTTCGCGACGGCCGCTTCTGGCTACACCGAGGCGGTTACTGAGTTTCACATTGTTGGGGGGCTGCATCCTGATTTGCCGTTTCAATATTTTCTTGACCTGGTTTCGGGATTGAAAGAGCGTTTTCCGCTCGTCCACATGAAGGCTTTTACCATGGTGGAAGTCGCTTACCTAGCTAAGCGGGCTAAGCTGACGATTCGCGAGACGCTGGAAAAAATGAAGGAGGCGGGCGTCGATTCGCTGCCGGGCGGCGGAGCCGAAATTTTTGCCGATCGGGTGCGGCACATTATTTGCGATCACAAGATTGACGGCGATCAATGGCTCGATACCGCACGCCTCGCCCACCAGATCGGGCTGAAATCAAATGCCACCATGCTCTACGGCCACATCGAAGACGACGAAGACCGCGTCGACCACTTGCTCAAACTACGCGCTCTGCAGGACGAGACCGGCGGCTTCCAAACATTTATTCCACTTGCCTTTCATCCGGCGAACACGCCGCTGCAGCATCTTTTTACGACCACGGGCATGACCGATATCAAGCAGATTGCCGTCAGCCGCCTGGTGCTCGATAATTTTCCGCACATCAAGTCCTACTGGCAGATGATGACCCCGAAGATTGCGCAGATATCGCTCCGCTTCGGAGCCGACGATATTGACGGGACCGTGGTCGAGGAGAAGATCTACCACGACGCGGGAGCGACCACTCCGCAAGGCCTGCGGCGGCACGATCTGGTGTGGTTGATCACGGAAGCCGGGCGCGAACCGATTGAGCGCGACACACTCTACCGGCCGGTGACACGTACGGAAACATCTTTCACTGTATCCGTATAAGTTGCCTTGCCGGAGTTACCAGACTACGCGGCGAGAGATACGGTCCCGGCAGTTTCCCTTCTGAAAATAATTGTTTGCTTCGGTCGCATTGTGCGGTACTATCTCTGCCTCCTGGGGGCAGCCAGCCATGCGCTTCCTCAAAATTTGCTTTGGGCTGACCTGCGTCGTCCTGTGGTCGCGCCAGAGTTTTGCCGGCGACACGCAGTGGGTGGAAATACGCTCGCCGAATTTCTCGCTGATCACGGATGCCGGCGACCAGCGCGGCCGCGATGTCGCATTTCACTTCGAACAGATGCGTTCCGCCTTCGGCAACTTGATGACCAAGGCGGAGGTGAATCTGCCGGTACCGCTACAAATCGTAGCGTTCCGAAGCACCAGCGAAATAACGCAAGTGGCGCCGCTCTTTAACGGGAAGCCGGTCGAAATCGCCGGAAGATTCCAGGGTGGCGACGATCGCACCTTTATTATGCTCGATGTGTCGGTCGATAATCCCTGGACGGTGGTCTTTCACGAGTATGCCCACCAGTTGATGAGCGGCAATTTTTCGGGGAGTGCCGATCCCTGGTTCTGGGAAGGCTTTGCCGAGTATTTCTCGAGTATCGAAGTCGACGACAAAGAAGCCCGCGTGGGCAAGATGCCCGCGGATACCCGCCGGATCCTGAAACGGAGCGGGATGATGCGGGTCGCCGATCTGTTTCGTGTGCAGCAGAATTCGAAGACTTACAACGAGAGCGGGAAACATCGCGCGATGTTCTACGCGGAGTCCAGCCTGGTGGTGCACTATCTTTATGACAACAAGCTGACGCCCAAGCTGGTGGACTATTTTGACGCGACAGTGAACCAGAAGAAAACCATTGAACAGGCGATACAGCTGGCTTTTGGGATGACACCGAAGCAGTTCGATGAAGTGCTCCGAAACTATTTGAGCAGCGGACGATTCAAGTCCTATGCCATCCCTACGCCTTCCGACATTGTCGCCGCACAGTTTGCCGAGACGCCCGTGAGTTTGGCGGACGCGCGCGCCCTCCTGGCAGATATCGATGCCCACTCTTCTGACCACCAAGATCGGGCGCTCGTCGAATTTCAGGACGTGCTGAAGATGGATCCCGATAATGCTGCGGCGCTGCGCGGTGCAGGGTACGTCTATCTCCTGCGGCAGGACTATGAACATGCGGGCGAATATTTCCGGCGGGCTGCCGAGCGCGACAGCAAGGACTCTCGCGTGCATTACTACCACGCCCTGCTGATGAACCGCGCCGGGGGCCTCAGGAATGGCGCTAAGTCGAATGAGATGAAAAAAGAACTGGAAACCGCGATTGCGCTCGATCCGAAGCTAGCCGATGCGTATTCGCTGCTGGCCTATGCGCAGGCAGTTTCGGGTGAGCCCGAAAAAAGTCTGACGACCATGAAGACAGCGGTGAGATTGTCGCCGGGGGATGAATGGTATCAATTCAATCTCGCCAATATTTACATGGCAAATCGCAAGGTGGATGAGGCTATCGCACTGTTACGGAGTCTTGCCAGTAGTGGCGATCCCGAGGTGGCAAACCACGCCAGCGCAGCGTTGGCGCGGGCTGAGGACTTCAGAGAGCACTCAAGGTCATTCCGGCCGCGAATCGAAAGCCGAGCGTCGGAAAGTGTCGCGGCCGAAAACGAGAGGGTATCCCTCAATTATCACGAACGTCAGGATGGCGAAGGTGAGGTGGTGTCGCTCGGAATCCAGTAAAAAGGGGTTGGTAAAAGCGGTGCCGGAAAGCGGCAAAGCAAAACCGTAACTTCGCGAGCCCGCACGCATCTAATCGGCATGGCAAAAGAGCAAACAGCAGTTTTTGGCGGCGGGTGCTTCTGGTGCATGGAAGCCGTTTTTCAGCGTTTGACCGGGGTCATACACGTCGAGTCCGGCTACATGGGCGGACGCGCCGACCAGGCGACTTATCGCCAGGTGTGCAACGGCGGCACCGGGCATGTGGAAGTCGTGCGCGTGACTTTCGATCCCGACCAGATCAATTATCGCGAACTGCTGGACGTATTTTTCACGATGCACGATCCGACCACGCTGAATCGGCAGGGAAACGATGCTGGCGAGCAATATCGCTCCGTGATCTTCTACGGCGATGAAGAGCAACAGCGGATTGCGGAGGATGTGATTGCGGAGATGACGGCGGCGAAAGTGTTTCCGGAACCGATCGTAACCGCAGTCGAGCCGGCCGAGGAATTTCACGTGGCCGAAAACTACCATCAGAACTACTACAACGAAAACTCACGCCAGCCTTATTGCATGTTCACGATCTCGCCGAAGCTGGCGAAATTGGAAAAGAAGTTTGCCGAAAAATTGAGAGCGTGAACGTCTAGCCCTGCTCGAATACTGGCCAGGATCTATTCCTCAGAATTCCGGACAATTCCGTCGGGGCTGCCCACGGTGGGTTCGGACCGTTCGTCCAACAGGAGCCGTCGCAAGGTACGCAGGTCGTTGAGCAGCCGGCTGCTGCTCTGCAGGTGCTGCTCCAGTTTGTCTAGCTTGAACTGCACGATTTGCAGCGCCTGCACGCGGCGCTCCGACTTGGCTTGCGCGGCCGCACCGAGGTCGGCTGCGATCTCGGTCTTGGCTTCGGTGATGGCCTCGACCAACAGTCGCACGTATTGGTGCGCATTCTCGACACTATCAAACGGGGTTTGGAGGGGACTGTTCACGGCAAGAGTTCCTCAGTAAGTGCCAGGAGTCTTTGGCGAAACTAAGACGGCGCCTAAAGGCGCATTCCTAACACGACTCCTGCGGTGTGCCTAAAGGCATACCCTGATACGAATCGTACCATCTCGGCGATGGGATCGCCGAGAACACGACGCCTTTGAAGTGGACTTGATTTTGAAGTGGCCTTAATTAGGTGAAGGACTTCATGGCAGACCTCTGGCCGAGGTCTCGACGGGAACTTCAGCTTCCCTGAAATGGATTCTTGTTTTTCCTGTAGATCTAGTCGCTTCTTTTACTGCTTATATGGGCTGACCCCGAGCTTCTTCACTTGCTCCGTGAAATCCCGCACCACCTGCCCAAACCTCGGCCCTTCGGCCGCCGAAACCCATTCCAATTTAAAGCGGTCTTCCTCGATGCCGAAATCGGCGAGCATCAACTTGATGGCGTCCGCGCGCTTTTCGGTTTTGTAATTGCCTTCCTGGTAGTGACAATCGCCCAGGTGGCAGCCGCAGATGAGGACACCGTCCGCCCCCTTGGTGAAGGCATCAATTACGAGGTTAGGATGCACCATTCCGGAGCACATCACGCGGACGATGCGGATGCTGGGCGGGTATTGGGTCCGGGAAACGCCCGCCAGGTCTGCGCCGGCGTAGGAGCACCAGTTGCAACACAAGGCGATGATCAGGGGCTCAAAGTTATCTTCCATTCGACACTCCCATTACGACACTCCCAAGGCAGCGTGGATCTGGGCCTCGATTTCAGCGAGGGTAAATCCGTAAACGAATATGCCATTCTTTGGACACGTAGCCTGGCAGCAGCCACAGCCCTTACAGCTGGAGTCGTTGGTTTCGACGACTTTCTTGATTCCGCCCTGCCACATGTACTCGATCATGGAGATCGCTTTGTAGGGGCAAGTGTCCACGCAGTAGGCGCAACCGTCGCAGCTGGCGTCGACGACATGCGATATGATGCCTTCCAGTTCGATGCTGTCGCGGCTGAGGATGGTGGATGCTCGCGCGGCGGCGGCCTGAGCCTGCAAAATGGTTTCCTCGATGTTCTTGGGAGAATGCGCCAACCCGCACAGGAAAGCGCCGTCGGTCATGAAGTCGACGGGGCGCAGCTTCATGTGAGCCTCGAGGAAAAAGCCTTCGCTATTTAACGGAACCTTGATCAGCTGCGCGAGCTCGTGATTACTCTCGTGCGGCTGAATGCCCGCCGACAACACCACCGCATCGGCAGCGATGCTAAAGGGCATGCCGAGCGTCTGGTCGTAGACGGAAACCTGGAGTCCTTGTCCATCCGAGGTTACTTCAGGTTTGCGAGTTTCCTCATAGCGTACGAATGCGACGCCGAGCTGCCGCGCACGGGTGTAGTACTCTTCCTTGAAACCGTAGGTGCGGATATCGCGGTAGAGCACATAAACATGCGTTTGCGGCGAGAGTTCTTTGATCTTCAGCGCATTCTTGATCGCCTCGGCGCAGCACACGCGCGAACAATATGGCCGTTCTTTGTCGCGTGAACCGACGCATTGGATCATCACCACCGTTTTTGGCTTGCCGTTCGGCTTCAGGAAGCCAGCGTCAGCCACCAGACGTTCTTCGAGTTCCCGCTGGGTTATTACTCTCTTGTCCTGGCCATAGAGGTACTCGGTGGGCTGGTGCTCGCGCGCTCCGGTTGCAACGATGATCGTGCCATGCTTCACCGTGGTGGTCTGGCCGTCGACGGCTATGGTAGTGCTAAAGTCGCCGATTGAGCCATCGATCTTCTCGAGCTTGGCTCCGGTATAGACACAGATCAGGTCATTGCGGCTGATTTCCAGCCGCAGCCGATTCAGTTCGGCTTGCGGTTGCTCCCCGCCCAACAGGTAATGGAGGTTCTTCAGGTTCCCGCCGAGTTCGTTCTCCCTCTCGACCAGGTGAACGTTGAATCCCTGATGTGCGAGCGATAGCGCGGCCGTCATGCCCGCGAGCCCGCCACCAATGACCAAGCCCGATTTGTTGACTGGGATCGATCTTTGGGTGAGCGGCTCCAGCAACCGTGACTTGGCCACCGCCATCCTCACCAAGTCCTTGGATTTCTCGGTTGCCTTCGCGGGCTCCTGCATGTGGACCCAGGAACACTGGTCACGAATGTTCGCCATCTCAAAGAGATAAGGATTGAGGCCCGCCTCGCGCATGGTGTTCCGGAAGAGGGGCTCGTGGGTACGGGGCGTGCAGGAGGCAACAATCACCCGGTTCAGATTGTGTTCGTGAATCTTTTCCTTGATCGCTTCCTGGGTGTCATTGGAGCAGGTGTAGAGATTGGCCCCGGAATACACCACATTCGGCAGGGTCTTCGCATACTCCATGACCGAGGGGATATTGACCACGCCGCCGATATTGGTTCCGCAGTGACACACAAAGATGCCGATGCGCGGCTCCTCTCCGGTCACATCTCTTTCTGGGGGATACACCTTGGGTGTCATCTGCGTCCCGCGCGCGTCCTTTAGCAGCGAAAGCACTTGCCCGGCTGCTGCCGATGCCTGCATGACCGTTTCCGGGATGTCCTTGGGCTCAGCAAACGGGCCCGCCACATAGATCGCATCCCGCGAGGTTTCCGCCGGCGCGAACACAGAGGTGTGGCAGAAATCGTGAGGATTGAGGGCGATGCCGAATTTATCCGCGAACGCCTTCACCTCTTTCGGAGGCTGCATGCCCACAGACAGGACGACCAGGTCATACTCGCGCGAAACTTTCTTGTCGTTCTCGGCCAGATACTTGATGATGAGGTTCTTGGTCTCAGGTACTTCCTCGATCTTAGGCACGCGGCAACGGATGTACTGCACTCCCTGTTCCTCGGCGCGGTGGTAATACTGCTCAAATCCTTTGCTGAAGGCGCGCAGGTCCATGAAGTAGATGTCGCACTGGAGATTCTCTCCCAGGTGCTCCTTGGCCATGAGCGCTTCTTTGGTGGCGTACATACAGCAGACGGAGGAGCAATAATCCCTGTCCTTGTCGCGCGACCCGACGCATTGAATGAAGCCAATCCGTTTCGGGGTTTGCCTGTCGCTCGGCCGCTGCACGTGGCCCTCGTACGGTCCCGACGCCGACAGAATCCGTTCGAACTCCATGGCATTCAGCACATTCGGGAACTTGCCATAACCCAGATCTTTGCTGCCCTTGGCATCGTAGGTCCGGTAGCCGGGGGAGAGGATGATGGCCCCCACGTTCAGCTCAACCGTGGACGGTTGCTGGTCAAAATCGATGGCCTTGGCCTCGCACACTGCCTCGCAGATTCCGCAGTTCCCGTACTTCATGTGAATGCAGGCCTCACGGTCGATCAAGGCCTTGTTGGGAACGGCCTGCGGGTAGGGAATGTACGTGGCCGACCTGTCGTCCAGATCCATGTTGAAGATGTTGCGAATGGGGTCGAAGGTACCCGCTGTGGCCAGCGATGAAACCTGTTTGCCGGTGGGACAAATGAAATTGCATGCCCCGCAGGTCCAACAGACCGAATTGTGTTTGCCGAAGGGTGCCTGCAGTTTCTTCTTTGGTCCCCTGCCGGTGAAGCCGATGGCGGCCCTTCCCATGCGCTCCTCGCACATGCGCACGCACAGACCGCAGTAGATGCAGTCGTCGTTCTTCTTCGCGATCCGGGTTTCCTTGACACCCAGCTCCGCGGCGATGCGCTTGACAACTTCGGACTCGGGACTGCGCGCCAGCAAAAGCTCGGCCACAATGCGCCGTGCCCGCAGCACCCGCTCGCTATGGGTTTGGACACTGATCCCGTCCAAGGCGGGGTACGAGCAGGCAGCCTGAACTGAGGCCGCCCTCCCTGGAACCGCGACCTCAACGACACAGAGGCGGCAGGCGCCATACGGAGTCAGCGCCTTATGGTGGCAGAGCGTGGGGAGCTTGACGCCGGCTTTTTCTACGGCGTGGAGGAGTTTTGACCCCTCCTCAACTTCTATCTGCGCGTTATTGATGGTGAGCGTCGGCATGTTTTCTTCTCACGCTTACTGGTTCTGAACTCCCGATCTCTTCTCTTCGGCTCGGCGCGCTTTCCACTCCTTGACTGGCACCGGAGCGGCCAGCGACTGCAAGTAGAGGGCTTCTTTCCCGGAGAGTTTGACGATCGCCCCGACTTTGGGCGGGCAGACCTCGAGGCACTCGCCGCATTTGGTACAAGTGTCTTGATCGATGACGTGAACGTGCTTATTCGATCCCTTCACCGCCCCGCCTGGACAAGCCTTGAGACACAACGTGCAACCCGGGCACTTATCGGGATCGATGTAGTACTTGATGAGCGGCTTGCAGACTTTCGCCGGACAGTTCTTTTCGGCGATATGCGCAACGTACTCGTCTTTGAAGTACTTAATGGTCGACAACACCGGGTTGGGCAGAGTCTGTCCGAGCCCGCACATCGAGGCGTCCTTAATTGCCTCCCCGAGTTCTTCGAGGAACTCCACATCGCCCTCGCGTCCGTTCCCGTCCGAGATTCTGGTCAGGACCTCGAGCAGTGCCTCGCTGCCCTCGCGGCACGCGCTGCATTTGCCGCAGGACTCGTCGTTGGTGAACTGGATGAAGAACTTCGAGACATCGACCATGCAGGTGTCTTCATCCATAACAATCATCCCGCCCGATCCCATCATCGAGCCCACTTCTTTCAGGCTCTCGTAATCAATCGGGAGATCGATGAACTTGCTGGGGATGCAACCGCCCGAAGGGCCGCCCGTCTGCACCGCTTTGAATTGCTTGTTGTCTGGAATACCCCCGCCGATCTTGTAGACAACGTCGCGCAGGGTGATGCCCATGGGAACCTCGATCAAGCCGGTGTTGTTGATCTTTCCAACCAGCGAGAAGATCTTGGTGCCCTTGCTGGTGGCGGTTCCAATGCCGGCAAACCACTCCGCACCCCGGGTGATGATCTGGGGCACGTTAGCCAGGGTCTCAACATTGTTAATGATGGTGGGGCAGCCCCACAGGCCGACCTGCGCCGGGAAGGGAGGCCGCTGCGTCGGTTCGGGGCTATTGCCCTCGATGGAATGGATCAGGGATGTTTCTTCTCCGCACACGAAAGCGCCCGATCCTTCACGAATTTCCAGATCGAAAGCAAACTTGGTAGAGAGGATGTTCTGCCCCAGCAGGCCACAGGCTCGTGCGTCGTCGATTGCCTTCTGCAGGCGCTGACGGGCCAGAGGATACTCCGTGCGAACATAGACATACCCTTGCGCTGCACCGATGGCATAGGCGGCGATGGTCATCCCCTCGACCAGCGAATGCGGATCGGATTCCAGCAAGCTGCGGTCCATGTAAGCGCCGGGGTCGCCCTCGTCGCAATTGCCAATGAGATACTTTGGCGTCTTTTTCTCGGCCCGGCATATCTTCCACTTGGTGCCGGTGGGAAAACCCGCGCCGCCGCGACCGCGAAGCCCGGCGCGCGTGATCTGATCGATCACCTGCTCGGGGGTCATCGAGGTGAGCGCCAGCCCCATGCCCTGGTAGCCGTCCCGGGCAAAATAATCGTCGATCTTCTCCGGGTCGATCAGCCCTTTGTTGCGCAAGACCACCGGCATTTGTTTATGGAAGAACGGAATGTCCTGCAACGAGGGAATCGGCTGTTTCGTTTCGGGCGAGACAAACATGTACTTCTTGACGGGAGTGCCCTTGACGATATGTTCCTCGATCAGAGTGGAGGCATTCTCGGGCTTGAGCCATCCATAGAAGGTCTCGTCGGGCATGACCACGGCCAGAGGACCTTGGCCGCAGAAGCCGTTACATCCGGTCGCGACCACGCGCACTTGATCCCCGAGGCCCTTTGCGGCAACTTCCTTGTCGAGGGCATCCTTGAGTTTGAAGGCGCCGCCGGCGACACAGCCCGTGCCGCAGCACACCATGAGATCCTTGGTCTTGCCGCGGAGCTGAACCTGCTTGATCGCCTCGTCTTTTTTCTGGTGCAGTTCCTGGAGTGTGAGTGCCATGGCTACGCCACCTCCTGACACTTGTGCACGATGTCGGGTATGTCTTGGCGAGTCAGCTTGCCATAAGTCTCGCTGCCTATGGTGAGGGCGGGGGCAAGGCCGCAGCATCCAATGCAACGAACGCCCTTGAGCGTGAACATCATGTCGGGCGTGGTTTCGTCTTCCTTGATCTTCAGCACTTCGCTGACTTTGTCCATCAGCCGTTGGCTGCCCTGCACATAGCAGGTCGTGCCCATGCAGACGTTGATCACGTACTTGCCGCGCGGCACCACGCTGAAGGAGCTGTAAAAAGTCGCAATGCGATAAACGTCAGCGACCGAGTAGCCGGTCTCCTGCGCGACGTAGCGCAGAGCGCCCTCGGGAAAATAGTTGAGGGCGGTGTTGACCTCCTGCAGAATGGGCATCAGCGGTCCCGGCCGGTTCTTGTGGCGAGCGACGATCCCGGAGAGGGTTTCGCGGGTAGCCGGCTCCAGTTCCACGGGCGGAGTGGGCATGGGTTGTACATGGTTGTGAGTGGGACAATTCGAGACGCAGGTCCCGCAACCTGTGCACTTCTTCTCATCCACATAGCGCGGCTGCCGGTTCAAAGTGACTTTGAAATTCCCGGGAGTTCCCCGAACGCTTTGCACCTCGCTCAGCGTGAGAACCTCGATGTCGCGATGGCGGCCGACCTCGACCAAGCGCGGGGCCATGGTGCACATGGCGCAGTCATTGGTGGGAAAGGTCTTGTCCAGTTGAGACATGACCCCACCGATCGCCGGTCCGTTATCGCTCAGGTAAACCTTAATGCCCGCACCAGTGAGATCCAGCGCGGCCTGCATGCCGCCGATGCCGCCACCAACGACCAGTGCGGCACCGACCGGATGGGGCTGGATCAGGTTAGACGACATGGCCGATAGCCTCCCCAGCGGGCGCTAGCTGCGCGGCCCGCTCTTTGACCGCCTCGAAATACAGCGCCAGCGGTCGATAGATCATGTGTGCCCAGCTGCCGAATGGCATTTCTACCACCAGCATCGGCGTGGCGATAATCACGTGCACGGCGTACATGATGAGAGCAGCGTACGCCAAGCCTGAATACCGCAGGATGTGTGCGCCCATCCCGCTGACCGCCGTCAGCAGGAGCAGGACAGGAAAGATCACGTCCTCGAGCCGCGTTTCCTTATAGATTTCCTTGTTCGCCTTCACCCGTTGTACGAGGATGTCGCCGACGCCGTACAAGATGAAGCCGGCCGCGAGGTATCCCAGCCAGCGCTGCGGGTTGTAAAAGGGATAAATATTATCGGTTTGAAACCACCGCAGAGCGAAGACCTTGATGGTCAGCATCATGACTACGCCCAGAGCCATCAGCCAATGCCCCAGCCAGCGCCCTTTCTCCGGACATTTCTTCATCATAGAGTGCGTCACCGACTGGTACGCATACGTCCACGCCTCTTCGACATAGACAGAGAATGGGATCGATGGCCGGTCCTCGCCACCCATGGTGAACTTCCACACCCGGAAGACGCGGGTCAGCAGGAGAAGGAAGGGAAAGAGCATCACCGTGAGCGTGTAATACGTCATGAGCGGGAACATGTGCTCCAGCCCCATGGCTGTGGTCAGGCCGGAAAGGGGCAGTCCCACATAGGACAGGTGGTACCAGAAGATCAGCGCCACGACGAGCACGGCAGAGAAGGCCAGCGAGCCGATGTGCCACGCCCGCGACCGGAGCAGCCTGCCCCCCATGCCCGTCCACTCATACTGGGCGCACAGGAAGCGCCGGAGCGTGTGCATGGAAATCCTGGGCTCGGCTTCGCGCGGGCAGGCGATGGAGCAATCGCCGCAATCGTGGCAAATCCAGGGCTCGAGGCTCGCTTGGAGCGGTGCCCTCAGCCCAAGAAGTGCGTAGCGCATGCTTCTGCGAGGAAAGTTTGCGAAGTCCGTGGCCAAATCACAGGAGAGCGTGCAAGTGCCGCACTGATAACAGCCTTCTGTGTCGAACTTCCCATACCGCCGAATGTCTTCCAGCAGCGTCGGATCGCTTTGAACCGGCAATATGCCTGCCGCCATTTGCCACCTCTGCTTAGGGTGCCCGCTACTGCGTAGCGACGACCCATTCCTTGACGACTCTCCTGGTGTACACCAGGAATTTTCCGTCTTCCTCTACCGTCTCGACCTGAAAGTTGTCGTTCTGGTAAGACTGCGCCGCGCTTGATGCCGCTTCTTTGCTGTCGTACGGCTGACCATCCCACAGGAACTTCTTTCCATCGCTGATCATTGCCAGATTCGGGCTCATACGATGCCACCAGCCTGTCTACAGGGTCCTGCCAAAAGCCTTCTCATAATGCGGCCATGGGAAGGGCTGTGCAGTGACCGTCCTCACGCTTCTTCGTGATTCTCGGCACGCTCCATGTGGTTACTGGCCCGGTTTGCCAGGTCGCAGACGATGCAAGCGGAACCGCGGCCGGTAGTTAGCGAGAAATCCTTGAGCCCCGGCGAGTTCGCGGCGAATATAACGGCCGGCGCGTGGCCGGGCTTGAATTACGCGCTTGCTTGGCTGGGGTCCCGTCGCGACGCGGTGCCGCCGGGGAAGTACTCGCGGATCAGCCACTCTGCCGCTTGCGGCACGGCGCGACTGACTGCTTTCGACAAGCCCTGGGAGATCTCTTCCGGCAGTGGGCCGGTTTGGCAGGCCAGTACCCGCACCTCGACCCCGCAGGTTTCTTGTAACTCGCGCAAGAGGTTGGACGTGGGTAACTGGTGCATCGAGAAATCGTCGAGTTTGACCGGCGGAATGTCGGCTGGATTCATCTCGAATATCTCCCCAATCTTGCGTCCGGCATCGATCGCGTCCAGGATAAGCAAGCGCTTCGGACGCGCGGGACTCAAGCAGAGAGTGAATAACAGGCTGCGCACGCCGGTGCCGGCGTCCAGCAGACAGACCGATTCGGGTACCTGGTAGTGGGCCTCGAGGTAGCCAACGACCGCGCACCCGAAGCCGTCGTCTCCAAACAGAATATTCCCAACGCCGAGCACCAGGGTTGGCGTCCGACAGTAAACGGGGAGATCGGATGGATCGATCTCCCCGAGGTTTTCTGCTTTTCGCTGTGGTTCAGTTGGCAAGCGTTCCCACCAACTTGCCGTCCGCGTCGAAAATATCCAGTTTCACCGAGAGCTTCCCATCCAACCGGTGGGTGGCGCAGGAGAAGCATGGATCGTAGGCACGGATCGCCATCTCTACTGTGTTCAGCACTCCCTGGTCGAACTTGCCGTCCTTAATCAAGCTCTTGGCGGCTTGCGTGACCGACATATTGATGGGAGCGTTGTTGTGGGTGGTGCCCACAATCATGTTGACGTTGGTGACCAGGCCATCGGCATCGGTGGTGTAGTCGTGGATGAGCGTGCCACGCGGCGCTTCGGTGGATCCTACGCCTCGCGCTGCCCGCGGCGTAACCTTTACCCGGGTTTCGGTGCTGGTGATCTCGGGATCGTCCAGCAAGCGGATAGCGTTTTCGGCGTTGTGGAGCAGTTCGATCAGCCGCGCCCAGTGATAGAGCAGCGTCAGCTGTGCGGGCCGCCCGAACTTCGCGCGGAACTCTTCCAGTTCGGCTTGCGCCAGCGGCGTGTCGATAAAGTCGCAGACGTTTATGCGCGCCAGCGTATTGGTGCGATACACGCCCTTGGGATTATCGACGTCCATGGAGAAACCTTCGCCCCACTGTTTGGCGTAGGGGAACTTCAGGTAGCTCCATGATTCCAGGTGCTCGGAGAGAAAGTCCGTATAGCTAGCATACGGAAAATCCTGGTGCGTGCCACTGGGCGTCATCAGGCGAAGCTTTCCGTCGTAGAGGCTGAGCGCGCCGTTTTCCTTGACGGTGCCGAGGAAGCCGGTCTTGATCACTCCCAGCGACTTCACCACATCGAGGTACTTCGGGAAAACGTTCTCCTTGGCAAAAGCAATGGAGAACTTGGCGAGTTCGAGCGCCTCATCCGCCATTTTGCGCACCTGGTCACGCTCCGCCTTGGCCAGCGGTTTGCTGAATCCGCCGGGAACCGCGACCTGGGGATGGATCGCCTTGCCCGCCAGGATTTCCAGCATGTGGGCGCACATGTGGCGAACCTTCACCACTTTTCTGGCGATGTCCGGGGCTGCCTGCAGCACTCCGATCACATTGCGAACGGAATAATCGGCATCCGGGCCGAGCAGGAAATCGGCTCCCGCCAGGAAATAGAAGTGCAGAATGTGCTCTTCCATGAAGGCGACGCTGTTGCACAGCTCACGCAGCTTCTTTCCTGCCGGGGGCGGTTCGACTCCAAAGACCGCGTCGCAAGCCTTGGCCGAGGCCAGGTGATGCGACCACGGGCACACACCGCAAATGCGCGGCGTGATGCGGGGAAGGTCTTCCACGGGGCGTCCGAGGCAGAACTTCTCGAACCCGCGCAGTTCAATGACGTTGACCCGGGCGGTGTCCACGTTGCCCGCGTCGTTGAGTTGAATGGTCACCTTAGCGTGGCCCTCGACGCGCGTGACAGGTTGAATGACTAGTGTCTTTGCCATGGAATCACCTCTTGGGCATCGGCCGCAGACGGCCCGAGCCAGCAAAACGGTTGAAGGTTGCGGGCCGATCCGGAATCTGCTTGGGATCGAGTCCGATGGAAGATAGCGCTCCCATCATGTCCACCATGGGATTGGCTTTGTCGTTCAACGGACCAAAGCAGCCTTCACATGGCTGGTAGGCGCGGATGCAGCGCGGGGTGCCGTCACTGCCGCTGCAGCCTGCACGCGTCGCTGGGCCCAGGCACAGGATGCCTTGCTCCATCAAGCAGCGCATTTCGCTGAGTGGCGCTCCCGGCGTAAATACAGGGTTCTCGAAGCGGCGCTTCACGACCCCAGTGCCCGCCTTCTTTTCACGCTTGGTGGGACACTCGTCGCAAACGCTCTTCGCCGGCAACACGGGCAGCGGCTTGCCTTCGATCAGAGCTAACAACGCTCCGGTCACCATCTCGGGTGTGGTTGGACATCCGGGTAGATAGGCATCGACCTTCACCACTTCGTGCAGAGCATAGACCCGGTCGGTCAGAGCGGGAACCTGCTCGCACGGCAAGCCGTTCTTTTCCGTGCTCACACTGTCACGGTAGACCTTATTCAACAGATCTTCATTGCTGTACTGATTCGCCAGTGCCGGGATACCGCCAAAGCAGGCGCAAGAACCCAGAGAGATCAGGATCTTGCACTTCTTGCGCATCTCCAGCGCCAGTTTCTTGTGTTCTTCGTTGCGGATTCCTCCCGAGATAAGCCCGACGTCCGCCGCGGGGATGTCCATCTCTGCATTTTCACCAGTCTGACCAAAAAGCTTGTGGTCCATCAGGACTGGCATGTGCACGATTTGTACTTGTTTGAGTACGTCGATGAGTGGTTCACCGATGTCGAGGATGGTGACTTCACAACCTCCACATATGGCAAACCATTCTTCGGCAAGTCGAGCTGCCATGTTGTGCCTCCTACCGGACTTGAATTAGTAGTGCGTCGTTCTCATCCCAAAATCTGTTATTACCGCGTGCGACACGGGCTTCGACCGAGTCTCTTGCGTGTTCCACACCTGCTCCTCGATCTCTGGGACCACTCGGGCAAATGTATCAATACTTATGGTCCTCCCAGCGCGCCGCGTCAGTGACTCAAATCACCCACCCGTGTGACTGGAATGCGACGTGGCTGCGGAAACCGAGGCCCGGCGCGAAGCGGAACTGTCCAACCCGGAACGGTCTAACCCGGCAGTGACCATCATTACGGTGGGAGCGCGCCGCTCCCGAAAAAAGTGGTGGGTGAATCGTGGTTTGTGAATCAGGAGAAAGAGTTAAAGATTGCAGGAACTGCGTTCGATCGATGAAAATCGGCCGAGTTGAAAGAGGATTTCTGCCGCTCGCTCATATTGAGCCACCAAGGGCGGAAGGGATCGGCCTTGCCGTTCAGGCAATAGGATTTCGGTCAGCAGGTGGGGGCAAGCCCTGAGGGTTTGCAAACGAAGCCGAAAAGCACTCTCCGCCACCTGAACCCCGGACGCTACGATTTTTGAGTCGGAACTCCGTTGCGCGGCTTGACCGATCTTGGCCAGCGCGGTCGCGGCCCTTCCTGCTTCCCATACATAGATGAGTGCTGCCCAGGCGCGCTGCCGCTTAATTTCGCGGAACTTCTTTGGCGATAAATTGTCGCGAAGAAACGCTTCCTCGGCTGGGTCGAGCAAGTTTCTGAAGGCGTCAATGTCGAGAGACCGGAACGCCTGGACCGCCTTTTCCAAATCAACCCGGCGCGTCCGGTTGCGGATGGCAACATAGGCCAGGATCGCCAGGGCGAAGAACGCAACCGCAACCAGCGTCCAAGCGACGATCAATCCCGGAGCAATCAATCCCGAAGCAAATGTCCAAGTTCCGTGTTCCAAGTATCCACCTCATCAGGGGGAACACCCGTATCAGGGGGACCACCCGTACCATGAGAACCACCCGTATCATCGGGACCACCCGTGAGCAGCGCTGGTTCGGGCGCCCACAAATACCCGATCCAGATCGAAACAGAAACGAGGTCGGCGCCCATTAACAGCAAATTCAAGAAGTTCGCGGCGGCTGTACTGGTGAATTCCGCGCGAAGAGCGTAAATGGCAAGATTAGTGCTTGTCAGGACCGCGAGACCCAGGGCGATCCCGAAGGCATGGCGACGCCAGGTCACACCCAAAAAGCGGGAAAAGAGCAACAAGGAAAGGAGCAAGCCAGATTGAACGATAGCCGCTCCCCGGTTCACGTCGAGCATACCGGCTAACCACCTGACGCTCATGTCCCCGGGTGCATAGACCGCGAGCAGAACACCTACTCCCAACAGCAAACCTGTTACACATAGCAGCAATCGCCTCGCTGCCACCTTCAGAGACTGGGATTCGCGGAATAACTCTTTACAAATCTCATCAATCACTCCAAAACGCAGAGCGATGTTAAACGGCATCGTGGCGCGCCACGCATACGCATATGTGTACGCAGTCACGCCTGCGACCGAACGCAGAGCGAAGCAATACAGAGTGAACAGCACCATGAACTCGGCGATCCGGTAAAACACATAGGCGAGAAAGCAGGGGAATTCGCGGTACAAGCGGCGCTTGCAAATAACGGCCACAAGTACACCGAGAAGTACTTGCGGCGAGATCCACAGGAAAAAAAACAGCAGCCTGTGCCAATTCATGGGAACACTTCAAAGCACTATAGCCCTGGCATTGCTCCTTTTCAACTGAGAAACTCGCCGCAGTTCCTTTCTTATCCCGGCAGGGTGCAGCCGGCGGGGGTACAAATGGGGACGGGCGGATCGGCCAGACTTGGAAGCGCCGTGGTTGTGACAAACAGGGTAATTACAGCCAAAGCCAGCAGGAATCGTTTCACGGTCGTTCTCCTTTGCGAAAGAGTTCGCACCGTGATAAATTGCTGGCGAAAGAGAGTTTTTTTGTATTTGGTTAACTTCCGATGGGTTTACGGAATTTGTAAATTATTAGATGAGACTGAAATCCGCTAGCGAGGACTTTGAAGCGAATACCCTAGGCGCTGTCCCGGGGTTGTTGGGCAGACTTTCCTACGTTGGCAGATTGCGTGACGGCGATGCAACGGGCAAGGGAAGGTATGAACACTGGGGTTTGGCGAAGGTGTATGGCGAGGATGCCGCACAATGCGCAATCCGTGCGTCGCATCGGGCACTACTCTCCAACGTCTTGAAGAAACCCCTGGCTGTGCTGCTCAAAGACGTGCCCGCGTCATGCTCCAACTGGCATGTAACGGAAAAGGAGTTTCTGGCTTCGCTGGCGCACTGTCCGCCTAAGCCCCTCTCCCCAGCTGCCCTGGCGCATCTGCGGTCAGTACTGAGCGCGCTTTCGGCGTTAGTTGAAAGTCGGGATGATGCCAATCTCCGACGCGCATCGCAACCCCGACAACCTGCCCCAGAATCTCGGCCTCCTGCGGGTATCTAAGAACTCGCACTGAAGCGGGAGACAGGGGATGCGGTTGCAAGACGATGGAGTCACGCTTCATCGAGCACCAGCAACAGGTATATCCGTCGCGCATTTCCACGAAGTAAACAGGACGTTCGAACTCCGAACGCCATGTTCCTTCGCTTACCTTGTTCCTGGTTTCGTCCACTTGCACGAAACTGCCCGGCGGAAGAATGGGATACATCGTGAAATCTTCCGATCCAATATACCCATAGGTGTACCGGCCGTCCGCAAACTGCGCCAGATAAGACAGGGGCACAATACCCCATTGCTCGATGGCGCGTCCCAAGTCCGTCGTTTTCTGGAGTGAGAATCCGGGATCGAGCCGCGTCGGCATCCGCACTTGTGTGACGTTGCTCAAAGCTTCGGACACGTGCGACTTCTGCGGACGCCCAAAGCTAATGTCCGCTGAGATGCCATCAAGTTCGAGGCCATAGAAGGACAGTAACTCCCGATATTCTCGCCGATAAATGGCGGCAAACGAATAAAGCCGAAAAATGCTCGGGATTATGCCTTTGGTCTCGATGTCGGACAAGCGACTGGGCGGAATCGCGAATTCGTCATTCTCAAATCTCTGCGCGATCCGATTACTCGCCAGTTCCACGTCCCTCATCCGATATCCGAGGGCTTCTCTCAGCGTCCGCAGCCTCTGCCCACCATTAATTTCCACAACCGCTGACCTCTTCTGGGGACATTCTATCACCGGTTCCGATAGCGCAATGAGTACGAAATCGCCCTGGATTTCCTGATTTTGGAACAGAATAGCCCGCACGGTTACTGTGCAGGTTCCTCAAAATGAATTCGGACAGACATTACCGGTCGCACCCAGGGGGTTAGGTCCAGCGAGAGTCTGTTCGGTTTTCGTAACAAGAAAACTAGCCGCCTTGTTTATGACCGGGGGATTTGGTAAGAATTACTTTTCGGGAAGGGAGTAATCCCGGAAAACGGTGATGCAGAACCTGAAGGGCCCCCTGAACCGGGGAGAATGAGATTGGTTCCCACGCAAAGGAACCGACGCCTGCGGCTAACCGCGATGTTGAACTGTAGTCCCCGCAGTTTGGCAAGCTGCGGTGACCGCCAGTTCCTGCTCAAGGCTACTGTCCGACATATTGCACGCAGCAGGTACAGGAGGTCAGCATGTCAGAAGGCGGAGGCGCGCTCGACAAGGATACCTCGCCGGAACGCAAGCGGTATCGCGGGCTACTCGAAATCACCGACCTGGTAGCGCGAGCCAAGAGCCTGCCCGACGCATTCAAGGAGGTCGCCCCTCCGGTGCTGGCCTTGACGGCGGGCGAGTTGCTGAATGTTTCCCTGCATGACCCGCGCCGGGATTGCATGCTGACTCAATACTGGAAAAGGAACCAGGAAAGCGGAGAGTTCGATGTTTTGCCCGTGGAAGAAGCCGCGACCGGGTGGGTGTGGAAACATCAGGAACTAATCGCCATTCCCGATACCGAACGCGAGCAGCGCTTTCCCGGTTTTGTACCGGTGCTGCTCAATCACGGCGTCCGGTCATACATCGCCCTTCCCGTGAGCACGCCGACGAACCATTTTGGAGCACTTGGTCTGGGCAAGGGCGTTCCCGGGTCCCCGAACGACGATGACATCGAATTACTCTCCCGTGTCGCGCTGATGGGAGCGCTTGTTCTGGAGAGGGACAGAGCCTACAGCGCCTTTGAGGAACAGCAGAGCTTGGTCGCCATCAGCCGTGAACTGAGTTCCAGTCTGGAGTTGGAAAAGCTGTTGCCGGTCATTCTTTCCAGTCTGCGGAACATCGCGCGCTACGACCGGACCGTTCTGGGCCTGTTGGACGACGATGGCAAGAACATGTACCTATTTGGAGATGCTGGGGAGTGGGAACCTTATGTCAACAGCGACGCTAAGGTTCCGATTGAGCAAACCCTCTCCGAGCGGGCGATCCAGACGCGAAAAGTTGCCCTTTTGACGGCGGACGATTTGCGCGACATAAAGGCGCCGCTGGCGAAAGCCATGTACGAACTCGGGATTCGGTCCGTTTGCAGTGTGCCCTTGATCGCGGGCAGTCGGATCTGGGGAGCGCTGAATCCGAGTAGCAAGAAGGAGAATGCTTTCGGTCGTTCGGAGGTTGAATATCTGCAGCAAGTAGCCAACCAGATCGCCGCTGCGCTCCAGAATGCGCATGCCTATCGTGAGATCGCGCAACTCAAAGACCGCCTGAACCAGGAGAAACGCTATTTGGAATCCGAAATCCGGAGCGCGAATCAGCCCGACGATATCGTTGGCACCAGTCTAGCCTTGAAACGTGTGTTGGACTACGCTGCCATCGTCGCCGACACGGATTCCACCGTTCTGATCACGGGCGAAACCGGGACCGGCAAAGAGCGCATCGCCCGCGTGATTCACAGCATGAGCCGGCGCAAGGACCGCAACTTCATCAAGGTAAACTGCGCCGCCATCCCCACCGGTCTGCTGGAAAGCGAGTTGTTCGGCCACGAGAAGGGAGCCTTCACCGGAGCGATAAGCCAGAAGCTTGGCCGTTTGGAATTGGCGGATAAGGGCACGTTGCTGCTTGACGAGGTGGGAGAGATTCCTCTGGAGTTGCAACCCAAGTTGCTGCGCGTTCTGCAGGACCAAGAGTTCGAGCGCCTGGGAGGAACGAAGACGATCCGAGTGGACGTGCGGCTGGTCGCCGCCACCAATCGCGATCTGGTTCGTGCGGTGGAAGAGAAGGAATTCCGCGGTGACTTGTTCTACCGCTTGCACGTGTTTCCCCTGCATTTGCCGGCCTTGCGCGACCGCCGCGAAGACATCCCCATGCTGATTCACCATTTCGTAGAAAAATGTTCGGTCCGGCTGCACAAGCGAATCGAGGTTATCCCCGATGAGGCCGTCCAGGTCATGATGCGTTGGAGATGGCCGGGAAACATCCGCGAGCTGGAGAATTTTGTCGAGCGCTCGGTGATCCTGTCGGAAGGCAACCGCTTGAGCCCGCCTCTCGACGAGTTGCGCGACGAAATCTTACGGCGGCCTTCCGAGTCCGACGGTACTTTGCGCGACAAAGAACGCGAACACATCATCGAAATTCTTCGCCAGACCCAGGGGGCGCTGTCCGGTCCGGCAGGCGCGGCGGCCCGGCTTGGACTCAAGCGCACCACCCTGCAGTACAAGATGCAGCGGCTGGGAATCAATCGCCTGGACTACTTGAGCTAGAGCCTCGCCCGCTCTTCACCCAGATATACCCCCACCCGGAAGTGATCGGTGCTTTCGGACAGCCCATCTCGGGCTACGCGGCCTTCTCGCGGGTCGGCGCCTTGACAGACGGCTGCGAATGAAGTCCAATCAAGAGCTAGTTGCTACGCAGTCGCAACTAGGTGAAGGAGGGTCCGGTGGCAGTGGGCGCCGTTGTTGCGAAGGAATCGCATCTAGGGAGATCGAAGCGTTCCACGGCAATCACCCGGCCTTCCCTCATGAAAGAGTTAGCTGCGCGGCGGGTACGCATCACGGATCAGAGACGCCTGCTGGTCGGCATCATTCAAGACTCGCCTCGGCATCTGGACGCGGCCACGCTGCTCGAGATTGCCAGGAAACAGGATCCGGATATCGATCGCGCCACTGTCTATCGAACGATTGCCTTGCTCAAGAAGCGCGGGTTGATCGATGAGTTGGATCTGATGCACATCGAGGGCGAGAAGCACTATTACGAGGCCAAGACGAATCGCGATCATTGCCACATGGCTTGTTTCCGATGTGGCGCCATCATGGAATACGCGAGTCCGTCTTTCGAGAAACTGAAGGAAGAGATGGTCAAGCAGAGCGGTTTTCAGATCCGGGTAGTGCGCCTGGAAGTGGGCGGGTTTTGCAAACGATGCCAAAAGGGTACAAGCTGAGCGGTCATTTTTTTTTGGCTACCTATATGCGATTAAGTCGCAACTGAGAAACGGATCGAAATCGCGCGCCCGTTGGGCTGACGGCCGCGACGATGGTACGGGAATCCATGGGTTTCGAAACGAGAGAAGGCAGCATGGCTGGTGTTCGGCAGAGTTGTGCCTTAGGATGCTCATTCTGGCTGACAAGGCGCTTCCGGCGCAGTCCCGCATTTCTTTCTGTCCTATTTCTCATGCTCTTTAGTTTGAATTCATGGGCTGGAGTTGGCGGGAGTGTCTCGGGCACCATTAAGGATACGAGTAATGCCGTAGTTCCGAACGCAAGTGTAAGCGCGACGAATATCGAAACCGGAGTCCTGCATCAGGCCGCAACCAACGGTCAGGGATTCTACTCTTTTGCCGACCTGCCCATCGGGCACTACAACATTACGATCCAAAAAACGGGATTCAAACCGTACCAGCGGACCGGTGTCACCATCAACGCCAACAGCGCGTTGACGGTGGACGCGGTTTTGGCGGTGGGCGAGAGATCCGATGTGGTTACTGTCGCCGAGAACCAGCTCCTGGTTGAAACCACGAGTACACAGATGGGCGAGGTCATCACCAGTGCGCGGATGACCGCCGTGCCTCTCAACGGCCGGAGTTTTACGGATCTGCTTTCCCTGCAACCAGGGGTTGCGCCGGCCACTTCGATCACGTCCGAGACGGTGCAGGACGTGGGCGCGACCGCGCTCTCTCCCTCCGGAGACTTGAATCCCGGCACCATCTCGATCAACGGCCAACGAGAATTTGCCAACAGTTTTCTGGTCAACGGAAGCGATGTCGAAGAGGACGTCAATATGGGAGCGGCGATCGTTCCCAATCTCGATTCCATCGATGAATTTCGGATTCTCACCAATAACTTCGATGCCGAATACGGCGAATTCAGCGGCGGCCAGATCAACGTCGTAACCAAGTCGGGAACGAATGCATTTCACGGCGATGTTTTCGAATTCCTCCGCAACACGGACCTCGATGCGCGCAACTACTTTTCTCACACACGTGGCGTATTCGATCAAAACCAATTTGGGGGGACTTTCGGCGGGCCGATCCAAAGGAACAAGATCTTCTTCTTCGGAGATTATCAGGGGACGCGATCGACGCAGGGACTAGACACGAATAAGATTCCAGTTCCTTCGCTCGCCGAACGCAATGGGAACTTTGTCAACCTCAGCGGAATTGTAAGTGGTGCCTATCTCGCATCCTTACTGACCCAGGAGCTTGGCTATACGGTTACTTCGGAAGAGGCTTACTCCGCCGTTTTTCCGGATGGCGTTATTCCGAAAAGCGCATGGTCCGTGCCTGCAACCAATCTGCTGAAGTATATCCCCACCCCGAATAACTCCGATGGCACATTTTCCACCTCCGCATTCAACAAAACGTCGCGAGACGATAAAGGCGCCTACCGCCTTGACGCCAACACGCGCTGGGGTCTGATGTCCGCCTATTACTTTCTTGACGACTGGTCGCAGAACAATCCGTATCCGGTTGCTCAAGGCGGAGCGAACGTTCCGGGTTTCAATGCGCTTTATACGGGCCGGGCGCAATTACTTGGCCTCGGCAATACGAAAACGCTCAGCCCGACTGCCGTCAATGAATTTCGCTTCAGTTACTTGCGCGACGCGAATGACCTCGGCAAACCAATCGGAGGAGTCGGCGTCAGCCTGGCCTCCCAGGGCTTCGAGGTGGGTCAAGGGACTCCAGGAATCGTGCCGCTGTCTCCTAAAACCGAAGGCGTTGAAAGTGTCAACTTAAACAGCTTTACGATTGGAACCAATACGAATGAACTAAAGCAGGTTGGTAACACATTCCAGTGGCTCGACAACTTTTCTAAAGTAATCGGAACCCACACCATCAAGGTAGGTGGCGAGTTCCACTACGATCAGGTAAATGTCAATGCGATCGCTCAGTTTAATGGCAGCTTCCTGTTCTTTAGCAGCGAGACCGGCTCTGACTTCGCAGACTTCCTGTTAGGAGTTCCAAGCCAGTACAACCAGAGCCAGCTTCAGCCCTTTTACGGCCGGAACAAATACACAGGCATCTATGGGCAGGATAGCTGGCGTGTGACCCACAGCATCACGCTGAATTATGGTTTGCGGTGGGATCGGATCGAGCCCTGGTATGAGAAGTACAACCAGATCGCGACCTTCGAGCCGGGTAAGCAGTCGGTCGTTTTTCCCGGAGCCCCCGCCGGCATCTTGTATCCCACCGATCCGGGAGTGCCGCGGACTCTGGCACCTCCGGGAAATCGCGACTTTGCTCCGCGCCTCGGCTTGGCCTATTCGCCCAGTGTCTCGGGCGAGGGGGTGCTCGCACGAATAGTCGGAGGTTCCGGCAAGACCAGTGTAAGAGCGAGTTATGGAATGTTCTACACTGCGATCGAGGAACTTACCATTGGAGTTATGAGTGCCAACGCGCCCTATGGTACAACTTACACTAGCCCCGCGCCGCCTCTGTTCTCTACACCGTTCATAACGGCAGCAAACGGCCAGAATCTGGGCCAGTATTTCCCGGTTACGCTCGCTCCGTTGACCTCAAGTGCGCGTCACCCTGATTCAGACATCAACTGGGCGCAGTTCGAGCCGATTTCGGGTCTTCCAGACTACCCCACTACTAATCGAATTCCGTATACCGAAGAATACATGCTCTCGCTGGAGCGCGGGTTCGGAGCCCACACAGTACTTAGCTTGAATTATGTAGGCACCCAGGGACATCGACTGCTGGTGCTGGAGGAGGCCAATCCCGGCAATCCAGCGCTCTGTTTGTTCCTGAGCAATCCCGCTAACCTCAAACCGGAACAGCCACCACAAACCCCGTGCGGTCCCTTCGGCGAAGGTACCTCTTACACCACTTCCACGGGTAGGGTATACAACGGTACCCGGGGACCGCTGGGTTCGAAGTTTGGCAGCGACGCCAACCAGGCCACTATCGGCAATTCCAATTACAACGCTTTGCAGATCACCTTGCGCCACAGCAGTAAGCGCCTGAGTGTGCTGGCCGGATACACCTATAGTAAGTCCGAAGACCAGTCTTCGAACGTCGGGGAAGAGGTCAATCCGCTCGATCCCGCACTCAGTAAAGCCTTGTCCGCTTTTGACGTGAAGCATAACTTTGTCGTTAGTTATAGCTACAAAATTCCGTTTGAGGTACTCTGCCGCACTTCGAACCGCTGGACGGAAGGATGGGAAATCTCTGGTATTACCCATTTCACTTCGGGCCTGCCCGTGACTCTCGTCAATTATGGCGACAACTCTCTGCTCGGGTCGGAACCGAATGGCGTCAATAACTATGGTGTTGACGAACCGGACTACTCAGGGGGAGCTCTCGATTTGAATCACAATCCGCGCAACGGGCGTTCTTATTTCGATACCGCGCAGTTCAGCGAGAACACCTTGGGCACACCGGGCACAGCCAAACGGCGCTTTTTTTACGGACCGGGGATGGACAATTACGATATGGCGCTGCTCAAGAATGTGCGTCTGACGGAATCGAAGTCGCTGCAGTTTCGGCTCGAAGGTTTCAACATTTTCAACCACGCTCAGTTTTTCGGACCACAATCGGTCGATGGCAATATCGGCAGTTCCGCCTTCGGCCAAATCGCCAGTGCCGATTCGCCCCGCCTGGTTCAGCTAGGCGCAAAGTTTTTTTTCTAGGACAAACCGGATCACGGGCAATCCGCGTTTGCTTCATCTGCGCCTGCAGCGTCCCCGCCCGAGGCGTCACGTGCTCGGGTGAGCCTTGTCACAGCCCCGCCGAACGAACATTTCTATACTGAAACGATGGCACGGGGGACAGAATGAACTATCCCGTTTGGCAACTTGGATTTCCTGGCGGACTGCTGATCGCGGCGGTTGCTGTGCTTCACGTCTTCATCTCTCACTTCGCAGTCGGCGGCGGTGCATACCTGGTTTTAACCGAGCGCCGCGCGTATGCACGCAACGATTCGGAGATGCTGGGGTACGTGCGGCATCATTCCAAGTTCTTCGTGCTGCTGACCGTGGTTCTTGGGGCGGTTACCGGCGTGGGGATCTGGTTCACGATCGGGTTGGTCAGCCCGGAAGCAACTTCTTCTCTCATTCACACATTCGTTTGGGGATGGGCGATCGAATGGGTTTTCTTTTTCGTCGAGATCGCTGCCGCTCTTATCTACGCCTACCACTGGGACACTCTGGACCGGCAAACTCATCTCATCGTTGGCTGGATCTACTTCGTCGCTGCCTGGGCGAGCCTGGTGGTGATCAACGGCATTATCACCTATATGCTCACGCCCGGGCGCTGGCTCGAAACCGGGAACTTCTGGGACGGCTTTTTCAACCCCACTTACTGGCCCTCGCTGTGCATTCGTACCGTAATGGCAATGGGTCTGGCGGGTATGTTCGGGCTGGTGACCGCGATGTGGGAGCGTTCTCCTTTGCGGGAGCGCGTTGTGCGTTGGGCGGGCTGGTGGCTGGTGCTGGGAATTGCATCTCTGCTTCCTTTGAGCCGCTGGTATTTCCACGACCTTCCTTCCTACTCGCGAGCGTATTTCAACGGGGCGTACATAGCAGTCCGTCATTCCCTGCGCGGAGCGGCCGTGTGTGCCGTCGTGGCCCTGCTGCTGACGGTGGTGTTTGCGCTTCTCCGGCCAAAGATGATGAACCCAGTGGTGGTGGCGGTGCTGCTGGTTGCCGGGTTTGGAGTCATGGGCTCCGGCGAATATTTGCGCGAGTTCTGCCGCTATCCCTACGTCATCAACAGCTACATCTACGCCAACGACGTAAGGGTAGGGCAGATGGAGGGTATCGTCGCGAATGGTGTCGGCAAAAGTTCGTCGTGGGTTGAAGCCAGCGCTGAAAACCCACAGGCGTATGGCCGGCAACTTTTTGTTATCGAGTGCGCCTCTTGTCACTCGGTCTCCGGGTATCGCGCAATGCGAAGATTTACCCGCGGATGGGATGCGAAATTCGGCAGCGAGATTCTGCTGCACCTGCCGGTAGTTCGCGAGACGATGCCACCGTTCGCCGGGGATGAGCATGACCGCGCAGCTTTGGGCAGCTATCTTGCCTCGCTGGCGCCGGCAACACCCTCCGGCGCGAGCGAAAAAGAACTTGGGCAGCAGGTGTTCGCCATCCACTGCGCCCTGTGTCACAGTGTCGGCGGTCAGCGGCGTCCGCTGGACTTGAAGGGAACCGATCCCGAGGCCATTGTCGGAATTATCGGAACCTTGCGGGACATCAATCCAGACATGCCGCCTTTTACCGGTACTGACGCGGAAGGTCGCGCATTGGCCGTATATCTGAGCAGTCCGAGCCAGTAGTCATTAGTAGTGGTAGTCAGCGGGAGGATTAATCGTCATGAACTTGCCCATCCCTTATCCCGATCCCATGCCGTTGCCGGCGCCAGTCTGGCTTTTGCGCACGCTGCTCCTGCTCACATTCTTTCTTCACGTCTTGTTCATGAACTGCCTGCTGGGAGGAACAGCCGTCGCTCTGGTCTGCACCATGCGGCGCAAGAGTTCGGCATTTTCTGCGCGGCTTGCCGGTGATATCGGCCGCCTCCTGCCCTCGGTTTTTGCCTTTACCATCACTCTCGGAGTGGCGCCGTTGCTATTCCTCCAGGTAATGTACGGGCACCTTCTTTACGCCAGTTCGATTCTGATCGGGGTGCCTTGGCTTGCCATTATTGGGATGGTTATTCTCGCGTACTACGGCTCTTACTTCTTCTCGCTGAAGGGGCACGAGCCGAACGGCAAGACGACGGTAGTTCTGGCTCTGGTGGTACTGCTGCTTGCATCCATTGCCTTCGTCTACAGCAATAACTTCACCCTGATGCTCGCGCCCGAGCGCTGGCTTGACCTCTATCACAGCAATGCCAGCGGCTGGAACCTGAACTGGTTAGAACCTTCCCTTCTGCCACGTTACCTTCATTTCGTGTTAGGAGCGTTGGCGGTTTCCGGGCTGGGGTTGCTTGTGATGGGTCTCCGCCAGCGGGAAGACGGGTATCGCCAGTGGCTGATCGCACAAGGATCCTCGCTGTTTACCGGCACTACTCTTCTCAATTTTGGTGTGGGATTCTGGTTCCTGGTGAAATTGCCCGGTCCGGTGCGTCTGGCCTTTGTCGGTGGCAATGGACTCGCGACCGCATTGTTAGGGGTTGGAATGCTTCTGCCACTGGCTGCGGTTGCGCATCTCATCATGGCCAAAGCCCACAAGTCTCCCACTCGGCAACTGGCAATCGGCATAAGTTGCGGCTTGCTGACCGTGGCAGCTATGGTCATCATGCGCGATGTGCTGCGAAACCTTGCGCTCGCGCCCCGTTTCAGTCCCAATCAACTGCCGGTTGCGCCGCAGTGGAGCATCATTGTGCTTTTCGTACTTCTTTTTGTAGCTGGGCTGGCAACTTTGTATTACATGCTGCGTAAGGTCGCGATCGCAACCATGATGCAGGTAGCAGCCGCGCAAAAGCTTCAGTAGATTCCTCATTTTCTCCAAAGACGCGCAGCTGCCTATTTTCTTAATTTTTGGACTCCTCCGCGGGATCCAGTGCTCCGGGCATTACCTTGAGTGGAGCCGAGCGCTGCTCTTCGAGTTCAGGATGCGGCAGTGGCTTGCGCGGCAGCATCTGGTCGCGCATGGAGGCGTTGTATACGAAGATCGCCTCCACGGTTGCCGCCTGCGCCAAGTCCCCGGGTTGCAAGCGTTCGTAGGTGTCCATGTTCGAATGGTGCGTGCGCGATTCGTAGTCGAGGCCGTCCTGAATGAACTGGAAGCCGGGGATCCCGACCGCATCGAACGACAGGTGGTCGGTGCCCATGGTGTTGCGCGCCGTGATGGTGGTGACGCCGAGATCCTTCAGCGGTTCCATCCATTGCAAAAAGATGGGGGCGATCGTGGTGTTTTCCTGCAGATAAATTCCCAGGATTTTTCCTGTACCGTTGTCCACGTTGAAGTAGCCGGAAACTTCCGGCTGCTCAGGTTTGATTACGAGCGGACCGGTAGGCTTACGCATCGATTCTGGCTTCTCCAGTTGATCGGGAGCGGTCGAGCGCGGCACGTATCCGAAATGCTGCGTCACGTAGCCGCGCGAACCAAAAAGTCCCTGTTCTTCGCCCGTCCAGAGACCAATGCGGATGGTGCGCCGCGGCTTGACTTGCAGCGTGTTTAAAATCCGCATGACTTCCATCGCAACCACAGTGCCGGCGCCATTGTCGGTTGCGCCTGTCGCCGCTGCCCACGAGTCGAGATGGCCACCCACCATGACCACCTCATCCTTGAGCTTGGGATCGGTGCCGGGAATTTCGGCGATAGTATCGAAGCCATGCTCATGGTCATCGAAGTACTTGACATCGACATTCATTTCAATGCTGACCGGCACATTGGTTTTGAGCAGCCGGTAAACGCGTCCGTAGTTTTCTATCGCGGTCACCACCACGGGAAGAGGATTGGCGTGATCGCGCTTGTAGGCGAACCTTCCCAGACCACCGTCGTCGAAGATGGTACCCCCGGAGCCGCCGTTGTCGTGGCCGTCGCGGCTGGGAAGAATAACCGCCAGCGCATGCTCCGAGGCCAGAAACTTCCCGGCCTTTTGTAGCAGGGCCGCCCGCTTTGTGTATTCCTGCATCCTGTCTGAGTAAGCCTTTTGCCTTTCCAAGGGGAACTCGGCAGTCTTGGCTAGATCCTTGTCGTCCATGCGAGTAAAGAGCGGCTTGTCCACCGGATTCACCTCGCGCATTGCTCCCAGCAGAACGATCTTCCCGGCCAGCTTGCCGTTGTACTTGTCCAAATCTTTCTCGTCCTTGATATCAATCCAAACGGCTTGGCCATTAACTGGGCCATGGGTGGAAGGCGACCAGGGCGCGGCCTGGGCAATAAAAACAGCCGTATCCGGCGACGTCATCCGTACCCAGGTGTTGAGCTGCTGCCAGCCCATGCCAAACTCACCCCAGTCTTCGAGATGGGCGTTGCTGCAACCCATCGCCGCCAATTGATCGCGCGTCCACTCGTTGGCCCGGCGCAGGTTGGGTGAACCGGTAAGGCGCGGGCCGATGCCATCCATCAGAGCGGAGGCGAAGTCCATCACGTGCGAATGGGTCAAGCCTTCGTCGCGAATGCGCTGGTACATCGTGTAGTCTAGATTCTCTTTTGCAGGCTGCGGCAGTTCGTACGATGGCTTGTCAGCGGCGGATATGGACAGTGGCCAAACAAGGCAGAGAAACAAGGCAAATCTAACTCTGAAAAAGCTATGCAATCGCATGGATCGGCTTCCCTCGGAAAGAGTTCCAAAGCAGAGTAGCAGATAAAGGCTGAACTAAGCAGCTAACGAATCGCCGGGGAAACACGCGTTGGAGCGGCCGAGGTTCCTTATAATCAAGCGGGTAGTCGTCGGGAAGATAGCGTGCTGCCGTCCGGCGAAATCTGCGTCGTAAGACGTTCGAACAATATCTTGAAGCTCAGGCCACAGCCTGCGAAGTTGTGTCGCCTCCCAGTGACCTGACTGCGCTGGCCTCGTCCGCCTCGATATCAAATACAGCGGACAATCTTGTCATCTGGAGCAGGTCGTTTACGCGCTTGGGCAGGTTTATGAGCCTGAGCTGCCCACCCTGATTCCGAACGGTGGTGTGGGTCCTAACCAGTTCGCCCATTCCTGAGCTATCTATATAGTGAACTTCACCCAGATTTAGAACGATCTTCTTGTTCCCTTTGTCGCCCAGCTCGTGCACGATCTCGCGGAGCATGACATTGCCCTCGCCCAGAGTGATCCTCCCACGGATATCCAGAATTGCAACATCTCCAATGTGGCGGGTGGTCGCTTGCATTTTGACGGGCGTCCGGTTTTGCATGCCGAGTCCCAGCCGGTCAAGAATCGCACACGCTGAAGTCGCAAGTTCCTGTGACTCTGTGCGAACCACGATCAGCGAACGCCCTTCTTTGAGTACTTCGCGAAAGAACGCGACGTCCTCAGAGCACGTATCAGCCGCTGTCGGTTTCGGCGCGTCCGGGTCGTGTTTTTCCGCCGAGGCGGCGGCCACACCCGCGCCCGCAAGCCCGAGCAGTGCCGCCGCGCCGAGCCCTAGCGCGAATATCGTCCCGATCCCGGGAAGAACCAGCGTTGAAACCACACCGCTTGTCATCCCCGCGGCTCCCCCCAGCGAAGCTAACCACAAATGCGTCTTACGCGCTGGTGCTGCCTCATCCTCGGATCGAGTCAGGAAGACGATGGATTCTTCCGGTACGCCCCGCTCTCGTAACTCCTTGACCGCCTTCTCCGCGTGATCACGCGAAGTAAAAACTCCGATTGCAGTTTCCATGTAAGCCCCCCGGTAACCGCGTAGGCCCGGGAGAATAGCACACTTTCCCCATTGGAGCCAAGCATAAACTTGATTTTCCGCTGGACGGATAGCGGTGGACCCTGCATTTTCTTCTTTCTCCAGCCTTCCCATGCATTCTTGCGATGCGGGATTTCACCACTTCTCCGACATATCTGGCAAAATGTCTGGGAACTTTGCGCGCAGCAATCGCGTAGTACCAACCAGGACAAGTATGGAACTGAAGATTGAGGGCCTTTCCAAGACCTATGCCAACGGTGTGAAGGCTCTGGACCGCGTTTCGCTCACCATCCCGCACGGCATGTACGGACTGCTGGGCCCGAACGGGGCGGGCAAGAGCACACTGATGCGGACCATCGCAACCCTGCAAGAAGCCGATTCCGGGAGCATGCGGTTGGGAGATCTCGATGTTCTCCAGCAGAAGGATGAGGTGCGCAAGCTGCTGGGCTACCTGCCGCAGGAGTTCGGAGTATATCCGCGGATTTCGGCGCAGGACATGCTCGATCACCTGGCGCTCCTGAAGGGAATCGGTGGCTCCAGGCAGCGGAAGGAACTGGTCGAATCCATGCTGAAGCGGTGCAATCTTTACGACCTCCGCAAGAAAGCTCTCACCAGTTTTTCCGGCGGTATGCGCCAGCGCCTCGGAATTGCCCAGGCGCTGATCGGCAACCCGCAACTGCTGATCGTGGACGAGCCCACGGCCGGTCTCGATCCAGGCGAGCGCAACCGCTTCTACAACCTCTTGGCCGAGGTTGGAGAGCAGGTCATCGTCATACTATCCACCCACATCGTGGAAGACGTAACCGACCTCTGCACCAAGATGGCCATCATTCACGAGGGGCGGGTGCTGTATGAGGGCAAGCCCGACGACGCGGTCGCGCAGCTGAAGGACCGGGTCTGGCAACGCTCCATCGCTAAAGCCGACCTGCCCGGCTACGAGCAGCGTTATCGCGTGATCTCCAACCGTCTCGTCGGCGGACGCCCTCATCTTCACGTTCTGAGCGCGCAATCGCCGGAGGGCGGGTTCGCACCCAGTGTCCCCGACCTTGAGGATGTCTTCTTCACTTGTATCCGCGGGTGGAACTGAGAGCCGACATGTTCCTGCACATCGCCTGGTTCGAAATCCGCTACTGGCTGCGCTCCTGGATGCTCTGGATCTTCACCCTGATCGTTGCCGCCATGATCTTTGGCGCGGTCAGTTCCGACCACATCCAGGTCGGCGGGGCGCTCAGCAATACCTACCGCAACGCGCCGTACGTAATCGAGAACTACTATGCCATCATCGGGCTGCTTACGCTGCTGATGGTAACGGCCTTTGTGAATTCGGCGGCAGCGCGCGACTTCAGCCACAACACCTATCAGATCATCTTCACCACCCCGCTCCGCCGCCGCGACTTTCTTCTCGGACGATTCTTCGGAGCGACGGTGGTGTCCGTGATTCCGATGCTCGGGGTTTCCATCGGAATCCTGCTTGCGAAATACATGCCCTGGGTGGAACCGGAGCGCTGGGAACGCATCATCTGGAGCGCCCATCTGAAAGGGATTCTCGTCTTCGCGGTGCCTAACGCCTTCTTCATGGCCGCGATTCTGTTCACCATCGCGGTGCTGGCGCGAAATGAAATCGTCTCGTTTATTGGAGCATTGCTGCTTCTCACCGGCTACGGCGTTTCGGCTGCCCTGCTGAGCGACATTGAGCGCGAGCACATCGCCGCCATGCTCGATCCGTTCGCCATTCGTACCTTTGCCCTCGCCACCAAGTACTGGACCGTAGCCGAGAAGAACTCAATCTCCATGGGATTGAGCGGGTTGATGCTCTGGAACCGGCTGCTGTGGATCGCGGCTGGAGCGCTCTTCCTGATCTTTGCCTGTTACCGGTTCAGCTTCGCCGAGAGGCGTCAAAAGGCTCGCAAGACACAAGAAGTTCCGCAATCTACCCCGTCGTCGGTTGTTCTCCCTACGGTTACGTCCAGAGCCAGTTCCTGGGATATCTATCTCTCTTCCGTCAAGATTCACCTCGTGGGCATCTTTAAAGGCACCGTATTTATCGTGGTCCTGCTGGCGGGCCTGCTGAATTGTGTGCCGACAATGGTTATGAGTGCGCGGGAGGGATACGGAAACCATACTCTGCCCGTCACCTATTGGTTGCTGGAGATGATCGCAGGCACACTGTACCTGTTCCTGATTGGGTTAATCACGTATTACGCGGGTGTTCTGATCTGGAAGGATCGCGATGCCCACATGGACGAGATTACGGATTCGCTCCCAGCGCCGGAATGGATCTCGTACGCGGCCCGCTTCACGGCGGTGGCTGTGATGGTAATGCTAGTGCAGTTACTGGCCCTGGTAAGTGCAGTCATTATTCAAACCAGTTACGGGTACCATCGCTATCAACTGGGACTCTATCTCAACCAGCTCTTTGTGCGCGATCTCGCGCTCTTTTTCTTTCTGGGAGTCCTGGCCTTCTTTATCCACACTCTTTCGCCTAACAAGTATGTTGGCTATTTCACGTATGTCGCTTTCCTGATCGTCAATCTTTTTATCTGGAAGCCGATCAACGTAGCTTCGGACCTTGTTCAATTCGCAGGCACTCCGGACGTTACTTACTCGGATATGTTCGGCGATGCACCGTATATCACGGCCTGGCGTTGGTTCGCGTTGTACTGGATTCTGTTCTGCGGACTGCTTGCCATCGCCACCGTTATGTTCTGGCCGCGGGGCAAGCAAAGCCGCTGGGCCGAGCGCTGCCGGACCGCCCGTCTCCGCTTCTCCAGCCCGTGGCCGGCGCTGGCAGTGGTCTGCCTCGTGTTGTTCGCCGCGACCGGGAGCTGGATTTTCTACAACACTAAAGTTCTCAACCGTCTGCTTGGGCCCAAGGATCAGTTGGCCCTTCAGGCGGATTACGAGAAAAATTACAAGCAATTCGACAAGCTGCCGCAGCCGCGTATCCGCAACGACAAGTACTGGGTCGATATCTTCCCCCAGACCCGCAACATGACCATGCGCGTGCAGGAAGAACTTTATAACCCTTATGCGCAGCCGCTGACTGAGATCCATTTGTCGGTTGACCGGCAGTACGACACCGACATCCAGATTCCCGGCACGACGCTGGCCGAGAACGATACCCGGTTGTCGTATCGTATTTACCGCTTCACGCCCCCGCTGCAACCGGGCGAATCGCGCGCTGCCGTCTTTACCGTTAAGAGCAAGAATCGCGGATTCGAAGACTCCGTCAGCAATGTGGAGATCACACAGAACGGCACCTTCTTCAATAACTCAGTCGCTCCGGGAATTGGTTACGACACCGGGCGCGAACTGACTGATCCGAACGACCGTCGCAAATACGGCTTAGGCGAGCAGGTGCTGATGCGGCCATTGGAGCGCAATTGCACCGACGATTGCATGGACAATTATGGCCGCGGACATGCGGATTTTACGGACCTGGAAACGGTGATCAGCACCTCTCCCGACCAGATTGCGATTGCGCCGGGATCGCTGGTGCGGGAGTGGCGCGAGAACGGACGGAGATATTTTGACTACAAGCTTGACCATCCGGCGCTTCACTTTTTTTCGTTCATGTCCGCCCGTTACGAGGTGCAACGCGAAGAGTGGAATGGCATCAAGCTCGAGGTCTATTACGACAAGGATCATCCCTGGAACGTGCCGCGGATGATGAAATCGCTGAAAAATTCGCTTGCTTATTACACGCAGAACTTCGGACCGTATTACCACGAAGAAGCGCGGATCATCGAATTTCCGCGGGTCGCGCAATTCGCGCAGGCCTTCGCCGGCACCATGCCCTATTCCGAATCCATCGGGTTCATCGCCAACCTGAACCATCCTGACGACATCGACATGGTCTATTACGTCGTGGCGCACGAGATGGGACACCAGTGGTGGGCGCACCAGGTGATAGGCGCCGACATGCAGGGAGCCACGTTCTTGTCGGAGTCGCTGGCGCAATACTCGGCGCTGATGGTAATGGAAAAAGAGTACGGCCGCGACATGATGCGAAAGTTCCTGAAGTACGAAATGGACAACTACCTGCGCTCGCGCGGCCGGGAACGGCACAAGGAAGAACCGTTGCTGACGGTCGAGTCCGAGCAGGGATACGTCCACTACCGCAAGGCCAGTGTAGTTCTGTACTACCTGAGAGAAATGATCGGAGAAGAGGCGGTGAATCGTGCGCTGCGCCAGGTGATCCAGCGCTATGCTTACAAAGCGCCGCCGTATCCCACGTCGTATGCGCTAGTCGATGCGCTGCGCGAGCAGACGCCACCCAATTTGCAATACTTGATCAAGGATCTGTTCGAAGATATCACTTTGTTTTCAAATCGCACGCTGGATGCCACGGCGGTGAAACGTCCGGATGGCAAGTACGACGTCACCATCAACGTGGAAACGCACAAATACAAAGCGGACGCCAAGGGCAACGAGACCGAGGTGCCGATGGATGATTGGATTGACATCGGCGCCTTCGCCAAGCCGGAAAAAGGCCGGAAGTACGGTAAGACACTCTACCGGGATCGAGTGCGCATCGCGAATAGTAAGTCCACCTACACCTTCACGACGGCGGAGCTGCCGGATGAAGCAGGGGTAGATCCCTTCCTGTTGCTGATCGACCGCATTCCCGACGACAACACGAAAAAAGTTGCACTGTCGAATGCGTCTGCTGCGTCAACGAATCAAGTTCATGGCCAGTGAGCCTATATTATTAGCAGCGTTTTGCGGCGAAATCAGAATTCTGCGGTGAAGCTGCGGCGACCGATTTATTGCCATTTCTAAGATTCCAAATCAACCCATTCGGGCGTGGACGTCCCCAAAATTACTCTGCGAGTATGTGCCGGGGCTGTGGAACTAATCCATAAGTAGTAGCCTCGCGACGTTAGCATTTTTGACTTAAGCCACGTGGGTACTTGTAATGAAATCAGGGACAGGTAAAGTTCTGTCAACGCCGAGAGCTGACCTTCCCCAGCGTGAGGCGTTACAAAAACTCAGGAGGATCCAAGAAATGAAAAAGCTCGGATTGTTGCTGCTTCCGATACTGGCGATTACGCTGATGCTAGCGGGGAATGCTTTCGCTCAAGACAACAGCGTATTCTTCACCACCTACTACTCCAACGCAAACTACCCCGGTGCGCCGGATGCAACCGTGCGTATCGTCAACGACGGCAACACAGACGGCAACCTGTACGCGGACATCTACGTGCTCGATGACAGCCAGGAACTGCAGTCTTGCTGCGGCTGCCTCGTATCCAAGGACGGTCTGCTCTCGGAATCCGTGAATACAGAACTCGCGAGTATTAACGTCGTCCTGACCAACAAAGTGGACCACCGTGGCGTCATCAAGATCATTTCGGATGCCAATGTTAACGGTTATGACGGTGTTTCTCCGGTCAAGCCGACCGCCGGACTACGGGTATCGGCGACGCACATTCAGTCGCTGAAGTACGAGTATGCTGACGAAACTGACCCCGGTGGTCGCTTCGACTGGGCCGTCACCGAAACCAATGCCAACAACGCGAACCTCGGCGCGGTCGAAAAAGCGCTGTTGCCGGAAGAGTGTGGTTTCATAGTAGGCACCGAAGGCGAACCCGGTTTGGGCAGCGGCTTCGGAGTCTGCACTTGCACGCAGGAAGACTGGGACTTTTAGTCGAGAGGAACGGCTTCCGACTTGTAGGGCGGTAGGCGGGGCTGTGATGGCTTCGTCGGGGATCGGGTTGTTGCGGGTCCTCCTAGAACGGCTGGGAGTTTCTCCCAGCCGTTTTTCTTTGGAACCGAGTCTGTTGAAGCAGCCCGTCCTTTCTTATCTTGTCTCATCTTGCTTGCAGCAGCGAAGGAATGAGTTCAGCCTTTGTCAGCCTTCCTTGCTTCATCGCTCGATTGAAGCACTGGGGAGCGCGGGAACTCCAATCACGTCCCCGGCCGCATCGTTGGGTGACGCCGCGGTCTGAAGTGCTCGTTGACTATGAGTTTCCCGCGCCCATCTGACAACCAAAATTAATTGACAATCATCAAGCAGTATGGGGGTGTGCGTTGCTCATACGGCAAGGGCTTATTCCTTGCGGGAATTGCAACAGGTTCTGATTGACATGGTCGAAGGGCTTAAGCCGACCTCAAGGACAGTTTTCTGGCTCCGCTACTTGCAGAAGCTCTCGACGAATGCGACGGCGAGTTTCATGAGGCTCCCAGTCTCGACGGTCAAGGCTCGCCTGCATCGGGCTCGACTGGAGCTGCGCCAAGCTTTGGAAAAGCGCTTTCGCACACAGGAAAAATTCTCGACCGTAAATGAAAGCAGGTTATCCCGATGCAAATCAAGGAGGAAGGAATATGAGCAACCGCCGTATTGCAATTAGCACAATATTCGTTTTGGCTCTGTTGGCATCCATCAAAGGCAGCCTTGTGGCCGCGGAAGCTCCCGCCACCAACGGGACGCCGGCACGCATGCTGGTCACTGTCGAAGCTGTTCATGGCAACAATGTACCCGTCATTACCCGCGACGATGTGATGGTTTACGAAGGGCACGATCGCGACAAAGTGACCGCTTGGGTTCCTGCGCAGGGAGACCACGCAGCCCTCGAACTCGTTATTCTGCTCGACGATGGGTCCAATATCAGTCTCGGTACACAACTCGAGGACCTCCGCCAATTTATCGTCGCACAGCCGGCATCCACCAAGATTGCGGTCGCGTACATGCAGAACGGCACCGCGAAAATGGAGCAGAACCTGACTAGCGATCATGCTCTCGCTGCAAAAGCCCTGCGCCTTCCCCTGGGAATGCGCGGCATCAACGGCAGCCCATATTTTTCTCTGAGCGACCTGATCAAGCACTGGCCGGAAACGACAGCCCGCCGGGAGGTTTTCATGGTTTCCGACGGAATTGATCGGTACTACGGAAGCGGAGATATGCAGGATCCATATCTGTCCGCGGCCATCGAAGATGCTCAGCGCGCCGGCGTTGTCGTCTTTGTGATCTATACCCCGGGCGTCGGCCACTATGGCCATAGCTACTGGCGGACATATTGGGGTCAGCTTTACCTCGCGCAGGTTGCAGAGGAGACTGGCGGTGAAGCGTATTACATCGGTTTCACTGGGTCGCCAGTGTCCTTCACGCCCTTCCTGGACAATATGGAGCATCGGTTGACCAGCCAGTACTTCTTGACCTTTACCGCCAAGCCGCGGAAAAAGAGCGGGCTGCAGCGAGTCAAGCTCACGACAGAAGTATCGAATGCAGAGCTGGTTTCGTCGGAACAAGCGTACGTCGCCGCCGGAGCACCATAACCGGCAGGTAGAAACATTGGTGGTTCTTGTATGGCGGGTCGGATCCGACCACCGCGCGCTCTATGAGGTGGTCTTGAAAGTACGTGACGCGAAGGAAAGCAACTTAACCGGTCAACAAGTCTCAAAGCAACCGAATTGGTAACTTGCGTGATCTGTCTGTCCCATGCTAAATGTGTATAGTCTTGTGGCAGTTGATCCGCGCATGGATCTGACATAGCTATGCTAGAACATTCCCGCGCACGAGCAAGCTCTGCGTCTCGGTGCCGTATCGCCGTAATTGTTCTAGCCATTTGTTCCCTGACGGCGAGCGTGGCGACTCGTTACACCGAACTGGGTCCGGAAGTCGGGAAAGTAGCGGCGGTGAAATCCCAGTCTCCGGATGTCCAGAGGCAGCGCCTTCTTAAAAACGCACTCCAGTGGACCGAACCGATTTCCAGCTTCACGCTTTTTCACCCGCCCCAGCCTTCCATTTCTACTGTCTCGGTGGTCGTCCCGTCTAGGAACCTTAGTTCCGAGAGCTGGCTTTACAACCGGCCTCCTCCTTCATTCCTGCTGAAACTCAATCTTTTGCAACTCATCGCCGTTCTTTGAGCTCAAAGCTCGTATATCGAGCCGGGTAGCCATCGGATGTTAACCCGCGTAGCACGTCCTGTACGCGAGAGTTCCGGGCACCGGCGAATTTGAGTTTCGCATTGTCCGCGTGATCGCGAAGCCAAGTCAGCTTCGTCCGCGAAAGGAAACGTGCATGGCCATTAAGTCTTTGCTGACTGAAGAAGATCTCGATGCTCTTCGCCAGTTTGACACTTGCATGGTCTCGAATGCGATCGAGACATTTGGTACCAGGCTTCGGAACACAGGATTTGCCGATGGCAGCATTCGCAGCATGTTCCAGGATGCAGAAGCTCCACCGATGGTGGGCTATGCGGCCACGGCTCGTCTTCGAAGCGGGGAACCGCCAATTGTGGGCGGTAGCTTCCATGATCGTACCGCCTTCTGGAACAGCATCCTGGAAATTCCGGAACCTCGCATCCTGGTTTTGGAGGACATGGACAAGCCGCCCGGGCGCGGGGCGTTCCTGGGCGATATGCACGCCGCCATCCTTCAAGCGCTGGGGTGTATCGGTTACCTAACCAACGGCGCCGTGCGTGAGTTGCCCGCCGTGCGTGCCATGAGGTTCCAGCTATTTGCCGGCAGTGTCGCGGTTTCTCATGCCTATGCCCACATCTTCGATTTGGGGGCGACCGTAATGGTGGGGGGCATGGAAGTCCACCCCGGAGATTTGTTGCACGCCGACCAGCACGGTGTGCTGACGGTTCCCATGGAATTCGCAATTAAGATTCCGGACGCTGCGGCCCGGTTGCAACAGGCGGAACGAACGGTGATCGACTTTTGCCGATCCAGCGCGTTCTCAGTCGCCAAGCTGCGCGAAATTATGAAAGCGACACGTTAGGGGCAACCACAAGATTTGTGTTCCAGGTCATGTAACCAATGGGACATTGCTGGCCGGGAACGCCAGAGAAAGCTGGTATAGAAAACTCGATGAATGAAACTAGCAATCGATCCGGTGGAATGGCGTCGCGAGGAATCAGATGTTCAAAGCTAATTTTGCTGACCAGTCTGGTGGCTCTGGTGGTCGAATTCGTCGCTTGTTCGGGAAGCGGGAGTCGCCGCGCTCAGGCGGGCGGACCGGTGATCACGGTTGGCGTTGCTAAAGTCGTGCGCAAGTCACTGGGTCGGCAAATCACTTTGTCATCCGAGTTAGTGCCCTTTGAGGAGATCGACGTGTACGCAAAAGAATCAGGTTTCGTCACCAAGCTGTTTGTCGACTATGGCACACGGGTGAAGGCGGGCCAGTTAATGGCAACCCTGGAGATTCCCGAACTGGAGGCGCAGCTTCAGCAAGATCAGGCGGAAATCAAGAATGCGATGAATCAAGTCAGCCGGGCCGACCACGAATTGGCCCGGGATCAGGCGCAGTACAATGCGCTGCACCTCGAATATACGCGTCTGAACGGAGTCTTCGAGAGCCAGCCCGGAATTGTCGCGCAGCAGGAAGTGGATGATGCGCAGGGGAAGGATCTGGCAGCATCAGCTCAGGTAGATGCCGGCCAGGCGGCGCTGGAGGCAACCCAGAGCCAGCTCTCCGCTGTCAAGGCAAAGCTGGCTCACGATCAGAGCCTGTTTGACTATTCGAAGATCACGGCTCCGTTTTCCGGTGTAGTGACGGAGCGCTACGCCAACCTCGGGACCCTGGTGCAGGGGGGCACGGGTTCGAGCACGCAAGCGATGCCCATCGTCCGTCTGTCCGAGGATGATCTTTTCCGGCTCGTGATTCCGGTTCCGGAGTCTTACGTTCGCTACATCAAAGTCGGCGATCACGTGGACGTCCGCGTGCCTTCTCTCAATCACACTTTTCCGGGCAAAGTTGCGCGCTTCTCGGTGGATGTGCGCGAAGACACGCGCACCATGCACACGGAAGTGGACGTTCCAAATCCGGACCGAGTTCTGCTGCCAGGTCTCTACGCGGACGCGGAGCTTTCCCTCGATCGAAAAGAGGATGTTCCGACGGTGCCGGTTCAGGCTTTGAATCACGAAGGCAAGAAAACCACCGTCTTTGTGGTGAAACAGGATGGAGAACTGGAGGACCGCAGCGTGCAACTTGGATTGGAGACAGCCAGCGATGCCGAAATCACCTCCGGACTAAACGAGGGAGAACAGGTCGTGGTGAGCGATCGCAGCGCTCTGAAGGCGGGCGAAAAGGTTCGTCCGCAGGTTGTAGCCGTGATGGAGTATCACGAGCAGAGCGCGCAGTAAACGGCGCCGACGCGGATGCCTGACCAAGCTACGACTGCGACAGGACGAATTTTATGCCAGGATTTTCAATTCGTAATCCGTATTTCATTATTGTGATCTGCTTGACCCTTCTGGTCATCGGCGTCACCAGTCTGTCGCGGATGCCGGTCGATTTATTCCCCCCGATTAACCTGCCCGAAGTCGTCGTGGCCACGTTTTACACGGGCATGCCGCCGGAGGATATTGAATACGATATTACCGATCCTCTGGAGCGCTTCTTCACGCTGGCTTCAGGCGTGGACCACATGGAATCGCGCTCCATGTTGGGCGTCAGCATTATTCGCGTCTACTTCCAGCCCGGAACCAATGCCGATACCGACGTCAGCGAGCTCTCCAACTTAGCCCTCGCCGACTTGAAGCGTTTGCCCCCGGGAACTCTGCCTCCGGTGGTGCTCAAGTTCGATGCCTCCAGCTTGCCGGTGGCGCTGGTCACGGTGGAAGGCAAGGGACTGAACGAAACTCAGCTTCACGACTACGCCCAGTTCCAGATTCGCAACCAGATCGCGGTCGTGCCTGGCGCCGAAATTCCAGGCGTGTTCGGCGGAATCTACCGCCAAATCATGGTCTACGTGGATCCCTACAAATTGCAGTCCCGTCAATTGAGTGTGATGGACGTGGTGGGCGCGGTCAACGATTCCAATCTGATCCTGCCTGCGGGCGACGTAAAGATGGGACCGTACGATTACTTCGTTTACTCCAACAGCCTGGTTGACGACATGGACCAACTGGGCAAGGTGCCGCTCAAGGTCAAGGGAAACTCCTGGGTGACGGTGAACGACGTAGGCAAAGCGGAGGACGCTCACCAGATTCAATACAACATCGTGCGCATCGATGGCCAAAGATCCGCCTACATTCCCATCATGAAGCAGGGTGGCGATACCAACACCATTGCGGTGGTGGACGGTGTCCGCCAACTGATCAAGCATCTCTACGACATTCCCCAGCAGATGAAGACCAGCGTTGTCTTTGACCAGTCGGTGTACGTGAAAGAAGCCATCCGCACCGTATTGCACGAGGGCTTTCTGGGGCTGATCCTTACTAGCTTGATGATCCTCATCTTTCTGGGGAGCTTCCGCGCCACCTCGGCTGTGCTCCTCTCCATCCCTATATCCGCGCTGGCCGCGTTTGTGGTGCTGGCTATGATGGGCGGGACGGTGAATACGATGATCCTCGGAGGAATGGCGCTGGCTTTCTCGCGCGTGATCGACAATTCCGTCATTTCACTCGAGAACATTTATCGCCATTTGGAAATGGGGGCCGTCCCCATGATCGCCGCCGAGGCCGGCGGGGCGGAAGTGAACCTGGCTATATTGGCCGCCACCCTGGTGGACGTGGTCGATTTTTTCCCAGTCGTTTTTCTATATGGCGTTGCCAAGTTTCTCTTTTCGGCGCTGGCGCTGGCTTTTTGTTTGTCGCTGCTGGCTTCGTTTGTGGTGGCGATGACGGTGATTCCTTTATTCTGCTCGCGTTTCCTGAAGGCGGTGCCTCACGTTCCGAAGCCGGATAAGGAAAATGAGTATGAGGTCGAACCCACGGAGGCAGGCGGTCGCTCCTGGATGGAACGGTTCAATGCCCGCTTCAACCGGATGTTTAATAAGGTCCTCGACTACTACGAATACTGGGTTCGACGGGCGCTGCAACGACCTGGGCTCACGGTGCTGGTGCTGAGCGGGGTGTTCCTCGCCAGCTTGGCAATTTATCCGCTGCTCGGGTTGGCGTTTTTCCCCAAGACCGATGCCGGCCAGTTCACCATCAACCTCAAGGTGCCCACTGGCACACGCATCGAGATCGCGAACCAATATGTCGCGAAGGTGGAAGATTTGATCCGGCAGCAGGTAGAACCAAAGGACTTCAAGCGGATTGTCTCCAACATTGGAGTCGTCCCGGACTTTTCCTCGCTCTACACCACTAACTCTGGGCCCTATACCGCAACCGTCCAAGTGGCGCTCAACGAACCGCACCGGCTGAGCAGTTTTGAGTACATGGACCGGGTGCAGAAGGCAATGGAGAGCCAGTTTCCCGATATTCGCACATTCTTTTCCAGTGGTTCGATGGTCGACGCGATTCTGAATCAGGGCGCGCCAGCCCCCCTTGACGTGCAGGTTAGCAGCCCTGATCTGCACGAGATCTATGGCATCGCGCAGAACTTGGCCAAGCGCTTTCGCGAACTGCCTGGCGCCGGCCAAGTCTACATTCCGCAAGACATGAACTACCCGACTCTGCGGCTCGACGTGGATCGCGTCCACGCCGGCGAGTTGGGCCTGACGCAAAAAGACGTGGTGGATAACGTGATCACTGCGCTCAATTCCAACTACATGATCGCCCCCAATTATTGGGTCGATCGCAAGAGCGGAAACGACTATTACCTTACGGTGCAGTACTTCGAGCAAGGCGCCGCCGCCATTCACAACATGCTCGATCTGGGACAGATTCCGCTGCGAGATCCGGCAAGCGGAGCGGATATGAGCTGCGGCCCCGCGGGCCCCCGCCCGCCACGGCCCGGATCCGCCCACACTTCTTGGGCGTGTGGTGGACAAGGCAGGACCACGGTCCTCAAAAATGTTGTGAATGTCAAACAAATCCTGACGCCGACGGAAGTGGACCACTATCAGATTCAGCGTGCTATCGACGTCTTCATTACCCCCAAAGGGGAAGATCTGGGGCGCATCAGGAGCGCCGTGCAGGGTATTCTGGCCAAAGAAAAGATTCCCAGCAACGTCCGCGTGAATCTGCGCGGCATGGTGCAAGGCATGGAAGCCTCATTCAAGAGTTTTGCGTTGGGCTTTCTGATTTCGTTTCTCTTGCTCTTCCTGATTTTAACGGCGCAGTTTAAGTCGTTCGTCGATCCTTTCTTGATCATGCTCGCAATTCCCATGGGATTTGTTGGCGTCCTGATTATCCTGCCGCTCACCGGCAGCACATTGAACGTAATGTCGCTGATGGGAGTGTTGATGCTGGTCGGCATCGCGGACTCGAACAGCATTCTGATCGTTGATTTCGCTCACAATCTTGAGAAGCAAGGGCTGTCGACAATGGACGCAGCCATAACCGCCTGCCGCGTGCGCCTGCGACCGATCTTGATGACTTCGCTGGCGACGATTATTGGCATGCTTCCCATGGCCATGAAGCTGGGCACAGGTGCGGAGCAGTATGCGCCGATGGCGAAGGCCATTATCGGCGGCCTCAGTTCGTCGGTTCTGCTGACTATTTTTATCGTGCCGGCGGCGTACGTGCTGGTCTACGGCAAGCGCGACGCGAAGGCAGCGGAGAATCCGGCGCCGGAGCCGGCGGAATGAGGCAGAAACATCCCGCTTCCTGTAGCCGCTTAGGGACGCACGCCGCACTGCGTTGAGCGCACATCAGTGAACGCACATCATGAGGTCGAAAGGTAACCCGATGACAAGGGCCAATGCTTTCGTATTCTGCACGCTGCTGTTATTTCTATGTGCGATTCTTGACCCGCCTGGCATAGCGCAAGGCGCTGGCAAATCGGAGGCAGCCGAAAACTTACCTTCCGCCCCGCAGCCGCAAGTCGCGCAAACCCCGAGTCCCATCCTGGGGACTCCGGTGACTCAAGCGGCGTTGATCGCCAGCTTCCCGCATGGAGCAGGATCTCAGACCGCTTCCTCAGCTGACCCTCAAACGCAGCAGGCGGGTCAAGTGCCGGGCGGACCCATGCGTTTGACCCGCACCCAGGCAGAGCAGGTGGCGATCAAGAACAATCCACGGATCAGTGTGGGGCGCCTGCTGGCTCTGGCACAACATCAGGTCTATCGCGAGACCAGGGCGGCAGAACTCCCGAATTTTAATGGCGCAATGACGGCAGTCGATGCGAATGAAGGCAGCCGCATCGGAGCGGGATTCCTCAATAGCCCGCGCTTGCTGGAACATGCGGGCGCTGGGGTAACCCTCAGCCAACTCATCACCGATTTCGGGCGCACCCTCAACTTGGTGTCCTCTTCAAAGCTTCTGGAGAAAGCCCAAAATGCCAATGCGCTGGCCACCACCGAAGATATAGTTCTGGCTACGGATCAGGCCTTTTACAACGCGCTGCAGGCCGAAGCTCTGCTCAAAGTCGCGCAGCAAACCGTGACCACGCGCGGGTCAGTAGAGCATCAAATCGACGAACTGACGAAGAACAAGCTGAGATCAACCCTGGATCTGGCCTTTGCGGAAGTGAATCTGTCGCAGGCCAAGCTGCTGCAACTCGATGCCCAGAACAACGTCGATTCGACCGTTGCCGCGCTCACGGCAGTGCTTGGCTTCGAGAAACAGGTCGTCTACGAGTTGAGCGATGAGGATACGCAACCGCCGCCACCGCCGCCGGATGTGGACGTGCTCATCAATACCGCCTTGCAGCAACGTCCCGATCTGCAGGCGCTCACCTATGATCAACGTGCAGCGGAAAAGTTCCGCCGCGCCCAGCGCGATCAGCTGTTCCCAACCATCAACACTCTCGGCATAGCGGGAGTGACTCCGGTGCGTCCGGACTGCACCAGCGCCGGCTGCTTCCCCAACTATTTTATTTCCAGCTGGTACGGCGCGATCGGCGTGAATATGAGCATCCCAATCTTTAATGGGTTTCTCTTCACGGCGCAGGCTTCGGAAGCTAATTTCCGGGCGAAAGCTGCAGCCGAGAGCACCCGGGATCTGCGCGACCGGGTAGTGCGCGATGTGCGCACGGCATGGCTAGCAACGAATACGGCCTTTCAGCGCGAAGACGTGGCTGCGGAACTGGCCAAGGAAGCCGACCTGGGGTTGAGTCTCGCCCAGAGCCGTTATCATCTCGGCTTGGGCTCAATCGTCGAACTCAGTCAGGCGCAGTTGCAGCAGACCGGAGCCGCCATTGGCTATGTCAACGCTCAGTACCAGTATCGGCTCTCGCTTTCAACTCTGAACTTTGAGATTGGAGTGAAACCATGAACCCCGTTAGGCGATTGGACGGAGGATGCGCCGGCGCGCGGGGAATCAGGTGGTGCAATTCATGAAGACACGGAAGAAACAATCATCCTTTACGACGTGCCAAGGAGTGCTACTCCTTTTTATGCTCGGTAGTTTTTTTTATTGTGTTTTATTTGGTCTATTACGTCCAGGCAAAGTTAGGTTGGTCGCTGCAGTAGCAACGTCCGCCTGCTTTCTTGTGGAAGCTGACCTGCAGTGAGCGGTTGTATGATTTGAATATCACTAGTCTGTTTGGCGAAGGATCTCGTAGTCGGAATCAGGGCGTCCGTGGGAACAGCTGTTCAAAAGTTGTATTCCGGTTTTACCGGTTAAGAACATTTAGACGTGATCCCATTTTTCTTATATCTCGCTGCAGGAGTTGCTACAGGATTTCACGTTTACACTTTGCTGATGTTGGCCGTTGTAGGCGCTCCCGTAGACCTGCTCGAATTCGTTTCTCTGGCGGGCTCGTTGGGTCTATTGGTTGCCGCTTATTTAAGCCTTTTCAAACCAAATGCGGCGGCGAGGCTTGCGCTGCCCGCTTCGCTGGCAATCTGGTGCTTTTATGGTCCAGCCATTGCCCGCACGGTCGGCTGGTTCTGAACCTGCTGGTTCTAAATTCGAATGATGCTGCCATATCTGGCCACAGCGCTGTTGGTACTGGTCACTGCATATTCGGCAGTCGTTAGCTTCCGGCGACCGCGGGATGGCAGTGCTCCGACCTGGATCTTTCCAAACCGCACAAGACGATCCGCGCAAATAACCGTTGGCATCTGCACGCTCGCAGTCCTCCTCGGAGGGGCAGTATGGCTCACCATCAGTGCCCGGCATTCCATTCGCCACTCATCGCGCTTTCTCATTCCTGAAGGGTACGTAGGCTGGGTCCGAGTCGAATTCCAGGTCAATGGTGCTTCCCCAATGCCGGTCGAGGGCGGAGAGTATCTATTCACTTTCCCGCCCTCCGGCGTATTGAGGACGTCTTCATCAGAAGAATATGGATGGGCCAAGGACCACTACTTCTACTACTCCGAAAAGGGTACGCGAATGTTGCCTGCTACCAGTGCCGGCGGTGGGGGTCTGATCTGGGGAAAAATCAACGGTGAGGAGACTGGCTCGCAGGGCAAGAGAAAATACGAGGAATTCTTTGTAGGAACGGAGCAGCAATTTCGAGAGCAACCGAGGTGAGAGCAGAGCGTCAGTTCCAGCGCTCCACCATTACCAACCCATTTGACCCATCCGCTTAAGGATGATTGCGCTGTAGTTATTCATGCGCTCGGGTCGTCGCTTGAGGGGAGCCGGCAGAATTGCAGCGAGTCGTGCCGCCTGTTCCCGGCCGATACTCCGGGCCGCGGTTTCGTCATAGTGACGACACGCCGAATCTGCACCATAAATACCAGGGCCCCATTCAACCACGTTGAGGTAGATCTCCAGGATGCGCTGTTTGCCGAGGACGAATTCGGCCACCGGTACCAGTGTGACCTCTGCGCCCTTGCGGAGGATAGAGCGGCCGGTTCCGAAGAACAGGTTTTTTACGAGTTGCTGCGTAATGGTGGAAGCTCCGCGAGTGCGATCGCCTTCCAAATCGTCTGCGGCAGCGATTTGGATCTCGTGCCAATCGAATCCATGGTGCTGGTAGAAGTGCGCGTCCTCGGCGGCGATTACAGCGTGCTCGAGATCGGGCGAGATTTGGCTGAGCGGAATGAATTTGTAGCGTTCGCGATACGGCGTGTGGTGAAGCCAGGCCTGCAAGCGGCGTTGGATGTGCACCGCGGTTGTCGGTGGGTCGATCCACCGGGCGGCCACAAGGATCAGCGCGGCAAGCGACCAAAGAAGCGCCACGCCGATGACAAGCCATCGAACCAAGGATCGGAGAAAACCCTTGCGAAGCGAGGTCTTGGTGTGTGCGTTCGGCATTGCAGTCACATTTCAGAATAATAGCCCGAGCTAGGTTACCGCTGATGTATGATCTTGCGAGCGCGAACACAGAGTGTTGCGTTCTATTCAGGCCACTCGGGACAAAGCCCCTTGGTCCTGGATCACATTGAACCCCGCTTACAACGGTCCATGCGAAGAAAGCGGGCTAGGACCGTCGGACCCGGGGAGAAAAAATGATTCCTCCCACCTACAAACCGAAGAAAAAGTTTATGCAGCTTGCGATCGCGGAGGCAAAGCGCGCCCGCGACCGGGGCGACTATCCTATCGGTGCTGTCATCACGCGTCTTATTGGAAAACAGGAAGTGGTTATCGCGTCTGCCGGCAACCGGGTAAAAACTTCGGGTTCATCCATTAAACATGTGGAGCTTGAAACCTTGAAATATGTTTCCTCGGGCTACGGTCGGTATCTGCCGGATTTCGTGTTGTATTCCACCCACGAACCTTGTGCTATGTGCGCGGGTGCCTGCGTCTGGTCCAAAATAGGAGCGGTGGTATTTGGCGTTTCCCAGGAAGATATCACCGCTTATGGCAAGAAACACGGGACCGAGGAATTCAAATGGCGCGCCTGTCTCATTTCATGCAAATTCGTCCTTGAGAAGGGCGGGCTTCACATTCCCGTGTTCGAGAATTTTTTGAGACCGGAATGTCGAAAGTTATTTGGATATCGAGCCTCGTGACGTGCCTCGCCCACCTGTACAATACCGGCTTCGTGGGCCATGGCTGCAGTAATTCCGACGTTCGCGAACAATCCTGCGCGGTCTAGCGCGACATCAGGAATTCGACCTGCTGCTCAATTTCAGCGATCGCGATGGGAGCAAAGTTGGCCTCACGCAGTTGCTGGTTGAGTTGCGCCAATTTCGTTTGCTTGAATCCGGTCCACCCTGCGATGCGGGCTTTTACCTGTTGGCTTGACTCCCTGTAAACCGCGATCGCCTGCGAAGGCACGACCCGATCTCCGCCTTCGACTACTCGCAGTGCTGATGCCAGTCCCGTGTACGCATCCTGCAGCCCAGGGGACCCCTCGGCTGCATATTCCTTGTTCGTAAGAATCTTGCCGATTTCGGATTGAGCATCTGTAAGGGCCGACTTGAGTTGTCCGTTTTGTGCTTCTAACTTTTGTTGCCCCAACTTCTGTTGCCCCATCTTCTGTTGAATGTCCGCAAGCTGTTTCTGAACCGAGTTGATCTCGGCTAGCGCGCGGCGCGCTTCAATGGTTTCGCCAAAGATCCGCTGGCCCCACTGCAATTGCTGCGTGAGTACTTCGGGAGTCGCGGGCGAACGCGGGTCCATGACGACCTTCAAGGACTGGTTTTGCGCATTTCCATCAACCGTCAGGCGGACTTGGTAGATTCCCGGCACGGCCTTGGGCCCGCTGGGATTGTGGTAATCGGTGTCTTCGTCCGCAGTCGGGCCGCCGGAACTGCTCCAGGTGAAGTTCCAGACGAAGCGGTGCATTCCCGCAGTTTTCTCGAGGACTTCAGGCTTAGGGAACCAGCGCTCGGCTACGGGAAGCGGCTGGTGCTTCCAGGTGTCCTGACCTCGTGAAGAATGATCTTCTGACGAGCGGCTTTCTGAAGAAAACGTTCTGACGAGGTTCTGCTGTGCATCGAAGATTTCCAACCGAACGCTGCTCGCCGGAGACGGGAGGAAATAATCCATCATCGCGCCATTGGGAGGATTCTCCGCCGTCGGTTCCTCGGGCGGAGGCGGTGTGCCTGTAAAGGAGTCGTTATCCACCCGAACCGCTGTGGCTGGACGGTAAAGCCACGGACCACTTGCTCTCTTCGCCTCCAGCGTCTGGCGGAGCGGCGTGATGTTATCGAGAATCCAGAAGGAACGTCCGAACGTGGCTGCCACCAGGTCATCGCCGTGGATCGTAAGATCGCGAACTCCAGTGACCGGCAGGTTCAATTGCAAAGACTGCCAGTGGTCGCCATCATCCCACGATACGTAAACTCCAAATTCGGTCCCGGCGAAGAGCAGTCCTTTGCTCTGCGGGTCTTCGCGAACCGCGCGCAAGAATGCCGGCGCGGTCATGCCGCTCGTGACCAGTTGCCAGGTGGCTCCGTAGTCACGCGTGCGATAAAGGTAGGGCGTCTGATCGTCGAGGCGCCCGCGATCGACGGCGGCGTAGGCGACAGCGGGATCAAAGTGCGAAGCCTCGATCAGCGAAATTTTGCTCCAGTCGCTCAGCCCGGGCGGAGTGACGTCTTTCCAGTTCTTTCCGCCATCGCGGGTCAGGTGAATCAGTCCAGTGTCGCTTCCTGCCCAAATCAGATCGCGGTCGAGCGGCGACGGCGCGATTGTGTACACGACCCCATAACCGGAGCGCTTCGCGTGCTCCAGAGTTGGTGTACTCGGCGGTTTCTTGCCGTCCGTACTTTGCACATCACTCTGCGCATCGCGCACGTCCCCGGTTGCTCCGGTGAGATCAGGACTGATCGTCTCCCAGTGCAGACCGCCGTCGGCCGTCTTCATCACATATTGCGTTCCGAGATACAGCGTCGTTGGGTCAACCGGGGAAAGAACCAGCACGGGAGTCCAAGGGTCGCGATATTTGCGTTCGCGGATCTCCAAGTCCCACGCGAATGTGGGCCAGGGAGCAATGTCCTGGCTCAAGCCCGTTCGTTTGTTGAAGCGAGCAACGGTACCGTAAGTCCCAGTCACATAAACAATGTCGGGATCAACCGGATCGACCACGATGTATCCGCTCTCGCTGGGGCCGGCCGGAAACCAGTCCCGCGGGGTGATTTGACCGTGGTCGGTACGGCTTAGAACCGCGGCACTGCCGCTATCCTGCTCCGTGCCGTATACGGCGTAAGGAAATTGGTTGTCGGTGGTCACATGGTAGAACTGCGCCGTCGGCTGGTTATACCAACTGCTCCACGTTTGGCCGCGATTGAGGCTGATCGTGGTTCCCTGGTCCGTTCCGAGGACCATGCTGGCGGAATTTTTCGGATCGATCCAGAGCTCGTGATAATCATCTCCGCCCGGCGCGCCGCGGACGACCGAAATTGTCTTCCCGCCATCCTCGGATCGGTAAAGCGCAACGTTCGGGATGTAGATCACGTCGGGATTACGCGGATCGATGGTGATGCGATTGAAGTACCATGCTCGACTGGTAAGACGGGGATCGTCGTTCACGAGCACCCAAGTGTTGCCTCCATCGTCGGAACGATAGAGGCCGGATTTTTTCGCCTGGATGAGCGCGTACACGCGCTTGCCGTCCGGCGCAACGCCGACGCCGACGCGTCCCCAGTCGCCTTCAGGGAGCCCGTTGCCGTCGAGACGGGACCATGTTTTGCCGGCATCCCGAGAACGGTAAAGGCCGCCGCCCGGTCCATCGATGGGGGCATACGAACTCCACGGAGGACGCCGCACATGCCATGCGCCGGCAAAGATGAGCTGCCGGGCGTCGGAAGCGATTGCCAGATCTGAAATACCGATGTCAGACCACAGGTCGAGAATCCGCGCCCAATGCATTCCTCCATCGACGGATTTGTAGACGCCGCGCTGTTCGTTCGGACCATAAGCGTGCCCCAGAGCGCCGACATAAACGACGTTTGGATCCTGCGGATCGATCACGATCCGGCTAATCTGTCGCGTATCCTCTAAGCCGATGTGATTCCACGTTGCGCCGCTATCGCTGGATTTGTAGACGCCGTTGCCGGAAGAGAGATCCTCGCGAATGTCGGTTTCGCCGGTTCCGGCATAGATGATTTTAGAATCGGAGGGAGCCACGGCAAGTGCGCCGATCGAGGCCACCGGCTGGCCGTCGAAGATCGGCGTCCAGACAACTCCGGCATCGGTTGTTTTCCAGATCCCGCCATTCACCGAGCCAAAATAAAAGGTTGTCGAGTCGCCCGGCACGCCCGCCACGGCCACTGCGCGTCCGCCGCGGAACGGGCCGATGAGGCGCCATTTGAGCCCATTCACCAGTTCCGGAGGAACCGACTGGGCAATCGCCGTAATGGTTAGCAACAGAAAAGCACACGTGCAGAGAGGACGTGCTAAACGCGGTCTGAATTTGTGCAAGTGCTAGGCCCTCGTTCTTGACACCCGGTTGGTTGGCATTCTATGCCTGAGCGTTCCATCACGATAAGGTACATTCGCCAAGTGAACAACGGCAAGACCGGCCTGTAAATACTTTAGCTTACAAAGATAATGGCGGAGAGGGTGGGATTTGAACCCACGATACCCGTTAAGGTATGTCCGCTTTCGAGGCGGATCGTTTCAACCACTCACGCACCTCTCCGGAGAATCAGTTGTCAGTTGTCAGTGGCCAGCGAGAGCTCTTGAACAGCGGTTCGTCGCGAACGGCTTTCGTCGCTAACGACTAACGACCAACGGCTAACGGCGCTTGCGAAAGAATTCCTGCACCATCTCGGCCGCACGTCCGGCCAGTACCCCGCCCCGGATCTCCATCTCATGATTCAGACTGGGGTGATTCACCACCTGCAGAATCGAATGGACGGCGCCTGCCTTGGGGTCGTCGGCACCGTACACCAAACGGCGGACGCGGGCATGAACGGCCGCTCCCGCGCACATGGCGCACGGCTCAATTGTAGCAAACAGTTGGCAGTCGCCGAGCCGGTGATTACCGAGGTTTCGTCCTGCCTCGCGCAGCGCCACTATCTCTGCGTGCGCGGTGGGATCGCAGTCGGCGAGGTTGCGATTCCATCCTCGCCCAACCAGTTGCCCGGCGCACACCACGACCGCTCCCACCGGCACTTCGCCCGCCTCCAGCGCGCGCTGGGCGCAACGCAGCGCTTCCTCCATCCAAAGCTCGTCGGAGGCAAGCTCGTCGGAAGAAAGCTCGTCAGAAGAAAGTTCGTCAGAAGAAGGATTGTCGGAGGAGAGCAGTTGTCCGTCACCAGTGGCGGGTTGCCAGAAAGTACCCGTGTCGGTCCCGTCAGTGTTATCCTAGCAGGGATATGGAAATCCCCGACATCTTCCGAAAAGTGTTCTTGCTGGACCTGATTAAGGGAATGGGCGTGACGTTCCGCTATCAGGATCCCAAAGAAATCTATACCGAGCAGTATCCGCTGGAGCGGCCGCTGGTCGCCGAGCGTTACCGGGGCGCGCCGCGGTTGAACGTCAACCCCGACACCGACGAGACCCTCTGCATTGCGTGTGACCTGTGCGCTCTGGCTTGTCCGGAAAACCTGATCGTGGTCACCAGCGAGCGCAATGAAAAGACCCGCCGCAAAGAGCTCACGAACTTTACCTATGACCTGAGCCGCTGCATGTTCTGCGGCCTGTGCGAAGATGCTTGCCCGGTCGATGCGCTCGAACTCACCCAGGATTTCGAGCTCGCGAGCTACAACCGCGAAGGCATGATCTGGGACCGCCAGACGCTCGAGAAGGGTCCGCAACCCACCGTTTACCAGAAGTAATGACTGGAATTCGCGGGATTCAAAGAAGCTCCTGAGCTCTCGCCAATTTCTCTTCCTGTTTAGCTCGGAAGTCATTAGCCCGCTTCTGCCGAAGTTCCGGATCAAACACCACAAGGTCGATCAGCCGCATCAGCTCCGTCCCGCACGGTCCGTCTTTCTTGTCCGATACATCTTTCTCCTCGTCGTCGTTCTCCACCTCGTCGTACTCGCGCCCTGCCACGGTGGACCAGGCGGTAGTGCCAATCGGACGCCGCTCCACGCTGTCGTGATCAATCACCACCATGTTCGGCATGTGCGGCTCAAATGACGTTCGTTTCAGATTGGAGGAAGCGGTTCGCAGGGCATAGAGCATGAGCGCCGCTGTGCGGTGATCGATCTGCTGTGTCAACATCAGGCGCATGACCTCGACCAGGCCCATCTGGACGGAATCGGCATCTTCGAGCATGGGTAAGGTGACATTCCAGCGCTCGCGCTGAGCACTCAAGTTAATTTCCAGACTCTTCTGGCGCCATTGCGTGTGGAAGTGACAATATTTCTCATCGCGCAGGGCGGGCGATCCGCACTGGGTTCCGTTGACTTTAATGTGCTGACAGCGACGAATGGTGGGCGGATAGGAAGGCATTTTGGAGCTCCTGTAACGTCTATGAATTTATGAAGTTTTCATCAGTTACTAGTAAGATATTAAATAATTAGTACATATACCCCCTCTCCCCCCCGAGCCATTGGAATCATGGGGTTAGGTGGTTTTGACGGTCCAAATCTTTGGTTCTTAAGGTAGTTATATGTAAAATCTTGCGGGATAAGGACTTAGTTCATCAATTGTCAAAGAACAGTGAAGATGACAATGGGGCAGCGGGGAATGTCCGCTACGGTTGAGCGGCGCTTTCCGTCACTGCCCCAATTCAAGTGCATATTGTCACATTGGGCGGGATGGGTGTATGTGATGGCGCTCACTGCGTGTTTGTGATGAAAGAGTCTTCGGGGTGGGATCGGCTCAGTTAGTGTAATCGAGATACTACGCCAACTACAATCTAGGGTTCGCTGGTCTAGCGATGCAATCGCTTGCTAAGAAACCAGAAGCCGGCGCTGCAACCAAGGCCGAAGATGAGTAGTGGAATGCCAATCACCCAATATCGTCCGTAGATCGAAACAGGGTCCCAACCGACCGACCCGTCTGAGGCAATTCCCAGAACATACCTGTCGTATATAGAGAGCGACACGAGCAGTAAGGCCAGCGACAGCACAATCGTCAACACTCCAGTGGCAAGGCTCCCGAAAAACAGCAGTACCCAGCGCATAAGGCATTCTAAGCCTGAAAGCTGACCAACGAGTGTAATGGGGGTGTTACGCCACTTAGCAGTCCGTCACCATGATGATTTGACGGCTTGAAGCCGCGCAATCGGCTCATGCCTTGACTGGGTATGGCGTGGCTTCGGTGGCCTGCGGTTTCCACGCCTTGCTACTCCGAACTGTCGCCAGAGCCAGCAGAAACGCAGCGCACGCAACCCAGGTGAGAACCATCAGGCTGGTATGCAGACCGTACCGGTCTGCGATCCGGCCAAACAGGGGCGTGACGACCCCGCCCACGCTGGCCGCCAGTCCAAGCGTGACCCCCGAAGCCGCGCCGGGATGGTTGGGAAGAAATCCCTGCGCCATGACCACCATCACTCCAAACGGCGCGAAGAGCACGAGTCCAAGGGGCACGAGCAGCGCCGTGGCCAAGCCGGTCTGGCGCACCGCGATCAGAGCCAGCAACAGAACCGGCGATGCGAAAAATGTCCAGGGCAACACCGTCTCGTTGCCCAATTTGTCGGCTAGGCGCCCGCCAACCAGCGTGCCCACTGCGCCAGACAGCAACAGGATGCTCAGCGCCGTGTTGCCCCTGGCCTTCGATTGATGCAGATCGCTGATCCAATAGAGTGCGAGGAATGTGTTGAGGCCGAAGAACACGATGGAGCGCAGAACTACGGTGGCGGTCAAATAGGCGAAGGGCCACCAGGCATCCTGGGCGCGCGGGGCGTTAACCCCGTGGCCCGCCGCGCGACTGCTCAAATGCAGCTGCAAGCGCGGCATCTGCACGAGAAACAGGACGGCAGCCAGCGCACCCGGCACAACCAGGAGCAATGCCCCGTGGAAACCGAACCACAGGACGAATGTCGTTGTGAGCACTGGCCCCAGGGCAAAGCCCAGATTTCCTCCAACCGCGAACATGCCCATCGCGGTACTCTTCATGGGACCGGACAATCGGTTCACGAGCAGGGTTGCTTCCGGATGGAAGGCTGCAATCCCCAGTCCGCTCAAACCGACGGCGGCAAGCATCATCCAGTAGGTGGGAAGATTCGCGGCCAGCACGACGCCCACACCGGCGGCGAGGATTCCGGCAGGCACAAACCAGGCCACGCGGCGGCGATCGGCCACATGGCCAAAAATCGGCTGTGTCACAGACGACACCAGATTGGACATGAAAACCAAGCTCGCAGCCGTGGCGTAAGAAAAATGCCGGGTTGCGATCAAGAACGGCAGCAAGGCCGGCAATGCCCCCTGGTTGATATCGGAGAACATGTGCCCGGCCGCTAAGAGAATGATGAATTTCTTCTGCATGGTCCAGGAACGCTCAAACGAGCTGCTTCATGATCTTCCCGAACGGCGTGAGACCGTAGTATCCACCCAGTGTGCGCCGACACGCCAGTTCATAATCGCGGGCGGATGGAACATGTCTGGAGGACTCGCCCGATGGTATCGGGATCAGATCAAGGCTGCTGTGCTTGAGGTAAAGGGTTCTTCCATTCGCGTCTTGGCTAAAACTGTTGGCGTTTACACTCAGAACCCCCAATGAGTGTAATCGAGATGTTTCAACAATTGAGGAGACTCGCTTAGTGTGGTTGGTTCGGATTGCTTCCGGTTTGCCGCGCGGATGCACCGGCCAGCAGTTCGAGAATGCCACGCCTGGAAATTGTTATCACTTGCCTGCCGGGGGCGCCTTCTTGTGCTCCACGAAGGTGTGTGCTTGATGACAGCTCACACACGTCTTGCCTTTCATGAATGGATCAGACTTCAGTTGTGCCACCTGATCGGTGTGACAGGTGTCGCATGTGCTTAACGCCGGCGTGCCCGCGAAGTCCGGTGATTTTGTCTCGCCATGGCACACGGTGCATTCGACACCGTTGGCGCCATGCGGGCTGGCTTTCCATTGGTCATAAATCACCTTGTGGCAGCTGGAACAGCTATCCCCGGCTGGAATCAGCCGATGGAAAATATGCTTGGCTTGATCCTGCTGAGCAATGGCAGGTTGGACGGCAATAGCCAAAACGAGAAAAACGAACAGGGTGAGACCGAACATGCGCGCACAGAAACTATTCACGGACAGACCTCCTGAGTACGGTCTTCGAGTATCGAACCGGCGATGGCTGCAGTCAGTGATACACATCACATCTCACCGGAATGCGATCTGCGCACTGACTGCTTCACCTCATTGAGAATCGGGCCGGTCCGAGTAGGGGTGTGATCTCTAGCGCGGAGAGTTCTGCGGACGTTGCCAAGCCACACACACGCGTTTCCCGTTCAGCCATTTGGCAACGCTCGGGCCGAAGCCTGTTGACGCGCCCGGAGTAAAATTGGGGCGTGAATTTGGAAGACCTGAGAAAGCGCTGGGCTGAACTGAATGCCAAGTACCCAGTCGGCAAGAGCAGACGCGAGGCAGACCCGTATGTTAAGGACGCATTGACACCTCAACTCTTGAGTGTGCTCACGCCACGTGAGGCAAAAGTGATGAGGATGCGCTACGGTTTGGAAGACGGCAGTCGGCATACGCTCGCGGAGGTTGGTCAATCGCTAAGCCTATTGCGGGAGTCGATTCGCCAGATTGAAAAGAAGGTGTGGCGGAAATTGCGGCATCCGGCACACAGGCGGTTGTGGGGGTGACTACCTCAAGCAGCTCGATGTCTGTTCCAGATGACTACCTCAAGTTCGTACCCGTTCTTCGACCCTACTTCCACCAGATAACGGGAGTCGTGTGGGTTGCATCGTGGAGACGGGACACCTGTAAGGGGATATTCCATGACCCTCTGTTCCCTGTCTAGGCAGCTGGGACAGAGAACGTTTCGTTGCAGAAGCCAGTAAGCTTTGGCTTGTGGTCTGTGGCTCGCAGCGATTGCCTGGGCGACCTGCTCCGCGCTGCTCAGCCACCCGCTCAGTTCCTCGGTTCCGTCCTGGTGGACAATTTTGACCTGATATTCACTACCGTGGTTGTGCGCCATTTGTTTTTCTCCCTAGCGCTAGGGATGGGTTCCGAGGTTCCGGGTTTCCCAGTTCAAATCTATGCCGGGCGGAGTGGACCAGTCAATGCCACAAACATTGTGCAGTGCTGTGTTTTCCAAGACTTCGGTAAATGGACGTAAGAAGTTCCTTCCTCGTGCTCAGTTGCCGTTAACAGGCGTCAATTTCACTCATTGACGTTCCCAAGGGGATGTTTTTGCACCAAAAGCGGGTCAATGAGTGTAACCGCGATGTTACGCCAACCATCGCCAATACCCTACAATGTGTTCAGCATTCCGGCAATTAGCCATGGAGACGCTCAGTCTAAGCAAGACGCAGCTTCCCGCGAGCAGGTTTCCAGAACCTGCCGACGTGTATGTTTGCGACAAATGCGGGACGGACGTAACCGAGCATCTGCATCGTGGTCTAGCACATGTTTGGAGACCGCTAGGCCCATCGCGCTACACATGCCGTTGCGGTCAGAAGTATCTTTCAGGCACCGTCGAATGGGACAGCTTGAGTGATTGGGAGAAACGCCTACGGCTTCGGCAGATTGTGGGAGTGCTCATCTTGATAGCCGTACCGCTAGCTGGCTTCGTGTTCTTGTTGCGTTCGACCGTCGCACACGGGGGCATCGTCTTGCCTGCTCTTTGCGTTGTCGCTGCATTCCCCTCTATTTTGCTGCTTCTCGCCTTCGTGGCCTTCGTTCTTGAGGGATTCGAGGTAGTTGCATCCCTGTGGAGAACAAGGGTCAGCGCACTAAAGTAAGAAAAACCGCCCCATTTTGCCCAACTGACGCTATCAGGCGTTTACACTCAAGTGCCCCGTCGCCGGGAAGATGAGTGTAATGGGATTTTTCGAGAATCACAGAAGCCGGAAAGCGTGCGGGGTGCTGGCGGTTACCCAGTGATTGAGGGAGTGTTACTCCTGTCGCGGCGCTCCCTCTACTGCCTTACTCTGCCTTTGCCCCAGCGGTCTTAGTGTCGACATGGCAGAGCGTCACAAACTCGAAGAACTCCCTTTTTCTTCTGGTCTCCCACCCCCACACGCACCACGCACCATTCGTGAAACCATGCCCGTGTGGACCGATGCTTTCGATAATCATGTCGGGGCCGCCGGTCTTCAATCGAACAACGTCTCCGACCTTAAACTCGCGGTTCATACTTAAGTAGATGTTACGATTGGAAAAATGATTCCAGATGCGCCACCTGGTTGTGAAGGGTGATAATTCCGATTTTCACGGCCGAACTCTTGATGATTGGGGCAACCAGGCGTGGCTGTTGAAAAGCTCCTTCTCTGAAAATCAGCAAAAATAAAATCGCGTCAGGAAGCCCTATAATCTACCGCGAGCGCCTACAAACAAGGGAGAGACTCATGACGCGGATTCTGTTTTTAGGCTACGATCCGGAGACTGTGGATTTTTCTGACCCTGCTTTGCCGCCAGGTATGACCGCTGAGAAGGTGCACGCCGGCATCGCGGTTGCGATGAAGGGGTTCGCTGAACACGGATGGGAGGCCGACGTTTGTTTCATCCGACCTGATGAAACCGCTGGGCCGACAGTGGAGCGTCAGTTAGGTTCGACGAGCTACGATTGTGTGGTAATCGGAGCTGGCGTGCGCCTGCCGCCCAAGCGCATTGCAATATTCGAAGCCGTCATCAACGCTATCCATAAGGCTGCCCCACGCGCGACGATTGCGTTCAATACGCTGCCCGAGAACAGTGCCGATGCTGCAGCCCGATGGTTGCGTAACTGACGTTATCGGCGATTACATTCGAACCCCCCGTCCCGAGGTTAATGAGTTCTTTTGCGCGCTATGCTTTGCCTTTAGAAGGCTGCGGAAAAAGTCTTTCAAAGTGAAGAAAGCGTCCCTCAGGCGCTGAAGCGGACACATTCTTAACGGCTTAGCGGGACGGGTGGAACTCAGCCCTTCCTTTTCATTGAGAAGCCTGAGTTTTTCCGCAGCCTTTAGTGCCTCAAGCTCGTTGGGGCTGGGCCGATGACTCTTTCCAGGGGACGGAAGGAGAGCTTATGTATGTAGACAGTCGGGCGGCGCTGGCTGGTTCCCAAACCTACAACGCCCGCCGGAGGGAAGCGCGCTATGTTTCGAGCATCCCCGTCACGCTGCAGCGCTTCTTGCGCTTCGGAGCCATCATCACTTGCGGAGTGACGCTCGATATCAGCATGCAAGGAATGTCGGCGCTGGTCTGTGGCGCGCCTCGCGTAGGCGAAACGGTTGTGATCACCCTGTCGTTGCCAGGCGCCGACATCGAAATGCTGGCGTCCGTCCGGCACAGCAGCGATGCCCGGTCCGGATTTGAGTTCTACCCTTTGTCTCTGATCGCGCAACATGGAATTCAGAACTGGATAGAGGAACTGCGCCAGCACGAAGAAACCCTGTTCCCGTATCCCTACGTGTCTGGGGCCAAGGTTGGCAACGACTGACGAATCAGAACTCAACTCCTGTCACTCCGGCAGCAGCGGCAGTCCCTGGATATTCCAGGAAATGTGGTGGACGGCGCTGTTGGTGGCGAGGATGGCTGACTTCCCTGGAGCGAACGCCAGTCCGACCAAGCCCTGGCCGGAGACTTCGAGGTTGGCCTTCGCTTGAGGATTGATCTTCACGATGCCGCGTTTGCCGCCGAGCGAAGCGGCGACATAAATATTGCCTTCGACATCCAGCGCGAGTCCTTGCGGACGTCCGAGACCGCGGTAGAACACGGACACGGTTCCGTGAGGATCGACTTTATAAACGCAGTCGAAGCTGGAAGTGCTGGGGCCGGTGACGAACATATCGCCGTGGAGACCGAAGGCGATGTGATAGGCGGAAACGCTCGGCTCCAGCGTTGCGAAGACAAAAATCTGGCGGTCGCGAGCGATCTTGAAGATAGTTCCGCTGCGGTCGCCGACGTAGAGGTTCTCCGCGGCATCGAAGGCAATCCCGGTGGCGACTCCCATGCCTTCGGCGTAGGTCGAAACCGTGCCGTTCGGCGCCACCTTGTACACGGCCTCGTCATGCCGCGAAGAAACGTACATCTGGCCTTCGCGGTCGAAGGCAATTGCGGTGGCGTTCATCATGTCGCTGAGAAACGGCTTCGTGTTGTAGTTGGTGTCGATCTTGAAAATTGACACCGGAACTTTTTGCCCGCGCGATCCGGAGAAGGTCACATAGAGGTTGCCTTCGCGATCGAGCGCGGGATTGGTAACGGGATGAAGATTGTCGGCCACTGGAACGGCAACCTCAATCGAATGTGGATTGCTGACGTGCCCGTTGGCGCCCGCCCCATTGGTGCTTACTGTAACCGGCCCCGAGGCCGCTCCCTCGGGCACGCGGGCCACCAGGAAATCGTCGGAACTGATTAACACGGAGCCTTCGATCTCTCCGAAGAGCACGCTCGGGCAGCGCAATTCTTGCGGACGCAGACTTTTTCCGATGATACGAACCTCGCCTCCAGGCAAAGCGAAACTCGGCGCAACCGCTTCGATGTGCGGCTTGCCGTTGACGTTCTTTTTTCCCAGCAAACGGTCAGAGATGCTCATGAGAATGTTCCGGCGGGAGCCATCCCACCCCACCCCAGCGCTACTTCGTTAGAAGGCCAAAGTGCAACAGAAGATGCATGACGGCGAGCGCATAAAGTCCCGCTCCCAGGTCGTCTACCACAATGCCCGTGCCCTCGGGCAGCCGCTCCAGCCGCCGAATCGGAAACGGTTTCCAAATATCAAAGACACGGAAGAGTATAAAGCCGGCGAGAAAAGTTTTCCAAGCCAGCGGGACGGCGATAAGTGTAACCAACTGCCCCGCAACTTCATCGATGACGACGAATTGCGGGTCTTTCAAGCCGGAAGCGCGCGCCACCCGGGTGGCGGCGGGGATTCCGATGAGGGTCACAGCCGCCGCCGCGACGATGGTTGCCGAGGTGCGGCTCGCGACCGGGATCTGCGAACTGACTAGCGCCCACAAAATGGCCGTGGCTAACGATCCCCACGTGCCGGGGCCGGGTTTGAGGCGTCCCGCACCGAAGAAGGTTGCGACCAGCGTGGCCCAGAGCGGCGGGCGGGGGCGAGGCGCCCCCGCGACAGCCGGCGGGATGCCGGCGCTACGGTCGGGTGCGGCATCTGAATACGGAACAGATTTGGAGGAATCCATAAACATTCAGGGGAGGGTAGCGCCGCCGTCCTCGGCGGCTGTCGGGCGGGCGTCCCGCCCGCCCACCCAAACCCACTTCCAATCTTTCAGTTGTGCCTTCGCAGGATTCTCGCTCACATAGCGAATCGCCCGCTCGAACTCCTCCTCGCTTCGAATGAGGTGGTCATAATACTCTCTTTGCCAGAAGACGCCGTGGGTCCCTAATATCCTATTCGCGTGTTTCGCGCTGAACGATTTCCAGGAATGTACTACTGTCGCCAGGGTTTGTCCGGGAAAGAGCCGGGTCGCGACGTGCACATGGTTCGGCATGATGCACCATGCAAAGAGCCGATAGCGTTGCTCATCAAAGTACCGCAAGGTGTTGGCCACTTCGTCGGCGATGGCGGGGTTCTGCAAGTGACAAGCGCCCGCGCCGCTGTCGAGGAAGCGCTCAATCGCTGGAGTCGAGAGGCGCTGGATTCTCGCGCGTTCATCGGCGCTGAGGTCACGTCGAAGACCGATGGCAGTCTTGACGATCGCCTGTCGCTCGGATTCGATGCGATCAAGAACTGACTTGGGAAGCGAATCGGCTAGCCGGAACGTTATGAAGTAGGTGGCATAGTCTTTTTCCCAGTGGGGAAGCCTGCCGCGATCGCGGATTTTGACCTCGCCAAAGCGGGGGCGAGACGCCCCCGCGACAGCCGGCGGGACGCCGGCGCTACGGTCGCTGGGCGCTGGCGTGGGCTTGGGTTTCACGGCGCGTCTTCCTTATCCTCGTCGTCGAGGCTGTCTTCCCGGATCGCTTCGTCGGCGTCGGCAACCGGCGACGAAATCACGTACGCTCCGCTGGCCCACTTGCCGAGATCGATCAGGCGGCAGCGCTCGCTGCAAAAAGGGAAGTCCGCGTCGGCAGACTTTACCGGCTTCTTGCAGATCGGGCAACGGAGCTTGATGGCGCGCTTGCGGGGCATAGTCGGATTGCAGAAGTCAGAGGTCCGGTTGCAGAGATGAGAACATTTCTGCTCTGGGTGATTTTGACCTCTGCAATCTCACCTCTGACCTTAAACGATTTCTGCCACTAAATCGTAATCGTGTGCAGCCGTGATGCGGCAACGGTGAAACTCTCCTGCTTTCGGCTCGTTTCCCTCGGGATAATCGTTCACGAAGACTTTGCCGTCAATCTCCGGCGCGTGCATTGCGGTGCGGCCTTCGAGCAGCAGGTCGGACTCCGTCGACGCGCCTTCCAGCAGCAGATCGAATTCGCGCCCGATCAGAGATTTCTTTTTTGCCCGGCTGATCTTCTTCTGAATCGACATCAGCGACTTACGGCGGCTCTCGATCTCGCGCGTGGAAAGCTTCTGGTCCTGATCGAAGGCGCTCGCGCCTTCCTGGTCGGAGTAGCCGAAGGCGCCCATCCAGTCGAAGGCCGCGTCTTTCACGAAGGCGCAAAGCTCCTCGAATTCTTCTTCGGTTTCGCCGGGGAAGCCGACTATGAACGAAGTCCGCAACGTGACACCGGGAATGACGCGGCGCATTTTCTCGATGGAGCGCAAGAACAAGTCGGCGCCGCCTCCACGCTTCATGCGCTTCAGAACGGTCGCCGAAGCGTGCTGCAGCGGCACATCAATGTACGAACAAATGTTGTCATGGGCGGCGATCGTCGCCAGCAGTCGCCCCGTGATTTTGTTGGGATATGCGTAGAGGAAGCGAATCCACTGCAGGCCGGCAATGTTCGCGAGTTTTTCCAGCAGGAGGGCGAGGCCGTCTTTCAGTCCGAGATCCTCGCCGTAGCAGGTGGTGTCCTGTCCGATGAGCGTGATTTCGCGCACGCCGGATTGCGCCAGCCGCTCGGCCTCGGCAATGACGGATTCGAAACGCCGCGAGCGGAATTGTCCCCGCAGCTGGGGAATGATGCAGAAGCTGCAGGGATGATCGCAGCCTTCGGCGATTTTGATATAGGCCGTATATCCGGGTGTGGTGAGCACGCGGGGCGTGTGGTCGTCGTAAAGGTAGTTAGGGAGGTCGGCGACGGCGCCGTCCCAGGAATCGCGCGCGAAGCGCCCCTGTCCGCGGCGATGATCGCCCTCGGGGCGCGAGGTCGCGATGTCCGAAGTCGGCGTGGTTGGATTTAGAATGTTGAACGGGCCGGGCGTGCGCGGTGTTTCCGCCACTCCGGCAGCGGCCAGAATTTTCTCCAATTCGCCGGTACCAACGACCGCGTCCACTTCCGGAATGTTCTTTCGGATCTCATCGCGAAAACGCTCGACCAGGCAGCCGGCAACCACCAGGCGCTTCGCCTTGCCGCCCGTCTTTTTGCCGCCCAACTTCATTTTGTGGCGGGCCATTTCGAGGATCGTATCGATGGATTCCTGTTGCGCGCTGCCGATAAACGAGCAGGTATTGACCACGATGACGTCGGCTTCCTCAGCGTTGGGAGTTAGCTCGGCGCCAGCCTGGGCGAGCATGCCCATCATCACCTCGCTATCGACGAGGTTCTTGGGGCAGCCGAGGCTGACAAATCCTACCTTTGCCGGGGCAGTCGGCTCCGATGTCGCGGATATGGTTTTCTTCACGGGCACTGGGACGATTGACGATGATTGACGATAACGATCAGCAGGAAATGAATCTAAGCAATTCTAGCATCCTGCATTGCCATGTTCGCACCGGAGCACCTCGGAGCATACCGTATTCCGCCATCGGGCGGCCCGTGCTAATCTTATGGACACAAAGCATCCCTCAATACTCCGGAGGAGAGATGGCGGCTAAAGGCCTCGCAGTTCTTGTGTGCCAGTCTTGGTTCTCGTTGGCAGCGTTTGGGCGCAAGACTTCAGTCGTGGGACACCCGTAAATGAGGTTTCCGTCACGGCGGGGCGAACTTTCGTCAGCACCCAGACGATCCAGAATCCGATTCCGGACGACCCCAATCCCAACATTCATTTCGGAAACCGGGTGAGCTTCGATGTGAATTACGCACGCCTGCTCAAGAGCCAGAAGATTTTCGGATTCTATGCGGAATTGCCCGTAGGGATCTTCTATCATATGGACCTGAACACCTACGAGAACAAGATTCCCCAGGACATCTCGGCGCTGTTCATGACTCCATCCCTGCGCGTGAACTTTTTTTCGGGCCAGGGCGTCACCCCGTGGGTTAGCGCGGGCGGCGGCTACGGGCGATTCTGGAACTCCTCGAGTCTTGTTTTTGGCGGAACGAACCCTGGGCCAAGTGGCACCAATACCGGCGTAGTCCAGTTCGGAGCTGGATTGGATGTGTGGCCGTGGCACAGCTGGGGTGGACGGATCGAAGCGCGCGATTTCTACTCCGGAGCTCCCGACCTGAACGTGGATACCGGGAGAAGCCGTCAGCACAACTACTACGTAGGTATCGGCGTTGTCCACCGCTTCTAGGACTGTGTGGAAGCGGGCCCCCATGTGCCCACGGTGCCTCTGAACCCCGCCTAGCCCAGGGCTGCACGGTTCGTGTTTTTCCTTGAGTCCGCCGCCACAGAGGCGGTGATCTCGCGGAAAAGCGCGGGCAAGCTTTGGGCATCGTCCGCCGACTTGCCGAAACGTGCGGATTCGTAAGCGCGCGTAAACCGCGCGACCTTCTTCTGCAGTGCCGCTTCCTGAATGGCCGCGACAAAATCCAGCGGTGTTTCCGACGGCGACTTGCGCCAGCCCAGCTGTGCCATGCGGCCCACCATCCGTTCATACCAGAGGGCAGCGGATTCGCGCGGGGCTCGCTCCGGATGCGCCCGCAGATTGCGGTTATGCAACCCGCTGACCAAACGCCTGAGATTGAGCACTGTGATCAGGACGGCCGCGAATGCGATGCTGCCGCCCAACCATTGCACCGGAAAATTCGTGAAGTGGTCGTGCGCGCGCCGAGCCGACCGCAGCAGGGCGCGATGCTGACGCTCAATCCACAGGCGAGCTTCGTCAAAGAACTGCCGGCTGCTGGTAGCCGCATCCTTTCCCAAAGTGCGTTGGTGGCCGATATCGTAGTTGATAATCCATTCCCGCCAAAAAGATGCGGCCGCATCCACATAGAGCTGCATCCGCGACCAGCCGGTGCGCGTCGGCAGGCTTCCCGCAGGAGTCGGATCAAAGCTGATCCAACCGTATCCGGGGAAGTAAGCCTCGACCCACGAATGGGCGTCGCTGGCTCGCACCACATACTGGCCGGTGAGGTCATTGAATTCACCCCCGCGGAACCCGGTCACCATGCGCGACGGGATGCGCAAAGAGCGCAGCATCACCGCCATCGAACTGGCGAAATACTCGCAGTGACCGTGCTTCCTCTCGAACAGGAAATTGGCCAGCGGGTCCTGCGGCACGCTGCTGGGCAGCTGCAGCGTGTAGCCGAAGTGGGTTGCCAGATAGTGTTCCAATGCGATTGCCTTTTCATAATTACTGGGAGCCGCCGCGGTGATTTTCTCGGCCAACTGCGCAATACGAACATCGAGCGGCGGCAGTTTCAGGTACTCGTCCATGCCAGCGGGCGGGGTGTTCGGCGCCAGACGAAGGTCGTCGCTGTCGATCTCGATCAATTGCGACTCGGCTTCGTACCGATTGATTGGGTTTTCGGCATCGAGATTGTAGACCGCTCCCCCGGCGTCCGTACTCACCAGCCGGAAATTTCCCTTGAGGCTCTGCGGGCGCTCGGCCAGGAAAAAGACGTTGGTTCCCAGCGGCTCCATCAGAACGCGATAACGAATGGGTCGCCCCAGGACCGCCGCTGCTTCGCGCTCATCCACCAAAGGCGCCAGCCGATAGCTTCCATCGCCCGCCGGTCGCAGTTGGGTCTGCTCAGACGAATTTGACCAGACTCTGCCGTCAAAAGCGCTGAGCGCAACCCCACGCCACTTCAAATCGTAAGCGCCCTGCAGATCGTTCTGGACCTCGATGTGCATGACGACCGCACTGGACTGCTGGATCTGGCCGATGCGGCCCAGTTGCACACGATCGGTGAAGCCGGTGGAGACATCGCTGGTGGGCGTGTAGGCGCTCAGATAGCGTGAAGAAACGCGGGGAAGAAAAAAGAAAATCAGGAAACTGCCGGCCAGAATCATCAGCATGAGCGCCGGGGCGATCGCCAGCAGCGCGTAGGCCATGGGCTGCGCGGGAGAGGCAGCGCGTGGATCCTGTGCGTGGGTAGGCTCGGCGGCAACCGAGTGCCGCATTTCCATCAGCACGAAAGTGACGACCGCAACCAGCAGGAAGCCCGCGAAAGAAAGCAGAAAGACACTGCCGACAGTAAGCACAGCGGCGGCCAGTACCATCAAAAACGAAAGCGCCGCAAGCATGTAGTGGTCGCGCGTCCGCCGCAACGAGAATAGTCTGACGACGATTAAGAAGAGCACAAGGTGAACGTTGGCTCCCAGAAAGCTGCGCGAAAGAAAGAAGTAGTCGGCGAGGTAAATGAAGACGTAGATCAGCGTCAGGATATTGGTCCAGCGTTCCGGGATGGCAAACTCGCGCCGCGTCAGAAGTTGGTATCCGCGGAGGGCCAGCGCCAGGCCCACCCCAACCACCGCCGGCAGATCGAGGCCGCCCGTCGAAGCCAGAGCGCCGAAGCCGGTGAGCACGAGCAGATAAAGCGCCACATTGAAGTAGCGCTCGATGGCGTGGGCCATGGTGATTGTTGGCAGGGTAGTCGTCGCTATGGTAGTCGTCGCCAAGGTAACCCTGCGCGGGTTGGAGTGGTCAGTCACGAGAAGCTTCTATTGTTGGCGAAACCGGCGCGGAAGGGAAGTGTCAGCGGTAACCGGATGAATGGGCGACTCAGTTTGATGGGGGCTGCGATTTCCTTTCATCTTCATCACTGCCCAGAAAGCCGAAGCCGGGGCGGTGCAGCCGGATACGCCGTGAAAAGTCAGGTGCATCATCGAGCGTGTTGGCGACGGGATTAATGAGCGCCTGTTTCTTAAGTTCGGGGAAAGGCAGATTGCCGGCGAAGTTTCCGCCACGGTAGAGCATTTCGGGAGCCCGACCATTCAAAAGAGTCCACCAGGCATAGCGCGAGCTTCCCGGTGGGAGATGGCCTGTTGCTGCCATTTGCGCGAAGACGTTGGTCGTGCAGTTGTCGGTGACAGCGTTGAACCAACGGGGGTGGTCGCGCAGGCGATTCGCCCGTTGCAGATACTGGAGAAAGACCAGGCGTGACCATTCCGGGCTGGCAACCATGTGGTAGAGGTAAACATCCTCGCCCGATCGATAGTTGGTGCGGAGGCGGATGAGATCGCGTTCATTCGCCAGCACGTAAACAATGGTGAACTGGCGAAAGAAGGAGCGAATGGGCGAGTAGCTTTGGCCGACTTGATAACGCGCCTCGATCGATGCCGCCACATAATCGGCATCGGCGGCGTTGTTGCCGAACTGGAAGCTGACGATGGGATGCTCGATCCAGGGCGAACCCCAGTAATCTACGAACAGGTCGAGGCCGCGAAGCTGAGACAGGAAGACGGCCTTGGTGAGCCACTCGCACGTGAATTCGACATCCTGGCGATAGTAGCAGTTGCGGAAGTTGTGGATGGTAACGCGGTCGCCATCGATTTCCGCCCAGGGCGTTTGAGAAACGTTGGGCTGCCATTGGTGATTGTTGGAGGGCTTGAGCGAGAGCCAGAAAGTCAGCACGATGAGAAAGCCAGCGAGCGAAATCACCATTCTGCGCGGACGTGTTCTTGCCGCATATACGGCCGCCGCGATGACAACCAGATAAAGGATAGGAGTCAAGAGCGGCAGGTGCGCGAACGAAAGATCAAAGTACAGTGCAGCTGCAGCCCAGAATGTCATGCCGGCAAGCAACAACCAGACGAAGCCGACGCCAAGCCAATGAAGGCCGCGCTTCGTCCGCGATGTTTTGTTGTCGGGGCTCACTGAGCCGACATGGTAGTTGGTCGGAGAAATTTAGTCACGGAACAAGTGCGCATAAGTTGTAATAGTTCGAACTCGACCTTGCGGACAGGATTGGCAAGGCTCCACGTATCGGACACAGACCGGTATCCGAATCGGAATTTGAGTGTAATTGATTCCATAACAATGTCGGCTCCAACGCCCGAGTAGACTTTGGTGGTGCCAACCAACCAAGGCCCGGGAGAAAGGAGCCGAACGATGATCATTATAGGAGCGGATTACCATCC
>Ga0181526_10000129_pt1 | contig 76734 bp, 75 predicted proteins | sample PEATcosm2014_Bin_35_FD_119750 | JGI IMG/M metagenome (GOLD analysis project Ga0181526, IMG submission 119750) | Peatland microbial communities from MTU Mesocosm Facility, Houghton, MI, USA - PEATcosm2014_Bin06_30_metaG | ecosystem: Environmental > Terrestrial > Soil > Wetlands > Peat | place... | reverse complement strand
GGGCACCGACCGAGCCGGCGTGGGCGCGAATGAAGAGCGTCTGCAGTACACCAGCCAGGCGCTGAGCGTGTTGTCCACCAACCTCACTGCCGCCAACAGCCAGATCAGCGATGTGGATGTGGCGACGGAAAGCACCAAATTCGCCAAGTATCAGATTCTCGTGCAATCCGGCACGGCGATGCTGTCGCAGGCGAATCAAGATCCGCAAAACGTGTTGAAACTTATCCAAAACATATAAGAGGATGAGTCACTGAATCGGTAATCCAACTCGGGCGGCGTTCGCGCCGCCCGAATTCCGCCGATTCCGGGTGGGATCGGCTTGATGCAGTAAAAGAAGGAAAATTGGTCTATGTCAGCAACCACCAGTTCCACTTCCAGCGCCCTGGCGCTGTCCGGCCTGGCGTCCGGTATTAACTGGACATCCATCATCAACGAAATGCTCGCCGCAGAGGCCGCCCCTGAGACGCAGATGACCACGGAGGAGACGACCGATAATAGCAAAAAGACCGCTTATCAAACCATCGGAACGGATTTAACCACTCTGGCGACTGACGCCACCACCCTAAGCAACCCGGGTTTTTTTAATAGTCGGACGACGACTCTTTCCGATCCCTCCGTCGCCAGCGCCACAGCCGCCTCCGGCACTGCCATGGGCAATTACACCTTTAAAGTCAACACACTGGCCACCGACTCCATGCAGTTGGGGTCCACTGCCAGCGCCCCATTGAGTCCCACCAACGATGTTTCGAGTCTGGTCTTGAGCAGCGCCGGGTTCGCCACCCCCGTCACCGCGGGCACTTTTACGGTCAATGGCCAGACCATCACCGTTTCCACCAGCGATACTTTGCAGGATGTTTTTAACAATATTTATGCCGCCACCGAGAACGGCCCGAATGGCGCGGCTGGCGCGGTCACCGCCAGTTATATTCCCTTGAATAATGGCTCAGGCGACCAGATCGAGCTGTCCAGCAGCAGCGCCATTACTCTTGGCAGCGACACGGACACCAGCAATTTTTTACAGTCCGCGGAACTCTATAACAATGGCACCGGCACCGTGACCAGCGCCGCCCCATTGGGCGGTGTCAATTTGAGCAACACGCTTGATAACGCGAACACCGCCATCCAGATTAAAGATGACGGCTTGGGGAATGGCGAATTCCTCATCAACGGCGTGCAAATCAACTACGATGCGTCAACCGACAGCATAACGGATGTCTTGCAGAGGATTAACGATTCTGCCGCGGGAGTCACAGCGACTTACGACTCACTCAACAACCGTTTCGAACTTACCGATACAACCGCGGGGGACGTGGGCATTTCGCTCCAGGACGTGGCGGGACATGGGAATTTTTTGGCAGCGATCGGTTTGTCAACCGGGACTTTGAAAGCGGGGACCAATCTTACATACAGCATCAACGGCGGGGGCATATTGACCAGCCAGTCCAACACCATCGATGCTGGGGCCTCTGGCATAACCGGATTGTCCATCACTGCTTTGGGCCAAGGCACCACCACCATCTCGGTCGGCAGTGACACCTCGACCATTTCTTCGGCGATCAGTGCTTTTGTGACGGATTACAATGCCGTCCAAAACTACATCAGCAGCCAAACCACCTCCACCACCAGCTCCACGGGCACTGTCACGCCAGGACTGTTCACGGGCAACATGGATGTCGAGAATATCGCGTTCACTTTGCGGCAGTTGGTTGATACGACGCCTCCGGGCGGGGCCACGGGGGTCGAGAACCTAAACGATCTGGGCATAGCCTCCAACGGAACGAACGATACCCTGTCGCTCTCCGACACCACTGCACTGGACAGTGCGCTGACCAACAATCTGAGCGCAGTTCAGAATTTATTCACTAATTCCACCACCGGCCTGGCCACGACTCTTAAATCCTATTTAGCCGGCGTTACCGGCTCCAATGGCGTGCTGGCCACCGATGAGTCGAGTATGACCAATGAGGCCAAATCCATGGCCACCAGCATCAGCACGCTCCAGGCAAAGATCGCGAATGACCAAACCACGCTGGACAATGAATTTGCCGCGATGGAAACCGCCATTGAAAGCATCAACACGGACAAGCAATTTCTGAACGACTATTTCAACAGCTCAAGCGCCAGCGACCAAAGCGCGCCCACCGCGGCTGGATCCGGTTTATCCTCATCCTCATCTTCGTCCACAGGCTAGAGAATTCCACATCATGATAAAAGTCTGTTTTAAACTTGGGCGGAGAGAGCGCGGTTTGAAGCTCTGGTTGTTCTGCGGCGTTATCGCGGCTGTTCTGTCCGCCGGTTGCCACGTCCTGCCGCCGTTCCCGAATGCGGTTCAGGACATGGGGCCCCGCTATCGGCCCACCAACTTCTATCGCCGGACTAATTCGCTTCCTGCTCAAATCAAGCGCGTTGCCGTATTGCCGCTCATCTCCCCGGATTCCACGGCATTTTTGAAGGCCGGCGTGGAAACCCTCGGGCCGCTGCTTTATGCGGAACTCGAGAAATGCAAACGGTTTGAAGTGATTTTGGTTTCGCCCGAGCAATTGAGACAATGGACGGGCAGGACCGGGTGGAGAACAGACGAGCCGTTGCCGCAGGATTTTTTTGGGCGCGTGGGCGATGCGACCGGCTGTGATGCGATATTATTCTGCCAATTGACCCGTTATCAGCCCTATCAGCCTTTGGCGGTGGGATGGAAATTCAGCCTGGTGGCCAACCCGCCGCCCGGCCCCTTGTCTGCGCAGGAAATGAAAGACAGAATTTTATGGTCCGCTGATGAAGTGCTGGATGCCGGAGAGCCGGGAGTGTCCAATGCGGCCAGAGATTATTACGGGCAACATCTCCGCAATGAGGCGCCTTCAGCGGACGCCTCCACCATCTTGAGTTCGCCGGCCCGGTTTGGCCAGTACACGCTGGCGGCTCTTTTGGAGACTTTGCCCGGGAGGACGGCTCCAAGGCGGTAAAAGCGGCTAAAGTTATTTGGAAGGATGGCCGATAAAGAATGGGGCACGATGTTCGGCTGGGGAAAGTTGAAATACGTTGAAAGTTATGGAAATTGATGCTAATTTGAGCTCGGGGGCCGTCAACGGCCTGATTCCAGCCACGCGTTCCGCGACCGGGGCAAAACCGGTTGCGGAGACCGAGTCTTTTGCAAGCTCAACCGCCTTGGAGACGGCGTTAAAGAATACTGCCGACACCCGCCCGGAAGCCGTGGCCCGCGGACTGGACTTAATCAAAAACGGTAATTACCCGTCGGCCGATGCGGTCAAAAAGCTTTCCAGCTTTCTGGCCAGCCAACTGCAATCCAGCCCGGACTAAATGAAAAATTCACCCATGACTCAACGCAATGACCCGTGGCAAAAGTATCGTAAAGTGAGCACCCAGACGGCCTCTTCGCCACATCTGGTTTTGATGCTTTACGATGGTGCCATCAGTTTTTTGGAAAGAGGGCTGACAGGATTCAATTCCTCTGATCCGTTGGAATTCAACCTGACCATCAACAATAATGTCCAGCGCGCGCAGGCCATCATCTACGATATGAACGCCAGGCTGGATATGAATAAAGGAGGCGAAATCGCTGAAAATTTCCGGCGGCTCTACACTTACCTTTATCGCCGTCTTCAGGAGGCGAACCTCAAAAAGAAAAAACCGCCGATCGAAGAAGTCATCGGGCACTTGCGCGATCTGCGGGAAAGTTGGGCCGAAATGTTGCGCCGCGGGCAGGGGACTGACGGGGATTTGGCTTCCGTGCCGGCGGGAACGGACCTTCACTTCGGTTGATTTGCCATGAGCGCACGAAAAGAACTTGCCGGAATTTTGGAGCAATGGCTGGATTTGACCCGGGCGGAAGGCGGGGCCATTCAAACAGCCGCCTGGCCCACCGTCAGGCAAATTCAGGCCCGGAAGGCCGCCCTGCGAAAGTCACTCACCGAAGCAATGCGGACATGCGCTGAAGAGGATGCGGCCGCCGGCCCCGGCAACCCCGCCCCCAAGCCTTATCGCGCCGAGGTGGGCCGGATCCTGTCTTTGCTCACGCGCAACGGCGCGGCGCTGACCGCGCAGATGAGCCGGGCGCGGGCCCGGCAGGAATCGCTCGACCAGGTGAAACGGAATCTGCGGAGAATCCAGCGTTCGTATGCACGTCACAAACCACCCACGGCATGGCATTCATATTCTTGACCGCCGGACGGCTTCAGAAAATGTCCCGGGTTGATTTGCTCCCCAGCCCGGAGTTAGGCCAAACCATTATCCCGGCAGGAAGGGAAGAACTGTGGCGTTGAACGCCAGTAATTTACCATGCCAGCGGAACAAAATGATTTAAAAGAGGCGGCACACCCGATTCTGATTGTTGATGACGAAGAGCTCGTCCTGACAACCTTGCGCGAGATCTTGTCGCGCGAAGGCTACCAGGTGGTGACGTCGCCGCACGCGGTGCATGCGGCCAGCATTCTACAAGAACAGCAGTTTTCGGTGGTGATCAGCGATCAGCACATGCCGCTGGTCACCGGTTTGGAATTCCTGGCACAGGTCAAGCAAATCCAACCCGATGCCACGCGCATACTCATCACGGGGGTCCTGAGTTTGGGCACGGTGATCGATGCCATCAACAAGGGGGAAATTTACCGCTTTGTGGTCAAGCCCTGGCTGCGCGAGGAATTGCTGGCCACGGTCAAAAACGCCGTCCAGCGCCATGAGTTGATTTGCAGCAACGCCCGGCTGCGCGCCGAGACGCTGCAAATGAACAAGGAACTGACCCGGATCAATCGAGCCCTCGAGGCGCAGGTCGCCATGGTGGCCGGGCAAAACAAACAACTCGAGATATTGACCGCGGCGCAGGAGGAGAATTTCCGCCAATCGGTGGAGCTTTGCGTGCAGACGATGCAGACGTTTTATCCCACGTTGGGCAACCAGGCTCGCCGCGTCTTTGTTCTTTGCTCCACCATGGCCAAAGGCATTGAGCTGCCGTCAGAAGACCGGCAAACGCTGGAAATCAGCGCCTGGATTCACGATATTGGTTTGGTGGGTGTTCCGCGGCGGCTGATCAAGCGCTGGGAGGAATCGCCCGGAGCCCTGAGCGCGGCGGAGTGCGCGTTGGTGGAGCATCATCCCATTCTCGGTGCCGAGTTGGCCGGCTTTGCCCATCACCTCAAAGAGGTTGGGCCCACCATCCGGGCGCACCATGAGCGTTTTGACGGCGGCGGTTATCCCGACCAACTCAGCGGGCAAAATATCCCGTGGCTGGCGAGGTTGCTGGCGGTGGCCGTGGCCTATGCGGAATGCGATCTCACGGGCCAGCCTGCGGCGGACAAGATCAGCGCGGGCTCCAATTCGGCCTTCGACCCGGAAGCCGTCAGGGCGTTCCTGAGCACCTTGCCCAGGGTCGTGGTGCCGGGGAAACAACGGGAGGTTTTGCTGTCAGATCTGCGCCCCGGCATGGTGCTCGCCCAAGGCATCTACACCGTCAGCGGGATACTGCTGATCCCCGACGGGCAGCGGCTGACAGGCCCCTATATCGACAAACTGATTAATCACAACCGGATCAACCCCATTTCGCAATCGCTGCTGGTTTATTGTTAGGGCCGGGACCAAATCAAAATTAGTCAACAATCGAATTTCTCAGACCAATCCTTCCAGGGTGGCCGGCATGCGTTCCAAACTATGTTTAAGACTGGCCCGGCTGATGGGGTTTTCATCCTCGGTCTGGTGGGCAAAGAGCATTTTCCAACCCGTGGTCTTGCGCCACAACTCCGGGTCCTTTGGAGGCAGGCGGCCGCTGTAGCCGATCTTCCCCTGTTGCACCAGTAAATCCGCCACTTGCACTGCAGCGGCCACAAGACCATGCGTCGGCGCCAGTTCCGGTTGATGATGAAACTGCACTATTTCCACGAACATCTCTGGCAATGTTTGGTTCTGGAGGTAAATCGCCCCCAATTCCGCGTGGTCCATGCCCAATACTTCCCGCTCCAGCTCCATCAAATCCATCTCGGCTTCTGTTCGGTGAATATAAATTTCCGCGAAATGTTCCGGGAAGGCCGAAGCCATCGTGATTTTGCCCACGTCATGAATCAATCCCGCCACATAATCACTGTCCGCCTGCTGTGCTTGAACAAGGTCAATGACCTCCCTCGTCATCAATGCCGTGCCAATGCAATGATGCCAGAATCCCCGCCACTCGAGCCGCGTGTGGCCTGCCAGGATTTGAAAATCCTCGATAATCGGTGTCACCATCGCCAGTTGGCGAATCTGTCTCATGCCAAGGTAAAAGACCGCCTCCTCAATGTTTTTGACCGGCTTGGAAATCCCGTAATGGACCGAATTGACCAGACGCAATAACCGCGCCGTCAGGCTCGGATCACGCCGGATGATCTCTGCAATCTGCGAAGTGTACCTCTGATCGGATCCCAACAATGCCTTCAAGGCATTCTCGATGCTGGCCAGCGACGGCAGGCAAGGGCAGCTTCTCAGCCGACTCTCAATTTGCCGCCTGTCCAACCGCGGACATGGGGCGCGTGTGGAATTGACTGCAGTCGTCATCTTCCACTCATCGTCAAAAATCCGGCGGAACTTAAGCGCCCGGCACGATTAAAGTCCGCGGCCCAAACCTCCGATACCCCTCAGGATAGCTGTTTTGAGAAACAATGAAATCAGACCCATGAAGCAATGCCTGTTCCGGGACTGGCAAGGTTTGTCTATTGTCCTCTTCGCTGCTGTGAGCGTGGTGGCCACTGCATCGTCCGGCCCGGGCTGGCTGCCGCTGGTGGGTCCGACTCCCTTGCGCTTTTCCCCGGCGCCCCGGCCATGCACCAACCAGTTTGTTTTTCCCGTTCCTGTGCCGGCGCCAGAACCCGCACCTGTTGTTTCTCAAGCCGATAAGGCGCCGCCAGCATCCTCCGCACCGGAACTGCCCGCCGCCATCCTGCGGGCCAACAATGGCGTGGCGCAACCTCCGGTGGAATCTTCGCCGCCCGATGCCGTGGTTTCTCCCCAGATGTTGCTCAAATATTTCACCCCATCCACCAACAGCACTGCCGCCGCCCCGCTCGATTTCACTCCGCCTAAAGCTGCGGGGGCGCCTCCCAGCAGGGCCACATACGAAACCGGTCCATGAGGCAATTTTTATTCCATAGGTCCTGTCTTTCACTCCTGCTCGTCTGGAGCGCAAGTTGCTGGCGGCTCTGGGCGGGTGACCTTGCGCTTTCCAATGCCCCTTCCGCCTCCTCCCCAACGGATTCGACTCCTGCTCCCGGACTGGGTTTGCTCCCCACCCCCGGGACTGTTCCACCCAAGGCCTCTGCCGAACCTGACAGCCTGAAGAAGTTGCAACTCCAACTCGATTTGGGCAGGGAACAACGACGCCAAAAGAGCACAAGCGTGGCCGCTCAAACCCTGACCGGGCTGTTGGCGGCTGATGCCCCGGCCGAGATCAAGCGCCTGGCCCTCTTTGAACTGGCCCTGGTGGCGCAGGACGACAATAAACTCGTCCTGGCAGAACAGATTTTCGGCCAGTATCTCCATACCTATTCTGAAGATCCCAGTGCGCCGGAAGTTTTATTGCGCCAGGGACTCATCTATCGCCAGATGGGCGTGAACACACTGGCCATTTCCAAATTCTACGCCGTTATGTCCACCGCCCTGAAATTGAAATTGGAAAACATGGATTATTATAAAAAGCTCGTCCTGCAAGCGCAGATCGAGATTGCTGACACCTATTATCAGGAAGGAAAATACGAGGAGGCGTCCGACTTCTTCAGCCGCCTGCTCAAGTCAGGAAATCCCGAACTGGATCAGATTCAAACTCAGTATAAACTCGTCCGCTCGCTCTCCTACTCGACCAACACCCCGGAAACGGTCGCCCAAGCCCAAATCTTCCTCAGCCTGTATACCAATGCCGCCGAGGTGCCCGAAATCCGCTTTTTCCTCGCCTCCTCCCTCAAAAAGCTGGGGCATAACAACGACTCCATGAAGCAGGTTCTCCTGCTCCTCCAATCGCAGGAGGAAAATGTCCGCAAGAATCCTGACCTCTGGACCTATTGGCAGCGGCGCGCCGGGAACGAGATCGCCAATCAACTCTACAAGGAGGGCGATTTCTTCAGCGCCCTCCAGATTTATCTCAGCCTCGCCGAACTGGATAAATCCCCCGCCTGGCAACTGCCCGCCTGGTACCAAACCGCCCTGATTTACGAGCAACTTCAGCAATGGCAAAAAGCCACTGAAACCTATCAACGCATCATGGACCGCCAAAAGGAATTGACCGATGCCACCTCCACACCAAGCCTCCTTTCCCTGTTCGAGATGGCCAAATGGCGCAAGGATTATATCGATTGGATGCAAAAGGCCAAAATAACCCAGCAGTCGTTTGTGCTCAGCCAGGGCACGAACGCATCACACTCCACCAAACAATGAACTTGCCCCAGGAAATCAGCGACGAACTGAAGGCCCGCCTCGCGCTTTGCCAGGAACTTCTCCAAGGCCTCGAACGCGAGGGCCAGGCGCTGCGCCGTCCGGACCACCCCTCGCTTTTCGAATTCCATCAACTCAGGAAAAAGCTGCTTCCCTCCCTCAATCAGTCATTGGAAGCACTGCGGGGGCATCGTTTGAAGTGGCAGCAGGTCAGCCGGGAGGAACGCGCGCGGCATCCGGAAATCAGCCTGCTGTTGCGGCGGAACCAGGACCTGACCATGAAGATCATTATTCTTGACCGTGAAAACGAGCAAAGTCTGCTGCGCCGCGGCCTTGTTCCGGCGCGCGAACTGCCTTCCGTGAACCGCCAGCGCCCTCATTTCGTGGCCGAGCTTTACCGCCGCCAGAGCATGGCCTGACTTTGTTCATTCATGCCATCCCTTGCTCCGTCTGGAACAAGAATGGTGGATTGACGGTTCCGTGAAAATGCTTTACAGAATCCACCAATCACCAGTTTTATGGCTGAATTCAAATTCTCATGCCCCCACTGCGGCCAATCCATCCAATGCGATGAACGCTGGAGCGGCCAGCGTCTGCCATGCCCGGGCTGCCACACAACAATGATCGTTCCCGAACTCGCTTCTCCGATGCCGCCCGCCGCGCCGCCGGCCACGCCCCGGCCACAGGTGCGTGTCACCGTTCCCCGAAGCGCACCTCCCCCGGGTTACTCCGCCAGGAAGGTCGCCGCCATCGCAGGCGGCGTGATCGCCTTTGGCGTCTTTTATTATTTCGGGCTGGGCTGGGCCGATGCCTTCCAAAAGCATTTCAACGAGAAACAGCACCAGATCGCCGCCAACTCCGGCGGCGGTGAACTGGTCCATATCGCCAAACTCTACCAAGTGCTTGACCAAACCGAGCCTGACCACATGGGCCTCAACAATCCCAGCCGCGTCATGAAGCGCCGCGGAACCGCCGCCGCCGACATGCTCCTGCATCCTTATACCCCGCCGCCCAATCCGGCCGAAAAATTGCCTGCCCTCCCGGCCGAATGGACCCTGGACCTGCAAACGGCGAAGATTCCCGAGGGACGCGCCAACGGCGCCATTTCCGGCACGAACTTTATCATCCAGGCCGCAAGCCTCCAATCGTCCGGCGGCGCGGTTATCCTGGGCTTGCGCCAGGGTGACAACCCGGCCGACCCGGCGTTTTTCATTTATCTGGGTGCGAACGCCGGCGAAACCGCATTGGGCCGCACCTGGAGCATTTCCAAGGAAACCAGGGGCAAAGGCACTCCGCAGGTGGTCAAACGCTGGCAACCGAACGCCCGCTTCGCGCCGGTGCAAAAGACCTTCACCTCCGGATACGCGATGCAACTGGAATTGGGCAATCCTTCCAACAGTTGGATTCCCGGAAGAATCTTTCTCTCCCTGCCGGACAAAGAGAAGAGTTTCCTGGCCGGCCTGTTTTACGTCGAATCGTCCGGCATTCAATAAGGCGCGGGCCATCATTTCTCCAGCAGGATGGATTGCAGTGTGCCATAAGCCGCCCCTTGAGGGGAAAGCACGCTCTGCATGAGATCAATGCTTCCGACCTGCCACTCCCCGAAGTGGCGGTCCTGTTCTCCGGCCAAAGCCTCCGCCAACTGTCTCCGTCCCGCTGGATTCAGTTCCCGGGTGCGACCGATCGTCAAATGGGGGTGGAATGGACGGTCCTCGCCAACGCAACCGCTGGCCAGCAAATGGGCGTCAATCGACTTTTTCAGGCCTTCCAAGGGCCGCAAATCGCCCGCCAAGCCGGCCCAGATGATTTGCGGCCGGCTCCGATTCGGAAAACATCCCAACCCCGCCACGCGAACCTTGTGCTGCCTATGTCCATGGCGGGCGGCCTCCAAAGCCGACCCGATTTCGGGGATGCGCGCGACGGCAATTGCCCCGAGAAAATTCAATGTGAGATGGACTTGTTCGGGTCGGGCCCATCGAATCGCGCACGGCGGGAGGCCCGCTGCCAGACCCGCCACCACAGCGCGCAGGCTTGTGATGATAGGAGCCGGCGGGAAGATTGCGACGAACAGACGTTTTGTTGCGTTTTCGGGCATTCGGGAAACACGGTCAAATGGCTGGAGGAACCTGCATTTCGTAGCTGATGATGGACAACGCGTAGAGGGCGGCGGTATCGCTACGCAAGACAAGCGGGCCAAGGGTGATGGGTCGTCCGCCGGCGTTTCGGATGGCAGAGAGTTCGGAGTCAGTGAAGTCGCCTTCGGGGCCGATCCAGAGACGAATCGTGGCCGGCGGTCCTTTGGGGTCAATTTGGAACGAACGGAAATATTCGCGGGGATGCCGGGCATCGCGTTGCAATGATCCGACGAGCGATAAATCGAAACTTTCGCCGCGGGCCAGCAAGTCGGGCAGGGTGACCGGAGCCTCCACTTGCGGCAGCCAGGGTTGGCCGCATTGTTTGATCGCCTCGACGGCGGCCTGCCGCCATTTTTCGGCTTTGTGCTGGACGGCCTCGTTTTCCAAGCGCGTTGCGACCCGCTCGGAGAGCAGGGGAATGATGCGAAAAGCCCCGAGTTCCGTCGCCTTTTGAATGATGGTTTCAAGGAGTTTTCCCTTTGGCACGGCCTGAACCAGAGTCACGCGGCAGGAGGGGGCGGGGGAGCAATGGGTTTGCCCGACCGCCAGGGTCACGGTCTTGCGATCCACCGCGCGGACCGCGCATGAAAATTCACGGCCCGCGCCGTCCAGGACGACAACCGGCTCGCCGATCTTCAATCGCAAAACATCCAGCGCGTGGTGGGCTTCAGCGCCGGTCAATGTCAGGGTCGGGCCCTGGCATTGCGGCGGTGGAAGGTAAAAGCGGTGCATGAGCGGCGTCAGCGAAACAATCGTTTTGCCTTGTCAAAAAAGCCTTTACTGATGGGGTGGACGTTTTCATCGCACAGTCTGGCGAATTCCTCCAATTTGGCCCGTTGCGCCGCGTTCAATCGCGCCGGAACTTCCACTTGCACGCGCACCATTAAATCGCCGTTGCCGTAGCCCTGGACATTTTTGACACCCTTGCCTTTCAAGCGAAAGACCACGCCGGTTTGAGTGCCGGGGGGTATTTTGATTTCGGAGGTACCATCCAGGGTGGGCACTTCAACTTCAGCCCCAAGGGCGGCTTGGGCGAAGCTGATCGGCACGTCGCAGAGCAGATCGTCCCCTTCGCGCCCAAAAATCTCGTGGCGTTTGACATGGAGCACCACATACAAATCCCCGGCCGGTCCGCCGCGCAGGCCGGCTTCGCCGTTGCCGGAGGAGCGCAGGCGGGCGCCTCCGTCCACTCCGGCGGGGACTTTGATTTTGATTTTGGAGAGGCGCTCATGCCGGCCGGTGCCGGCACAGGAGCGGCAAGGCTTGTCCACGACCCGTCCGCGTCCTTCGCAACGGGGACAGGTTTGGGCAATGCTAAAAATGCCGCGCGAACTGATGACCTGGCCGCGTCCGCCGCAAGTGGCGCAGGTCTTTGTGGTGGCGCCTTGCTCCGCCCCGCTGCCTTTGCAGGTGTCGCATTGGCCCAGCTTTGTGACGCTGATTTCCTTTTCGCAACCCTGGGCGGCTTCCACGAAAGTCAGTTCCATGTCATAGCGCAGATCGTCGCCACGTTGCGCGCCGCCGGCCCGGCGTTCACTGCCGCCGAAAAAATCCTCGAAAATACTGGAGTTGCCAAAGACTTCGCGGAAAATATCCGCCGGATCGTGAAATCCGGCCGGGCCCCGGGCGCGACCGCCGAGAGCGGCATGGCCGTATCGATCGTAGGCGGCGCGGGTTTGCGGATCCATCAGGACTTCGTAGGCTTCGCCGAGTTCCTTGAATTTGTCTTCGCTCGTTTTGTCGTGCGGGTTGCGGTCGGGGTGATATTTCAGGGCCAGTTTGCGATAGGCCTTCTTAATTTCCTCCTCGCTGGCGCTTCGGTCCGTGCCGAGGACTTCGTAATAGTCTCGTTTTGACATAGTGGGATTAAGCCGCCGGCTTTTTGGCCACGATCACCCCGGCGGGTCGAACCAGACGATTGCGAAACTTATAACCTTTGCGAATTTGCTGCGTGACTGTTCCTTCGGGAACTTCGGCGGTTTCCTGCTCTGAGACCGCTTCGTGCAGGTTGTGGTCGAAGACCTTGCCCCGGGCATCAATTTCCTCCAAACCGGCATCGGCCAGAACGGACTTGAGTTGGTTATAGACCATGAGCACCCCGGCCTGGAGTGATTGGGCGGCGGCGCCATCGGAGGCGGCGGCCAGCGCCATTTCGAACGTGTCCAAAACCGGCATTAATTTTTGCAGCAGGCTTTCATTGGCGAAGGTGACGGCGTCCTGGCGTTCGCGGGCGGCGCGTTTTTTGTAATTTTCAAAATCCGCCGCTTCGCGCAACAGGCGCTCCCGATATTCGTCGGCCTTGGCAGCCTGTTCTTTCAGTTGTTCGATCTGCGGAATCGTCAATGGTCCGGGGACAATCAAGTCAACGACTTGTTCGTCCGCCTGCTTTTCGTCTGCTTTGGCGCTTTTGGTGTGTTTCTTGTCAGTCATACTATCCATTGCGACCAAGAATAAATCACATCTGCCCGTTGTTGCAATGCCCGTCATTTGCCAGCCGACCGGAGGGGAAGGCTTTAACCACGGATGGACCCGGATAAACGCGGATTTTTTCATTGGAAGATTGAGGTGTTCACACGGGCAACGGCAAGCTCGCAGGCTTGAATCTGAAGCAAATTGGCTCATTTTGACCATATTTAACTAAGCTACTGCTGGCGTAACCGAACAAGAGCTGTTTATTCACAAGCTGTTCATGTTTAAGTATTTGCATAGATTTTGATCGCCTGCTTAACCAAGCGAATCGGTTTGACCCGGTTTGACCGAGCTTGGCTGAAATGGACATTCACGGACGGACACGACAGGCAAGGACTTGCGACTTAATGAAGTTCTCCGGGCGCACGCATACATCGAGTGTGGCTAGATTTGACCACCACTTGAACCTCCATCCGGCACTAATTCGGTTTTTCATAACTTTGGCCTTCAGCCTTCAACATTTCCGCTTTGACATGGCCTTCATTGGCTATTCATTAAATAAACATTACAGTTAATATATCTTTGCGTCAACAGATATTTTAAAGATTTTTTACAAAACTTGTGATTTTTATAAAAACATGTCTAATGCCTTGCACGGCAATAATTTAAGAAAAACACAAAAGGGACACGGCGCAGAGGTCTTTGACATGATTAACAAGATTTGGTCTTGAGTCATCATATTTTCCTCATGAAAAGTTTGGCCTTGGGGAATTGGCATTCGTTCATTTTGGCCGGCAATTTTCCTCAGAGACGAAGAAGATCAGGATTAGGATTAGGATTACGATTAAGATTAGGAGCGGGCAGCGGTCAGAGGACCAGGGTGGGGCAAAGTTGGGCCAAGGAAAGGGAGAAAGCAGCCGCTCAGGCAGCTTGAGGAAGCTGGCCGGCGCTCCAACTTGGCCAGCCGTTTTCAACTTTTGTGCCGGCCCGGTTGCTTTCTTTCGCCCTATTTTTCCAACCAAAGGCCAAATAATCCTTGAATTTTTGGCAAGATGCAATACGTTTCAGGCGTTTTAATGCAACCAATTTGTAAAACTGATGAAAACATGCGTTTGGTTATATCTCGCCCTGGCCCTCTTCACCGTCACCGATAGTCTGCCCGCCCAAGGCACGGCTTTCACCTATCAAGGCCAGCTCCAGAACAATGGCAGCCCGGCCAATGGCAATTACGACTTCACCTTCGCGCTGTTCAACAACAGCAGCACCAACACCGGCCAGATCGGCACCACGCTGACCAATTTGGACGTTCCCGTTAGCAATGGACTGTTCATCGTCACTGTGGATTTTGGCTCCGTCTTCGATGGCAGCCCGGTCTGGCTGGCCATCGCGACCCGCACCAACGGGGGCGCCGCCTTCACGCCCTTGAGTCCCTTGCAGGAGTTGACCCCAGTGCCTTATGCCGTTTACGCCCCCAACTCCGGCACGGCCTCGACTTTCACCGGCCCGGTCACACTGACCCAACTGCCGGCTGCGGTGCTCACGAATAACGCCGCCAACGTGACGCTCTCAGGCTCTTTCGCCGGTAACGGCTCGCAATTGACCAACCTGTCTGGCGCCTCTTTTGATACCAATCCGTCGATCGTCGAAAGCGACGCTTACAGTTCAGCCGGCACCAATGTCGTGACCGTTCCCGAGGGCGCCAGCAACGTGGTTGCCAAGTTGTGGGGTGGCGGGGGTGGGAACGTCCCATATGCGGGCGGGGGCGGAGGCGCCTTTGCCCAAGTGACGTTTGCGGTTTCACCGGGGCAAACTCTTGTCGTCGTGGTGGGTCAAAGCGGCAATGCCGGCGGAGCGGCGGGAGCAAATGACGCCAGCGGGGGCGCTGGTTCCATGTATGGGGGCTGTGGTGGCCAGGGGAGCTCGCTCTTTACTTACAACAATGCGTATTACATCATGAAGGCTGTGGCCGGCGGCGGCGGTGGCGCCGGTGGTGGTTTCGGTGGCAATGCCGGCCAGGCCGGCACACCCAATTCTTACAACCCGAATGGCGCCACCGCTTACGCGACGGGGGCCACTACCGTGGGTGTGACCAACTTGGACTTGATAGGCGGGGTGGGCGGCGCAAATCTCATTCGGGGCTGCGGCGGCGGTGGTTTCGGGGGTGGAGGGAATGAGCAAGATGGCCAGGCCGACGGGGGCGGCTCCTATGGAGATATCACCATGGCCGGTTCGCTCAACGTCCCAGGGAACACAAGCGACCCCGCATACGAAGCTGGGGCCGCCTATGGAGGCGCCGATGGCCTCGTGGTTCTCGTCTTTCAAGGGACCAACAATATACAGTTTCCCTACCAAATTGAGGCGCCCTCGATCCAGTCGCCCTTGATAACGGCTACCTCCATCCAAGCGACCACCATAGAGGGGGCGTCATTCAGCGGAAACGGTTCCCAGCTCACCAACCTCAACGCCTCGCAACTGGCCGGCACCATCGTCCAGAGCAATTTGGGCCCGTCGGGTTCTTACACGCCCACCGTTGGCAATGGCACGGCCAATTTCGCCACGACCACACAATCGGGTTACTACGCAAAGATGGGGAATCTGGTTTATTTCGAGGCCTGGTTGGTTTGGACCAGCAAGGGTTCTGCCACCACGGGGGACCTCGCCATTTCACTGCCTTTCACGAACAACTCTTCGCGGGCGGTCTTCAGCCTGGGTTATGTCAATGGCGTCACCTCCAGCACGCAACTCGTGCCGATTGCCAGCGGTAATGCAACGTCAGTCAGTTTGTATTTTCTGTCCACCAACGGCGGATCTTCGACCATCGTGCCCATTACCAGTTGCCTCAGCTTCGGGGAAATCCAAATCACCGGCTGGTATCGCTGGCAATGATCCGCCATGCTGCATGTAGCGGGGGGCTGGGCCACGAGTGGATATGCCGCCACCACCAACTCCGCCGCCGGCTTTCTGCAAGTACGAGACATTCGTGCAAATTCTGCCCGCTTAAACTTTGTGAAGGGTCCCCGGCAATTGGTATTCGTTTATTTTGGCCGGCAATTTTCCACAGAGACGAAGAAGATTAAGATTAGGATTAGGATTAAGATTAAGATTAGGAACGGAAAGACGTCAGAGGACCAGGGTGGGGCAGGGGATGTGCTGGAAAGTATGTTCCACGCAGACATGGGTCGCGCCGATGCGCTGGAGGCAGTTGCCAACCGCCAGGAGGGCCAACTCGGGTTTGTTGCACTCCCGGCTGAGATGGCCCAGGTAAAGCTGACGCAATTCCGCCGACATGATTTGCTCGAGCAGGCCGGCGGCAGCGTCGTTGGAAAGATGACCGTGCCGGCTTAAAATGCGCTGCTTCAAACTCCAGGGCCGCCGGGGATCGTCCTGCAACATTTTTATATCATGGTTGGCTTCCAGAACCAGGACGTTGGCCGGCCGGATGCGCTCGACCACTAGTTTTGTCACATGGCCCAGGTCGGTCAGGAAGCCGATGTTGCCGGCGCAGGTTCGCACCAGAAAACCGACCGGATCGCAAGCGTCATGCGGCACCGGGAAGGTGTCAATGGTCATGTCGCCAACGGCAAACGAGTCGCCGGTGACGAAAAGGCGCGCGTCGATTTGAATTTGCAATTGCGTTTCGATGGCTTCGCGGGTCAGGCGATTGCAATAAACGGGCACTTGCAATTTTGCGGCCAGCCCGGTCAGGCCGGAGATGTGGTCGGAATGTTCGTGGGTGATGAGAATGGCCTGGACGCTTTCCGGGGCGCGGGCGATGGTGGCCAGACGCCGGCGAATTTGGCGTCCGCTAAAACCGGCGTCGATCAGAATGCGGGTCTCCGGCGTTTCCAAATACGCGCAATTGCCTCCTGAACCGCTGCCCAAAATCGTCAATCGTACTGCCACAGCCTGACCTTAGAAGGGGTGGGGGCGTCCAGCAATCTTTTTCTGATATTTAGAATTCCTCCGAATTCGCTCTTGAGATAAAACGAAATGCCGATAACATACAAGCAATGGCTCAGGGATTACATTTGTCACAGCGAATGTCGCTTTCGCAAGTGCTGGCGCCGCAGTTGCAGCAGTCGCTGGCGCTGTTGCAGGCGCCGACGCTGGAGTTGAAGGCGCTGGTGGAGCAGGAATTGCAACAAAACCCGCTGCTGGAGGAGGTGCCGACGGCGGAAGTGGAGTTGAATGAGAAGATCAAGAATAACGAGGCGGACGACGGGGCAATGGCCGCGGCCGATCTGGCCGAACCGCCCGCCGATGTGAAATTTGATCCGGCCACCGAAAAGCCGAGCAACGCCCCCGTCGATGATTTTCAGGCGGAGTTCGAACGGTTGACGCAAATGGACCAGGAATGGCGGGATCATTTTGCCCAGACCAATTTGCCCACGCGCCAGGGGCCGGAAGCGGAAGAGCGGCGGCAGTTCATGTTCGATTCCCTGGTGGCGGGCACGTCCTTGCAGGAGCATCTGCTGGAGCAGATGCGTTTTTCAGACCTGAACGATGAACAGAAGCCGATTGCGGAGATGATCATCGGCAACATCGACGACCACGGGTTTCTGAAGGCCACGGTGGAGGAGCTTTCCTTTTCCACCAATACCCCGCAGGAGAAAATATTGGGGGTGCTGAAAACCATCCAGACCTTTCATCCGCCCGGCGTGGCGGCGCGCGATATGCGCGAATGTTTGCTGTTGCAATTGGAGCGGGCGGGCCGCGAGAAAACCCTCGAATACCGCATCGTGCGCGATTACATGGAAGCGCTGAAAAAGCGCAAGATGCCGGAAATGGCCCGCGGGCTGGGCGTCACCGTCGATCAAATCCAGGCCGCGGTGGAGCGCATCGCCCACCTGGAGCCGCGCCCGGGCCGCGAATTTTTGCCGGATGACGACCGCTATATTTCCGCGGAAGTTTTCGTGCAAAAAATCGGCGACGATTATGTCGTCACGACCAACAACGAGCAAATTCCCCACCTGCGCATCAGCAACACGTACAAGGATATAATGGCGAAGGCCGACGCCCCGGCCGAGGCGCGCGAATACATCCGGGAAAAAATCCGGGCGGGGAAATTTCTGATCAAGAGCCTGCAGCAACGGCAGCAAACCATCCTGAACATTGGCAACGAGATAGTCAAACGGCAGCGTGAATTCATGGAGAAGGGCGTGGCCTGCCTGAAGCCGATGACCATGGTGCAGGTGGCCGAAGTGGTGGGGGTGCATGAGACGACGGTCAGCCGGGCCGTTTCCAACAAATACATCGACACGCCCCAAGGGATTTTCGAAATGAAGTATTTTTTCACCTCGGGCATTCAAACGGACAGCGGCGGCGGTGTTTCCAACACCAGCGTCAAGGACATGGTGGCGGAGATGTTCGCCAAGGAGAATCCGAACAAGCCTCTGTCCGATCAGGAGATCGTCAAGATGCTCAAGGAAAAGGGCATTGTCATTGCCCGGCGCACGGTGGCGAAGTATCGCGCTGAATTGAGCATTCTCCCCTCGAACCTGCGCAAAGTTTATTGACACCGGCGGCCCCAGCCGGGTTCATGGTTGAGACTTCAAGGCGGCTTTTGTCAGGGCCTGGAGTTCCTCCAGTTTCGGTTTCAGTTCGTCCTTCTCCGCCCGAATCATGCGGTCGATGAAAAGAATGCCGTTGAGATGATCCAGTTCGTGCTGGATGACGCGGGCGAGGAGGCCGCCGCAGCGGAACTCGATTTGTTCCCACTTTTCATTCATAGCCCGAACCTCCGCCATGCCGGGCCGGGAGATGTCGGCGAAGATTTCCGGAAAGCTCAGGCATCCTTCCGGTCCGGCCACGCTTTCGCCGATGGGTTTGACTTCCGGGTTGATCAAGACGAGGGGCATGACGGCGTTGGCCTCCTCCTCCCTGCCGCCGCGGTGGAAGGTCGATGGCCGGTCCGTCGCGCCGCGGACGTCCAGCACTGTCAACTGCAAAGCGCGGCCGACCTGCTGGGCGGCCAGTCCGACGCCCTTGGCGGCATGGACCGTCTCCAGCATGTCGGCGATCAGTTGCCTGATTTCGGCATCGATCCTTTCCAGGCGCGCCCCCTTTTGGCGCAAGACCGGATGGCCATACTTGACAATCTCGAGAATCATGGCCGGGTAAAGGGGACGGCGGGATCCGTCATCATGTTCGCGACCTGGGCGATGGAGGGGCTTTGCCCTGTGCGCACATAATAGCCGCTTGTTGCCACGCCGGTCAGGAGGCTCATGGCATTGCTCAACCCGAGCAATTTCCCCAGACAGAAGCCGGAATTAAAGTGATCGCCCGCCCCGGTCGTGATCAATGGTTTGGCGACATAGGGTCCATCCACCAGATCAACCTTCCCGCCGCTGACGGCCAGCGCGCACGCCACCGGATGGATGACGAGCGTGCCGATGTTTAATTTCGCGGCCACCTCCAAACCCAATTCAGCCAGGCTTTCAGGTTCGGCCGATTTCGGCCGAAGCCCAAAAACCTCGCCGATTTCGTGGGCTTCCTTCTCGTTCAAGCCGAGGACGACGTTGAAATATTTTTCAAATTGTCCAATCAAATCCAAGGCCCGCAAGATGTCCAGGCGGGTCCTTTTCTCCGGGTCGGCCAGATCAAAAAACAAGACACGCCGCCGCCCTTTCATGGCGGGGCACACCTCGCGCAAAATGGCCTGCCACAGATCGCTCATGTAGGGCAGCATGGTCCAATTGACGAAGCCGACGAGATCGGCGCCGCCAAACTTCGCGGCGAACTTTTCCCGCCCGAAGCGGGACTGGATGTTCTCCCAGGTCACTTGTTTGAGCGAAACATGTTTGCCGATCATGATTTTGCCATCCTCGAATTCCAGCGCGTCGGTCGTGCCCGGATCAGCGATGCTGTGAACCTCGGCGCGTCTGGCAAAATCACTGAAGACAGGGTGAAGGTTGGGATAGCCGAGGACGCCCAAATAGGTCACCTGCAGTCCAAGGCTGGCCAAGGCGTTGGCCATAATTGGGCCGTTACCGCCCAGTTTTGTCATTTGGTTGACCAGTTCTAGGTTGGCGCTTTTGCCCGCGGCGCCGGCGAGGCGCTCCGCCAGTTTGGCGATGGTTGGCAGGCGCTGAAAAACTTCCGCGCTCTCACGCTTGTCAACGGCGTGCAGAATCTCGTCCACGAAACCATCGAGGCCGACGAATGCGGTCATGGTGGAGGCCCGACCGGCATTGGCCAGCAGGGCTGACGCGCACTGCGCGCGAAGGTCAGATACGTTCATAACGGTTTATAGCGGGCGTGGTTCAAAGATGTCAAAGGGACTCGGGAGGGACGCCCGCGACATTCAGGATGCGCTCCAGGTCAGCGTCGTTGAAGAATTTAATCTCGATGGCGCCCCTGCCTTTTTGATAGCGCACAGTGACTTTGGTTCCGAAACGCTCCTGCAATTTGTCGCGCAGGCCGGCGATGTGCGCATCCTGGAAGGGCGGAGCAGCCGGAGATTTTTTGGCGGTTCTTTCGCCGGCTTTACTTTGCAGGAAGGATACCAGTTCCTCCGTCTGCCGCACGTTCAGCGATTTTTTCAAGACGCGCCCGGCCGCGAGCTTTTGTTCGTCAGCGGAGGCAAGGCCCAGAATGACCTTGGCATGGCCAACGGACAACCGGCCCTCGCGCACCTGGGCCTGCAATTCCGGCGGGAGCTTTAAAAGACGAAGGGCATTGGCCACCACCACGCGGCTGCGGCCGACCTTGGCCGCCGCTTCTTCCTGGGTCAATTGGAATTGGCCGATTAACTGAGCGTAACCCTGTGCCTCTTCAATGGCGTTCAGGTTTTCGCGCTGCAAGTTTTCGATGAGGGCCAGTTCCAAAACCGCCCGATCATCCGCCTGCCGCACGATGACCGGGACCTCGGCCAGACCGAGCATTTGAGCGGCGCGCCAGCGTCGTTCCCCGGCGATCAATTCAAAATTCCCGCCCTGCGCCCGCACGATCAAGGGCTGGACGATGCCTTGCTCCTTGATTGAATCGGCCAATTCCCGCAGTGATTCAGGCGCAAAATCCTTGCGCGGCTGAAAGGCGCAGGGGCGGACCCTGGCGACCGGCACACGCTGCACGCGTTCGCGCGCATCGCTTCCGGCGGCCGGAGCCGGGGTTTGCAAAACATTTTCGCCCGGCCTGGGCGCCGTGCCAACGCCGCCCAGCAACGCGCCAAGCCCCCGCCCTAATACAGGTTTAGCCATGACACAGAAGTTAAGTGCAAAAGGACAAACGTAAAAGGTAAAAGATACGGGAAGTTTTCAGCCCATGGCCATGGCGGCGCTGGAGATTTCGAGCAGTTCCTTGGTGATGTTGGCCTGGCGCAGCTTGTTGTACTCGAGCGTCAGGTCTTTGATGAATTGCATGGCGTTGTCGGTCGCGTTCTTCATCGCCACCATGCGCGCGCTGTGCTCGCTGGCCTTGCATTCCAATAGAATCTGGTAAACTTCGAAATTCAAACTGTGCGGCAATAATGCGCCCAAAACCTGCTCCTGGTCCGGCTCGAAGACAAATTCTCCGATGGAACTTTGCGGCGCGGGATGCGCGGCGTCCGCGCCGATGCCGGCCTTGACGTGTTTGATTTCGCTGATGGGCAGCAGTTGGCGGGTTTCGGGCTTTTGCACCAGGGTCGAGATGAAATTGGTAAACAGAATGTCGATCTGATCGACTTCGCCTTTGATGTAAATGTCGCGGGCAAATTTGGAGATGGCCCGGGCTTCGGCAAATGTCGGATTATCCTTGTTGGTGAATTCCGCGATGAGCGGACGCCTGGTCCGCGCAATGAATTGTGAGGCTTTGCGCCCCGCGGTGATGAAGACCGTGTCCGGGGGGAGCTTGGCGGCTTCGCGCATGAGGCTGCTGTTGAGGCCGCCGCAGAGGCCCTTGTCGGTGCTGACGACAATGACGCAATGTTTTCGGACGTCGCGCTTCTCGACCAGCGGATGAGTGAAGTCCTTGCTGCTGGAGACGAGCGCGGACAGCACTTCATTCATCAAACTGGCGTAAGGGCGTCCGGCCAGGGCGGCCATTTGTGCCCTGCGCATCTTGGACGCCGCCACCATCTGCATCGCCTTGGTGATTTGGGCGGTGTTCTTGACCGACTTGATGCGCCGGCGAATGTCGCGTGTGCTGGGCATGCCGCTATTTGTAAGTTTGCTTGAACTCGATCACGGCCGCTTTGAGATCGGCGATCAACGAGTCGCTGAGGGCCTTTTCGTTGCGGATTTTTTCCATCAAGGCGCTCTTGCGGCTGGCCAGGTAATCCGAGAGCTTGAATTGGAAGTCCTTGATCTTGTCCACGGCGACATCGTCCATGAGGCCGTTTTGCACGGTCCAGAGGGTCGCGGCCTGGACTTCCACGGGCATGGGGTTGTATTGAGGCTGCTTGAAAACTTCGACGATGCGCTTGCCGCGTTCCAGTTGGGCCTGGGTTTTGGCGTCGAGGTCCGAACCGAATTGGGCAAAGGCGGCCAGCTCGCGGAATTGGGCCAGGTCCAGCTTGACGCGGCCGGCGACTTGTTTCATGGCCTTGATTTGCGCGGCGGAACCGACGCGGGAGACGGAAAGGCCGACGGAAATGGCGGGACGGATGCCCTGATAAAACAAATCGGTTTCGAGATAGATTTGGCCGTCGGTGATGGAAATGACGTTGGTGGGGATGTAAGCGGAAACATCGCCCGCCTGAGTTTCGATGATGGGCAGGCCGGTGAGGGAGCCATTGCCATATTTTTCGCTGACGCGGGCGGAACGTTCGAGCAAACGGCTGTGCAAATAGAAAACGTCACCGGGATACGCTTCGCGGCCGGAAGGCCGTTTCAAGACGAGGGAGACCTGCCGGTAAGCGACGGCGTGCTTGGAGAGATCGTCGTAAATAATCAGGGCGTCCATGGCGTTATCCATGAACCACTCGCCCATGGCGCAACCGGCGAAGGGGGCCAGATACTGGTTGGTGGCGGAATCCGAAGCGCTGGCGCTGACGATGATGGTGTAGGGCGTCGCTCCCGCCTCTTCCAAAACCGCCATGACGCGGGCGACGTTGGATTGCTTTTGGCCAATGGCGACGTAGATGCAATAAAGCGGGCGATAGCCGGTGTTTTTGGCGGCTTCGGCGGCCCGATTCAAGCGCGCCTGGCTGATGATGGTATCGATGCCGATGGTGGTCTTTCCGGTGGAACGGTCGCCAATGATCAACTCGCGCTGTCCGCGCCCAATGGGGATCATGGCATCGATGGCCATGATGCCGGTCTGGACGGGCTGGCTGACGGGCTGGCGCTTGATGATGCCCGGCGCGATTTTTTCGACGGGATAAAATGTATCCGAAGTGACGGGGCCTTTGCCATCGAGAGGCTGGCCGAGGGCGTTGACGACGCGGCCCAAAAGGGCCTTGCCGACGGGCACCTGGAGCAACTTGCCGGTGGTGCGGACTTCCTGGCCCTCGGAAATCCCAGTGTAATCGCCCAGGATGATGGCGCCGACTTCCGTTTCTTCGAGGTTCAAAGCCAGGCCGATGACGCCGTTGCCAAAGTCGAGCATCTCGTTGAGCATGGCGTCGGAGAGGCCTTCGATCTTGGCCACGCCGTCGCCGATTTCGCGGACGGTGCCGACGTTTTGTTTGGTGACACCGGTTTTAATGCCCGAGATTTGGGCTTCAATATCTTGCAACAATGTACTCATGTGTTTAAAAATTCTTCAAAAGCATTCCTGCAAAGCCGCCAGGCGGCCTTGCACACTGCCGTTATAAACATCGCCCCCGACTTGAATGCGCAAGCCGCCGAGCAACGCCGGATTTTCCACGAAAAAGAAACTCAGGCCGGCGCCGTATTTCCGGCTCAATTCGGCCTGCAACTGCGACTGGAATTGGGGAGAGAGAGGCGTCGCGCTTTCCACCCGGGCGGTGCGGCGGGCTGTTTCGAGTCTGACCAAGCGATAAAATTGGGTGAGAACCGCCAGATAGCCGCGGGGCCTGTCCCGGATGACCGACTGCACAGCCTGCCGGACGCGAGTGTCGTCCAGCACGGCGTTGGCCATGCAGGCGCGGAGGAGTTGTCGCGCGTCGCGTCGGGCTTGTTTGGAGATTTTCATTCGTGGCGTCGCCTGGAGCGGCTAAGCGGCCAGTTGGCGGCGGGTTTCCTCAGAGAGGCGCTGCTGATCTTCCGGCGTCAGCACCTTGCCGATGACCTGGCCGGCGGTGTGGACAACGAGCGTGCCGACTTCGCGGCGCAAATCCGTGAGCATGCGGCTGCGTTCGATGGCGGTGGCTTCGCGCGCCTTGGCGATGATCTGCTCGGCCTGGGCGATGGCTTTTTGCGTTTCCTGCTCCTGCACGCGCGCGGCGGCGGCCCGGCCTTCCTCGATCAATTTTGTGGCCTGAAGATTGGCCTTGTCCAGGATGTCCCTTTGCATGGCCTCGGTGCGGGCCAGCTCCTGCTTGATTTTTTCGGCGCTGGCCAGGCCGTCGGCGATGCGCTGGCGGCGCTCGGCCAGCACGTCAAGAACCGGTTTGTAGGCAAACCTGTAGAGACAGAGGGCCACGATGCAAAAGCTGATGACCTGGGCAAAAAAATGGGGCAAGTCCCATCCGAACCTATGAGCGGTGTCCCTGCCGGTTTGGACGAGGTCGCTGCCGATGCTGGCGAAGAGAATGAATTGGTTCATAAATCGGGTAAAAAAGCGGGCGCGGAGCGGGAAGGCCCCGCGCCCATTGTCATGGACTATTTGACCATGAAAATCGCGTAGAACACGATGGCCTCGGAGAGGGCCATGCCAAGAATGGCGATGGCAATGATCTTGCCGAATGCACCGGGATTGCGCCCCACTGCTTCGGAAGCTTTCATGCCGACGAGTCCCACGCCAATGGCCGAACCCAATCCGGCCAAACCGACGTGTACGCTGCCTCCCAATTCTGCCAACACAGGCGTTACCATAATTACCTTTCTTTACTTGCGTTTCTTGTCTGTCCGGCGGCTCCCGCAATTGAATACGGTCAAACCGCCGAAATCAAAAATCTTCAATGATGCGCCTTTTCATGCGCCTCGTCGTCGTGCAGGCAGATGACGCCGGTAAACACGGCGGTCAACAGCATGAAGACAATGGCCTGGACAAAGCCGACCAGCAACTCCAGGAAATAAAACGGCACCGGCAGCAACGCGCTGAACACAGCCCTGGCCCAGGCGGGATGTTGGATGGCATGCGACATGGCGTCCAGCAGGTTTTCACCCGCGAACATATTGCCGTAAAGACGGAAGCTGAGCGAAATGGGACGGAACGCTATGGATATTACCTCAATGAAACCGACGGCAATGAAAACGACGATCATGACATATTTGAGCGCGCCCTGCATATCGCCTTTCGGGCCAAAAATATGGAGGAAAAAGCCGAAGAGGCCGTTGGATTGCAGCGCCCAAATGAACCAGAGGAACATGAAAATCACGGCCATCGCGGAAGTCATGTTCAAATCGGCGTTGCCGCCGCGCAACAGCGGGCGGGTCACCTCGAAACCGCCGGGGGTGTCCGTACCCCAGCCAACGGTCCCCACGCCGGGAATCAGGCCAAACCAGTTGGTGAAAAGAATGAAGATGAAAATAGTGGCAAAAAACCAGAATGTTTTTTTGACAAGGTCCGGCCCGACAATGCTTTCCAAAAAATCGTGCAGACTCTCCACCAAAAACTCCCAAAAATTCTGCGCCCCCTCCGGGATTTCTTTCATGCTTCGGGTGGCATACCGGGCGAACAGGATGACGCCTACAGCGACGATCCAGGTGACCAGCATGGAATTGGTCACAGGGAACGGGCCAATGTGAAATACAGTCAAGGCTTTGGCCGTCAAGCCGGCAGACTCCGCCTCGGGCGCGGCCACGGCGGGAGGGGCGGGCGACGCTTGCGCCAAAGCTGGAACGATTGAGGAAGCCGGGTTGGTCGTCTGGGCCTGCAAACCCGCCAACGACAAACCAGCCAAAACCATCAACAACACTGTAATTTTAATCAGTCGCACGGACTTAATCACTGCATCGACGAAACAGGCGGTGAAACTGCCTCATCGTGAAGAATTTCACAAGCGTTTTTTTGAGAAATGAATGGCGCGGGGCTTGCATTCAATTGGGGCGGTCAAACGCTTGTCTGGCCTCAGGGTCCCAACGCATCAGCAAGGCATGCAATTCGATCCTGGCGCTGCCGATGCCTTGGGAAGCCGCTTTCTCCAGCCACTCGCGAGCTTTCGCCAGGTCCTGCGGAACTCCAAACCCATCCCGATAACGCGCTCCCAGGCAGTATGCGCCGTAGGCATCCCCGTTTTCCGCCAAGTCCATTATCCGCCGCAACTCGCGGGTCTCGGGATCTTCTTCCGGGGATGGGAGATTAAGATCAGAATTAGGATTAAGAAACGATGCGGCGGGGGCGGCTTCGGGCGGAGGCGCGGGTGGGGCGGCGGTGTCAGGAGTTGGTTCGAATGGGTTCCTCCTGCCATACATGGAATGCGAGTCCGGATTGATTCCAAATATCTGCTTCCATCGCCGCTCCTTTTCTTCATCGCTCAATACCTGAGGGGGAGGGTTTTCTTTCAGTATTTCCTGCTTGAGCTTCTCGCGGTCGGATTGTTGTTTCTGGTGCTGCAATTTCAAGCGTTCCTGTTCGAGGCGCAGCCATTCCGCCCCGTGATCGCCCCGGCGCAACGCCACCACATCGTGACACAGTTCACGCAACAGCTTCCACGCCGCCGGGTCATTCTCATTTTCAATGAGCTTGCGCGTGACAAGGACATACCGGCCCACCAGCCACACAGCCAGTTTATCCGCGAGCGCCTTTTCCCCGACTTTGTCCAATTCCAGCCCCTCTGACACAACGCGATGCGTCTCGTCCAGCGTTGCCTGCTGCATTTCCCAGTCGCGATAGCCACCCTGCCTCCACTGGCAAAGATTGACATGATTGATTTCGTGACCGTCGAAGTCCCTGGTCAGCACGGCCTTAACCTCGTCATTTAAATTCAGCCAGGCGATGATGTCGCGGCCCTTTTCACCGTTGTCAAGGCGGCGGTTGACTTGTTCACGAACAGGCCCGGGCAAGCGGGCTATTTTTCCATTTCGGCTCACAGATTTTTGGGTGTTTAAGGTTGGATATTCATTTTTTACTTTAAATCGCTTTAAATTACTTTAAACCACTTTAAATTTGGGTGGATCCCGGGATGTTTTTCGGGATTGGGAATGTCCCGCCTTGACTTTGACGGTGCTCCACGGTTCGCGATGATTTGGGAGCGCAACCGTCCCGGGCGTGGTGCGGGGCGGCTTGCGCCGCACTCCCCCTCTGTTTTGCAAAATCGGTCTTTGACCAGTTGATGTGCGGAGTGCCGCCCTGCGCAATGGGGATCGGGCGAAGAGGTCTCTGGCGGGACGCCAACCAGCGCGCGCGGGACGCACGCGCCCCCCACTTCCTTTCTGACAAGTCCTTAATTGGTCATTCATTAGACGAACATTACAGCTAACACATTTATTCGTCAATAGATTTTTGAAAGATTCTTTAAAAAAGCGTGATTTTTAAGGTACTTCTGTAACATGCTGAATCGCAACATTTTGAGAACCTTTTTGCCACGGGGTCGAAAAAAGACTTTTTAACCGCGAAATACTCGAACTACGCGAACCCTGAATGCTTTCGGGGGAGGAATGCGGAGAAAAGGTTTGCCGGCTTGTTCTGCCACCGGCCAAAAAGAAGGACCAATGGGACCGATGGGACGGATGGGGCAACATTCGTCATTGGTTCATTTGGTCATTCATTGGTCATTAGGATTTTGTCATTCGTCATTTTCCCCCCGCAACTCAGTCCTCCACAGGCACGATGAGGCTTTCCATGATGTAATCCTTGCGCTCGGGGGTGTTCTTGCCCATGTAAAAGCCCAGGATCCCCGCCGCGTCCGGTTTGGGCGCGTATTCCACCTGGCTCAAGCGCATCCGGTCGCCAATGAATTGCTTGAATTCGTGGGGCGAGATTTCGCCCAGCCCTTTGAAACGCGTGATCTCGCAGCTATTGCCCAATCTGGCCGCGGCCGCGTCCCGCTCCGCCTCGCTGTAACAATAGATGGTTTCCTCCTTGTTGCGCGTTCGAAAGAGCGGCGTTTCCAAAATGTAGAGATGCCCGTCATGCACCAAATGATCGAAGAACCGGAAAAAATAGGTGATGAGCAGATTGCGAATGTGCAGGCCGTCAACGTCGGCGTCGGTGGCCAGAATGACCTTCTCATAACGCAGGTTTTCCAGGGTGTCCTCGATGTCGAGGCTGCGCATAAGGTTGTACATTTCATCGTTCCTGTAAACGATGCCGCGCTTGAGGTCCCAGACATTGAGCGGTTTGCCTTTGAGGACGAAGATGGCCTGGGTGTTGACATCGCGGCAACTGACAATCGAACCGGCCGCCGACTGGCCCTCAGTGAGGAAGATCATCGAGCCTTTCCCCCTGCCTTTGGCTTTGTCAAAATGAACTTTGCAATCCTTGAGTTGCGGGATGCGAATGGTGATGGCTTTGGCCCTTTCCCGGGCGAGTTTTTTGACTTCCTGCAATTCCTTGCGCAATTGCTGGGTGTCGTTGACCTTGGCGATGATTTTTTCGGCCACGTCCTTGTTGCGATTGAAAAAATGCAGCAATTCCTCGCGCACGGTGTTGACCAGTTCGCCGCGGATTTCCGTGTTGCCCAGCTTGTTCTTGGTCTGTGATTCAAAAACAGGGTCCTTGAGACGAAGCGAAACCGCGCCAATCATGCACTCGCGCACGTCGTCGCCTTCGAACTTGCCCCTGGCGAATTCGTTGACGGCCTTGAGCAACCCCTCGCGAAAGGCGCTCAGATGCGTCCCGCCGTCGGTGGTGTACTGTCCGTTGACAAACGAAAAAAAAGTTTCTCCGTAGCGGCTGTTGGTGTGGGTGAAACAAAACTCCAGCGTTTTGCTGGAATAATGCAGCGGGTTGTAGATCGGTTCGGAATTGTCCGTGCGCAAATCCTCCAGGACGAGGTCGAGCAGGCCGTTGCGCGAGACGAAGGTCTGGCCGTTGTAAAGGAGCTTCAGGCCGGTGTTGAGGTAGCTGTAATGCCGCAGCCGCTTTTCCACAAACTCAGGCCGGAAGGCGCTGTCCTTGAAAATCTGCGCATCCGGCACGAAGCGGATGAACGTGCCGTCCGGTTCGCCGGACGCTTTGCCATTTTTCTCGTGCTTCAACTTGCCCAATTTAAAACTGGCTTCGACAAATTCGCCGGCGCGATGGCTGCGCACCAGGAATTCCCTGGAAAGGGCGTTGACGGCCTTGGTGCCGACGCCGTTGAGGCCGACGCTGAATTGGAAGACGTCATCGTTGTACTTGGCGCCGGTGTTGATTTTGGAAACGCAATCGACCACTTTGCCCAGGGGAATGCCGCGCCCGAAATCGCGCACACTGACGGCGGCGCCTTCGATGCCGATCTGCACTTCCCTGCCATAGCCCATGATGAATTCGTCGATGGCATTATCGATGACCTCCTTGAGGAGAATGTAACAACCGTCATCGTAATGCGACCCGTCGCCGATTCTCCCGACATACATCCCCGTGCGCAGGCGGATGTGTTCGAGGGAGGAAAGCGTCTTGATTTTGCTTTCGTCGTAAACGTGCTTATTGGACTCGGACATAATGAGAAGTATGAATTAAGAAGTATGAATTAAGAAGCAGGAAAAATGCAACCGAGCCAGGATGACTTTTCCGATTTCTTAATTCTTACTTCTTAATTCTGCCTTGTTCCTCCTCCTCGATCCCTTTGAATTGGACGCCGAGTTCCTGGCTGAGCCATTGGCTGAAGGCCTGAGCCTTTTCCTCGCTCCAGCCCAAAGTGATCAGTTTTATGGACTGGGATCCCGCATCCAACTGGCTGCGGCTCAAGGCCGGAAGATAGCTGAAATGCGTTCCACTGGGGCTTTTGCTGACGCGCCTTTGCATGGAGACGCCGGAAATTTCGCGGCGGGCAAGGGTGAGGGGTTTCTGTCGTCCGGCTGTTTGCGGGAGTGTGACAGTTTGAGACGACTGGTCGATGCGCAAATCGTAGATGCCAGACCCGTTCCTGAGCGCCCGCCACACGAAGACCGCGCCGCCCGCCGCCAGGACCACGGCCCAAGCCGCCTTCATCAGACGCAGCGTCGGCTCAAATCCGCTCGCGATCACGACGGGAAAGGCGGCAATAAACGCGGCGGCGGCGCTGCCATAAAAACCCGCTGCGATCGCCGGTATTTCCGCCAGCGAAACACGGGTCTCCCCTGGTTGCTTGTGGATCCGCACACCGCCGGCCGGCCGGATGCGGAATTTTTCCTGCAACCGGGTGATCAGCGCGTTCCATAGTGTACAGGTCAAAACGTTCAATGGCAGGGCAAAAAGAAGAAGCAACAAGTCGCACCCATCAATGCCCGGCTGCAGCAGCGCGTCGGCGGGATTCTTCGGGTTGTAATAGATAGTTTGGGACGACCAACGGGGATGAAGCTCGACAGTGGCATCCCATTCCAAAGTCACATTGTGATCGTCGTATCGGTAGCGATGGCCGGTGTAGTCCACTCCATCCACGGCATAGTTATATTCAATATCAACCCCGCGGCGCCTCATGGCTGAGTGCCCGACTTCGCTCCGAACAATTCTGCCCTGGGTGGTGGAAAAGTCCAGGGCGAGATATTGGCGCACAGTTGTCTCCAGCAAGGCATAGGTGCCCGCGACGATTAAAACCGTCCAGCAGACCAGCAGCAACAGAGGGTAAATTAAGCCGGACTTGCGCATCACTGCCATTGTGCAACAGATTTGATTGCTGACCAACCTGAAAATCCGCAAAATCTGGCGGCTTGCCAACCGGGCGGGTTCGCCTTTAAATGGCGGCTGCGTTATGAAAACAAAGAAATCCAAATCCACCGGCAAAAACAACACAGCTTCGCGCGCTTACTCCAGCATTGTCCTCGATGGTCCCGAAAGGGCGCCCAGCCGCGCCATGCTCTACGCCGTCGGCTTCAAGCGGGAAGATTTCAAAAAGCCGATCATCGGCATCGCCTCCACCTGGAGCATGGTCACGCCGTGCAATGCGCATATCGATCAATTGGCCCGCGAAGCCGAAGCCGGCGCCAATCGTGCCGGGGGAAAAGCCATTATTTTCAACACGATCACCGTTTCCGACGGCATCTCGATGGGTTCGGAGGGGATGAAGTATTCGCTGGTCTCGCGCGAGGTGATCGCCGATTCGATTGAAACCGTGGTGGGCTGCGAAGGGATGGATGGTTTTGTGGCCATTGGCGGCTGCGACAAAAACATGCCGGGTTCGTTAATGGCCATGGCGCGTTTGAACCGGCCGGCGGTTTTTGTCTATGGCGGCACGATACTGCCCGGATGCATCACCGGAGATCCGCGGAAGCTGGATGTGGTGTCGGTTTTTGAGGCGGTGGGCGCACATGCCACCGGGAAGATCGACGACGCGCAATTGCAGAAGGTCGAGGCCTGCGCCATTCCGGGACATGGCTCTTGCGGGGGGATGTACACGGCCAACACCATGGCCAGCGCCATCGAAGCGCTGGGGATGAGCCTGCCCAACAGCTCCGCCCAAAACGCCGTTTCCAAGGCGAAGAAGGAAGATTGCCAGCGCGCGGGCGCGGCGGTCATGGCCATGCTCCAACGCGGCTTGCGCCCGCTCGACATTATGACTCGCCGCGCATTTGAAAACGCCATTACCGTGGTGGTCGCGCTGGGCGGTTCGACCAATGCTGTTTTGCATCTGCTGGCCATGGCTGATGCCGCCGGGGTCAAACTGGCCCTGGACGATTTCACCAAAATCGGCAAACACGTCCCTGTGCTGGCTGACTTGAAGCCCAGCGGAAGACATCTCATGTCGGAATTGGTGGCCATCGGCGGCATCCAACCGTTGATGAAGATGCTGCTCGATGCGGGGTTGCTGCACGGGGATTGCCTGACCGTCACCGGCAAATCATTGGCCGAAAACCTGGCTCATGTCCCGCCCTATCCGCGCTTCCAGGAAATTATCCGGCCCCTGAATGATCCGATCAAAAAGAGCAGCCACTTGGTGATCCTTTACGGGAATCTGGCCCCGGGCGGGGCCGTGGCGAAAATCACCGGCAAGGAAGGGACGCATTTTGAAGGAAGAGCGCGCGTCTATGATTCAGAAGAGCAGGCTTTGCAAAAAATCCTGGATGGCACCATCAAAAAGGGCAACGTGGTGGTGATACGTTTCGAAGGCCCAAAGGGCGGACCAGGCATGCGCGAAATGCTGGCGCCGACCAGCGCGATTTCGGGCAAAGGTTTGGGCAGGGAAGTCGCTTTGATCACCGACGGGCGGTTTTCAGGCGGCACACATGGCTTTGTCGTCGGGCACATCACGCCGGAGGCTTATGTGGGCGGCCCGCTCGCGCTGGTCAGGAATGGCGACCGGATCGTGATTGATGCGGAAAGGAGCGAGATCAGCCTGAGAATATCGGCCCGGGAAATGCAGGCGCGGCGGAAGACCTGGAAACCCATCAAGCCGCGGTACACCCGGGGAGTGCTGGCCAAGTACGCCCATGCCGTGACGCAGGCATCCTTCGGGGCAGTGACGGACCAGAACCTGGATCTCGACTAAGCAAAGCAGAAAATGACGTCAAAGGGGTCGCCCATTGGGGCGTTTTGCCTGTTGACACATCGCCCCAATGGGCGGCCCTTTTTTGAAGATTTATTGCTGCCGCGTGGCCATGACCAGATTCCGACGGATTTGCTCGCGGTTGGCCGCGTCGTAATATTCCACCGGATTATAGTCATCGGTCAGCACAAGGCCGTGAGCCGGATCGGTTTTCAGAATGGTCGCGCAGGCGTCTTGCACTTTCTGGCGGCAAGACTCATGCACTTCTGAAAAGTTGGGAGAGCTTCGCATTGTCATTTCCGGCTGGTCGGATGCGACGAAAAACAGGTTGCCTATGTTGTCTTTGTCCGCGCCGTGGATGCGCACGCTGTGAAACACAGCCTTCAATGTTTTGTCCAGCGACGCCGCGAAAAAATCCTTGCCCTGACCCGTCTCGCCGAAAGCGTTGATGACCAGCACGCCGCCTGGTTTGAGAATGCGCCGCATCGCGGCGAAGGCTTCGCGCGACATCAGATGCGAGGGTGAGGAATCGCCGAGGAAAGCGTCGAGAATGATGGCGTCGTAGCGTTGGGCGGTGCGGTTGACAAAATGCCGGCCATCGTCAATGGCAAGATTGAATCGCGCCGGTTCGAGGTTGAAGAATCGTGCGGCGAGGGGCACGACGGCGGGATTGATTTCCACAACGTCCACGCGTACACCCTCCTGCGCAAATTTCATCGGCACGATACCAACGCCGAGGCCGATGCAAAGCACCTTCTCGATGTTCATGGTGTAGCCGCGCGCAAGGCCATGCAACATGTAAGAGAACGCGGACAAGGCTTTCTTCACGCGGGGATCATAATCGTTCTGGTCAAGGCCGTCGTTCAGATAATAACGGTACGCGCCTTCGTGCGTGTCAATCACCTGTAACCGGCCAAAATTTGAATTCGCGCGATACACTTCGTGCCATCCTTCGCCTCTGGCAGGTTGCTGATCCATCGCCACACCAATTCCGCCCAGCAACAGGGCAAAAATAATTCCACACACGACCGGGGCGGCGGAATTTCGCTTCCGTCCCCAACCGAAGAAGTAACCCGCAGCCACGGCCATGACCGCGCCGGAAGTCGCATACATGGTGATTGAGTTTGGCAAAAACGGAATGCACACGTAGCCGATGAGCACCGTGCCCGCGAAGCTGCCGAGGGTGCTGACGGCCGTGAGTCGTCCGACGTTTCCGCCCACGCCAGTGACAGCAACAGTCAACACGCGGATAAAAAATGGTCCGGCCATTGCGAGCAACGCCAGCGGCACAAAGAACAGCAATGTCGACGCCAGCAAGGAGCCAACTGCGAGGTTGAAGTCGAGGCACCACCAGACTGCCGGTTCCACGACCAGCACGGTGAGGCTGAGATAAACAGCCGCAAGCAGAACCGCCCAATACAGACGGCTCAATTGCGGCGAACGATCCACGAGCCGACCCCCGGCGTAGTAGCCGGTTGCCAGCGCGACGAGGGTGACCGCTATCTGCGCCGTCCAGACAAAGTGCGACGTGCCGAAATACGGCGCGAGCATTTTTGCGCCGAGGATTTCGACAATCATGATGGCTGCGCCCGTTGTCGCCGCGGAGAAATAAAGATACCGGCGCAATCCCGCAGAGAGCGGTGTGACGCTGGCGGGCGCTGTGGGTTTCGCTTTCAAGTTGGACTGACGATTTTGCCAGGAACGCCCGGCGAATTTTTCATGGCCCAAGCCACACACTGTAGAACCAAGCCGGCACGTTATCCGACGGTCCCCTTGTGGCCTTAAGCCCCGCGTCCATCCGGACGATTCAGTGTGATTGACGAACATCGTAACATCTCTGCCAGTGCGGTCAAGCCTTACTTGCTTGCTCAAGTTTTCGACGATGTGACCGCAGGCATCGGGTCAAAAATGGGGGCGTTCGGAATCTGATTTGCGCCCCGCGAGGGCCAGGGTCCAACATGGTTCTTGAATCCCGCGAAAACTGCTTTAGATTGGCTGGGATGCCAACAGATCCTTTTCCGCCAACTCGCAGATCAGGTGTCCGATGGTGATATGACATTCCTGGATTCGGGCGGTATTCTGAGAGGCTACAATGATCGGAATGTCCACACATTTTACCAATGCCCCGCCGTCCTTGCCTGCAAACCCGATGCTTTTGAGGCCTTGTTTCCGGGCTTCCCGCATGGCGGCGATGACGTTGGGAGAATGGCCGCTGGTGCTGATGCCAATGGCGACGTCGCCGGGCCGTCCCAGCGCTTGAATTTGCCTGGAGAAAACCTGCTCGAAGCCATAATCGTTGCCCACTGCGGTGAGGATTGAGGAATCGGTCGTCAAAGCCATCGCCGGCAGGGCTTGCCGGTCGAGGATGAAGCGGCCGACAAACTCCGCCGCCAGATGTTGGGCGTCGGCCGCGCTGCCGCCATTGCCGCAGAAAAGAATCTTGCCTCCAGAGCGCAGGCATCCAGCCACCAGCACAGCCGCTTCCACAATCACCCGGCCGCAATCGCTGGCGACTTTGATTCTCAATTGCGCCCCTTCTTCAAATGAAGAAACAACATGGGCCAGCGCCATGTCAAAGTTAAGTGTCGTCATCCAGGCATTCCTATACCCGTCTTCTCCCGTTTCCACAAGCCACAGTTTGCCCGCCGCCTCGCCCAAGGATCGAAATGGTTCTTGAATCCACAGGAAACCGCCTTAAATTGGCGGTGATGAACCAACGGATTTCTGATCATGCCTGCGACCGAGCAGATTCGAAAGAAACTCAGCGTGTTGCCGCATAAGCCGGGGGTCTATCTGATGAAAGACCGGTTCGGCACGGTCATCTATGTCGGCAAGGCCCGCGACTTGCGCAAACGCGTCAGCACCTACTTCCAGCCGTCCCGCCGCATGGGTTGGGATTTGAAATTCAACGCGCTGATCAACGCCGTCCACGATCTTGACACCTACACGGTGCGCAGCGAACCGGAGGCCATGCTCCTGGAAGGCAAGCTGATCAAGGAATACCAGCCGCGCTACAACATCAGCTTTCGCGACGACAAACATTTCCTGCTCATCAAGATCAACCTCAACGATCCCATACCGCGTTTCATGCTGGCGCGTGTCCGGCAGGACGACGGGGCGCGCTACTTTGGCCCGTTCGCGCATTCCTCCTCCGCCCGGCACACCTTGACGCTGGCCCGCCGCAAATTCAACCTGCGCGGCTGCCGCCCATTGACTCCCGGAGCAGAGGATTACAAACACTGTCTCTATGGCCATCTCAAGTACTGCACCGCCCCGTGCATTGGCAATGTCGCGCGCGGGGAATATCTGCAACAGGTGCTGGCCGCCTGCGATTTTCTGGCCGGCCACACCGATGAGATGGAGAGCGAACTGAAGGAGCAGATGCAAAAAGCGGCCGCGGCCGAAGATTTTGAAAAGGCCGCCCAATTTCGCGACGCCCTGCAAGACCTTCGCCGCACCACGCAAAAAACCCGGCATTATAAGCGGATGCCTTGCAATCTGCCCGTGGCCATCGAACCACGCCTGGACCTGGCCGAGTTGGCCAAAGTGCTCAATCTTCCCGCCGCCCCCGCGCGCATTGAAGGCTTCGACATTTCCAATATCAGCGGGACATTTGCCGTGGCCTCGATGGTCAGCTTTCGCGACGGCAAACCGGACCGTTCGAACTATCGCCGTTTTCGGATTAAAACCGTCACCGGCCAGGATGATTTTGCCTGCATGGCCGAGACGGTTCGGCGGCGCTATTCGCGCCTCCTGCGCGAGAGGACGGAAATCGCGCAGGGCCGCGCGCCGTCCCATCTTCCCGATCTGATTGTTATTGACGGCGGCAAAGGGCAGCTCAATGCCACGGTCGCGGAGTTGACCCAATTGGGCCTGGGCCATGTCGCCGTCATCGGGCTGGCCAAGGAATTCGAGGAAATATTCCGCCCCGGCCAGGACGCGCCGTTGCGCTTAAGCCATGATTCCGGCGCTTTAAAATTGCTGCAGCGCGTGCGGGACGAATCGCATCGTTTCGCCAACACTTACAACGCCCAGCTTCGGTTAAAGAAAATCTCCGAGAGCATTCTCGATGAATTTCCCGGCATCGGCCGGCAGCGCAAGGCGGCGCTGCTCAAAAAATTCGGCTCCGTGCAGCGCCTGCGCTTTGCCACCGTCGAGGCCATCGCCGCCGTGCCGGGCTTTGGCGGGAAGGCGGCAGTTGACCTGAAGAAATTCCTCGACGCCCGCTCCGCCGCGCCAAACCAAACAAAGGTTTGATCTTTTCGCGCCCTTTGGTATCTCTGAGACAGGCATGAATAGAAAAGCAGTCTTTCTCGGGATCGTTGTCTTTCTTGCCCTGATCTTTGCCCTGCCGGCAACGCGTGATGAATTGGATTGGCGCTGGACGGAATCGCGGGACCAAGCCACGGATTACATGCAGTATTATACCGACTGGCCAAAGGGGCGGCACACGGCCGAGGCCCGGCGTTGCTATAAGGAGAGGACTTGGAGCGATACAAAAAGGGCCATGATCAACGAGGCGATTAAGAAGAATTCCGCGGGCAAATCCAGCCCGGAAGCCCGCAAAGAGCGGCTGGCGCGGCTGGAGCGTTTCTTCTGGAAGCAAGTGACCAACGAAAACACCATCCTCAGCTACAAGGACTATCTCACGCGTTATCCCAGCGGAGAATTCGCCGCCCAAGCCCGCCACGAGATCGATGATCTCACCCGCAAAACGGCCAGCGAGAGCGACAGCAAGAATTCAACCGGCAAATAAGGACGCCGCGCCGCGCTCACCTGGCCGCAGGCGGCGCAGATTTGCCATCGTCCGGCCCGACCAGCTTGACACCGGCTTCGGACTTGAGTTTATCAATGTAGGCTGGCAGCTTCTTTTCGGCCTCTTTGTCAACAAGATAAGTTTTGATTTTGGGCTCGACCTCAGCGAACTGCTCGCGCTTCGCCGGAAATTTTTCCAGCAGTTTTATGATGTGATACCCGTACTGGGTCTCGACGATGTCGCTGATTTGGTTGGTCTTGAGGGAGAAAGCCGCCGCCTCGAATTCCGGCACCATTCGCTTGCGCGGGAATGTGTACTCGCCGCCTTTGTCCTTTGAACCGGGGTCTTCGGAATATTGCCTGACCAACTTGCCGAAATCCTCCCCTTTGTCGGCGCGCGCTTTAAGGTCCTTGGCCAATTTTTCCTTTTCCCTCTTCTTTTCCGGCGGCAAGGGGCGTGGCTGGGCGCGTGGGTTCAACGGATCCGACGGCTCCAGGGTTGAAATGAGAATATGACTGACGCGCACCTCTTCGGGTATCTCAAACTTGGCCGGGTTGTCGTCATAGAATTTTTTGGCGGCATCGGCGGAGACCGCAATTCCATTGGTCGTTTCCCGCTCCAGGACGCGCCGGCAAAGCTGTTCTTCGCACGCCCGCTCCCGCACTTGCTGCAATGTCATTCCGCTGGCCCTGATCTGCGCGTCGAACGCTTCCGGACTCGGCGCCGATTTGCGGGCCTCGTTGATGTTGTCGTCAACCAACTTCCTGGTCGTGGCTCTGTCGTCCGCCGTCGCCTTTTGTGTGAGGATTTGGGTGATGATGAGGTGGTCAAGCAATTTGGATCTGAGCTCGCTGCGTTGGTCCTCCGGAATACTGCCGCCGTTGGCCGCGACGCTCGCACTGTAGCTCAGAAATGCGTCATCGAGCTGGCTGCGCTTGACTTCGAAGCCCTTGCCGGTGGCAATCACCGGGTCGGGAAAATTAACGGCGGGTATGTTCGTTGAGGCGGCGCGGGCGGGGGGTTGCCATTGCCATAGGGCCAGGGCCAGCGCGGCGGGCAACAGATTTTGTTTTGTGAATGGATTCATGGTGTATTTCCTTTGCAATTAAAGTTTCACCACCCGCACGTTGCTGATATCCGGGTCTTTCTGAATTTCTGCCAGCAGTTTCTCCGGAGGGACACTGTCCAGATTCAAAACCGTCAAAGCGCTTCCGCCGGCGGTGTCGCGGTTCAAACTCATGCTGGCAATATTAATGTTATGCCTGCCCATCAAGGTGCCAATATAGCCGACCATTCCCGGCCGGTCTTTATTATTCATCAGGAATAATACGCCTTCCGGCACAATTTCCACCGGCTGGCTGTTGAGCCGGACGATGCGGGGAAGGCTCTTCGCCCCGAAGATGCTGCCGGCTGCAGATATTTTCTGGCCGTCCGAAAACACCGCAACGTGCAGCCATTCATTGAAATCGGTTTCTTCGCTGGATTTGATTTCCTGGACCTCCAGTCCCAGGGAAGTCGCCAGGGTGTGGACGTTGACTTGGTTGACTTCCTTGCCCCCGGCCAGTTCCAGGAAGCCTTTCAAGACGGACCGCGTCACGGGATCACTAGGCAACTGAACGGCCCGTCCGCCGTAAGTGACCACGATCCGGTCATTGCGTTTCGGGGCAAGCTGGGCCAGCAGGCGTCCCAATTTCTCGCCCAGATTTAAAAATGGCTTGACCACCTGGAAGGTCTGCGCGTCCAAGTTGGGCAAATTGACGGCGTTGCGCACACCGCCGCTCAATAGATAATCGGTGATCGCTTCGGCCACCTCGATGCCGACATTCTCCTGCGCTTCATGCGTGCTGGCCCCCAAATGCGGGGTCATCACCACTTGCGGCAGGCTGCGCAATTGAAAATCGGCCGGAGGCGGTTCTGTTTCATAAACATCCAGCCCCGCTCCGCCCACCTGGCCGCTTTGCAAGGCGGCGTAGAGGTCCGCTTCATTGATGATGCCGCCGCGGGCGCAATTTAAAATGCGCACCCCTTTTTTCATTTTGCCGAAAGCCGCGGCGTTGACCATCCCTTTGGTTTCATCCGTCATGGGCATGTGGACGGTGATGAAATCAGCCGCGCCATAAACTTCATCGACATTTTCCCTCAGATCCACCTGCAAGGCCTTGGCCCGGGCCAGAGTCAGGAAAGGATCGTAGGCCAGAACTTTCATGCCGAAGGCTTGCGCGCGTTTGGCCACTTCGGTGCCGATTCGTCCCAAGCCCAGAATGCCCAGGGTTTTATTGTAAAGCTCGGTCCCTTGAAAATCCTTGCGGCTCCACTTGCCTTCCTTCATCGACATGTGCGCCTGGGGAATCTTGCGCGCCAGGGCCATGAGCATCGAGAACGTCAGCTCGGCCGTCGAAATGGTGTTTCCGCCCGGTGTGTTCATCACCACAATGCCACGTTGCGTGGCGGCATCGACGTCCACATTGTCCACCCCCACGCCCGCCCGGCCCACCACGCGCAAATTGGGGGCGGCTTCGATCACCTTCCTGGTGACTTTGGTTTCCGAGCGCACGACCATGGCGTGGACTTCGCCGACCAAGGGCAACAACTCGGCTTCCGGAATCTTTTGTTTGAGCACCGTGACTTTGAATTCCGTGCGTTTCTGCAACAGGGCGATGCCTTTGGGGGAGATGGGGTCACAAACCAATACATTCATAAAATGGAGCGCAGTCTAGGCAATGCCGGCGGCCAGGTCAAATAAAACAGGCGGAAAGATTTGCCTTCCTTTTGTTGTGATTTTTTAACTGAATTTTTGCCGGCATTGCCGCCGCCGAACAAAAAAGTCTTTCTTTCCGGACGGGCTTTCCAAATCATGCTCCCCGACACGCATTATGAAAGCAATCACAGGCATCGCATTTGCATCACTCGTCCTGAGCACGAGCGTCATTTTGGCGCAACCGGCCAATCCTGGCCACTTCTCCATGAACAAGGACATCGGCTCGCCCAGCCGCCCAGGATGGGTTGTGTGCGATCCTGCTGCCGGAACGTACCTGGTTTCGGGCGGCGGAAGCAATATGTGGGCGAGGACGGACGACTTCCAGTTTGTCTATAAGGAAATGTCCGGGGACCTGAGTTTTTCGGCCAGCGTCCGATGGCCCAAACCCGGCGGCAACCCCCATCGCAAGGCGTGCCTGATGATCCGCCAATCGCTGGATCCGGATTCGCCGTACGTGGACGTGGCCCAGCACGGGGTCGGGTTGGCGGCACTGCAATTCCGGGAAACCAAGGGAGGCAACACCCAGGAGACACAGTCGGGTTTTTCCGATCCGGCGCGGATCGGCCTGGAGAAGCGCGGCGATTATGTCTCGTTTTGGATTTCGAACAATGGGGAGGAGTTGCATCCGGCGGGCGGCTCCTTCAAGCTGCCGTTGACAGAACCGTTTTATGTGGGGCTGGCGGTGTCGGCCCATGACAATAAAACGATTGAGCAGGCGGAATTCTCCAAGGTGGAATTGAAGGCGCTGCCGCCGCTGGCGGCCGATGCCCGGGGACAGGTGCAAAGCACCTTGGAATTTATGCCCATCGGCTCCACCGACCGCACCATCGTTTATCACACCAATGTCAACATCCAGGCGCCCAATTGGACAAGGGACAACCACCTGATCTTTAACGGCGGGGGGAGATTGTACAAGATCGGAATCACCCATGGCGCGGTCCCGGAACCCATCAACATTCAAGATGTGGGGAGCATTAACAACGACCACGGCATTTCGCCGGACGGGACACAGTTGGCCATCAGCGCCGGCTACCCGTCCAGGATTTATGTCGGACCCATCGGCGGAGGCGCGTTCAAGCTGATTACGCCCACCGGACCATCGTACTTCCACGGATGGTCAACGGATGGCAGGACGCTGGCCTTCTGCGGGCAGCGAAAGGGCGAGTTCGATGTCTATACCATCCCCGCCGAAGGCGGCGAGGAAAAGCGGCTAACGACCACCCCGGGACTCGATGATGGCCCGGAGTATTCTCCAGACGGCCAGTACATTTACTTCAATTCCGAGCGGTCGGGCCTGATGCAAATCTGGCGGATGAAGACCGACGGTTCGGAGCAGACACAGATGACGCCGAATGACGACCACAACAACTGGTTTGCCCACATTTCGCCGGATGGAAGGAGAATGGTGTTCCTGACGTTTGGCAAAGACGTCAAACCCAACGATCACCCGGCCAACAAGGATGTAATGCTGCGCATGATGCCAGCCAACGGCGGCACGATCACCACCCTGGCAAAGTTCTTTGGCGGACAGGGAACGATCAACGTTGCGTCGTGGTCGCCGGACAGCCGGAACATCGCCTTTGTCACTTACACCACGATCCATCCCAAATAGGCGCAGGAACAGGCATTGCGCTGCAAACCGGCTTTTCGGTCCAAACTGAATTTTTTGCTGGCGTTGCCGCCGCCGCAGGTTATAGTCAGCATAAGCATGACAACAAGTGTAAACATCGGAACAATTTTGCACCACAAGGGAACCAGCGTGTGGACCATTTCCCCCGGCGCGACAGTGTTCGAAGCCATTCAATTGCTGGCCCAGAAGAATATCGGCGCATTGCCCGTGGTGGAGGGGGACAAAGTAATCGGCATTTTCTCGGAGCGCGATTACACCCGCAAAGTCGCCCTGGCAGGCAAGACTTCCCAGAAGACGCTCGTGCGCGAAATCATCTCCACCGATGTCACCAGCGCCACGCCCCACCACACCATCGAGGATTGCATGCGGCTGATGACGGAGAAACGCATCCGGCACCTGCCCATATTGGAGGGGGGCAAGATGGTGGGACTTGTCTCTATTGGCGACTTGGTCAATTGGATTATTTCCGCCCAAAGCGCCACCATCAATCAGATGGAGTCTTATCTGTCGGGAAGGTAAATCGTGCTGAAAATGACGAATGCCGGGGTGAATGTCTGGAGACCAAAAACTCACAACTGTACCCAAAAGACAACACAACTGTCGCAATGAATCCCAAAGCGCCAGAGGACTGGCGCACTCCAAGACGCTTCGCGCTTCACGATGCGCGGCCCGCAAATACGTTACGCAGGTATTCCAGGCTCCGCGTTGCAATCTCCTCGGGGCCTTCTTCGAATTGGAAGACTTCGACCGATACGTAACCGGCGTAACCCAGTTCCTTGAGCGCGGCGGCAATGGGACGATAATCGACCTTCCCGAAGCCGGGTCCCTTGAGGTTGCTGTCGTTGGCGTGAAAATGGGCGAAGCGCGGCCATGACTGGCGGATGATTTCGCTGATTGGCCCGGGTTCGGCGCACATTGCCTTGACGTCCAGGATGATTTGCATGGCGGGGCTGTTGAATTGTTCGGCGAAACGGATGGCTTGGGCGGCGCTGTTGATAAAACTGGTTTCGGCAGGCGCCAACGGTTCAAGGCACAAGACAACACCCCGTTCCTCAGCCCGCCGCACCGCATCCATCACTGTGGCTGTGGCCAATTCCCAGGCCTGTTCCGGGGTCACGCCCGTCAGAACATTGCGTTGTTGAGGCGATCCAAGGACGAGCATCTTGCCGCCCAAGTCCGCGCAGCAATCGGCCAGGTCACAAAGGTATTTGCCAGTCCGATTGCGCACCGCGCTGTCCGGATGGTTCAAATGCAGGCCTTCGGTTCTGGCCAGAAGCCAATGGAGGCCGCAGATTTCGATGCCCAAGCCCGCCGCACTGTCTCGTATCCGCTGGCGTTGGGCCGCGGAAATCTCCGTGACCGTCCGGGCCAGCGTGAACGGCGCCAGCTCGACTCCGTCATAACCGATGCCAGCGGCATACTTCATGGCCGCTTCAATTTCCCAACCTTGGAAGATTTCGTTGCAAACCCCGAATTTCATCCCGCGTCCTTTGCGCACAGCCAATGATGCGGATTAACATCATCCGATGCCGGCCGCGCATGGGCACAAACCCACCTTGGAATCGCAATGATTTTTAGCACGCGCGATTCCTTTTGCTTCGTGGTTTCCACGAGTTACGGCTCGACGGAGTCCCGCCCTGACAAGATGGCAGCCAGGACTTAACTAAGCGAAGACGGGCTTCACTTCAAGCTTTTGACCGGGCTTGACTGTCAGATCAGTTCCCGCCGACCAAATTTTATCGTTGATGAGTGGCTTGAAGGTGATCGGATCCTTGACCGTTCCCGACCATCGCCAGGTTTTGCCGTCCACGCAGGACAGCGGCACGCCGCGTTCCCACGTCAGACCGCCGCCATGCCCCGGAGAAACACGGCATTGCCAAACCCGGCATCGACTTTGACATCAATGGTTGTGACAGCGCCAGGAGCGGCAGGCGCCGCAGTGGTGGGTTTGGAAGCCGCGACGGCGGGTCTTGCGGCAGTTGTGGCGGGAATTCCCGCAGTTGTTTTAACGTTTGGTATCATGGCGGCCATTGCCGCGCTTTTTTTAATTTTCATAAGTAATAGAACAGTTCAACATAATGGGCACTTGCACACCCCAAAACAGATAATGCCCCCAAGCATGGGGTATTCCAAGCAAATAAATAGACCCGTGTTTGTAACCGGATGTTCAATTGGAGTCCAAACCGGCCATTTTTTGGCCCGGCCCTTTCCAAGATGGCCGAATACAGCCAAAACGCTGTTTCTGGACAGAGAAAGCCGGTCATGAAGTCTGGGTCTTACCTGGCATGGCGCGGGTTGCGCCGCCGGAAATGCCGCCGTCGATGAGCAGGGTTTGTGCGGTCATATACGCGCTGGCGTCGGAGGCCAGGAAAACGATCGCCCCATCCAAATCATTGGGTTGGCCGGGGCGTTTGAGGGGAATGCGGTCACACAGATAATCAAGCCACTCCTGGTTCTCATACATCACCGCGTTTTGGGCGGTCTTGAACCAGCCGGGCGCGAGGCAGTTGACGGTGATGCCGTGGACGCCCCAGTCGTCGGCCAGGCTCATGGTGAGTTGTTTGACGCCGCCGCGGCTTGCGCCGTAGGGAGCCAGCCCGGCATACCCGGCGACGCAGGTCACGGAGCCGATGTTGATGATGCGCCCGTATTTGCGGGGAATCATGTGGCGGGCGACGGCTTGCGAGACGAAGAATGTGCCGCGCAGATTGGTGTCGAGCACTTTGTTCCAATCGTCCCAGGAAATTTCCAGGGCGGGCTTGCGCACGTTGCAGCCGGCATTGTTGACAAGGATGTCGATCCGGCCATGGCGGGCCATGACGGCGTCCACCATGCTTCGGATGCTGTCGTGGTCGCGCACGTCCAGCGCCAGCGACAGGGCGTTGCGGCCCAGGGCCTGGATTTCCTCCTGAAACGGTTTCAAGGTCTCAAGGTTGCGGCTGGTGAGGACGAGGTCAGCCCCGGCTTTGGCAAGGGCGCGGGCGAAATACTGGCCGAGGCCGCGGCTTGTCCCGGTCACGATGGCGACCTTTTCCGTCAAATCAAAAAGGGGATTGTTCATTGGAATCCTGGCATCATGGAGTCAATACTACTTTAAGCAGGCCCGGTTCTTTCGCGTAAAGGCGTTCGAACCATGAGGCGCCCGCCTGGAGGGGCGCGACGGCGCTGAGCAGGGGGGCCGCGCTGATCGCGCCGCGCGCCAGCATTTCCAGGCACGCGGGATATTCGCCGGCAGAGGCGCAGGAACCCAGGAGCGAAAGTTCGCGCGTGACGGCGAGTTGCAGGGGCAGCTCGACTTTTGGCGCGACGTTGCCCACCAGCACCACGCATCCGCCTTTCCGCGCGCAGCGCACAGCCAGATCCACCGTCGGGCCGATGCCCACGGCTTCAAAAACGAGATCCGCGCCAAGGCCATGGGTCAGGGACAGAATCTCCTGCAGCGGCGCACTGGTGGAATCGATCACGCGTGACGCCCCCAGTTTTTGGGCCTGGGCCAGTTTGTCCGGGGCCACATCCAGCGCAATGATATGCCCGCACCTGGATGCGCGAAGGGTTTGGATCAGGGCCAGGCCAATCATGCCGCAGCCGATGACCACTGCGGCATCATGGGGTGTCATAGGGGCGCGACGCACGGCGTGAAGAGCAATGGCGAACGGTTCCACCAGGGCGGCGTGTTCAAAAGAGAGCGCATCGGACAGGCGATAGAGGACATGCTGCGGGACGGCCACGAAGTCGGCGAAAGCGCCGTTTTGGGAATAGTCTTCGCACGACACACCGAGGACGCGCCGCTGATTGCATAAATTGATTTGACCGCGCCGGCAAAATTCGCAAGCGCCACAATAAATGGTTGAATCAAAAGTAACCCGTTGCCCCGCCGACCAAGCTTTGACCGCGGCACCGACCTCCGCGATGACGCCCGAGGCCTCGTGGCCCATGATAATCGGCGGACGCCGCCGTCCCGTGCTGCCATCCATGCCGTGGACGTCGCTGCCGCAAATGCCGCACGCCTTCACCGCGACAAGGACATCCTCCGGGCCAAACGCGGGGAGGGGAACGTCTTCGTAGGAAAACTTCCGGTACTCTTTGAGAACGAGCGCTTTCATTGCGGTTCTGATTCGCCGCCACTATAAGGCTTGGACGAATGGGGGCAACCTCATGTTTTCGGATTTATTTTTTGGTCGGAATAGGTCGGAATTAGTCCCCATGAATCGGTTTGATTCACTTTGATCGGGTTTGATCGGCCAGAGCATCGGTTGTTTTGTAAGCTACTCATTTTAAGGTGTTTCCATACGATATGACCGTCAGTTTGACCGGGCGTGTCGGTTTGACTTGGTTTGACCCGCCTTCGCCGCAACTGCTGCGGCGCGGCGAGCCGGCTTCCACCCAAATGGACGAAGGAGGATTAACGATAAAGGAATAGCCGCGACAAAGCAAAGGGCTCATAAGTTTTGTACGGTTAAGTTGGGGATTTGGCAAAAAACAGGGCCACAGATTTTCACAGATCAAATTCACAAAACTGCCTTTCCATTCAGTTCATCCTTTCCGCCTTCACCGCTGCGGCCATGGCGCGACAAGTTTGACATGGCCTTAATTGGTCATTCATTAAACGAACACTAACTTTAATGTATCATATCGTCAACTGATTTTTTAAAGAATTTTTAAACAAATTGTGCCGGCGTATAACCCGGGCAACTTCCTGCGCCGGGCGGTGTTGCCCCTGGCGGCGCGTCACTGGACAGAAAAAGGACTTGCAAATCTGTGGAGCAGGAAGAAGATCAGGAAAAAGGCCCGCACTGGTCGCGGGCAAGAATCCAAATGGGGAATGTCAATCTACAGGAGTATCCATGAAGAATTCAAAATTCGTTTTAGTCCCGCGTATTGCGTTGCTTCTCGCCATCGGCCTTCTGATCCGGCCAACCCCTTCGCCCGCCGTTTCCGGTGACGAACATTGGGACCCGCAGTTTGGCTTGACGGGCACGAGTTTTAACACCCAGGCCCTGACTGTAAACAATGGAGTGTTAATTGCCGGTGGTTACAGCGGTTCGAGCACAAATTCCACGCTGATGATTTGGGATGGATGCCAGTGGTCTCCCCTCGGCCTCTTCGGCAACTCCAGCACGGCATACATTTACGACGTCGCCTATGCCGGCAGCTTCCTTTATGTGGCGGGGCAGTTTACCAGTGTGAATGGAACGGCAGCCAACGGCCTGGCCCGTTGGGATGGCAATGCCTGGTCCAGCGTCGGATTCAACGGAGTTGCATTTGGCCTTACGGTATCAGGCAGCAGCCTTTTTGTCGGCGGCGCGTTCGCGATGTCGGACAGCTCCGGCGTGGTGATGACCAACATCGGACTTTGGGATGGCAGCGCGTGGCACGCCTTGGGCGGCGGATTGGGGATCTCGAATAGTGGCTATGTGCGAAGCCTGGTCTTCAACGGCGGTTTGTTGTGCGCGGGCGGGTCGTTCACCAATTCCGCGTCCCAAGCCGTCACAAACCTCGCCGCCTGGGACGGTTCCACCTGGTCGGCAGTGGGCGGGGGTGTCAATGGAATCGTGTATGGTCTGGCTGTCAGCGCGGGCAATCTCTATGCTGGAGGAGGATTCACCCAGGCAGGTTCCACGCCGGCGAATTACGTTGCGCAATGGAATGGAGCGACCTGGTCCGCCTTGAGCAATGGCCTCGGCAACTGGGTTTACAGCGTTGCCGTTTTCAGCAATCAGTTGTGCGTGGCTGGATCTTTCACTTCCGCCGGAGGAATCACCGCCTCAAATTTTGCGGTCTGGAACGGCGTCTCCTGGTCGGCCGCCGGCTCCGGCCTCAGTGCCAGTGGCTTGCGGGTGATTTCCAACGGCACGAACGTTTATGCGGGCGGCACATTTGGGATGGCAGGTGGTGTTTACGCAAACGGAGCGGCTTCCTGGGATGGAAACAAATGGAGCGCGCTGGGTGCGGCCGGCAGGACCAACGGCCTTCTCGCATCGGCTTTTGCCCTCGCCAATGACGGCGCGAATCTTTATGCGGGGGGTTTATTCACTTACACCAGTCCCACCAACACACCTTACGTGGCCAGATTTGACGGCACGAACTGGCATCCAATGGGAAGCGGCATGAGCCCTCTTGGCGGGCTGACGACCGTCCGCGCCCTGGCCTGCTCGAGCAATAATGTCTATGCCGGCGGCGAGTTTAGCTTTGCCGGTGGCGTGTATTCCCCGAATTGCGCTCGCTGGGACGGAGCAAACTGGAATGCCATGGGCACTGGCCTCGGTAGTGTTGTCGCCGCGATCCTCGTGCAGACGAACGGCATCTATGTGGCAGGCGCTCAGACGAACGGCCTCCTGTACAATTCACCCTTCTTCGACGTTTGGACTGGCTCAAACTGGCAGGGCGTGGGGATCGGCGTTGGCCAATTCGGTTCATTGGACACCTATTTTAATGATTCGAATATTGGAATGGATGCCCTTGCAGCCGTCGGCACGAACATTTTCCTCGGCGGCCATTTTCTGCTTGAGGAATATTCGAATTTCCCAAGCGGGTATATGGATTGCAGCAATATCCTGCGTTTCGACGGCGTTAATGGCTGGACCATGGGCACCGGGCTCAACAGCAATGTCGTCGCCATGACAACTTGGGGCACGAACCTCTACGTGGGCGGACTTTTCACCAACGCCAGCGGCGTCGCCGCCAGTCATATCGCAATGTGGAATGGAACTTCATGGTCCGCCCTTGGCAGCGGGGTGGTTGGCACTGGCACAGTTTCCAGTCTTGCCTCATTGGGCAACTACGTTTACGCCGGCGGCAGTTTTACCAACATGGGTGGAGTCGCCGCGTCGCACATCGCAAAATGGGATGGCACGAACTGGTATGCCCTGGGCAGCGGCACCTCCGGGATTTCAGGCTCGGTGCTTAGCCTGATGCCGTTCGGCTCGAGCCTGTATATCGGCGGCGCCTTTCAATCCGCCGGCGGCGAAGCTTCCTATAATATCGGACGTTGGAATGATCAGATCAATTTTTACACGGTGCAAATCCTCAATCCCGCCTGGCTTGGCAATGGCAGGATGCAAATGGAGTTACTCGGCGTCGCGGGACAGACGAATATCATCCAAGCCACGGCCAATTTTCAATCCTGGGCTCCTGTGTTGACCAATACAAACGGGTTTTATGAGTTTACCGACACTTCAGCCTCCAATTATCCATACCGATTTTACCGCGCCAAATTGGGACCCTGAGGTGTCCAAGAACCGGGCGGAACGCCGTATTTTTGCGGCCGCAGGACGTTGGAAGAAAATGTGCCACGGCGTGTCAGCCCTCAAGCGGCTTCCTGGTAATAACGGCGGAGCAGTCCGTCCAAGCGTTTACGGCAACGAACTCCACCGTTTGTTGGAAATGGAGTGAATTCCGGCTTAGTCAGAGACTCCTTACCGGCGTCTCCTGCGGAAACAAGCCGGTTGTAAACGGGCTGTTAAGCCAGGATCTTTCCAAGGGCGGCCAGAAATGTGTCCACGTTTTCTTTCCGGCTGTTTTCCCCCATCAATCCCACGCGCCAGACCTTGCGCTTGAGGGGGCCGAGTCCTGCGCCGATTTCGATGTTGAAATCCTCCAGCATTTTTTTGCGAACAGCGGCCTCATCAACTCCCTCGGGCACTCGCACGGAATTGAGCGACCAGAGTTGATGGCCGGCTTGCGAGGCCAGTTCCAGACCGCGGTCGGCCAGCCCCTTTTTCAACGCCAAATAGCTCTGCTCGTGGCGGCGCCAGCGGTTTTCCAGGCCCTCTTCCAAAATGAGGCGCAAGCCTTCGTGCAATCCGTAATTCATCGTGATCGGCGCGGTGTGATGATAGACACGGGCTTGTCCCCAATACGACGCAAGCAAATTGACATCGAGATACCAACTTTGGACCTTGTGCTTGCGCCCTGTGGCCACCGCCATTGCACGCGCGTTGAGCGAAACGGGCGACAATCCGGGCGGACAACTCAGGCATTTTTGCGTGCCGCTGTAAGCCGCGTCCACTTCCCATTCGTCGAGTTTCAGCGGATAGCCGCCCAGCGAAGTGACCGTATCGAGGACAAACAAGGCTCCTGAGCGATGTGCCATCCTCGAAATCTCCTCAACGGGAGTGACCACGCCGGTGGAAGTTTCGGCGTGGACCATGGCCACCAGCTTCGGCCGCACTTTCTTCAAGGCGTCGGCGATTTGTCCCGGCTCAATGATTTGGCCCCAAGGTGCCTCAACTTTTGTCACGCGCGCCCCGCATCGTTCCGCGACGTCGGCCATGCGCGTGCCGAAAACGCCATTGACACCGATGATGACTTCATCGCCCGGTTCAACCAGATTGACAAAGCAAAACTCCATTCCCGCGCTGCCCGTGCCGCTGACAGGGAAAGTCATTTCGTTTTTGGTGAGGAAGACGGAACGCAGCATGGTTTTGATTTCCTCCATCATTTGGACGAAGACCGGATCGAGGTGGCCGACCAGCGGTTGGGACATGGCTTTGAGCACGGAGGGAGCCACATTGCTGGGTCCCGGTCCCAGCAAGAGGCGGGGCGGCGCGTGAAAAGGCGCAATTTTTTGCATGACCGCAGAATAGACCAAGGAATGACTAATGTCGAAGCACGAATGACCAAACTTCTGACAAAGCCCCAATGACGAATTTTCGTCATTTGGTCATTTGGACATTCATTCGTCATTAGGATTTACTCATTCGTCGTTCTTGCGGCATACTGTCGGGGATGTTTCCGACTCAGGATTTACATGTAAAAGAAATTGTCCGGCTCCTGCCGCCGCGCGCGTTGAAGGCCGAGTTGCCCATGACCGAAGGGTGCAACGCCACCGTGGTGCGCGGACGCCAGGCCATCAACGCCATTCTGGCGCAGAACGACCCGCGATTGCTGGTCGTGGTCGGTCCCTGCTCCATTCACGACCCGATCGGGGCGCTGGAATATGCCGGCAAACTCAACGCCCTGCGCCAGGAGTTGGGCGACCGCCTGGAAATCGTCATGCGCGTATATTTCGAAAAGCCGCGCACGACCATAGGCTGGAAAGGGTTGATCAATGATCCGCATCTCGATAATTCGTACGACATCGAGGGCGGCCTCAAAACAGCCCGCCGCCTTCTGCTGGACATCACCACCTTGGGCCTGCCTGCCGCAACGGAATTTCTGGACCCGATCACACCGCAGTATATCTCCGATCTCATCAGTTGGGTGGCGATAGGCGCGCGCACCACCGAGTCCCAAACCCACCGCGAAATGGCCAGCGGCCTCTCCATGCCCGTCGGTTTTAAGAACGGCACGGACGGCAGTTTGCAGATTGCCATCGACGCCATGGGAACGGCGATGCGTCCGCACAGTTTCATCGGGATTGATGAGGACGGAGTCACCAGCATTGTTCGCACAGCGGGGAATCCCAGCGGGCACGTCGTGTTGAGGGGCGGCCGCTCGCGCGCAAATTATGACGCGGAAAGCATTGGCGAAGCGGAGAATCAACTGGCCGGGCACGGTTTGCCCCGGGTGCTGATGGTGGATTGCAGCCATGCCAACTCGGGCAAACAATCGGCCCGGCAGGAGGATGTCTGGCGCAACGTCATCGAGCAACGCGTTGCCGGCACCCGCTCGCTCATCGGACTGATGGTGGAAAGTTATCTGCAGGAGGGCACGCAACCGTTCCCAAAAGACAATCTAGCAGACTTGCGTTATGGAGTTTCCATTACTGACGCTTGTTTGGGTTGGGACGCCACGGCGCGCATGTTGCGGTGGGGGCACAAAGTCGCGCAGCCTGCGGTCCGGCTGCAGGCTTAAGTCGGTTTCATCGCCGCATAAACACGATGCACGTCCTCGTGGTCGTCGAGCGCGTTGAGAAAATCCAGGACTTCCTTGCGGTGCGCGTCGGAAACTTCCGTAAAATTCTTTGCCATGTATCGAAGTTCGGAGGCGATCACATTCCAGCCCGCGGCCTTTAACGCCCTGGCAACGGCATCCAGGTCTTTGGTTCCCGTCAAAAATCGCGCGCCCTTTTGTCCGGCGGGCACTTCCGCGGCTTCAAGCGGCTCAATTTCCTGCGCGCCCGCTTCGATGGCGTCGGCTTCGGCGTCGCGCTGCGGGTCGGGGTGGGTGGCTTCGACCACGCCCAGATGATTGAAGAAAAAGGCCACGCAGCCGGGCGCGCCCATCGAACCGCCCTGGAACAAATGGCGGATTTCCGGCGCGGTGCGATTGCGATTGTCGGTCAGACACTCGACGACCACCGGCACTTTGTGCGGGGTAAAACCTTCATAGACGACCGTTTCAATCGCCACCTTTTCGCCGGTCAGACCCGCGCCTTTTTTGATGGCGCGCTCGATGGTTTCCCTGTAAACGGAGGATTTTTTGGCCTTTTCAACGGCGGCGGCCAGGCGCGGGTTCAGGTCGGGATCGGCCCCGCCCAGCTTGGCCGCGACCGTGATCTCGCGCACCAGTTTGACGACCATCTGGCCTTTCTTCTGCGCGCTGATTTCGCGTCCGGCTTGTTTCCACTGCGCTCCCATAAGTCCAGCCAGTGTGGTCAAGGAACGGCATTTGTTCAATGCAAATCCCGCGTCATAGGACGGCATGGCCCTGTGGAGCGTTCTGGCGCTGGTGGTCGTCGTGCTTCTGTGGCTGATTGCGCGACTGCCGCCCAAACCCTCGCCTCCCTGCTGAAAACGCTCCCGCATCACACGGTGCGGAAGCAGGATTGGTTAATTTGCCGGAGCAACCAATTGGAAGAATTGCTGCGCGTCTGTGATGGCGTTGGTGTATGGACTGGATGCGCCAGGCACGTTGGTGAAGATGCTGGTTGCGGCAGGCGCGGCTTGAAGGGAAAAGATCGTTGCGGGGTCATTCCAACTTAAGACCACATTGGTGCCGGCCAGTTGAATGTTCAAGACAATGGGCGCAAGCGATACCACCAAGCTGACGCTGTCGGTTGCGTTGCTGTAATCAATCGTGTCGGCCGGGGTGAAGATGACGCCAAGCATATTGGTACCGGGACTCAACTCCGTGCCTGCGGATGGATTATAGGCAAAGCTGCCGGGCACGTTTGCTGTGGCGTCCAACTGGTTGGAGCTCAGGGCGGTGCCATAATTGACGGCGGACGGCGTGATCCAGCTCAGCAAGGAGGCGGCCATGGTGATAATGAGCGTACCGTTGTTCGTGGTGACTGTATAGTTGGTAAGTCGGTTGTTTGGGTCCGACAGTATGGGCGTGATGACATAGGTTCCCACCGGACTGTTGCTCGTCACGTTGCAACTGTAGGTGGCCGTGATGTTATCTCCGTTTTGCAATCCTGTGATCGCGCCAGTGAATACCGGGTTAATCTGGCCATACACCCGGCTTGCATTGGAGGCGGTCACGGTCAATGACGCAGGTGAAACCTGCAAGCTGACCGTATTGGTGGCACTGGTGTAATCAACCCCATCGGTCGGCGTGAAGATGACGGAGAGAGTGTTGGCGCCAGCGTTGAGCACTGTGCCATTGGTTGGATTGTAGGCGAAGTTGCCCAGCACATTCGATGTGGCGTCCAACTGGCTGGAATTCAGAGCTGTGCCGTATGTAATTGGAGCGGGATTGGCCCAGGTAATTATCGGAGTCGCCTGGTTGATGGTTTGCGACAAGGGCGGTGAATTGGTGCCGGCGGAGTAAACAGCGTCTCCGCTGTAAACGGCCGTGACGGAGGAAATGCCGGCGGCGAGTTGAGTGGCGGTGGTGGTGTAACTGGCCTGGGCGCCCGCGTTCAATGTCCCGGTACCGATTTGAACCGCTCCGTTATAAAAAGCGACTGTTTCTCCGCTGATCCCCCCGGCGGCCAAACCATTAGTCTGGACTGTTGCGGTGAAGGTGACCGGGTTGCCGTAGGTCGAAGGATTGACACCAGAAGTTAAAATGACGGTCGTGGGCGCAGGCGTCGGGGACGGGGCGAATTTAAACAGCGTCAACGAAAGCGGGGCAAAGGAGTTGGTGAACAGCGTCGAGGCCGGGGTATTCGTGGAAACGGCAATTTGCTGAAGGGAGAGGCTCAGATTACTTTCCGTGGCGCCGTCTTGTGGCTTGCCGTATGAATAGACAGTGGCCGATGAAGATGGCACAAAGTTGGCAAGACTGATTTGGGCATTGAAAGTGGCGTTGGTATCCTTGTTGAGGACGAGGAGGCGGAGCGAGCCATCGGCGCCGAGGGAAGCGTAGGCGGAGAGCAGCAGGTAATCGCTGGAGGCGTTGAGCACGGTATCGCCCGGACGCACAAAATATTGCATCATGCTCATGGCGTAATAATCCGGGTAATAAGAGTTTTGACCATCGATGAGGCCTTCGTCGCCTTCGGTGCGCCAGCCGTAAAGAGTGGGGTCGAAGCTGCCGGTGGTGCCAGGGCCATTGCGGAGGTCCCACCAAGTGTAAGCGTTGAACTCGGTTTTCATGAGTTGGCCAAGTGTATCGGCCAGATACAGGGCATTGACCAGGCCGGTCATCTGGCGTCCTTCCTCGCCGGCATCGCTGTTGTTTTCCGTGCAGACCAGTTCGACGTTTGTGCCGGCGCCGGCGCCAAGATAGTTGTTGATCATGTAGCGAAAGTTGGTGGCATCCAAGGCGACCTGGGAGGAAGCCTGGAGCAGCAATTGGTCGCAGTCAGAAGCCGGAGCCGGGGTTCCTGAAGTGTCTTCGGGGTAAAGATGATAAATGAGGAAATCCGGAGTGACACCGAGACTTTTCATGGTAGCCAGCATGACCGGTGTCCAGCCATAATGAACCGCCCCGGTGGAGGCGTTGGTGGCGGGATAGGTCCTATAAGTGTTATAGCTGTTCTCGCCAGGAACGGCAGGACAGCCGACTTTGATGTTGGGATCAGCGGCTTTCATGAGCGCTTGGTAGCCGGCGAAGCGGATGGCGTACGTATGAGGGCTCCAAGGCGGGCTGTTCGTGTCATCTTCCCAGGAGCCATAGCATTCGTTGCCGACTTCCCAGTATTTAATGCCGCAATTATTGGTCACGTTGGCATTGAGCACCCAGGCGGCGGCCTCGTTGCTGGTGCCCGTGCCGTAGTTAACGGTAATGAAAGCCTGCTCCCCCGGCAAGTTGGTGAAGATCTGCATGAAATTTGCCCAGTCGCTATTTTGGGAAGAAGGGCCGGAGGTTTTGACTCCGTTGGTGGAGTAAACCGTGGTTTTGCCGGTGGCCCAATTATACTCGTCCGACTCCGAACCGCCGGGGAAGCGGAGGGAAAGGATACCGGCTTGAGTGAGGGCGCTGGAAGTGGAGGAAGTGTCCAGATAGCTGTCCCAGACTGCAGTATTGACACCGAACCAGCGCGCATCGGCAGTGCGGATGGTCTGTGCAGCATCGACCGACAAGTGCTGAAGGACAGGGGCGGGTTGGGCGGCGAAATAAATATTGCCCACGTAAAAGGTGCCGCTCGTGCCATTGGGTGTCAATTGGAGGACAATTTCGTTCATATTCGATACGCCGGCGGGCAGAAGGGAGGAAACCGGGACGGTGAACTGCGTCCAGGTATTGGCTGTCAAGGCCGACAAAGGATATGGGCTCCCCTCTGTGTCACTCGTGCCGTAAACGGCGTAGACCTGGATTTTTTGGCCGCCAGCGGAACCGCCGTTCGCCCAGAAAACGAAATTGCTGTACAGGGTGGTGTTAAAGCCGCCCACATAAGTATTGAAAATGGGTTCATAAAACCCAAGACCTTGCCACGTACCGTTCGCCGTGCAGCTAATCGAATTGGTAAAGCCCGGCGCGGCGTTGGTGTTGCCGACAGCATACGGTATCCAACTGTAGTCGATCTGCCAGTCGTTTACCACGTTGTCGGTATAAACGGGCAGGTTGGCCTGGGCTGGAAGGGATTGTGAGGAGACCAGAAGCAAAGACGCGAAAAGCCCCGGCAGCATGAGTCGAGTTTTCATAGTCCATTAGTATCGGCACCAAGACCAACAAAAGCAAGCACAAAGTTCATCTTAAACAATTCCCGCTCAACCCTTTGCACGATGCTGTGCTTAAGCGGAACGGCGTGATGCCGATAAGGAGGAGAATGGCCAGATGCTGGATTATTGCCCTGTTTCTTTTGTTGCTCGCCGGATGCGGCGGCAAGACCGCCCGCATGGAGCAAGCCGAGGACCCGCAGGGCCGCTACCACGACCAAATCGCGGTTGCGAAGCGGCTGTTGGAGCAAAAGGAGGATTGGGCCGACCGGGCTGAATGGGAGGTTTTGAAAACAGGGGATGGGTGGGAGGTCATCGCCTGGCGAGTCGAGCACCCCGAAAGCAAGGGATGCAATCGATACCTTCCCTGGGGCTATTCGGTAATTGAACTGGATAGCCGCATGGTTGCCGTTGATTACCACCGGAAGGGATGATGGGCTGGCGCTACTGTATCGCGGCTTGAAATTGCCCGCGCGGGGTGAATTGACACAACTGACCCATCGTGCCAATTTAACCCCGGATTGAACCCAAGCACAAAATCGGCGCCGAAACAAACCGGCGCCGATGGAGTTTAAAACACAAATGGACGCGCGCCGGAATTCATGAACTTGCGGGAACTCATTGCCCTGGCCAAAAGAGAAGGCGCCAGCGACCTTCATTTGGAACCGGGGTTGTGCGCCGTCTTGCGGGTGCGGGGCAGCCTGCGTTCCGTGGGCGAACCGCTTGCGCCGCCTGCGGTGCTCGAATGGGCGCGCGAGATGATCGGCGCCGATTATTGGTCCGAGTTTTTGGAACGGCGTTCCTTCGATCTCTCCAGGAGCATCGAAGGATTGCGCTGCCGCATCAACATTCTTCAGACTTCGCGCGGGGTCGGCTTCGCCATTCGCCTGCTGCCCGCTTTTCAGCCGACCATTGATGGGCTGAACCTGCATCCGGACCTGAAGCAATTGGTGGATCATCCGCATGGGCTGATCTTGATCAGCGGGGCAACCGGCAGCGGGAAATCGACCACCCTGGCCGCCTTGATCCAAACGATCAACCTGACCGATGCCCGCCACATCGTGACGATTGAAAACCCGATCGAATTTTCCTTCAGGCCCAAGCGCGCCTTCATCCGCCAGCGGGAAGTGGGCCGGGACACGCCCAGTTTCGAGCAGGCGTTGCTGGACAGTTTGCGGGAAGACCCCGATGTGTTGATGGTGGGCGAATTGCGCGAACCGGAAACGATGCGCCTGACCATGAACGCCGCAGAAACCGGCCACCTGGTTTTGGCCACGGTCCATTCTTCCAACTGCACCGAAGCCTTGCAGCGGATCATCAACGCTTTTCCCTCCGAGATTCAAGGCAACATCGCCGCGCAAATGGCCGATTGTCTCATCGGGGTCGTCTCGCAACGGCTCCAATTCCGGCCCAATTTGAATATTTGCGTGCCGGAATGCGAAGTCCTCATGGCGACCATGGCCGTCAAGAATTACATTCGCAACCGCGATTTCTTCAAAATCATTTCGTCGATCGAAACCGGGGCCGAATACGGCATGTGGAGTTATCCGCGTTATCGCGGGTGGCTCGACAAACGAACCAACTTCAATATGGCCGCCCGTGAAACCGCGGCAGAGGAAGAGGAGACAGCCACGAAGTTCAGGACCCTTCCGGGAGCCATGCCCAAGTCCGGCCAACCCGGCCGCATCACCGAGCCGGCAACGGCCATTTCCGGACAGTCCAAGGCTGCGGACCCGGGCCGGATTGAAATCGAGCCGGCCGAGACCTTTGAAAGAATATTGAAACGGCCGTCGTGACGGCCCGCGCCGTGGGCGTCGCATGTTACCTCAAGAAGATTTCCTTCGTTTCCGTTGTGACCGAATCCAGATTTTGCAATAACTCGTTCCAATCCACCGTCAATCCGGAGGCGGCTGTGGCCGGAGCGAGTGTGGCGCCTTCGAGGGCGCGCCAGTCCGCCAAACGCCGCGAAACTTCGGGCTTGGAAAGATAATCGTAGAGGCGCTGGGCCGCCGCTGGATGGGGACAGTTGCGGATCACTCCGACGGTGTTGGGGATGAAGAGCGTTTCCTCCGTGACCGGCATGGCTTGGACCGGGAAACCTTCCCGTTGCGCCGCCGCGACGTCGTCGGAATCGGTAAAGCCGATCCAGGCCTCGCCGCGTTCGACCAGTTTTACGACGACCGAATTGCCATCGACCAGGAAGGGCTTGTTGGCCAGCAGCGCCCGGCACCAATTCCGCCACGCCAAGTCCCCCCAATGCTGGCGCAAGGCATGAAAATGAGTGGCGGTCGTGCCAAAGAGCGGATAGGCCAGGGCCACCTTGCCGCGCCAGGCCTCGTTGGTGACATCGCTGAAACGACACGGCGCGCCGGCGGCGGTCAAAAAGTTGGTGTTGATGACCAGCCGTCGGGTGCGGTAGCCGAGATGTGTCCATCCGTTGGTTTGGCGAAAAATACCGCGCGCGGCCAGTTGGCGGGTGCGAAACTCTTCATTGTTCCAAAAAACATCGCACTGCGGATGGTCGCGCTCCATCAGCAGGCGGTTGACCAGGCCAACGGTCTTGACGGCCTCGCTGTCATAAACCGGCCGCGCCTGAAGGCCGGTCTCTTTTTCGAATTCCTGCAAAACCGGCCCGGCATAGACCTCGTCCTGGGAAGTATATATGACAACAACGCCGGCCTCTCTTTTGCCGCAGCCGGTCAGAAAAAGGAGACTGGCCATGGACAAGATTAATTTGGCTCCATTCATGGAGTGCGGGAGGGCATCCACCGGCGTCCGGTCATTCGTCCCCGGGCTATCTCGATCACCTCATCGCACAGGGCGAGAACTTCCTGCTCATCATGGGTGACATACAGGATGGGCAATTGGAACTCATCCCGCACCCGGCGCAGATAGGGGATGATCTTCGCCTTGAGGCTGGTCTCGAGGCTGGCCAGGGGCTCATCGAGCAATAACAGCCGCGGCGACGTCAACAAAGCCCGCGCCAAGGCGACGCGCTGCCGTTCCCCGCCTGATAAATCGCCCGTGCCCCGCGCCGTCAACGACTGGATTTGCAGAACTTCGGTGACATGCTCGAAGCCGAACAACGGCCCCGTTGCACGGCCGTTCCTGCATCCGTAAAGGAGATTTTGGCTGACGGACAGGTGCGGAAACAGCGCCAAATCCTGCGGCACGTAGCCGATCTCCCGCAAGCGCGGCGGCATGACCACGCCGGCCTCGGTATCTGTCAATACCAGACCGTTGAGGGCAATGCGGGCCGAGGCCGGCTGGCGCAGTCCGGCAATCAAATCGAGCAGGGAGGTTTTGCCCGCGCCGGAAGGGCCGAAGATGCCGGTGACCTGGCATTGCAGTTGGGCGTCGATTTCCAGGGTGAAATCGGCCAGAGGCAACGAGATGTTTTGCAACAGGAGATTCATCTCAGCTCCGGTTCCGGCGCATGAACCATTCACTGGCCCAGACCGCCGCGAAAGCCAGCGCCACCGATGCGCCGAGCAAACGATAGGCGGCGGCATCTTCGCCATTGAACCAGGATTGGTAGATGGACAGCGACAAGGTGGAAGTTTTGCCGGGGATATTGCCGGCCACCATGATCGTCGCGCCAAATTCGCCCAAGGCCCGCGCAAAGGCCAGGATGACCCCGCCGATAATCCCGCGCAAGGCGAGGGGAATGGTGATGGAAAAAAAGACCCGCAGATCGCCCGCGCCCAGGGTCCGGGCGATTTGTTCAAAGCGGGGATTTACCTGCTCCAAGGCCACGCGTGTCGAACGCACCAGCAACGGAAAGGACATCACACCCAACGCCGCCAGGACAGCCCGCCACGTAAAGACAATGTCCAAATGCAGGCGGTCATGGAAAAAGCCGCCGAATCCGTGCCGGCCCAACACTTTCAGCAGGATCAGCCCCGTGGCCACCGGCGGCATGACCAGCGGGAGGGTGACGAGGGTTTCGAGGAGCGATTTTCCCGGCCAATCACAGCGCGCCAGCAGCCACGCCACCGCCAGGCCCGGCGGCAGGATGACGAGGGTGCTCAAGGCCGCCACCCACGCCGTAAATCCGACAACTTGCCATTCATTGGCGGTCATGGCGCGTGGTTGTCAAGAATAAATCCGAACTTTGAAAAAACCCGGCCCGCCGCATCCGAATCCAGATATTCCAGGAAGGCCCGGGCCGCCTTCGGCTCCCTGGCCTCCTTCATCACCGCCATGGGATAGCTGATCTTGGGGCCGTCCTGGCGCGGCACGGCGCAGGCAACCCGCACCTTCTTGGAAATGGCCGCGTCCGTCTTATAGACAATGCCGGCTTCGGCATCGCCGGATTCCACCGCCGCCAGCGCGGCGCGGACGTCTCCCATCGGCACAACCTTGGGCGCGATCTGGTCCCAGAGATGAATCTTGTTCAGGTATTCCCTGGCATAAATCCCCGCCGGAACGGACCGCGGATCGGCCAGCGCGATATGCCCGATTTTTTCCATGGTCAAATCTTTGGGCGACTGGATCGAGAGGGGGTTGTCCGCCGCCACCACAATGACGAGCGAGTTGGACAAGCGGCTCCGGCGCGTCTTCTTTTCGATCAGCCCTTTTTTTTCGAGAGCATCCATTTTAGCATCGTCGGCGGAGAAGAAAATGTCCGCCGGCGCGCCTTCCTCGATCTGCCGCGCCAGGAGGCTGGAGGCGGCGAAGTTGAATTCAATTTTATCGCCGGTCTTGTTTTGGTAATTGCAGGCGATTTCCCCCAAGCCATCCGTCAGACTGACGGCAGCGAAGACGGTAATGGTCGCCGCATGAACCGCGACCGCGGCCCAGGCAACGGCCAGGGCCGGGAGAGCTTTGAGGAGGCGCATCATCTTCATTGCGATATAAAGTGCCTTGTCCGGGGAAAGACCGTCAAGTCCCGGTGGAACATCACTGCGACTGACTGCGACGCACTGCGACGGACTTTGATTTTTTTCAGCATCCGTTTGACCCCTCCCCCCATATACCACCCCCTGAGAATTTCTCTGGAAATCCGAGAAATCCTCCGGTCTGTTTCGATTGGAATGGATTGCACGGCAGGCGGTTCCAACGGAAAAATGGCCAAAAGGCCAAAATCCGAGAAAAGTGAGAATTCTCAGATTTTCTCATCCGTTTTGCGGTAATATCCGCGACGATAACGGTGTTTTGAGCGCCATCCCGCCCCCTGTCGCGCCTTTGGGCCTGTGGGCGAATCAAACCTGCTGCGATTTGATCGCAACCTGAATTCGGTTGGGCTTCAAACATGATTTTCATAACTTTCGCCAGTCCACCATGGCCGCTGTGGCGACGGTGGATGCTTTCCGCCTTTCAATTCATGGCCTTAATTGGTCATTCATTAAACGAACCATACAGTTAACATACCATATCGTCAACTGATTTTTGAAAGAAATTGTAAAGAAGTTGTGATTTTTTCATACACAGCCTTAAGGCATTGCGCGGCAAACGCTTGCGTAGTTTTGACGCGGCAGGGCGAGACTCTGTCGAGCCGTCAATCGAGTTGGGGTTCGACGCCTGCCGTCGCCAAAGGCTATGGCGCGCCAAGGGAGTCTCACTTACCATCTGTCGCTTTGTCTGCGTCGTGGTGGAATTCGGCTGAGGTTGGTGGCGGCGAAAGCGGATTTGTTGGTTGCCAGAGTGAGCGGAGCGCGGCATTATCCTGAAAATGAACACGCTCAATGAACAACAACGCAAACGAGCTCTTGAGGCCATGAATGAGTATCTAACTGCGCCTCGCGGCCCAGAGGGAAAAACACCGGTCGAACTCAACGTTGAACTTGACGGAAACCGAGTCAAGCTCATTGAGAATACTCTGAAACCCCTTCTCGCCGATTATCTTTCAGGCAAGGTGATTCTCGCAGACTTCAAATCCAAAGTTGATGGGACAAATATGAGACAAAGCTTTTAGGACAGGGGCAGGGCCGCGTCCCTGATGGGCGAGCCTTGGCTCTGGATGATAACTATGCCATTTTGTGGGATGCAAAGATCCGCCCTAACTCATACAGCATGGGCACTGATGACCGAACGATCCGAGAATATATCACCACTCAAAGTCGGGAATTGAGTCGTCGCTATAGAAATATTTATTACGTCATCGTTTCCAGTTCTTTCGCAGATGATTTTGATGACACAATTGCTTCGATTAAGATGGAAACCGAGGTCAGCGACGATACCGGGGTGAGGATTGAAGGCCACTTAGTAGTTGGAATACGTGACCCCAATAGGCGACGCGAATCGATACAAAAATGGCATGATCAAGCGAAGGACAAAACGCCGGGCGCGGTTCCCAAGAGAACATATGCGGTCATTCAAACAATTACATCGCTTGAATACGGTGTCGATGATCTGACGGGTTACGTATCTAAGAAAATTGAAATTGCCCATAGGTTTCAATAACTTCTTTGATACTCGAAAGAGATCGAAACCGTCCACGGAAATTGGTATTCGTTCATTGTGGCCAAGCACTTCGCCGGGCCGGAGGGGTTGACATAGTAACGGTTTTAGTTGTAATTGAACGGAAGGAACATTATGAAAGACCCAGCCTTAAATCCGGTGCATCCGGGAGAAATCCTGTTGGAGGACTTTTTGAAGCCGCTTAGCATTTCGCAATACCGTCTGGCCAGGGAGATCCATGTGCCTTCGCGCCGCGTCAATGAAATTGCCCTGCGCCGACGCGGTGTTTCCGCCGACACCGCTCTGCGCCTGGGACGTTTTTTCAATACCACGCCCCAGTTTTGGCTTAATCTGCAATCCCATTACGAACTGGATCAAGCGCGATTGTCGTCTTCCAGGGAAATCGAAAAGACCATTCAGCCATTGCCGAAGGCAGCCTGAATCTGGCCCCTTATTCTAATTCTTTGATCAAAAAGATTAGGATTAGGATTACGATTAAGATTAGGAACGGGCACCCGAAGGCTGGGATGCGCCGCCGGAGGCCCGGGTCAGGCGGTCGGCGATGGCGCGCCATTCTTCGCCGGGGGGCGGGGCTTCGACGATGATTAACTCCGCGCCGGCTTCGTCGCATTGGTGCAGTTCGGCATATATGGCGCGGGCGAAAGCTTCGGCATCATGAGGCATGATGGCCAGCCGCCCGAAATTCTGCCGCAGGGGAATGACGTGGTGCGCGATCACATGGATTTTGTCGCGCTTGATTGGGTAATTTGAAATCTGCGCGGCTAGATCGTTTTCGTCGCGCCATTGCAAGAGGACCAATCTGGCTTTGGGTGAGTAATGTTTTGGCAGCAAGCCCGGACTGCGCAAAAGCGTTTCGGCGCCAGCCGACGTCTGAAGAGCGCTCCCGCCCATGGCGGCGAGCAAAGATTCGGTGTGGATCATGCCGGGCCGCAAGAGGCGCGGCGGCGAGCACGCCAGGTCGAGCACGGTTGATTCGATCCCCACTTGCGAAGGCCCGCCATCAACGATGAGAGGAATGCGGCCACCCAAATCCTTGCGGACGTGTTCGGCGTTGGTGGGTGAAATATGATTGGAGCGATTGGCGCTCGGTGCGGCCAAAGGAAAGCCGCAAGCGCGAATGACCGCCTGAATGAAGGGGTGGTTCGGCCATCGCACCCCGACGGTGCGCCCGCCTGCTGTGACAACATCGGGAATCTCCGGGGAGCGCGGCAGGACCAGAGTCAGCGGCCCCGGCCAAAACGCCCCGGCCAGCCTGGCGGCCAGCGGCGGCCAATCGGAAACGCACCGGCGCGCGAATTCGAGGCTGGCGACATGGACGATGATGGGATTGTGCGGTGGACGCCCCTTGACTTCGAAAATGCGCTGCACGGCGTCGGCATTCCAGGCGTTGGCGGCCAGGCCGTAAACCGTTTCGGTCGGCAAGGCCACCAACTGGCCGGCCCGGAGCAATTCAGCCGCGCGCGCCACCGCCGTTTCAAACAGCAACGCGTTATTTGTTGCGATGACTTCAGTGTCCATTGGGCAGCCGCTCCTAAATCTTAATCTTCTTCCTGCAATTCGGATTGAGATTACGATTAAGATTAAGATTAGGAACAAGAAACTGCCACCCAAAAAGCCGCTGGCAAACACGGCCCCGTCTTTCTACACTTTCCTTTGTGTTAATCGCGTTGACCGAACAACTGGACGGGGGCAAGGCGTTGACGGACGAGCAGGTCTCCGGCGCGGTGGGGGAATTGACGGGCGCGCGGGAGACGGCGGAAGTCAAAGCTGATTTTCTGGCCGCGCTGGCCCGCAAAGGCGAGACGACGGAGGAGATCGCCGCCTTCGCGCGCGACCTGCGGGCCATGTCCATCGCGCCGCCGCTGGACGCGGAGACGCGTTCGCGGCAAATCATTGATGTGTGCGGCACGGGCGGGGACCGCTTGAATACGTTCAACATCTCGACCACGGTGGCGCTGGTGATGGCCTCGGCCGGGGTGAGCGTGGCCAAGCACGGCAACCGCGCCGTGACCTCGCAGGCGGGCAGCGCGGACGTGCTGGAGGCGCTCGGCATAAAAATAGATTTGACGCCGGAACAGGCCGCGGCCTCGTTGCGCGAGCATCATTTTGCCTTTTTCTTCGCGCCGAACTACCATCCCGCCTTCAAACAAATCGCCCCCGCGCGGCGTTTGTGCGGCGAGCGGGGGCAAAGGACGATTTTCAATTTTCTCGGTCCATTGCTGAATCCGGCGCGGCCCACTGCCCAACTTGTGGGGGTCCCGCGGCGGGAACTCTGCGCGCCCATTGCGGCCGTCCTGCAAAGCCTGGGGGTTCGGCGCGGGATGGTGGTTTGCGGGGCCGTTGTGGACGGGGACAAAAAGCGGTATTTGGATGAATTTTCGACTCTTGGAGATAATTGCGTTGTGGATTTTCCGCAGGATATGAAATCCATGTCGTCCCATGGCATTCCCTTTCAGCCCGCGACGCTGGCCGATTTGGCGGGGGGAGATCGTCAGGCCAACGCCGGGATTGTGCGCCGGCTGTTGCACGGTGAAGAACGCGGGCCCAAGCGGGATGCGATCGTCTTAAACAGCGCCGCAGCCATGATCGTCGCGGGAAAATGCCGGTCCTTTGCCGATGGATGGAAGATGGCGGCGGAACTGATTGATTCGGGGAAAACCGAGGTCAAATTGAAAGAGTTGATCGCATCATCCGAGCGGGCTTGACGAGGCGAAGCGGTTGCGGGCATCTTCAGGCCATGTATAAAATTATCGGAGCCGATCAGAAGGAGTACGGGCCCATCACCGCCGACCAGCTTCGCCAGTGGATATCCGAGGGGCGCATCAATGCCAACACCAAGGTCCAGACGGAAGGCGCCGGAATTTGGAGAAGTGTTTCAGAATTGCCCGAATTCGCGGCGTCGCTGCCCGCCAGCGTGCCACCGGCTCCCGGCACTCCCATCCACATTGCCATGTCCCCGGCCGCGGCGAAATCGAACCAGATGGCGCTCTGGGCCATGATCACGGGAATTATCTCGCTCCTCTGTTGTCAAGTCTTTGGTCCGCTCCCCATTGTGCTCGGCATTGTTGCCCTCTCGCAGATCAAGCAGAACCCGCAACAGACAGGATCGGGATTCGCCATCGCCGGCATTGTGCTGGGAATTCTTTCCCTGATCATTGCGGTCATTTGCATTTCGATCCTCATAGCCTTTCCCCAATATTTGACGAACTTTCAGAACTCGTTTCCCCAATAGAATATGAAAGGACCGTTGGCAGCGTCGCCCTGGTACTTTTTCCTGGCCATCGCGGGTTTGGCGGTGGCGGCGGGGGCGCTGGTTACTTTGTTCCTTTTTGATCCCGCGACCCACGGGTTTTATCCCATCTGCCCGCTGCACGAGACGACGGGGCTGTTGTGCCCCGGATGCGGAACGTTGCGGGCGCTGCATCAATTGACCCACGGCAACTTTGCGGCGGCCTGGCGGTTGAATTCCTTTGTCGTGGCGCTTTTGCCCGTCGGGTTTTGGTTGGGGACACGGGAATTGATCTGGCTGGGGACAGGCAAGAGGCTGCCCGGCATTGTGACGCGCCCCATATTCGGATGGGCATTGGTGGCGGGCCTGGTGATTTTTGGGATTTTGCGGAATGTGCCTTTTCACGGTTGATGGCGACAACTCATTAATCTGGAGTCATCCATGTATAAAGTCATTGGCAACGACCAAAAGATTTATGGCCCTGTGTCCGCCGCTCAAATTCGGCAATGGCAGACGGAAGGACGGGTCAACAGCGCCACGCTGCTTCAGGCGGAAGGGAGCAACGAGTGGAGAGCCTTGTCGTCAATGCCCGAATTCGGCATCCCACCCGTGGTCACGATGCCTCCCCCGGCGGCGGCCCAACGAGGCAACGACCTCGCGCTGGCGGGCCTGATCTGCGGCGTGCTGTCCAATGTGTGCTGCTGTTTCGGCGTTGTGTGCGCGGTTTTTTGGAATCATCTTTTCGGCCATCGCGTTAAGCCGGCACGAGGCCCATCCGCAGCAAGGCGGCAAGGGCATGGCCCTGGCGGGCTTGATTCTCTCGGTGGTGGGTTTGACGTGGCAAGGCATTCTGCCGTGGTGTTTCGGCGGGCTGCCACCGGGCCGCTGGTTTTGGCTGCATCATCACTGGCGCCACTGGTAAACCTCTCAAGCTCCCTGTGAAACTCGTGCCTGCCAGCCGCGCCAAAGGCCCCGCCAACCGCAAGGAGGCTTGGGCGTGCCTGACGGCCAATCTTGCCTTGCCCGGATCAGGTTCACTGGCCGCGGGAAAACCCATTGGCTATTATCAATTGGCCCTGGCGGCGGTCGGGTTCATCATCATGGTGGTGACAGGGATCCACCTGCTGGAATGGTGGATGGGGAATGGGAACGAAACAAACCAAACATCAGACGATCCAGTCCAAAACCTGTCAATCCTCTGGCATGAAATACGAGGGCCATTGGCCGGATTGGGCGTTGCCGCAATGGCCCTGCTGTGGGCGTGGATAACGAGCCTGCAAATCCTCTCCGCGCACCCCAAAAACCCGGTTCCGCCGAGGATTGTCTAAGGGCCTGAACTTTGGACTTTGAACTTTGTGGCTTGAACTTTAAAATCGCCGCATGGGAAATTCGTTCGGACAGTTGTTTCGCATCACCACCTGGGGGGAATCCCACGGGGGCGGTGTCGGCGTCGTCATTGATGGTTGTCCGCCGCGCCTCGGCCTGGTGGAAGCGGATATCCAGCCCGATCTGGATCGCCGCCGGCCCGGACAATCGGCTCTCGTTTCCCCGCGCAAGGAGGCGGACCGGGTGGAAATTCTTTCCGGCACGTTCGAGGGCAAAACGCTCGGCACGCCCATTTCCATGTGGGTCAGAAATGAAGATGCCCGGCCCGAGGCCTACAGCGAGATGGCCACTAAATTCCGGCCTTCGCACGCGGATTACACCTACCAGGCCAAGTTCGGCATTCGCAACTGGCAGGGCGGCGGCCGCACCAGCGCCCGGGAAACGATCGGACGCGTCGCCGCCGGCGCTGTCGCCAAAAAACTTTTGCGCGAACGGTTCGGGGTCGAAATTGTGGCCTATGTCCGGCGCGTGCAGGGAATCGAGGCGCGGGTGGACATGGAGACTGTCAGGCAAAAGGATGTCGAGGCCAGCCTGGTGCGGTGCCCGGACGAGGGGGCGGCGCGCCGGATGATCCGGCTGATCGAACGGGCGCGCCGGGCGGGGGACAGCGTGGGCGGGGTGATCGAGTGCGTGGGTCGGGGCGTGCCGGCGGGGTGGGGCGAACCTGTATTTGACAGACTGGAGGCGGATTTGGGGAAGGGCATGTTGAGTTTGCCGGCCTCGAAGGGTTTTGAAATCGGCTCGGGTTTCGGAGGAACATTGTTGACAGGATTGCAGCACAACGATTTGTTTCGGAGCAAAGGCGGAAAAGTGCGGACGCTGACCAACCGTTCGGGGGGCATTCAAGGGGGCATTTCCAACGGCGAGATGATTTACTTCCGGGTGGCTTTCAAGCCGGTGGCCACGGTGATGCACGAACAGCAAACGGTGGACGTGAACTTGAAGAACACGACCCTCAAAGCGCGGGGCCGGCATGACCCGTGCGTCCTGCCGCGTGCCGTGCCGATGGTGGAGGCGATGGCCGCGCTGGTGCTGGCCGATCACGCCCTGCGCCAACAGGCCCAGTGCGGCTGGGGCGCGCCGTCAAAAAAATAAGTGGCGCACCCACTTGTATCCGCCAAAAATCCAGATGACAGCGGCGACCGCGATGTAGGGTCCATAAGGCATGCGGCTGGACCAGCTTCGTCTGTTGGCAATAATCAACGCAATGCCTACGAGCGAGCCGACGACCGCGCTGAGAGCCAGCGAGAACAACACCCCCGGCCATCCCAGGAACGCGCCAATGGCCGCCATGAATTTCACGTCGCCCAAACCCATCGCTTCGCGCGGCAGCACGACTTGGTCGGTGACCGCTTCCATGTGGAGGACCTTTTCCGGATCGAAAGTGTCTTCGCCGATTTGCAGGCGTTGGGGTTGCAGGCGGACGGCGACATTGAGGTAGCAGCGGTCGATCAATTCCACGCTGCGGGCCTGCAGCCGGATGGAGTCACCGGAGCGGTAGAACAATTCTTCGTAGGCGATTTCCTGCCCGGGCAATTGGACCGCAGTTTCGGTGAAGAAAATCCTGGTGGCCGGCGGCAAGGGGACGCGGTAACGGCCAAAGAGCAATTTGCCAAGGCGGAGAATCCCATAGACGACAGCACCGCCGACGGCCATGCCAATCAAGCTGTCAACCATCGCGGCTCCCGAGGTGTGGATATGGTTGAAATACGGAAAGTCCAAATGCGAGGCGGGGACGAGGAACGCGGCGCAAAAGCCGGCGGCCATGCCTCCAAACGTGATTTCATCCGGGATGATGAAATGCTCGTAGTCAATGAAGGTGGCGGCGATCAAGCCGCCGATCATGACACAATAAACCAGGGCGAGCAGGGGGTAGAAATGCCCAAAGTGAATCCAGCAAGCGGCAAAGACCAGGCCGGTCAGCAGTTCGACCAGAAAATAGCGCGCGGAAATCGGTGCCTGGCAATTGGCGCATCGGCCGCGCAGCCAGAGCCAGGTGAGCAGGGGAATGTTCAGGCGCCAGGGGATGGAGTATCCGCAATGGGGACAATGCGACGGCGGCCGGACAATGCTCTCTTCACGCGGCATCCGATGGATGCAGACGTTGAGGAAACTGCCGGCCACGCAGCCGAAGACAAAGAAGCACAGCGTCCAAAAATGAAACGGGACCAGCGCCCAGATTTTTGGGTCAAACATAACGATGGGCGATGGTTTCAGTCATGGATGTTTTTCTCCAGAGCGGCGCGCATGATCTGAAGCGGGGGCGGGGCGCCAGACCAGAGTTTCAGCGCCTCCGCGCCCTGGTAAAGCAACATGCCGAGGCCGTTGGCCACGCGGCATCCTGCGCTCCTCGCCGCCCGCAACAAAGCCGTCTCCATCGGGCGATAAATCATGTCGTAAACGCGGGCGGGCCGGCGGGATTGCAACCAAGGGAGGTCGATGGGCAGGGGATCGTCGGGCTTCAGCCCCAGGGAGGTCGCGTTAATGACCAGATCGACTGGATCATGCGGATAACCCTGAATGACGCCCAGGCGCGGATAGCGTCCGGTGATATCGGCCGCCAATTGCCAGGCGCGTTCCCCAGTCCGGTTGACCAGGTAGATTTGTCCAACCTCCTCCTGCGCCAATCGCAGAGCGGCGGAGCGCGCCGCTCCGCCCGCGCCGAGGATCAGCACGGCGGCCCCGCGCAAATCCGACCACTGGAAATCCTCCTTGAGCGATTGGACAATGGCGTCTGCATCCGTGTTGAAACCGTGGCTGCGGATTTCGCAGGTGGCGTCGGCGTTAGCCCTGGCCAAAGGGACCCAGGCGCCCAGGGAGTCGCGGGTTTCAAAAACAATGGTATTGACGGCTCCCCACAATCTGGCCCGCGCCTCGGCCACGTCCACCATCTCCAGCGCCAGAAGCTTGTGGGGCACGGTGAGGTTGAGGCCGATGAAGCGCATGGCTTTCGCGCCTTCGATGGCCGCGCGCAGATTGTCCGGGTGGACCTCGAAGGCCAAATAGCGCCAGTTCAACTTCAGGGCAGCAATTCCGGCGTTCTGCATGGCGGGCGAAGCCGAATGCCGGATGGGATGCCCGAAGACGCCGCAAAAGCGCGTGCTGGCATTAATTGAATCATTGACTCCATCGGACACGCGCTGGTTATAAGGCAACCACCCGCCAAGTTCAAATTGCAAAGTTCAGTAAAAGACGGCGCGGACTGGTTCCGCGCCGTCTTTATGATCCTGCCCGGTCCCTCCAGACCTGCGGACATGAATGACGCCGGATTGAAATGATGATTGGGAACGGAAGTCCCGCCCGGTGGATTTGAGCCGGGATTTTGACTCAGCTTGACACCGCCAGTTCTCCTTTCTCGTCAGTGCGGATGCGGACGGCTTCCTCCACGTTGGAGACAAATACCTTGCCGTCACCGATTTTGCCCGTCCTGGCCGAAGTAACGATCGCATGAATGGCGCCCTCGACGCGGTCATCCGGCAGGACGATTTCAACCCTGACCTTTGGCAGGAAATCGACCGTGTATTCGCTGCCCCGGTAAATCTCAGTGTGGCCTCTTTGGCGGCCGAAGCCCTTGACATCGGTGATCGTCATGCTTTCGATGCCGACCTCCGCCAAGGCGTCTTTGACTTCATCCAACTTGAAAGGTTTGATAATCGCGTCGATTTTCTTCACTCGATTCTCCGTGAGCAGCACTGATGCCATTTCTGGAAACTTTTGCCAGACAAGGGGGATTGTGATGCTTTTCGATGAGATTTATTTCGAATGCTCTTGTCCTGCGCAATATGTGCTGTTGCTTTTTGCCCAACCGACCTTCTTTTAGCCAAGGGCATGTGAATAACCTGTGAATAAATTTCCCTTTGACTTGTGAATAGTTTGGTGGATGTTTAAACTTGAACCAGCAGGCGAGGCACGCGTGCCCGGGCATTCCCTGTTTGGCTACGATGCATGAGCGCAGGACGTGATCTTGATGTGTTTGGAGACAAGGACCGGGAAACAACCAAACGGTGCGCTGTCGTCTCCATTTACGAAGACCTTGGCGGTCGGGATTTGCTTGTGCAGCTCTGCCATTCCCTGGCCCGGAAGTTCAAGGATGATTTGGAATTTCAGTTTGATTGGTGGCGCTTCAAATACCTGGCAGACCCCGAAATTGCGATGGAAGCGGCGCAGAGCGCGGCCCAGGCTGATTTGATTCTTCTAGCCGCGCAATCGCCCGAGCTGCCGGTCGAGGTGCAAACATGGTTCGAAGGTTGGCTGCCAAATCGGGGAGCGGGCGATGGAGCGCTGGTGCTGGTGCAGCCATCGCGGAAAGGAGCCTCGCAATCACTTCCTCTGCGATCGTTTCTGCGCCGGACGGCCAGGCGGGGGCGTTTGGATTATTTGCGCCTCAGCTCTCCAGGGTCAGCCGCTGGCGTGGCAGGCACAGGTGCGGAACACTCGCTGATCCAGCCCGATCTGATCGAGCTTCTGGCCGACGATAACCCGCCTTTGCATTGGGGAATCAACGAATAGCTGTCACTGCGGCACGGCGGCATCGAGGCGGGCCAACTCCGCGGCCGCGAACTGATACTCGGCATATTCCCGTACGCCGGTGGCCACGGATTTCTGGAAAAAATCCCGCGCGCCTGTCTTGTCGCCATTTAAGAGACGCTTCATGCCGATGTAGTAAAACGCTTCGCATTGCTGGCTGAGCGCCGGGACGGCATCTTTTTTCTCCGCCGCCGCAAGCAACGCTTTTTCGTCCAGACGGTCCGCCACAAACAGGCCGATGGTTTTGATCCAACCGGCCTTCCATCCAGCCACAGTTGTTGAAAAATCTTCCGGCGGGCGGCCGAGTCGCCGCAGCAAAGTCTGGCGATGGAGGCGCGCGCTGATCGAATCGTCAGGGTTCAGTTCTATGACTTTGTCGTAGTCGGCCAGCGCGTCGGGAAAATCGCCATGAATTTGCCTGAGCAGAGCACGGTCGGCATGGATGCCGGGGCTGTCTGGGTTGAGTTCGATGGCGTGGGTGTCATCGGCTAGGGCGTCGGCAATGTCTCCTTTCTCCAACTTGGCCAGGGCGCGGTTGGCGTAGGCGTCGGGATTCTTCGGATTGATTTCGAGGGCTTGGGTGTAATCGGCGATGGCGGCGTCGAAATGCCTGCTGCTGCATTCATCAATGCCTGATCGGACGAAGAGACTGTCGCAATTCAGACGCACGTTTTCCGCGACGTTCCAACTTGCGGTCTCAGCCGGATATTCGCTGCCTGGATAAAACAGGCCGGGCAGGGGTTTAGGCTGCAGGTAGGCGAAGCCATTTTTCGCATCCACGACCAAATCCATGCGGGCCAGGGCGTCCAGGCCGATGACACAGGCAACTTCGGCGCCAGGGGCCGCTTTAATGAGCCAGGCGGCTTCGGAGGCCGGCATGTTCTCCATCGGCACATCGGTGAGCACGACCGCGCCCAGTCTGACGACATCCGCCCACATTGCCTGGGCGGCGAAGGAGCCGATGGACCATGTGGAATGATTGACGATAGTCGAGGGCGCTTCCGGATGGGCCGCCCTGGCTTGCTGCCACTGCGCCGGGGTTAATTGGACCCCTTGTGGCGCTCCTGTATCCACCAAGATGGCTCCCGTCATGCCGTCCGACATTGGCGTTTCCAGCAACAATGTGCTGTGCGTCCGCACCTTCAGCTTCAACCATCCGGACGTTTCCTTCGGAAGTTGCGCCACGCTGCGGACTGTTCGATGGGCGGAATCAAAAACCAGGATGTTGTCCCGAACCTCGGGCCAGCCGATGACGCCGTCTTCTCCTGAAGTGGACGAGATCAGTCGGGAGGACGGCGGCAGTGTGAATACGGGAAGCCGCGTCGTGAAAGTCTGCGCGCCCGCTGTCACTCGCGCCGGTTCGGACATTCCCGTGACGACCTCGAACGGGCCTGCGACGATATCGTCCCGGGGCGGAGTGAAATTCAAACCCACCCGGTTCGCCGCCGCGCTGTAAAGCACGGTTGAAGCCGCGCCCGTGTCCAAAACCATGTGAACCGGCTGCCCGTTGATCGCCAGATTCGTGAAAGCGACACGGGGCCTCGCCGGCGCCGGCTCACTCACACATCCCGCAAACAGAAAAGCCGCCGCCGCCAGACAGGCCAGAGGGCCGCGAAATAATGGACAGTTGGCAATCATCGGAGCGATGGAAGATTGAATACCGTTTCTCATGCCGTTTTTCAATGATTGATTTCCTTTCGTTAAACGTCATGTACTATCGGCAGACAAGTGAATACAAATAACCATGATACCGTGCAGGCTGTTTTGGATTATCTGGAGCAGGACAAGTCCCGATTTATTGACGAACTGTGCCGGTACGTGCGGCATCCCAGTGTTTCCGCGCAGGCCAGCCATCGCGCCGACATGACGGCGTGCGCGAAATGGCTCGTGGCGCATTGCCGCCGAAGCGGCTTGGAGGCGCGTTTGTGCCCAACGGAAGGACATCCGATCGTCGTCGCGAAAACTCCGCGCGCACGCGGCTCAAAAAAGCCGCCCTATCTCATTTACGGACATTACGATGTTCAGCCGGCCGAGCCGTTCGCGCTTTGGAAAAGCGATCCATTCAAACCTCGGATCGAAGGGCGCTCGCTCTTCGCCCGCGGGGCCAGCGATAACAAAGGCCAGAATCTGGCGCACCTGAACGCCGTCGAGGCCTACCTGAAAACCAAGACAGAACTGCCTTGCGATTTGACCTTCGTGATCGAAGGCGAAGAGGAGGTGGGCAGCACGAATTTGGAAGCTTTTCTGAAGGCGAACCGCAAGGAATTGGCCTGCAAGGCAGTGGTCATTTCCGACACCGGGATGCCCAGCCTGAAACTGCCGGCGCTGACGTATGCCTTGCGCGGCATTATCGGCTGTGAAGTGACGGTGCATGGACCGTCGCGCGATTTGCATTCCGGCATTTATGGCGGCACGGTGGATAATCCGGCGATGGCGCTGTGCCAAATCCTGGGGCAGTTGCGCGATAAACAGGGCCGGGTCAACATTCCCGGATTTTATGACGGGGTGGCGGAGCTTTCGGTCCGCGAGAGAAAGGAAGCGGCGCGGCTTCCCTTGAGCGCGGCGGCATATCGGAAATTCCTCGGTGTGCCGGAACTGTTCGGCGAACGCGGCTATACTTTTGCCGAGCAGCGCGCCGCGCGTCCGACCATCGAGATCAACGGATTGACCAGCGGCTACCAGGGGGAGGGGAGCAAAACGATCATTCCGGCCCAGGCCAGCGCCAAGCTGACGTTTCGGCTGGTGCCAAACCAGGATCCCGCGCATGTTCGCAAAGTCATCTTCAAACGATTGCAAGAGCTTTGCCCGGCGACGGTGAGATTGGAGATCAAGGCGGGGCACGGCGGCGAGCCGTATTTGGTTTCGCCAACAAGCCCCCTGGCGCGGGCGGGATTGCGCGCCCTCAAGGAAGCGTTCGGGCATGAACCCATTTTGATGCGCGAAGGCGGCTCGATCCCGATTGTCACGCAATTCAAAAGAATCCTCCGCGCCGATTCGCTGCTGCTGGGCCTGGCCCTGCCCGACGACAACGCGCACTCGCCCAACGAAAAGTTCAGCCTTGATTGTTATGAGAAAGGGATGCGAATGAGCGCGTTATTGTGGCTGGAGTTGGCGCGGGTTTGATATGGATGATAGGTCCAAAAAAGGGGTAACACGGTAACAAGTGTTGATAGTCAACGACTTAGCCGGTAACACAATCAGCTACAAACCCGTAACATGTTACTGCTTTTCTGGATTATGGCCTGAAAGCCCAAGTAAAACGTCCACTCACCACATGGCTCTCATCAACCGTTTCGGATGAGCTGGATGAACCGGCGGCAGGTCGGCTTCATTCAGAGCGAGCAGCAACGCGTCTTCGCTGATGTCGAGCAAATGCTTGTCGGAGGTAACCAGCAGAGGAATTCCGGCCAATGATGTCTGGGCGAGGATCTTCCCGTCGTTCAATTCGGTTTCCGGTATCAGCCGCAATTCCAGCAATCGACCGGCGAAGCGCGCTGCGATGGCCAAATCAGTGGACGACAATGTAAACGGCCGGCATCCCCAAACGGCAAGTTTCTCCAATGAAATGTCGGCCAAACTGCGTTGCAACGGGCTTCCAAGCGTGGCGAGAAGATCCAATTCCACGATGACCGTCGGCGGAATTAAAAAAGAATAACCCCGTGTGGCGAATTCCTCCCTGAAGTCGTGGGCGAAATCTTTTTCCTCAGCGAGGTCAAGAAGCAGGTTAGCGTCCAGAGCCAGTGATTTCTTTGGGCCGGCCACCATAGATTTTCACCATTGCGCGCGCAAAATGGCCGGCTTCCTCCTCCGGCGTGAGCTTGCTGGCCAACTTCCGCGCCTGAGCCGCCCAGCGAGTCCCGTTGGTTTCGTCCGGATATTCGAGCCTTTTTTTATTGGCTGCTTTCTTTCGCATAACCATCCCAAACTACAGGATATGGAGTCAAAACACAAGCGGAACGTCCACGGGGCGCAAATCAGCATACCAGTTGGTTACAAAATGTAACCGACCAAAATTAGAATACGCGAGCCTCAGAGCGTGAGCGGTTCCATGTCGGTGGGGTGAGACTCGAACCCTCAAATCCTTTGAAAAGAGGGAAGTGAACTGGTGACAAGCAGTCACCGGTTCGCAGCATAGACGATGTTCGGAACCGACGGACTCGCAGCGAAAAAGCAGCCGAACCCGGACTTGCCCGAGATCACGAAGATTAACGCCGACACAGAAAATGAATGCTTCGTCTGCGTCGATCTGCGTATTCTGCGGACAAGGGCCTTTCCTCTCGTTCCTTGCGTTCTACAGAAAAAATCCTCAAGGTGGCGATTTGGGTGCCGTGTGCTTAATTGACAAAAATGGGCGGAAGGCGGCATTATCGTGGCATGGCGCAAAAATCATCTGATGAAGCGTGGTGGACGCCGGGACTCGAACAATCCGTCAAGCGTAGGTCTCTATGAGTCCGGATCATCAAAATGTTGAAATGTGAGGATGCCTTTATGCGATGTGCGTTATGCCAAGAAGAACGAGATTTGTGTAAAAGTCACATAATTCCCCATTTCGTTTTTGATTGGCTTAAAGAATCCTCTGCGACGGGGCATCTTCGATTTGGGCCAAATATGAATCTTCGCGTTCAAGATGGCTTGAAGCCAAAACTGCTTTGCAAAGAATGTGAAGCTAGGTTTAGCGCATCAGAAAATCTGTTCGCGGCAAACATATTTCATCCTCTCCACCGAGAAGAATCTATCCGCCTGAGTCCCGGGCCTTGGTTTCGATATGATTCTTGGTGCATGAAGTTCGCTGCGTCGGTTTCTTGGCGGGTGCTGACATACTTCAGCCAGCTTGGCCTCAAGCGCTTTACTACAGAACAAGTTCACGCAGTCACGCAGGCGCTGGCCGGTTGGCGCCGTTTTTTATTGGATACGTCTGAAAACCCCGGGCCAAATGAGTTGCACATGATTCTATTAGACCGCCTCGCAGATCACACTTGCGGCGACCTTCCGAAGAATTTCAATCGCTATCTAGTTCGTAGTGTTGAGCCGGACGTTGTGCGAGGCGTGGAAAGCATATTCGTTTATGTAAAGATGTGCCGCGTGTTGATCATTGGCTTTGTCAGAAGAAATCCTAAAGAGCGTTGGATTGGCACAAAGCTTCGCGTTAGGAAAGGCGAGATTGGCGGGAAGAATTATGTGTTACCAAGCCAATTACTAAAATACATATGTGGACGTGCTCGACGGCTTGCAGAACTAGAAGCTAAAATTTCTCCAAGGCAACGCCAAAAGATTGACGCTGAATACGACAAACAAATGGAAAGGGCTTTAAGTTCAGAGTCTCTGTCAATTAGTCTTCATGACTACGAAATGTTTGGTCCGCCATGAACGGGTCATGAATGGGTGTCATCCAATCCCCCGCAATCACAGATGTATGCTTCTGAGGGTGATGCTGCGGAACAAAGGTAAGCGGTAAAGGAGCGTCCCCCTGTTGAGGCGGGCGGATTGTGATAGAATGAGCGGTTGGCTTGGTGCTGAGTCAAAATCAAGCGGCTATTTTGACTTGCGACGGATGGTCTTTCT